>JAABUJ010007563.1_pt1 | contig 10095 bp, 6 predicted proteins | sample 5559131 | NCBI WGS metagenome assembly JAABUJ01 (sample SAMN10711875, study PRJNA513366) | rock metagenome | isolation source: Antarctica rocks | place: Antarctica: Victoria Land, Mt New Zealand nord | collected 2016-01-07 | reverse complement strand
GCCAGCCGCCTTCGTGCTCGCCTGGTCGCGCTGGCGACGGCGCCATCAAGCTCAGGCCAAGCGCTGCCACTACCAGCGTCGCCTTGCCCACCTCGACGCCCAAGTGCAACTGTAGGACTAGGACAAGTGAGGGCGCTGTGTTGGTGACGACCCGGGCGTGCGCTGGTGCCGATGATCGGGTAGTGCCGTCCTGACGGTGTGTGCCGGGGGTGATTCGCGATGACGCGGTTGCCGCTTCGTGTTACGCGCCTGTCGGTCCGGCTCGATCCCGCCGTTGATCAGCGTCCGCCCCTCCTCCGCGCCGCGCGCCATTGTGGCGTGCGGCCCTTGTTGCGCCCCGGCGCACCGGAGAAAGGGTCGTCCGATGGCAACAACGACATCGCAGCCTCTCCGCTCGCAAGGCGGGGGCTTCCGCACCCTCTGGCTGGCGACCGCCTCGTCCAATCTCGGCGATGGGGTGGCGCTCGTCGCCGCGCCGCTCCTCGCCGCCACGCTGACCGCCGATCCGGCGGCGATCGCCGGGCTCACCTTCGCCCAGCGCCTGCCCTGGCTCCTCTTCCCGCTCCTCGGCGGAGTGCTGGCCGATCGCCTCGATCGGCGGCGGCTGATGGTCGGGGTGGCCTGCGCGCGGGCGGCGCTCGTCGGGGCGTTGGCGGCGGCGCTCCTCACCGGGCACGCCTCGCTGCCGCTGTTGTACGCCGTCTTCTTCCTCCTCAGCAGCGGCGAGACGCTGTTCGATACGGCGGCGGCGACGATCCTCCCGGCCATTGTGCCGCGCGAGGCCCTGCCGCGCGCGAACGCCCGGCTCTCGGCGGCGCTGACGGTCACCAATCAGTTCGTCGGGCCGCCGCTCGGCGGGGCGTTCTTCGCCATCGCCGTCGCCCTCCCCTTCCTGGCCGGGGCGGGGGGACTGGCGGCGGCGGCGCTCTTGCTGCTGACGCTGCGCGGCACCTTCCGCGCGCCCGTCGAGGCGCGGATGGCGGGCGCGGGTCTGCTGACGGAAACGCTGGCGGGCTTTCGCTGGCTCCGCCAGCAGCCGTTGTTGCGGACGCTGGCCTTCGCACTGGCCGCGCTGAATCTGATGCTGGTGGCGCAGAATGCGATCATGGTCATCTACGCGCAGGAACGACTCGGCGTCGATGCGCGCGGCTTCGGCCTGCTGCTGACGACCTACGGCCTCGGCGGGATCGCGGGCGGGATCGTGGCGGGGCCGCTGAGCGCGCGATTCGGCGCGACGACGCTTCTGCGCCTCGCCCTGACGATCGAGATGGCCTATCCCGCCGCGCTCGCGCTGACGCGTGCGCCGCTCCTGGCCGGGGCGATCCTGGCGCTCTTCGGCTGCCACGCGATCGTCTTCGGGGCGGTCCTGTCGTCGTTGCGGCAACGGCTGACGCCGGACGCGCTGCGCGGGCGGGTCGGCGGGGCCTTTCGCTTCATCGAGGAGGGGACCGCCGCGCCGGGCGCGCTCCTCGGCGGGGCGCTGGCGACGGTCGCCGGGCCGACCGCCCCTTTCTGGTGTGGCGCGCTGGTGGGGATGGTCGTGCTGCTGTATGCGTGGCCGAGAGTGGTCGTGAGTCGTGAGTCGTGAGTCGTGAGAGAATACGTCGGTAGTCCGTAGGCCGTAGTCCGTGGTCCGTGGTCCGTGGTCCGTAGAGGGTTCGCCGGTAAATAGTGCCTGTTATCAGCACGCCCGGCCATGGCATAGGGGGTCTTGCCGCCTTTCGCTGATCGCCCGCCGCTTGTTGTATGCGTTGGCATGGGCGGAGCGGTCGCGCTAGCTGCCCGCCGTCGCAACGTCATCGCCGACGGCCAACAGTGCGCGCCGTTGTTCGGGAAAAGCCGAATCCGGATCAGCGAATATCGGCAAGACCCAGCCTCATGTGGCCGCGAGTGTCGCGATAGGGTACACTTGCCCGTATAACGAGGATCCAAGCCATTTTCAGACGCCCTCTAGTCGGTACTTTGTTGCCTCGGGCGGATCGGTAAGAATCGGCTGTCCGGAGAGCGCGGGCAGGGCAGTACGTACTCGCGAGTCACGCTGCGATTGACGGCCTCTGCCGCCCGGATTTTGCCCTTTCCGCCCAAGGCAACAAAGTACCGACGAGGGGTGCTGCGGCGAGGGGAGGCGGCGGGCGTGTCGATCGAGGGCTTCACGCGGCACAACCGTCGCGCCTGGGACGAGATCGCCGACTCCCGGCGGGCGCGCTTCCCGTCGGCCGCGTTCTTCGCCGCCGGCGGGACGACGCTGCGCCCCGTCGAGCTGGACGCGGCCGGTGATGTCGCCGGCAAGCGCCTGCTCCACCTGCAATGCGCCGGCGGCCACGACACGCTCTCCTGGGCCGTCGCCGGGGCCGCCGCGACCGGGGTCGACATTAGCCCCGTCGCGATCGACGGCGCGCGCGCACTCGCGGCGGCGGCGGGCATCGCGGCCCGCTTCCTGGCGGCGGACGTCTACGCGCTGCCAGCGCCGCTCCAAGCGGGCGCCTTCGACGTGGTCTATACGGGCGGGGGTGCCCTCTGTTGGCTCCCCGACCTCGCGCGGTGGGCACAGGTCGTGGCGCGGGCGACGCGCGCCGGTGGCCGCCTCGTCGTCTTCGAGATGCACCCGCAGAATCAGGTCTTCCGCCTGGTGGACCGGCGCTGGGCGGTGGTAGCCGACTATTTCGGGCGCGGAGCGCCGGTGGTCGCGGCCGGCGGGTGCGGCGCGGGCGCCGGCGGGGCAACCTACCGGTTTCACTGGCCCCTGGGGGATCTCATCACGAGCGTCGCCGACGCGGGGTTCCGAGTCGAGCGGCTGGAGGAGTTCCCGAACGACATCCCGGACGAGGCCGCCGACGTGTTCGGGGAGGTGGGCGTGGCCGCGCTGCAGCGCGTCCCCGGCTCCTTCCTCCTCACGGCGTGCAAGGAATTCGCCGCACCGTGAGCGCCTGCCCCAGCCCCCCCCAGGGGCGCGCGTCGAAGAGCCGGCTCCACCCCTTACGCTCGGCCAGCACCTCGGTGACACCGGCGTGCAGTGCCGCGTGGCAGGGAACACCTCGCGCCCCGGTCTCCGCTCCAAGGCCAGCGGGCGCGGTGAGCGGCCGTGCGTGGGGCACACCCCCGTGCTATCATCGCCCGGCCCGGGCGGAGCCCGCATCGGTGGAGCGCGCGCCGCTGGCGGCGTCACGGTGGCGAGGGAGGCGCGCATGCCGATGCGGAATCGCCCGCAGCGCGAGCCCACGGACGCGTGGGAGGAGGTGACGCCGTTGGCGGCGTGGCCCGAGCAGCGCACCTACGAGCAACTCCGGCCGGTCGTGCTGTTCGGCCAGCCGGTCGCGACGCCCGCCCGCGAGACGGCCACGCCCGAGCGCACGCTCTATCGCCGGGTTGCCCGCTTCGACGCCGCGGGCATGGCGAGTCTCTTCGCGCCGCCGCCGCCCGAGAAACACCGGCGCCTCCCGGAGGCGGTGCGCCGGGCCATCGTCGCCCTCAAGGCCGAGCACCCGCCGTTCCGCGCCAGCGAGATCAGCGACATCTGCGCGGTGCGCTTCGCCCACCGCCCCAGCCCGCACACCGTCAAGCGCATCCTGGCCGAGGATCCGCCCTCATCCGCGCTGCGGCGGTTCCCGCCCTACCGCGACATCGCCGACCCGACCGAGGCGTGCCTCGCCATCATCCGCTTGCACAGCGAAGGTTGGGCGGTGAAGAGCATCGCCGCGTATCTGGAATGCAGCCGGCAGCAGGTCTACCGCACGCTCCAGCGCTGGGTTGCCGAGGGGGTGGCGGGGCTGGACGACAAGCCGTCCGCGCCGCGCCACCCGGCGACCACGGTGACATTGCGCACCATCGCCACCGTGAAGGAGCTGCAAGAGAACCCCGGCCTGGGCGGGTTCCGCATCGCCGCCGCGCTCCGCCAGCAGGGCATCATCCTCAGCCCGCGCACCTGCCAGCGCCTCCTCGCCAAGAACCGCGCACTCTACGGCGTGCCGCGCGAGGCCGGACCCCCGAGGGCGCCCAAGTCGCTCCCCTTCGCCGCGAGCCGGCCGCACGAATACTGGTGCCTCGACATCCGCTACCTCGACCACAGCCTCGGACCGGGTAAGATCTATTGCCTCTCGGTGATGGACGGCTACTCGCGGGCGATCCTCGCCAGCCTGCTCGCGCGCAGCCAGGATCTCGTCCCGGTGCTCCTCGCGCTCTACGCCGCCATGCGCACGCACGGGATTCCGGAAGCGCTGGTGACGGATAGCGGCGGCGTCTTCCTCGCGAATCATCTCCAGCGCATTTACGCAGCCCTCGCGATCCGTAAGGAGGAGATCGCCCGGCGGCAACCCTGGCAGAACTTGATCGAGACGGCCTTCGGGGTCCAGCGCCGGATGGCCGACTGGGTTTTGGCCCAGGCCACCAGTTGGCCGGAGCTCCTGGTCGCCCACGACCAGTGGGTCGCCGACAACAACTACCAGGACCACTTCGCCCACCGGCAGCGTCGGCCGGAGTTGCGCAGCCCGCAGGCGCTGCTCCACGGCGTGTGCGGACGCCTCTTCGGCCCCGAGGACCTGCATCGCGTCTTCGCGCGCACCCGCTTCGGGCGCGTGGTGGATAAGGCCGGCTACATCCGCTTCCGCCACTGGCGCCTGTACGGGGAGCGCGGGCTGACGGGCGACCGGGTGGCGGTCTGGCGCGACGCCGGGCACCTGACGCTCGTCTTCCAGGACGAGCCCTTGGCCCAGTACCGCGTCACCTACCAGCCGGCCAGGCACCGCCTCAAGGCGGTGACGGAGGAGCGCCTCTTCGAGACGCCGCACCGCTCGCCCCAGCCACCGCTCTGGGCGTGGGGGCAGGACGAGTGGCTCCGGGTGCTCCGGCTGCCGACGTATGCGCCCCGCCGTCCGCGCACCGGGGAGCAGCGGCAGCCACCGTTGTTCCCGCCGGACGGCACGGGGTAGCGCCATGCGGCTCGTGTACGCGACCGATCTGCACGGCGACCCCGGCGCCTACGAAGCCCTCGCCGCGCTGACGCGGCGAGAGCGGGCGCAGGCGGTGCTCCTGGGTGGCGACCTCTTCGCCTACAGCCGCGAGGCCGCCCCACAGCTCGCCTTCGCCGCCGGGCCGTTCCGGGCCTTCCTGCGGCAGCTCCGCGCCGACGGGCTCCCCGTGGTGGCGATCCCCGGCAACGACGACCGGGCGGCGGCGGTGGCCTACCTGCACACCCTCGCGGCCACGGGGCTGCTCCGCCTGGCGGACCTCCGCCCGCAGCGCCTCGCCGCCGGCGACGGGATCGCGGCCGTCACCATCGTGGGCTATCCGTTCGTGCCCCCCACGCCCTTCCGGCTCAAGGAGGGGGAGCGGCGCGACCTGGCGACCGACCGCTACCCCGGCCCCTGGCCCCACTTCGTCTCCGCGCCCGACCCGGGCGCGCCCTGGGTCGAGGCGCCGCCGGACCGGCTCGACCGGCTGCCGAGCATCGCGGAGGAGCTGGCCGCCGCGCCGACCGCCGCCGCGCCGTGGGTCCTGCTCGCGCACACGCCGCCCTGGGGCGTGCTCGACCGCGCGGCGACCGCCGAGCACGCCGGGAGTCGCGCCCTGCGCGCCTGGATCCTCGCGCGGCAGCCGCTGCTGGCGCTGCACGGCCACATCCACGAGGCGCCGGACCTGCTCGGGCGCTGGGCCGCGCGCCTCGGGGCGACGATCTGCGTCAACCCTGGCGCGGCGCAGGGGACGGCGGTGCAGGCGGTGGTGTGCGACACGGCGGCGTTGCCGCAGAGCCTGCGCCACACCGCGCGGGCGCGGGCTCCGCTCGCTCGGGCGTGCCGCCCGAGCGAGGAGGACGGGCGGTAAGGCACCACGACATTGGCCTTGGCAACGGCAGCCGCCAAGCCGCGGCGCCGCCAGGGCTGCGTGCAAACATGTGTCAGACAAGTTGGGTCTTACCGGCTTTCGATGATCTAATGCCGACTTCTTCTGAGCAGCAGCGCGGCTGGTTTGGCAATCGACGACAGCCCTGCCGTGGTGGCATCGAGCAAGGGGAACTCCCCCGCCCGATGCGTAAAACGGGCGACAGGCGATCATCGAATGTCGGCAAGAGCCGACAAGTTGTGGCGAGGTTTGAGGCCGTCCTTTTCGTACCGAGGGGCGGTTCCCGAGTCGGCGCTCAGTGCGCCCGGACCAGGCCGTGGAGCCGCGACAGTTGCTCCCGGAGGACGACGGCATCGGTGCTCTCCTCCCAGATCGGCCCGACCCCGCCGTATTCCAGCGCGACGACCCAGGGCCGACCCCACGCCCCGCCCCCGGCGAGTGCCAGCGCCCGGGCCGTGAACGCCCAATCCGCCTCGGTCAGCGGCAGATGGTCCAGCCACCGCCCCAAGTAGGGGGCCAGTGGGGCGGTGTCCGCCCCCTTCCCGCGCAGGTACGCGTCCTAGCGCGCGTCGAAGACCTGGAGGCCGGTGAGGTGGAGCTCGCGCGTGCGCGCCAGCGGCAGCGCCCCCAGGTACGCCCACGGGTCCACCCCAAGGGCTCGGGCGCTGATCCGCGCGTGCGACAGGTCGAGCAGCAGGCCGCAGCCGACCTCCTCGACGACGGCGCGGATCACCGCAGGCTCGCATGCCGGGCGCAGGGCGAGGCCCGGGTGGTAGGGCTCGTTCTCGACGATGACCCGCCCCGGCCCGAAGCGCGCGACGAGGGGGCGCAGGTCGCGGATGAGCGCCTCCGCCACCCGCGCGCCCTCCGCCGGGTGCGCGCTGTCGCCCGGCAGGTCGGGGTAGTCGCGCGGGCGCGGCGCGAGGTGGACGTTGACGAACGGCGTGGCGGTCTGCGCGAGCAGGCGGTCGATCGCGCCCCACTCCGCCACCGCCCGCCCCGCCCCGTCGGTCACGACGCCGCGGCCCTGGCCGACGACGAGATCGAAATGGACATAGACCGGGCGCAGTCGGCGGGCGCGCGGGACGAGGTCGGGCCACGCCGGGCACTTGAAGTAGTCGACCGCGATCTGCCCCCGCGCGAGCAGGTCGGCCGCCGCGTGCGAGTAGTGGACGGCGAGCTTCATCGGGGTGTATCCATCCTGGGCGAGGGCGATCCCGGCGATAATGATGAACATCCCCCGGCTGGCACCACGCCCGCTATCCCGGCCGGAGGCGGCACATCCCGGCAAATCCCGGCGATAAGCGCCATTATCGCAGGATCGGAGCGCGGGCGTTCCTGGGCAAATAGCGCGCTGCTGAGTGCCACCCCGTTCCCCTACCGGTGGTGAACCGGAGCGAGCCCGCTCGCGATCGCGGCCCGCAAGCCGCACCACCGATCCCCACGCGGGCGACCACAGACAAGTGGTGTGCCCCTACCGTCTAGAGCCACCGTCGCTTCGCCCGCCGCCGGGGAGACAGCGGCCGGGGTCCCTGCGGTGTCAAGGGCACCTCGGAACCCTTGACACCGCAGGGTGGCCGCTAGACTGGAGCGAGCGGGAAGACGCGACCCGAGCGCGGCCCGCAGGCCGCACCGCTGCGGCAATCGGCTGGGAGCACCGCGGACGACGCCCATAGTCGATGACCTGGCCGCCCGCCAGGGCCGCCGCAGGCGCGTGGGCCGTGCGTCGCGCCGCAGCGTCGGCGGTCGGTCTCCCCGCAGGTCGGGATGCTCCGGAGCCGCGGCGTGCCCGGCGTCGGCCGCGCGACGCTGTTGCGGAGCGGCGACCCAGCGGGCACGCGGCGGCGTGCTCCCCAGCCGCCCCCACGGCGGCGGCGCGATCGCGGGGGATCCTAAGGGGTCAAACCTCGCCGCGACCTCTCGGCTCTGCGTCAATCTTGGTGCAGTGATGTTGGTCGTTTAGCCGATCGCAGCGGGCAGAAACAGCAGTCGCTACTGGATGTGCCTTGCAGGAACGGGACGCGCCGCAGGACAGCCACTGGGGCAGCGAAACCGGGTGGTTCAGCAGCACCAAGATTGGCGCAGAGCCGACCTCTCCGACACATATTTGCAGTGTGGAGTGGCAGGCTGACCCGGCTTGTGCGCGACTGCTGGTCGTGGCACCAATGGGCCTGGGGGACCGCACCAGGCATCTATCGCCTTGCTCCGCCATCCGACCTCACCCGTTCGCCGTTGTCGCGGCGCTCGACTGCCGGTCGTAGTTGCGGATGAGCATTCCGGTCGCGCGGCGCATCCCCAGGCGCTCATAGAATGGCTGCACGTCGGGCTCGCAGAGCAGATCGATCATGTAGAGGTCGCGCAGCTGCGCCAAGAGGTGCTCCATCAGCGCCGTGCCGATCCCCTGGCCTTGATAGGCGGGCAGCACCTCCAGGTGCGGGACATAGGCAGACGTCACCCCGTCGCTGAGCGCCGTCACGAAGCCGACAACCGCCCCGTTGGCCATGTCGATGGCCAGGACGATGACGTCGCTTCCCTGCAGCATCCGCAGGTGTGCCTCCGCTGATGGCGGGCGTGGCCAACCGACGAAGAATCCTTGGAGTTGGCTGGCGGTGATGCCATTGGTCGCGTCACGGTAGATGATCGTCGGGGTCACTGCGGTCCTCCCAGGGCTCATTCGCCTACCGTCTCGGCCGGTCGTCGCCGTCCGCCGTTCACGCCGTTGCCACCGGCCCGTCGATGGGGAAGAGGTAGGGCTGTGCCGCCTCGCCGATCCGCCGCCGACGGGGCGCATACCCCGACAGGCGCAGCACGGTCACCCACTCGTCCTTGCCCCAGGCCCACAGCGGCGGCTGCGGCGAGCGGTGGGGCGTGTCGAAGAGCCGCTCCTCCGCCACCGTCTTGAGGCGGCGTTTGGCCGACTGGTAGGTCACGCGGTACTGCGCGAGCGGCTCATCCTGGAAGACGAGCGTCAGGTGCTCGGCATAGAGCCAGACCGCCACCCGATCGCCTTGCAGTCCGCGCTCGCCGTAGCGGCGCCAGTGGCGGAACCGGATGTAGCCCGCCTTGTCGACCACGCGCCCGAAGCGGGTGCGCGCGAAGACCCGGTGCAACGTCTCGGGGCCGAACAGGTGCCCGCACACCCCGTGGAGCAGCGCCTGCGGGCTCCGCAACTCCGCCCGCCGCTGGCGGTGGGCACCGTGGTCTTGCCAGTTAAAGTCGGCCACCCAGCGGTCGTGCGCGGCCAGCAGTTCCTCCCAGGTCGTCGCGTTGGCGAAGTGGTAGTCGGCGAGGCGGCGTTGCACGTTGAAGTTCGTCTCGATGTCGCTCTGCCACGGCTGGCGCCGGTCGATCTCCGCCTTGCGGATCCCCAGTGCCGCGTCGATCGCCTGCGCCGGCTTCGCCAGGAAGACGCCGCCGCTGTCGCTCACCAGCAGCTCCGGGGCGCCGAAGCGCTGGACCGCGTCACGCAAGACGACCAGGTAGGCGGTCAGGTCCTGCCGCGGCGAGAGGAGGCTGGCCAGCAGGGCCCGGCTGTACTTCTCCAGCACCGCGATGACGTAGACGGGCTTCGCGGTGTCGAGCCCGTGGTCCTCGATATACCGAATGTCCACGGACCAGATCTGCTGGCGACGCGTCGCGGGGAAGGGGTGTGGCTTCGGCTCGCGCAACACGGGCTGGGGCCGCCGCGCGGCTCCGAGGTCGCGGTGCAAGGCGAGGATGCGGCGACAGGTGCGCGGGCTGAGGAAGATCTGCTGCTGCTGCTCCAGCGCGGCACTGACGCGGAAGCCGCCCAGCTCGGGATTGGCTTGGAGGCGCCGGATCGCCGCCAGCGCCTTGAGGTCGACCCTGCGCGCGTGGTGCTGCGGGGTCCGCGAGTGGTCCGCCAGGCCGGGCAGGCCCTCGGCGAACCACCGCCGCAGGGCCAGGTAGACGCGATCCCGCTTGGTCGCCAGATAGCCGGCGATGCTGGTGATGTTCCAGCCCTCGAGGTAGAGGCGCACGACGGCGAGGCGGCGTTCGACCGGGTCGGCGCTGTCGCGGTAGCGCGGGAAGCGCCGCGTGGCCGGTGTCGGCACGGCCGCGCTCGCGAGGACACGCTGCACGGTGTGCTGGCCAACCGGGCGGTGGAAGCGCTGCTCGCAGATGGTGGCGATCTCGTGGGCACGGAGGGGCGCGTACCCCCCTTTCAGGTCGAGGATCGCCTGACGGATCGCGCCGGGCAACGCCCGGCGGTCCCCGGATCGGGCGGCTGGGGTATCG
>JAABUJ010007560.1_pt1 | contig 10098 bp, 9 predicted proteins | sample 5559131 | NCBI WGS metagenome assembly JAABUJ01 (sample SAMN10711875, study PRJNA513366) | rock metagenome | isolation source: Antarctica rocks | place: Antarctica: Victoria Land, Mt New Zealand nord | collected 2016-01-07 | reverse complement strand
GCCCCCAGCCCCTAATCCAGTCCCTGCGCCTACCCCGGCTCCGCTAGCGGAACCGGCGACATCACCGGCCCCCGCCCGTTGACCAAGCCGCCCGGTGACCAAGAATGTTGTACTGCTGCAATGATAATTGACTGAGGATAAAGATTGACTAAGGAGTACTGCTGACGGCATGCCTGAAAAACTATTTGGTACAGACGGCGTTCGCGGCGTCGCGAACACAGAACTAACCCCTACCCTGGTTCTCGCTCTCGGAATGGCCGCCGCCCGTGTCCTAGGCCGGAGCCATACACCCACCTTTGTCATTGGGCGCGATACCCGCGTGTCCGGCACGCTGCTGGAAGCGGCCTTGTCGGCGGGGCTGGGCGCGATGGGAGCGCATGTGGTCAGTCCAGGCGTGCTGCCCACGCCTGCCGTCGCCTCTATCGTCCGCAGCGAGGGGTTTGATGCAGGCGTCGTGATTTCGGCTTCGCACAACCCGTTTGCCGACAACGGCATCAAGTTCTTCGGGCCGGACGGCTACAAGCTGGACGACGTTTTGGAAGCCGAAATTGAAGCTCTCGTTCCGCAGGCCCAGTCGCTGCCTCGCCCATCTGGGAACAGCGTGGGACGGATGCGCCGCGATCCTACGCTGCGTGATTTGTATGCGGAGCATCTGGAAGAAACAATGGATGGCGTGCGGCTGGACGGCCTCAAGATTGTGCTGGACTGCGCAAATGGCGCGGCTTATCAAATCGCCCCGCGCGTGGTGCGCGATTTAGGCGCCCATGTCGTCACCATGCACTGTACGCCGGACGGCGTCAACATCAACGAGAACTGTGGGTCGCTGCACCCACACGACATGATGGCGCGGGTGACAGCCGAAAGTGCAGATGTCGGGCTGGCGTTTGACGGCGATGCCGACCGGGTCATGCTTTCCGATGAGCACGGGCGACTGGTGGACGGCGACCGCGTGATGCTTCTTGTCGGCAAGCACCTAGCGTCTCAGGGAAAGCTTGCCGGCGGCACAGTTGTCGGCACGATTATGAGCAACATGGGCCTGGAAGTTGCTCTGCGCGAGGCGGGTCTTTCTTTGCTGCGCGCCAATGTCGGCGACCGGCACGTTTCGGAAGCCATGCGTCTGGGCGGCTTTGTTCTGGGCGGCGAGAAGTCCGGCCATCTGATCTTTGGGCACCTGACCACGACAGGCGACGGCCTGCTGACTGCCTTGCAAGTGCTCAAGGTGATGCGTGAAACCGGCCTGCCCCTTTCTGCTTTGGCCGACCAGATGACCGAGTATCCGCAGGTTCTGCTCGGCGTGCGTGTCCATGATCGGCAAGCCTGGCAGAAGGACGCCGACATCAGCCGCGCGATTGCTCAGGGCGAAGCCGCTCTTGCGGGACGCGGGCGTTTGAATGTCCGCGCGTCGGGCACGGAAAAGCTGGTGCGCGTGATGGCCGAAGGGCCGGATGCCCGCGAAATTGAAACCCTGGCAGGCGGCATCGCTGCCCTGGTGCAGCAAAAACTTGGCGTTGAGCCGCTCCCCTCCCCCCTCTAATACTCAGCCCCCACATCACCTAACCTACGCATTACCCGATACGCATGCAAAAAGGGAGACGCCACTGACGGCGTCTCCCTAGAACTTGACTAAGAAATATAGAAGTGCTTAGTTGCTGCGGGCCATGCGGCGGCGCGCGATGAACGCGAGCGGCAGCAGTCCGAAGCCGAGCAGTGCAAAGGTGCTTGCTTCCGGCACAGCGGCAGGGCCGGGGCCAAGGCTGCCGATACCGCCACCACCGATGGGGCTGTTGGAGGTAACGCCCACGGTGCCTGAAGGGGGCAGAGGCGACGTGAAGACAAACGTGGCCTTGTCGCCGACCTTGGTAAAGCCGTTGGGAGTGCCAAAGGCGAACGAGCCGGGGTTCAGATTGGCTTCGTTGAAACCGGGCGTTGTCGCCAGGTTGTTGTAAGTCACCGGCAGGCTCGGGTCAAAGTTGAAGTCAAACGAGTTGATGTTGACCGGCGAGGCTGTGTCGATGCTTTTCAATGTGGCCTGGTAGGAGTAGGTGTAAGGCGTGGGGGTCGTAGCCACTGTGGACAGCAGGTCCAGCGTGAAAATCTGCACGTGGTTTTTATCAAACCCGTTGATCGTGCTGTCCAGGGTCTGGGCCTGCGCCACTCCCGCCAGCGCCATTGCCAGGCCTGCCGAGAGAGCAAGTGTCGTTGAAGTGCGTGTCATTGTGTTTTCACCTCTTGAGTTTGGGTAGCATTCGTCGCAGCAATCTACCCAAGCAAAATTGGTATGAAACCACTTTTTTTGGGCTTGCCGTTTGTCAGCGCGTTTTTATTGTAACACAGATTGCCTGCTATTGGGCGGATTCGTACAATTTATTTTTTGCTGGTTAGGGCGAACTTTCCAGCAGGGCATGGCAAGAAGCCCTGCTGGAACGCAGCGGATTAGGATCGTGCCACACGGCGGCGGGCAATCAAGGCGAGAGGCAGCAGGCCCAAGCCCATCAGCGCGAACGTGCCCGCCTCAGGAACAGTCGCGATGCCAGGCCCGACACTGCCCACGCCGCCGCCGCCGATGGCCGAGTTTGCAGTGACGCCGGAGATGCCAGTGGGCGGCAGCAGAGACAGAAACGAAAACTCTGCACTGTCCCCGACATTCACCAGGCCTGAAGTCGCACCAAAGGCAAACTCGCCCGGCCCAATCATCGCTTCCTGATACTGGCGGCTGGGCAGAGCGGTCAGGTCGCCGGGCGTGGCGAAGTTGAAGTCAAACGCGTTGACATTCACCTTGGGGGTGGTGGCCTGGAGCGTGACCAGGTAGTCGTACATATAGTACGTTTGCGAATTTAAATTGACCTTGGACACTTGGGGGCTGACCAAGGCGGTGTAAATCTTGCTGCCGGACGCGTCAAAGCCGTTGATCGTCTGCGCCTGTGCGCCTGCGGCAACGGCGGCGGTCAGGGTCGCCGCCAGGGTCATCGTTTGGAGTGTTTTGATCATAGGTACTGCTTTCTGTCCACAATATGCTGCACCGCAAGTTACCCAAGCTTCCTAGCATCCAAACGCCTATTTTTGGCAGGGTGGGAAACAGGCGATGCAGGGTGAACAAAGGCCGTTTGTTGGCCCTTGTGAGGGGCTGTTAAGCCTAGGTTTACGGCGTTGCAACGACGGACGAAATCCGTCCGTCGCTGCAACGCGCTTGCCCTAGGTGCAGAACGCCTCTGCAATGCTTATACCATACCCAGGAAGTTTTGGGAAATAGCGCGCGGTGCGCTTTGGCGGCACTGCCTGTCAGAGAGTGCGCTCATCGGGCGCGGCGGCGGATTCGGCAGCGCCCAGATCAAGGCGCTCCAGCCGGACTTCTTCAATGCGGCGTCCGTCGGTGCGGGTGACAGTGAAGCGCAAGGTGTCGGCGGCGAGCGTTTCCCCGACATTGGGCTGGTGCCCAAACAGGCCGAACACGTAGCCGCCCAAGGTATCATAGTCCTCGTCGGAGAGGCTGAGGGCGAGCAAGTCGTTCAGGTCGTTAATTGCCATGCGCCCGTCCACCAGAAACGTGGAGGCGTCCAGGGTTTGCAAAGGGGGGGTGTCAACGCCGGCATTGCCGCTGTCGTACTCGTCATTGATTTCGCCCACCAATTCTTCCAAAAGGTCTTCAATGGTGGCAAGGCCCGCCGTGCCGCCGTATTCGTCCTGGATAATCGCCATCTGCGTGCGCGAGCGGCGGAACTCATCCAAAAGGTCGTCCACCAAGCGGTTTTCTGGGACAAGCAGCGGGGCGCGCATGACAGCCCGCAGGTCGGGGTGGGTTTCGCCCGAGGCGAGCAGGGGCAGCAGGTCTTTGGCGTGGACAATGCCGATAATCGCGTCCACGGTGCCCTCATAAACGGGAATGCGCGAGTGGCCGCTTTCCATCACCAGCCCCAGCAAATGCGACAAGCTCATGGAGACGTCGCCCGCCTTGATGCTGATGCGCGGGGTCATCACCTGGCGCACTTCCGTATCGCCAAAGGAGATGACGCGGCGGATGCGCTCTTTTTCGTCTTCCTCAATCGCGCCGGAACGCGCGCCCGCCTCAATCAAGGTGCGCAGCTCTTCCTCAGTCATTACCGGCGCGGCAAATGTGGCGGCCAGCCCAAACGGGCGCAGCAGCAGGTGAGACAGGCCCAGGGCAATGCTCGCCAGCGGCGCAAACAGCGTCATAAAAAAGCGCAGCGCGCCGGACAAAGCCAGCACAATCTTTTCCGGGCGGCGCAAAGCGATGGAGCGGGGAACAATCTCGCCAATGGCGATGGTCAAGAGGGCCGCGCCAAGCAGCAGGCTGATAGTGGCGACGCCCAGGGCGTGCGGGACGTGCCAGCGGGCCAGCAGGGGCCGCAGGTGCGGGGCCAGAACAGCGGCATTCAGGCCCGCCACGGCAAAAGTCGCCAGGGTGATGCCCACCTGCACCGTAGCGACCACGCGCGCGGGCTGCCGCATCAAGGCCTGCGCCTGGGTGGCGTTGGCGGCATCCGAGCCGCCTTCCGTGACTATCTGCGCCAGGCGCGTGTTGCGCACAGTGACAAGGGCCGTTTCCGCCAGCGTAAAGCCGGCATTAAACAGCGTCAGCAGAAAAGCGGCCAGCAGAGCATAACGGTCTTGGGGGTTCATGGCGCGGTGCAGGGGAAAGCGTCAAAAAGAATAGGAGAAGCGTCAGGGCAATTAGGAGGGCGTCAGGGCAACGGGGAGAACTAGGGAAAGACATGGAAAAAGTAAGCGCCGCAGGTGACTAAAACGCCAAGCAGGCCGCCAATAATCACTTCCTGCAAGGTGTGTATCTTGCCCTCCACCCGGCTTTGGGCGACAAGAAAGGCCAGCAGAAACGCCAAAATGCCGGTGAAGATGTCCATGGCGCGGTAAATCAGCGTCGCGGCCAGAAAGAACGCCACGGCGGCGTGCCCGCTGACAATGCCGCCGCTCAAGATGGAGCCTTTGCCGCCCATAATCTTGGCGACAAACACGACAATCAAGACCAGCACCACAACAGTAATCAGCACAGGAACGGGGCGCGGGGTGCTGTCCAGCATCAGTGTAAGGTGCGCCACGCGCAGCTTGCCGAAGACAAGGATAGCGCCGACAATGGCCGCGTTGATGCTGGTGATTAAAACCGCGCCCGCCGCGATGTCTTTGGCAAGCTTCGCCAGGGGATGATAAGCCTGGGTCACCATGTCCACCACGCTTTCCACGGCGGTGTTGAACATCTCGGCGGCGAGCACCCCGGCGACGCAGATAAACAGCAGGGCCATCTGCACTGTGCCCAGCCGCAGCACCAGCCCGATGAGCAGCACCAGAACAACGGTAAAAAAGTGGAACCGCATGTGCTTCTGCGTGCGAAACACATGGACAATGCCCTCAACCGCATAGCGGAAAGAGTCAAGGTGGTTCTTAGGGCGCGGGACATGTCGCATACTACTCAGAAGTTTCTACAAAGAATGGGTGGTTTCCTGCCGGCAGGGCGATGCCGCAGGCGTGGAGGGTTTGGACTGTTTTGCGCTGCATCTCCTGCGCCCCGGCGAGTGTCTGGTCATCATAGCCAATCAGATGCAGCAGGCCATGCACGGCGAGCATTGCCGTTTCGCTGGAAAAAGGCCACCCGGCCCGCTCCGACTGACGGGCGGCGGTGGGCAGGGAAATCACGATGTCGCCGAGCAGATGGGGATCATCTTCCTGTGCAAACGACAGCACATCGGTGGGCTTGTCCAGGCCGCGCCAGCGCAAGTTGAGGTCTTGGATAAACGGGTCATCGCACAAAACAACACTGATCTCCACGCTGTCCGCCCTGCCTTCAAGCCGCAGCAGTGTCCGCAGAGGCGGTGTCAGCAGACTGTCCGCCTGGGAGGGCGAGAGGCGAAGAAGCGGGGATTGTGCACGGATCAGCAGTTCCATTCTTGTCTGCCTTCTGGTCGCGCAAGGCATCGGGGTATTCAATGCGCGTGTGCAGCATGCCGGACAGCAGGCGGATAAAGGCATCCCGAATGCCGCGCAGGTCGCGCAGGGTCAGGTCGCATTCGTCAAGCTGGCCGTCCGCAAGCTGCGCATTAATGATTTTATCCACCAGGTCGGTGATGCGTCCCACCGTCGGCTTGTCCAGGGTGCGCGAGGCGGCCTCCACGCCGTCCGAGAGCATGAGAATAGCGGTTTCGCGGCTTTGCGGCTTTGGCCCTCCATAGCGGAAGTGCTGCTCCAGGCCTGCTTCGCCGCCTTCGCCCCCCGTCTGCTGGTGGTAAAAGTAGCGGATTAAGCTTGTGCCGTGGTGCTCGGTGATAAACGACCGAATAATAGGCGGCAGGTTTTGCTGCGCGGCAATCTCCAGGCCGTCTTTGACATGCGCGGTCACAACCAGCGCGGACAAGGAGGGATTAAGGCGTGTGTGGATGTTGTCGCCCCCAGCCTGGTTTTCAATAAAGAACTCGGCACGGAGCATCTTGCCTATGTCGTGGTAATACGCGCCCACGCGGCATAGCAAAGCATCCGCCCCCACCGCCTCGGCGGCAACCACGGCCAGGTTTCCCACCATGATAGAGTGCGTATAAGTGCCTGGTGCAATCTGGCAGAACTTTTGGAGGAGGGGCCGGTTTGGGTCGGAGAGTTCCAGCAGGCCAAGATGGGTGGTGATGCCGAACACGCGCTCAAACAATGCCGCCCCTATAGAAAACAAGGCCACAGCCAGCACGCCCGCAAAGAAAGCCCACACGACGCCCTGGCGCACGTCATAGGCTAAATCCCCCTGGATGCCGCCCACCACAAGGCTCAAAAAGACGTTGGCAGCGCACAAGGTCGCCGCCGCCCGGACGACATCACTGCGGCTGCGAATATCGGACACGGTATAAATTGCCACCATCCCCGACAGCAGTGTCATCAGGGCAAAGCGCAGATCATTGCCCAATATCAGGCCGCTTTGGGCGGCCAGCAGGGCGGTCACCAGCATCGCAATCCGGGGGTGGATCAGGGCGGCAATCAGCATCGCGCCCGCCGCCACGCACAGCATGCCGATATAGCCGAACTGCGACGGCGACAAACGGACGCCGAGAACCGAACCGCTCAGCTTGAGGCTCAGCACGCTCAGCACCACCAAAACGCTGAGCAGCACCAGTGTCTTGGTGCTCGCAAAAACAGGCTTTTGGTGCCGGGCGAGATAAACAACCGTCAGGCCCACCATCATCGCCACCAGCAAAGTGACCGACAGCACAGTGAGGGGATTAAGGCGCGGGTTTTGCAGCCCCAGCGCACGCAGCTTGTCAATGGTTTCCGGCGTGACAATCTCGCCGCGCCGCACCACGATGTCGCCCGCAAACACTTGTCCAAGCTGCATGGAAACAAGCTGACGCTCGGCTTCGCGCGCCTTTTGGGTGAGGTGTTCATCCAGGTGACGGTTCGGATGCACCACGGCACGGGCCAGGGCCGCGACGCCCGGCACATAGTCGCTGGGCAAATGCGACAGCGCAACAGCGCGGGAAACAGCCGCCCGCGCCTGCGCTAAATCCTCGGCATGGTCGTCGCGCAGGTCGCGATCCATCGCGTCATGCACGGCGGCTTCGGTCGCGCGCCGCGCTTGGTCCAGGTGGAATGCGGGCGACTTGTCCCGCAGCAGGGGCACAAGGAGCGAGGGCGCAACCACCACGCCAACCTGCTGGCGCAACTCGCCTGCCACGCGCGAAGCGCTGAGACCCGCCTGCCCGCGCGCGCGGCGCAGATGCGCATACACATCGCCGAGGGTTTGGTCGGCCTCCGGGAATGCATAGCGGATGGGGGAATACACAGGGTCAACGCGCGCGGCGGCGGCATCGCGCAAGGCGCGCGTGGCGTTCTGGTCGGGGTACTGCACCGTGCGCTGGGCACGAATTTCCTGGGTGCTGAGTTCGCCCACCCGCAGCGAGATTTTGTCGGGCAGCAGGTGCAGCGAAAGCAGGGCGGCGAGCGACAGCACCGTTCCCAGCAGCAGGGCCACTCGTCCCCAATGATGCCCTTGCAGCCACACTTTGAGGCGCGTGCCCAGCGGCAGCGCTTCAAGGATGGCACGCCTCCGCTCCCGCCCTTTGCGGCGGCGCGGGCTGTTCCCAAACGGGTTCGTGGCGGACAGGGATAATGCGGGCTGGTGTTTCGCCATAAAGAAGAGACTCTAGGGGCGAGCCGAGGATGAGGAAGAGCCATGCAGGGCGCGCCAAGAAAGGCTTAGGCACGCCCCGCAATGGCGCAAAAGCAAAAACGGTCAGACCTTTTCTTTTTCTTCGTTGCGGATGCGCTTGCGCGTGGCGGCGGCTGCCGCTTTGCGCTTTTTATCGCTCGGCTTTTCGTAATGCTCGTGCTCGCGCGCTTCCTTGAGGATGCCGGTCTGCTGGATGACTTTCTTGAAGCGCTTCAGGGCGCTGTCCAAAGACTCATTGGGCCGTACTTGTACCTGCGTCAAAACTTTCCCCCCTCACGTTTCAATCCTCACCCGCCCCTAGAGGCGAGTGCAACAAAGTATACCACCTTGCTTGAAACAGTGTCAAGCAAACCGGCAGAGGCTGGGCGCACGGCAGAAGGGCGCGGCGTCCTGCTTGTTCCTGTTTTGTTTCCTGCTTGTTTCCGGCCCGTGGCTTGCCCGTTCCCGCCGCGTTTCCAGCCCTTGCTAACGACGAAACAGTTTCTTCCGTCGTTGGTACGCGCTGAACACGCGGCCATAACGCGCAAGCAATTCCGTTAGAACGTGCGCTCGTCAGTGCGCCGGGGCAGAGACAGCGCGCGCTCCACAAGGTCGGCGCTCCGGGCCGCGCCGGGTTCGGCTTGCATGGCCTGCCCCAAAGAAGCCACGCGCGCAGCAATATCCGGTGAGCGGAGCAGGCGGGCAAGCCGCAGGCGCAAGACATTGGCCGACAGGGAATGCTCCTGCAAGCGCAGCCCCAGGCCCTCGCGCTGCACATGAGCGGCATTCTCAAACTGGTCGGCGGCGCGCGGCACCACCACCGACGGCAGCCCGTACCAGCATGCCGCCTGCGTTGTCCCCACCCCGCCCGCATGCACAATCGCCTGCGCCTGCGGGAACAAGTCGGCATATGGCGCATAGCGCACTGCAACAACGCGCTCCCGCAGCGCAGGCGGCAGGTGCAAACCCTCCGGCGCGCCCAGCAAAACCGCGCGCCAGCTTTCACGCGCCAGGGCAGCCAGCACAATCTCCCAAAAGCGGCGCGGGTCATTCACCACGGCAGAGCCGAGAGTAAACAAAACCAGCGGCGCATCAGAACCACTAGGCGGCGGCACGGCAACCGGCGTGCGCTCCGGGTGCGGCATATCCCAGCGCGCATAGCCGCCCACTTGCAGCCATGCAGGCCAATCAGACGGTCGCGGGAAAAACGCCGGTGACCACAAGCCAACGGTCAGCAGCCGCGAATAAGCGCCCCCGCTCACCACATGCCGCAGCGGCGGCTGCCCCAAAGACGCGTACTGCGCGTTCGCCAGCGCCTCCAAAGGCCGCACAATCTGCTCCCCCACGCGCCACCCCAGCTGCCCCAGGACTGAGGGAGCACCGCGCCAGGCCACGCCCGGCGGCGGGTATTGTCCCGTGGGATACACCAGGCAGGACGGCGAAAAGCTCGCCCAGCGCACGCCTGCCCGCCGCGCCACAACGGGTGCCGCCAGCTGAATGGTGTGCGACAAAAACAGGTCGCACCCGGCAGCCAGCGGCGTCAGGGCGTCCGCCGCCGGGCCAATGGCAGGGATCAGCACCTCGCGAAACAAAATGTTCACCAGCGACGTGCCCAGCCGGGACGGGGCCAGCATGCGCTTCATCAGGTCGCCCCCATAGTCCGGGTCGGGGCCAACCACAGCCGCCTCAAACCCTAACTCCTGCGCCGCCTGAGCAAACGACGGGCTGACCGCAAACACCACACGGTGCCCCCGCTCGCGCAGGGCTAGAGCCAGAGCCGCCGCCGGGTTGAAGTCCCCCGACGAGCCTAATGTATGCAGTAAAATGCGCGCCATCTTAGCCCCAGGTTACCCAAAACCGCCCACCCGCACCCCTCGCCCGCCGCACCATCCCCGCGCCCGATTCCCACCCTCTCGCGTCCACACGTCCTCCACGCCCCGTCCACA
>JAABUJ010007556.1_pt1 | contig 10106 bp, 9 predicted proteins | sample 5559131 | NCBI WGS metagenome assembly JAABUJ01 (sample SAMN10711875, study PRJNA513366) | rock metagenome | isolation source: Antarctica rocks | place: Antarctica: Victoria Land, Mt New Zealand nord | collected 2016-01-07 | reverse complement strand
TATCACTCTACGGGCTATCGTGCGCGCTTACGACATGATTCTCAACAGCATCCGCTCACCCCATCGCTGCGTCAGTTGCGGCCACCCTAAAACCGCCTGGGGTGGTGCCAGTGGGAAAGATGGATTGGTCTACACGCCTCTTGGCAGTCAGGATCACTATGATGATGATGATGTGGAGGCCAATGCTGCAGCTAAGAAGACGGAAGAGATGGTACCGACGGCAGCAAGCCCTGACCAGGCCCACTAGGATCGTCCCTATGGCTCCCCTAACGAAGGTCTCACAATTTTGGCCTGACAACAGAGCAATTCTGCAGGTCGCTCTTTATCTGTGCGACATTAGCTATGGATCAGAGGCTCTTCTTGGGCTTTTCTTGATCATATGTGTAGGTCTGACACGGTCCAGGCGAGGAGTTGAGATCTTAAGGTATCGTCTGTAGGTCACGAATGACCATCAAGATCTCCGTCACATTCAATCATGCTATTACTATCCTACTTTACCTTTCTTACCCTTCCTGTCTGCATGCGCTGCTTCCTATCTTTTCGTACTACAGGGTCCCACACCACTTGCTACCACTTCTGCCTGCAATACCCTTGTTCGCTCTGGCAGCCCTTATTCTCCGCCGCAGGCACAACGCTCCAAGGTCAAGGCATACTATTGCTACAAGAGCAACCAGGACAAAGAATGCCGACAGTGGGAAGCACGTCTTTCCGATCTGACTGCTACAGTCCAAAGCGAGCTGCGTCCTGCAGGTGTTTGACTGTACGAGGAAGGGTTTTCGGCCTGCGTTGTTGGTTCTACGATATGCTTTGGTTGCTTGGACCAGCTGGGGCGAGGCCGAGAACGGAAATGGTGAGGAACTTCCAAGACCGGCAGGAGATGCCTGGGATATACTCATCTGAAGAACAAAGACCGGACAGGATATGCAGCCGCCCAGGAAGTGATCAGAAGACAATGGCATTATTGCATATGCAGGGGACATTTGTGTCGGATTCGCTAGAGGGCAAGGTTATGCCAAGTGTCATTGTTATCAAGATTGAGGAAAATCGATCACAGTCTGCAAGTGTCAAAAGGGAACTTATTCATCCCAACGTACGTTAATGGTTTCTGGTAGCTGCGCTGACCCATTCTCAGCTACCCTACGATAACAACCACAACGTCATCCTTGACGCCTGGCCATTGCACGACTACTCGATTCCTATCTCTACTCTTCTTACCCTCAGCTTTGTCCCATCACACTCCATCACACACCCTCAAACGTCTCAACCATCTCACAGCTCCAGATCTTCTCCGCCGACGACCTCCCCTCCAGCATCTCCAACTGTGCCTGAATTTCACTCTCTTCCACAGCCAACCCCCCACTAACCCCCAGACCAACGGGACTCAATGGGCTAGTGACCCCCTCCTCAAAATCCCTCTTGACACCTTCTGGCTCACCCTCATAAGCAGCACCTTCTGACTCATCTTCACCAATAACATGTCTTGCAAACTCCTCACGACGGTCTCCATCCCCTTCGACCTGTTGGTTCACATCCACGAAATTATCTCTTGCAGGCATAGTCCTGGGACTCACCGAATCCTCCATCCCCGCTAGCGTATCCACCGACCCCCTCCCCTCCGCAATATCCGCCTCCACAAAGCTAGCAAAAGACACTAGCGATGCGTCGTGGCCGGCTCCACCACCGTAAACAGGCGCCTCTACAAATCCATCCCTAGCAGAATCATAAGACCGCCGCGTTGCAGGTACGGTGGTTCCTTGCATCTCCAGATCGTCCCTGGTAGCGGCGATCCTGCGCCTTTCTTTGAGGTTTCGGATCCGGCGTGGGATGACGAGCAGGGCCAGTGTGAGGAGGAGGAAGGAGAAGAGCACTAAGGCTATGATGCCAAGGATGAGGAGTTGAAGGTGGGTGTTGGGGGTGCGGAACATTTTAGTTCGTGTGGATACGTGGGCGGGAAATGGCTGATAGTGGATTACGGAGGTGAGTGATGCTGGGTAATGGTACTGCTGGTTTGCTAGAAGTGAGCTGGCTGGTCGATGACAGATGAGGGGATACACTTTCGCGGGGCGGGATTAAAGGAGGGGTCTGGGCGTCTTGGTTTATGTAGATGGAGGGGACAATGGGCTTTATGCTTCGGGGGCTTGGGAGGGGATAATGGCATTGTCTGGTTGAAGACTCGTTTTCACAAACGCCTTTCTTTGCGGTGATTGGTGGTTTGGGATGGGAGGCGTTGGAATCGCCGTGCTCTCAAGGGATTCGGCATGCTTCGGTGCGCTAGAGTTGGCTGCCTTTGGTTGCTTCGTTCTAGAAATAGGGGTTATGTCTTCGTTGGCGAGTTTTTCAATTGGGATGAGTTGCTTGTTCTAGCTCGTGGGTTACTATGAGAATACTCAGAGATTCGATCTCTTCGGAGCGGACAACACTTTCTACTCCTGAATTACGTGGACAAATTGAGAATAATTGAAGCCATACCTGCTCCAAGCCGCATACCAGAAGATACACTATGTTTGGTGGAAAAAGGTAATTTCCCAAGATGGGTGAGATCAACGAAAAGAGGGGTGTAGAATGCATTCCTGTAGACCGCGGTCTCAGCCCCATCATACTTCGCACGTCGATTTCTGGAGCACAATCACTTTCGTAGTGTTTGGGAATTCTGCCGTCTAGTCGTCAACCACTTTAAAGAGATGGGCTTTGCTGCGTGGAGAATTTGACTGATCAGAATCTTTCTGTGAGAGGTCAGCCTGGATGCCAAGACGCCAAGACGCCAAGACTGCGGTTTAGTCGATATCGTTTCTTCATCTTCTGCCACAGCTTCTCAGCCTTCTACTTTCACACCCCAATAATGTTGGTCTATCAGATGTTTGCTGCAATCGGAAACTCGACCTGCTCAAGGTGTTGACGATCATGCTCGGAGGAGTGATCCTTGAGCAAGTGTTCGGACTGACAGACTCTGTGCTTGTGCCATGTCCGGGGTGTGGATGCACCAACAATGCCTTTGTTACCGTGACCACTTGCGAACAAAGAATCTTGGTTTAGTTGCTCCTTTGACATGTCCGCGGTCATATAATGATGGATTGTCCCAGAAAATTTCACCACCCGCTTTGCATCTTGATCATCTTCAGAACCGTGGTCATCCATACTGTCTGCCAAAACATCCGTGCAAGAAACCGAACCACAGATACAAGATGGGCTCAGAAAATGCACTGATGATAGCCGGCTGGACCGTCTTCGCAGTGCTAGCCCTCGCTATTTGTTGCGTTCTTGCATACTGGATGCTTGACCATCGTCAAGCGGCGAAAATCAAGAAGCAGCAGCAGGACCTGGAATTGCAGAAGAGCCGCATCAGAATGATACCACAAAATCAGCTCCAGAACTCCGGACCTTCAATGTCTCTGCCCGATCCATTCACTAGCAACGGCATCACGACTAAGGTCGATTTGACTCCACGACCATTCAGCCTGCTGCGGAATCCACTAGGTCGTCTCAGCAAACCTGAGATTGTTCCGGAGGCAGAAATACAAGAGCCAAAGGAGCAGCCTTCGGAGGCGAGAAAGCCAGAACATGGGCTGGGAGCTCACGAACCGATGACGCAGGAATATCCCTTGGAAGCGAACAGCCCTGAACCACGCGACTCTTTGGATATGGAGTCGCTCTGTGGCAGCCCCTTTACCCTACCGGAAACTTGGGGCAAGGTCATCTAAATCCATTTTCGGCGAGGTTCGAGATACAGCAGGATGTAGTTCCTTTGCGATCGTTCCCGATTAGAAAGGACTCTTGTAGCACAGTCGCAGAATGTAGGTAGAGTGCCGGGATTGTTGACTTTTTGGCTTCATCTACTGCTTTCATACGGGCGTAAAATCAATGTAATGGTATCCCGATCGCCGTAAGTAACTACTCTTCTTATGCTTTCATCACTGTGCTTCTTGAAAACAGATACTTTTTACACGCCTTCCCATGGGGCAAGCTGTTGCTGTTTATTTCACTATCTATTGATTATCAGTTCATAAGGTCTAGTGCAATATTCTACCAAGTTATCTTTGGTCACCCACTCGATTCCTTCAATCTTCTCCACACTCTCCGTTTGTCAGAGCCTTTGATCGATCTTATCACGCATACCAGCAATCAAGTAAATGCAAGGTCAGAGGAGGGAAGAAGAAGGAAGATCTATTGACTTCCACTTTGACCTATCACTACAAGCTAAATCACACACGCAGTCACGTCCAAGTTCATCCAGTCTCAGCAGCACATTGGTCGCATAATCTTCGTGCGAAAGAATATTACGCCTCCGCGTTCACGATATGCAATTCACGAACATTCCCCATCCGAAGCCATTGGCACCAAGGCTCTAACAATCAAATCACACGAACGAAGCTAAAAGTAACAAAAATATTGACTTCATCTCCCCCACCCACCTCTCTACAACAAGGCCCCCAAACCAACCATAATCCCTCCACTCCTACAACCCACCACAAACGTTCAAACCCCACAAACCCTACCACAACCAACCCTCCAAACTACCAAAAAACCCACCAACCCCTTCACCAAATCCACCACAACCCATAAACCCACACCCCCCCCAAACAAACAAACAAATCATGTCCATAATCACCATACGCCCCAACTGCAACACCGCCGCCACCCAATCCGAAGCCATCTGCATCTCCCGCACTGGCGCCATTGCCTTCTCGCTCATCCTCGGTCTCAGCGTCGCTGCCATCATCGGCGCGTTTGTAGCAAAGTGTGTCATTCGAAAGCGACGCCGAAACGCAGGAGCGACGGATATTGAATTTGGAAGTGAGTAGCCCCCGAGTTGTTCGGGGAACATATAGGATAGGATAGGTGGATGCTGATTTCTTTTAGAGTATTAGGTACTAGGGAAGTGGGGGTGCCGGTTTGTGGGTCAAAGGTTCGGGGGAGGGTGTGGGTTTGGGCATGCGGGTCGTGCCTGGCTGGAAGTTTGCATCATCGCTGTGGATGGTGTGGAAGGAAATTTAGGAGTGGGGCACATTTCATTGTTGGGTTTTAGTATTTGGCTCGATAGCCATCTTTTGGTGCAACAGCAGGTATGTTCCCAGAGAATGCACAAACCAGCACAGGGAGTGCCTAGAGCTGAATGCCTATTGATAACTAGTTCAGCTTGAAGCGATCCTAAGTTGAACACATTGTACCCGCGCTACGTATCGCGCTAGCTTCAAGGAAGATCAAGAAAGAGTACATTCAAGTTTCTATTTCTAGAATCTTCAAGAGAATCAAAACAAGTAATTATCTCTCGTCCCCAAATTTCTTGTTCTCAATTTGGGTTTATCACTGTCTACGCAAGATTAGCTGTTCTACTTTATTCGACCAGCGTGTTCCCCCTTCGACAGCTTCATCCCATTTTTCACAGGCATCTCTCCATCTAAGCTATCTCTGGCTCTCTTTACTTCCTATACCTCCCTATCAACTTAATCCTCACCTATACCACCAGCATGGTAGGCAAAAGAATAGCCGCCCTTCGAAGATAAAAACCAACACGTAGCACATGTTTTTTCTACCATCAGGGGGTACACCGGATGCGTATCTTGTCGGTCGGGTGCCTTATGTATACTCGGTTGATTGGCACTCGGGGATTGCAAGGGGTTGGTGTAGCGAAGTGGGCTACGCTTTGCGTTGCGAAATGGGGGTTGAGGATCGTGGATGCCGGATCTGAAACTCAAGCAGTGGCGAGATGCTCGCTTTTATTGGTCTCAGAGACAAGGTTCTCCCCTTCTTTCTGTTTTCATGAAACTTGCGTTCCCGGCAAACCTCTTTATACCTCTCATGGCAGACAGGTGACAATGCTATCACAATGCAGCTGTACTTGTTTCGGTGGGATGGGAGCCCTTGGTCAGGGATGTCTTAATCATTGCATTCTTACAAATGATCTTGTTTCGGATAGCAGCGAGATTCACGCGGTAGCAGCGATGTGGTTCATATGCTTGAGTATTCGGCTTCGGGGAGGTATGGCGGTAAGGAATATAGGTATGTATATGGCTAGTGTGCTGGTTGGGTCGATATTTAGTTAAGGCTAGTGGATGATTTGGCTTAGGGGGTTTGGGATGGTGAGCTGTGTGAGCCGTGGGAAGCTGTTTCGGGGATTAACGCTAGTGGAATCAATCGCAAGTGGAGTATTCTGCCAACAATGGATCCTTCGACAATCAAGATTTGGTTTGTCAGGCCGTGATATTATGATATGCCTTCTGAAGACATACTGGTCACAAATCCATCAAGATTTGCAGGAACACTGACCAAAACAACAATCCTTGGGCATACATCTATAGTCTACGCAACAGGGACCAAAAAGCCTCAAACACACAAACTCCCATTCTCAATCAACTCCAAGACCGTAACCCGCAATCAATACCACTCCCCAGCATACTCCAACGTATCCCCCGCCGCATTCAGCTGCCAATGCGTCTGGCGCCACGGCCCCCTCTCTCTAAACGCCGTATCCCTGGTATACTCCGCAATAATCTCATCACTAACATAAAGCCACGACGCCAGCCTTTCCAGCAATTCGCCTTCATGCAAAAATCGGCAAGGCAGGTCCAGAGCGAAGCGGCGATTGCGAAGCGTGTCAAAGATCTCCGCCGTCGGCATCCCTTCAAAATCCGCTTGCAGGGCTTCGCGGATTTCGGGTGGGAAGGAGGAAGAGTCGATGGGGGCGTGCTCGGGGATGGGAGCGCCGGGGGCGTTGGTGGTGCCGTGGATGATTTCGAGGAGGCCTTCGGCAGGGATTTCGCCGTCTTCGAGGGAGGACTCGCCTTCTGCGAGGTCGGACTCGAGGAGAGGGGTTTCGGTCTCGAGGATGAAGTTTGTGAGGTTGATTTTTCGCCCGACCCAGGGACGTAGATGGGGGATTGGGCGCTGGATATGCGATTCGACTTGTTGCATTACCTCGTCAAGTTCTTCTTGGATCGCTTCGAGGGTCCGCCATGATGTGGGACTTTGAGGATCGAGACTGGCGATTTGGTAGATTAGCGCGATGTATCGCTGGTCAATAGTATCTAGTCTGCCGTCCTGGGGGTTGTAGCAATTGGACATTCTTCACTTCTTCGGGATGCGTGGTCTGCGAGGGGAGGGAGTTTACCCCTACACATTGGACATGAATGACGGGTCGCTCTGGTTGATAGGAAGAGTAGGAGACACTTCTCTCCGAAAATGTGCCCGCATGGGAGTTTGACTCGTACCTCCCCGTCGTTGGTGGCTTGACTGGCATCGAAGTCTTCTCGGCAGATGCAGCATTCGTTGTCTGGAAAATCGGTGTAAGATACTTTCGGCAGGCCGCTGACAAAGCTGGCTGGAGTTTGGAAGGCTGAAGGAATACGAGCAAGGTTGCTATTGTCGGTAGACATGGCGATGCTGTACCGTCGGGTCTCTGCTGAGGAATCTCTCACAGGGGGGTTTGTACGTCGCTAGTTGTGGAATAGACGGTGACAGTATACTCGAAGCCTGCTCGAGATTCAAGATTCGGGGTGAATGTAGAGATGAAGTTCCTGAAGATATCATCACCATTGTGGTCTTGCTACTTATATATCGATGAAGTAGACAAAGGCTTTGTAGAACAAAGGAGGCATCAGACAGTTACATTGTCTAGTATTACGTCTTGTACCCGAGTACAGCGCCTTTCATTGTGCTAGAAGCAGCCTTTGTTATTGTAGTACGTGGTAGCATATAATGAATCTACCATGGACCGAGGTATGGCAGACTTGATTCGCAGTCAACTGATTGGACGAACGTGGGTTACTTTGTGAGCGTGGCCATTCCTAGTATAGTAGTACTATGCAAGAGTTGTCATGACTTGAAGGGAGAAATCTCGTGTCCGATATTTATACAAGCCCATGTAGTCATAGAGTAGCTAGAGAGCGGAAATGCTGTGTGGTACTATCCAAGTAAACGAGACCCCCTGCCGGTAGAAGAGAGGCCTTATTAGTGCTTCATGAACGACTAGTTACGGTATATCTCAACTAATCCAGCTCATGAAGGTAATAAGGAAGACATCTGAGGGGAGGAAGAACAAGGTTTCTAAATTCTAAACCTCAGGGAACTTGTGGACTACCAGTCAATCGGAGAAATTGAGCGAACAGAATTCAAATGTTCCATTTGTAGGTTGCAGGTCTGACGCTACGTGAGCGCAGAGTCAGTCAGATTACTCGGATAAGATCACTTGCCTTTCTCCGGAGGCACCCCGTTGTTCGTGATAATCCAAGGGGGTTTGTGCGGCATGACAGATGATGATTCCATTAGCAGTATCCACATCACCTTTCTTTTAATGGTATCAAGCGGACTTGCCGTGCCCAACAGCCGTTCTGCAAGCTTCACAATCGATTGAACGAGGTGATGACCTGTATTGCGGAGATGTTCTGACATTCCTTACGAAGCCGAGTGCTCGGCTTCCAATAGCCGATGATGCAGATGTTGGTCGACAATGTAGTTCTTTGTGTGCTCGATGTCTCCCGCAGGGTAATAAGCTTAAGAGGAAGTGACGCAGAAGTAGACGCGAACAAGTGACATGGAGTCTTCCAGATTCTCCATGACTAGACCAAGAGAGTACAACGGTTAGCTTTCTTTCTTGGTACTTCCTCAGAACTCCACACCATGGCGACACAAACACTCTGGCACCGCCGCGTCGCGAAGCAGGCGGTAAGATCGGCTTCGAGGCAAGAAGCATTACGGACAGGAGTTATCAGCTTGCGAGTACCCAGGATCGCACCGTTAGTGCTCAACACCCCAGCACCAGCGTACAGTTATCCTGCTGAGTTGGACATTCAGTCGCCAACCTCTCCTCCGCCGGAGTTCGACACCCTCGAGCCAGGTCCACGACATCACGATTATACGCCTTATATTCCAAGCGGCTTAGAATACGAACCTCAGGGCGGGCTGGTTCAGGATGTGTTTTATTTCTCCTCAGATGCCGGCGATGTTCCTAACTCTTACCAAGAGGGATTTGATAGCATTTCCGACTTCCTCGACCCTGGGGAAAACCCTCGCAACCATTTCCCAGTCCTCGAAGATGTCCTCGGAAATACTCACCCCACATCGATCGTCGAGCTTCCGCCTAGCCACAACTGGAACTTCGCATCTTACGGACTCCTACCGCCACACCTCGACCCCGGGCCAGCAGCACCGATATCAAACCCGATCCCCTATCCTCCGTGCAGTTCCGTAGACTGCTGGGCTGTTGAACATGTAGGAATGCCGTCACACCATCAAGGACCGTATCAAGATCCCAGCATCCCCAAAGCACTGCATGGTGTCCTGAACAGCTTTCTGGAAGCTCATGGTCTCAAAGACCTGTTCCAGAGCGGCTCGATCCCACCTCCAGAGGTGTGGAAGGCACTGCATCGTATCATCGATGGCACGGCTGAGAAGGTGAACGGACCCCGCGAGTCAGCGACGTCGGATTGGGCGCTCATAGAGAATTTCAGAGCCTGGCACTGCTTCGGCCATAGATCTGTTGAGGAGCTATATGATATGCTGGCGGACAATGAAGATTCAGAGGCGAGCGGTGGCGAAAGCGAAGGTGGATCTAAGTACTATTTCATGGAGACGGACGACGATGACGATTCAGGGTCGGACTCATCGTCGGAGATTGGAGCGTACAATCAATTGCCTAGTTCTTGAAAGTCTCTTGTAGAGATGACATTGATTGGAGCGTTGCACGAAGCACTCCGAGTCTGCAACCTAGATCATAGCAACGTGTAAAGCACAGACCCTGTGAGAATACGAAGCCGACCAATGAATACCAGATGATACGATGGAAATTTGGAAGCAGTATGTGAAGCCGGAATTCAGACACAGTATGTGTTTTGCTCCTGAGAAAATGTTCCTATTCACCTAGTAATGCAATCCACCCGGTAATGCAACCGCTAGTGGTTTTAGTGCAAAGGTCAGGGTTATAAGGGTCAACCCTAAGCTTTATGCGCCAAAATCATTAGCGGTTGCATTACCGGGTGGATTGCATTAGGGCCTGTTTGGATTCGCATCCAGTAGTCCTACTGGTCCTACCGGACCTAATTTTGGACCCTGAAATAGTACTAAAGGTACTATTTTTCACCACCGTTTGGATTCAAATCGCAGTAGTACTACTG
>JAABUJ010007554.1_pt1 | contig 10111 bp, 10 predicted proteins | sample 5559131 | NCBI WGS metagenome assembly JAABUJ01 (sample SAMN10711875, study PRJNA513366) | rock metagenome | isolation source: Antarctica rocks | place: Antarctica: Victoria Land, Mt New Zealand nord | collected 2016-01-07 | reverse complement strand
GTCCACACCACGGCCCTTCGCTATGCCCGATCATGACCCCAGGACCGTAACGACAGAGACGTCACAATCGCCGTAAGCCACTCCGAACAGCGAGGAGCCGAATAACGACCCTGCTCGGGTAGCCGCCCACGACCGAGAGATGGCCTCGATCGACTCGCGCAGCTTTCGGCAGCCGAACTGCTCGACCCAGATGGCGACTTCGACAGCGAGCTGACCGCGTTGCTGCCCTGACCGGCCCGATCGACGTTGGGCATTCGGTGCTGATCGGCGGCCCCTGCTGAGTGCGGCCGTGTTCGGTTGGCAGTGAGGGAACCGAGAGCCAGAGATCGAGACCTCGCCTACATGAGGTGCGGCACTGCTGCCGTGCATCCTCGGCCACCGCCGCACCGACGCGATCGGCGAGGACCGGACCCGGCTGGTGGCACCACGAAGAACCTGGACTGAGGTACGCGACCGAGATCGCCGAGATCCGCGCAAGGGCAACCGTAGTCGGTCGCCCGGAGGGTCTGGACCGCGGTGGGCCAGCTGGCGCAGCGGCAGGCCGACTGGTCTTGACTGAGGTCAGCCGGCCGTGAGGCAGAACTCGTTGCCGTCGGGATCGACCAGCTCGACCGCGCCATCCCCGGCGTCGCCGAGCCGGGTCGCCCCCAGAGTCGCCAGTCGGTCGACCTCGGCTCCCAGGTCGCCGCTGGCCACGGCGAGGTCGAAGCGCTGCCGGTTCCTCCCGTGCTTCGGCGCCACCGGCGGGCCTCCCCACGCGACCTTGGTGCCACCATGCGGGGACTGGACCGCGGTCTCCTGGTCCTCGTCCCACACCAGGGGCCAGCCCAACGCCTCGGCCCAGAAGAGTCCGACCTGCCGGGTGCCGTCGCAGGCAAGCTCGCCGAGGAAGCCACAGCCGGCCAAGAAGGAGTTGCCGGGCCCGAGCACGCAGAACTCGTTTCCCTCGGGATCGGCCAGCACGACGTGTCCCTCCTCCGGGAGCTGGCCGACGTCGAGGTGTCCGGCGCCGAGCTCGAGCGCCGCCGCGACCGTGTGCTGCTGGTCGGCGCGGCTCGTGCTGGCCAGGTGGAGGTGCATCCGGTTCAGACCGGCCTTCTCCGCTCGGCTCGAGACGAACCGCAGGCCGACTTGAGTGTCGGCCCCGGGCAGCAGCGCACCGCGGGGATCGTCGACGAGCTTCCGCCCCAGAACACCGGCCCAGAAGCCCGCCACGCAAGCCGGGTCGTGCGCGTCGAAGGTCAGGGCCAGCAGTCGGGAGGGCACCCCCGCACACTAGAGACGCGGGCGAGGAAGTTCAGCACGCGCTTTTCCAGCAGCGCCGCCGCCTCCGCGTCGCGGGAAGTAGACGCCGGGACGGCCGCCGGTGTGCCAAACCGCTCTATGGCTGCCGAGGTCGTCGCGGGTCAGCGGCTTTCGTCAACCACCCAGCGGTGGATCAGCCAGTGAGCACGACCCCAAAGACGGCTCAGGGACCAAGCGCTTCGAGTGCTACTGGATTCCATTGGCTCAGGGTCACACCCGGGGTTGAGGATGATCCGCGCAGCCATTAGCGCTAGCGAGAGTCTGGTGTCGATTGCGCTGGTAGGTCTACGGTGCGCGAAGAATGCCGCTGGAATTTCTGACTGATGCGCAGGTCGCCGGATACGGGCGTTTTGAGGGTGTGCCCTCGCGGGCTGATCTGGAGCGGTTCTTCGTTCTCGATGAGGTCGATAGGAAGCTGATCGGGGATCGGCGGGGCGCGCATAACCGGCTCGGGCTGATGCTGCAGGCGACCACGGTGCGTTATGTGGGCCGATTCTTGGAGGACCCGCTGGATGTGCCGTGGCCGGTGGTCGAGTATGTGGCCAGCCAGCTGGGCATCACCGACGCCTCGTGCGTGAAGCGTTACACCGACCGGCCGATGACGGCCTACGAGCATGCCTGGCAGATCCGCGACGCCTACGGGTTACGGGTGCTCGAGGACGTCGAGGTGACCGCGCAGTTGCGGCAGTTCTTGGATGGCCGGGCGTGGACGCACGCCGAGGGGCCGGGTGCGTTGTTCGGTCACGGGGTGGGGTGGTTGCGGCGCAACCGGGTGCTGCTGCCGGGGATCACGGTGCTGATCCGGTTGGTCGTCACCGTCCGGGAGGCCGCGGCGCAGCGGATGCACACCACCCTCGCGGCGGCGGCCACCGCGGTGGACCCGATGTTGCCGGGGCGGCTGCGGGCCTCCCTGGCCGTGCCCGAAGGTTCGCGGTTCTCCGAGATGGAATCCTGGCGGCGGGCCCCGACCCGTGTGTCGGGTCCGGGCCTGGTCAGGGCGCTGGACCGGGCTGCGGATGTGGAAGGGTTGCGGGTGCGTGCGGCGGATTGTTCGGCGGTGCCGGGCAACCGGATCGGCGCACTGGCCCGATATGGGTTGGCGAGCAAGGCCCCGACGTTACAGGCGCTGGCCGAACCGCGGCGCACTGCGACCCTGCTCGCGATGACCCGGCATCTGGACGCGGTCGCGATCGATGATGCGCTGGACTTGTTTGCGTTGCTGATGGCTACCCGGCTGATCAACCCCGCCCGCACCGCCTCGGCCACCGAACGACTTGCGTCGCTGCCGCGTCTGGAACGGGCCTCGCGGCTGCTGGCCGTGGCCCACCGGGAACTGTGCAAGACCTTGGACGCTGCCGCGCAGGCCGAGACCGGGTTGGACGTCGACGCGGTCTGGGCGGTGCTCGAGCAGGTCGGCTCGCGTGAGCAACTCGTGACCGCAGCCGCGGTCGTGGAAGAGCTGGTACCCGCTGACGACGGCTCGGCGGAGTCGGCGATGCGGGTTGTGCTGGGTGAGCGCTACCGCACGGTGCGCCCGTTTTTGGGGTTGCTGGGTGGCTCCGGGTCGCTGGCGGCGGCGACTGGCGGCGGGAAGGTCCTGCCGCGGTGCAGGCGTTGCCGGATCTGGCGGCGCGGAAGGTGAAGGCCAAGCCGTTGCAGCGTGGTGAGATCGACGCCGAGCTGGTGCCGCCGATGTGGCAGCGGGCGGTGTACGCCAACCCGGGGTTGGCCGAGGGTGCGGTGGACCGGGACGCCTACGTGGTGTGCGTGCTCGAGCAGCTGCACAGGGCGCTGCGGGTCCGCGACGTCTTCGCGGTGCCCTCGCACCGGTGGGGTGATCCCCGCGCCCAGTTGCTGGACGGACCGGCGTGGGACGCGGTGCGCCCGGAGGTCCTCGACGGGCTTGGGTTGAGCACCCCGGTGCACGAGCACCTGAGGGGACTGGTCACGGTGCTGGACGCGGCCTGGACGCAGCTGGCTGATCACCTCACCGAGGCTGGGGACGCCGCCACCGTCCGTATCGTGCCGGGCACGGGCGAGCGGATGCGCCTGTCAGTGGAGCACCTCGACGCCCTGGACATCCCGGACAGCCTGACCCAGCTGCGGGAGGTGACCGCGGCCATGCTGCCGCGCATCGACCTGCCCGAGCTGCTGCTGGAAGTCCACTCCTGGACCGGGTTCCTGGGCGCCTACGTCCACGTCTCCGGGGAACAGACCCGGATGGGTGATCTGCCGGTGTCGGTGGCTGCCCTGCTCATCGCCGAGGCCTGCAACGTCGGCCTGGTCCCGGTCACCGACCCCAACATCGAAGCACTCACCCGGGGTCGGCTGTCCCAGTCGACCAGAACTATCTGCGGGCCGAGACCCATACCGCCGCCAACGCCTTGCTGATCGCCGCCCAGGCGCAGGTGCCGCTCGCGCAGTTGTGGGGTGGTGGGCTGCTGGCCTCGGTCGACGGGCTGCGGTTCGTCGTCCCGGTGCGCACACTGAATGCCGGTCCCTCCCCGAAGTACTTCGGCTACAAACGCGGGCTGACCTGGCTCAACGCCGTCAATGACCAGGTGTCGGGGATCGGCGCGCAGATCGTGCCCGGCACCCCCCGCGACAGCCTGTACATCCTCGATGTGCTGCTCAACCTCGACGGCGGCCCGAAACCGGACCTCATCGCGACCGACGAGACTTCATATTCCGACATGGTGTTCGGGGTCTTCGCGGTGCTGGGATACCGGTTCTCCCCGCGAATCGCCGACATCGGCGACACCCGCTACTGGCGCGCGGGCTGGCCCGGCGATCCCCACAGTGATTACGGGGCGCTGAACGCGATCGCCCGCAACACCGTCAACCTCGCCAAGATCACCGCCGCCTGGACGGACATGCTGCGGGTGGCCGGCTCGCTGATCACCCACCAGGTGCGCGCCTACGACGTGCTGCGGATGCTCGGCCGCGACGGACGGCCCACCCCGTTGGGGCAGGCGTTCGTCGAGTACGGGCGGATCGCGAAAACCCAGCACCTGTTGGCCATGATCGACCCCGTCGATGACACTCACCGCCGGGCGGTCAACACCCAGACCACCGGTGCAGGAATCGCGGCACCGCCTGGCCCGAAAGATCTGTCACGGCAAACGCGGCCTGATCTACCAGAGGTACCGCGAAGGCCAGGAAAACCAGTTGGGGGCGCTGGGCATCGTGCTCAACGCGGTCACCCTGTGGAACACCCGCTACCTGGACGCTGCTGTCGAAGAGCTCCGCACCCAAGGCCATCCGGTGTCCGAGCAGGACGCCGCCCGCTTGTCCCCACTCGGGCATGCCCACGTCAACGAGCTGGGCCGCTACGCCTTCCCCGCGATGGCTCCCGACGCCGGCCTGCGCCCGCTGCGCGACCCACACGCCGCCGACGACGATCCGGCATGACGGGCAGACACCGGGTCCGCCGAACGCCGCCAGGGGCCTATCGCAAACGAACGGTTGCGTAGGCCCCGCACCGACATCGGTGCGACCCGCGTTCGCGCTGGTCGGCTCCTCACAATATTCACCCCGGAAACAACACCACACAACACCGCTCGCGGTGCGGGTTTCGATAGGGTGCGAGCGTGGCAGCCAAGATCGGGTACGCCCGGGTGTCGACTGCGGACCAGAACCCTCACCTACAGCTCGACGCGCTCACCGCCGAGGACTGCCTGAAGATCTACACCGATCGGGCCAGTGGCACCAAGGCCGACCGGCCGCAGTGGAACGCCTGCCTCGCGGACCTGCGCGCCGGGGACACCCTGATCATCTGGCGGATCGACCGGCTCGGCCGCAACCTGCGCGACCTGATCGACATCGTCACCACCCTGCAAACCCGCGGCGTCGGGGTCCGGTCGTTGAGCAACGGGCTGATCGACACCACCACCGCGCACGGCGCCCTGGTGTTCGGGATGTTCGCGGTGATGGCCGAGTATGAGGCCGCGCTGATCCGCGAGCGCACCCAGGCCGGGCTGGCCGCCGCCCGCGCGCGGGGCCGCCGCGGGGGACGTAAGCCCAAGATGACCCCAGCGGTGATCGGCAAGGCGCAGCGGATGTATAACGCCCGCCAGTTCACCATGGCCGAGATCGCCGCGTCCTGCGGCGTCACCCCGATGACGATCTACCGCCACATCCGTACCGGTCAGCCGACGGCGCCGGAATGAGATCAGGCGGGCAGGTCACGGCCGGCGCCCCGCTGGCGACTGGGCGGAGGAGCTGCTCGCCCCGTGGTCCCGGTCGGCCCGACCACGTCGAGCACGTCGAGCAGTGCGCGGGCGAATTCGGCGGGATGGGTGATGAGCCCGACATGCCCACCGGGCAGGTCCACGATGGTCTTGCCGATGGTCGCGGCCAGCACGGTGTTGGGCTGGTAGGTGATCTGCTTCGTGGAGTCACGTCCCCCGGCCAGGACAACCCGGTCGGCGTGCACGGCCAGCGCCTCGAGGTCCAGCTCGGTGCGGGTGTACTGGCGCAGCTCGCGCTCGAACCAGTACAGGACGTTCGCTGCCGCCTGGGGGCTGTTGTTGGGATCCCGCGCCCGCGCCATGGCCGCGCGCGTTCCGGGCCGGCGGCGATCCCGTCGCCGAACTGCGCCAAGGCGGGATGGATCCCCGACCGGCGGTAGGTGTCGTAGACGGCCTCGAAGAACGCCACCCATGCCTCGCCGTCGGGCAGCAGCGCCACCGCCGGTGGCTCGTGCGCGACAACGGTGTGCACCACGTCGGGGTGTCGGATCAGCACCTCGAGCGCTACCAGGGCGCCCGAGCTGTTACCGACCACGATCGCCGGCTCCCCGCCTAGATGCTTGATCAGCCGTCGGACGTCGCCGGCGTCGGTGGCCAACCGCTGGTCGTAGTCCTGGGCGCCGAGGAGCTGGCTGCGGGAGAACCCCCGCCGGTCATAGGTCACCACCTGATAGCGCGCCGACAGCTCGTCGGCCAGGTTGCGGTAGCTGTTGGCTTCCCCGCTGGCCCCGGGCACCAGGACCAGCAGCGGCCCGGCCCCGCGGAGTTCGTAGTACAGCCGCGCACCCGGTGCCTCAAGGACGCTCATCGTGAGCCCTCGCCGTGGGCGCCGGGTGTGCGGGCGGTGAAGTGTCGGGTGGCCCCGCCGGAGCCGGACTCCAGTGCACCACCAGCCCGTCGCGGCGACCGATCTGCTCGAGCCGGCCGGCGACGCCGCGCTGGATCCGGTCGAGGGTCTCGGTGTCGGGGGCCTCGGCGCGCAGCCGCAGCCCCAGCGGGTCCGCGCGCATGCTGCAGGCTCCCGCCCCGACCGCGGCGACAAGATGCCGGTCGCCGTCGAATTCCGTGCGGATCCCTCCCGGCCCGTGAGCGAGGTGTTTACCCAGCTGAGCGAGGTAGCGCTGCGCCCGATCGGTATCGACGAAGGCTTCCGAGACCGGCATGGAGGTGTCCTTTCGGTGACGAGTGGTCGTCAGTCGTGCTGCCCGCCTGCGGCCGCGCCGGTCAGCGGCGTGCGCTGTTCGTACTGCTTGCGCTGTCCGTAGCGGGTCATGCCGCGCGGCTTGTACACCGACATCGCCGCGGGCACGAGCAGCACCAGCAAGCCACCACCGGAGTGCAGGACCAGCTCCATCTGGGTGCCCGCATCAGCAGCCGACGGCGTCGTCTGCGCGGCGACGCCGGCGAGGTAGCTGATGAGTTGGAGCTTCGTTAGGAAGACCACGAAGGCCACGACGGTGATCAGGAATTTGATCAGGACCCAGTAGTGCCGCACCAGGCCCCAGCGCGATCCCAGCGCCTGAACTGTCCCGATCACCAGCGAGGCCACCGCCAGCGGCAGGATGACGTACCAGGTGGTCACGTCCATGGCGAGGTAGGCCCCGCGCACCGTCGCAGCGTCGTGGCTGGTCGCGCCGGCGACGGCGAGAGCGAAGAAGGCAGCGACGGCGCCGATCCAGCCGACCGAGGACGTGATGTGGGTGATGAGCACGACCTTGCGCAACCGCGGTCCCATGATCATGACTGCTGCACGCCCTGACCGGCGCTGGAGCTCGGCGTGCCCCCGGACGGCAGGTGACGCCCCGGGCCATGCGCGCCAGCACCGATCAGGCCGGTGAGCATCAACACGACGAGCACCCCCACGACGATCGCGATGACCCCCGACACCCCTTCACCCACCGTGGCGTGCCGGCGGGCGAGCCAGGCCGGCCCCCGGTCTCGATGTCGGGGAGCGGGTCAGTCATGAGTGTCTCCTCTGGCGGGCCGGGTCGCGAGTTTATCGATACGATGCGTCTGTAACAATACACTGCGTTTCGACATCGGCGGTGCGTATAGTGGGCTGGTGCCGAAGCTGTGGAACGACACCATCGACGCGCACCGCCGCGCGGTGACCGACGCGACCCTGGACTCCGCTGCGGCGCTGGTGGCCGAACACGGGCTGCGCGCGGTGACGATGACGCGGATCGCGGAGAAGACCGGGATCGGGCGGGCCACGCTGTACAAGTACTTCCCCGACGTCGATACGATCCTGCTGGCCTGGCACGAGCGTCAGGTCACCAGCCACCTCGAACAGCTGGCTTCGGCCGCAGACCAGGCCGGGGGCGCGGGCGAGCGACTCGAAGCGGTCCTGACTGCCTACGCCCTCATCTCGCACCGATCCCAGGGGTCTCACGGACACCACGACGCCGAACTGGTGGCGTTTCTGCATCGAGACGCCCGGATCGCCCCTGCACAGCAGCGGCTCCGCGACATGATCCGGGACCTGGTCAGCGAGGGCTCCCAGACCGGTGACCTCCGCGGCGACGTCGCGGCAGAGGAGCTTACGAGCTACTGCCTGCACGCCCTCAGCGCAGCCAGCAGCCTGCCGTCAGAATCGGCGGTCCACAGGCTTGTCACGGTCACTCTGGCTGGGTTGCGGCCCTCATCATGAACTCGTTCTGACCCCTGCCCCACAGCTGCCGCGCCGATACTGTCGGCCCGGGCGAGGACCCAAGATCGTCGCTAGCGCTAACGGCTGCGTGGATCATCCTCGACCCCCGTTCCGAGCGCTCGAATGGGGCAGATATTGTGTCCCGCAAGTCGAACGGCACTGGTCCCGAACGTGGCTTCAGCGGGGACGACAGATTGGTCTGGTCCGGTCGCCGCATGGGGATCGCTGACCGGTCGTCCTTCGAGGCGGACTTGAACATGGCAACCCTGCAGGACCCGCGCGGCGGTCAGGCCCGTCGAGCCAGGGACAGTTGCATCGTGGCGTCGATATCGAATCGGTCGGGAAGCACCGCACGGACTTGGCGCAGGGCGTCGGCGCGCGCCTGGGGGGCTCAGCATGAGGTACGCCGAGACGGTGGCCAGTCGGCCGCCGAAGTCCGCGGCCGTCGTCGTCACGACACATGGCAGGTCGCGCTGCACGGCGTCGATCAAGCCGTCGGTCGTCGCCATGTCCTCGACCGACCACGGGTGAACGACGGTCCGATCGTCGTCGGGCAGCACCTGCTTTTCGATCTCCTCGACCGCTGCGAACAGATCCGGGTCCTTGAGCTCGGCCGGCCTGCCGAACAGCGCGAGCACACCTCCGGGAACGAGCATCTCGACGGCGTGGGACCACCGGCTCGCCGGGTCAGTCCAGTGCCAGGCCGCGGCGGCGTACACCAGGTCGAAGTGGCGAGCCGTCCCGCTGGCGTGTGGTCTCCGGGACGACTCGCCTTCGCGCGTCAGGCCTTCGCTGTCTTGCTGCGTTCCAGGGCGCGGTAGACCGTCGAGCGACCGACTCCGAAGAGGTCGGCGAGCTCAGCGGTGCTGTGGTCGCCAGTCTCGAAGAGCATGACCAGGTGGGACTCTTGTCGAGCGTTGAGCTTGGGCTGTTTGCCGCGAAGTCGTCCCTTGGCCTTGGCGACCTTCATGCCCTCGCGGGTGCGCAGCCGGATCAGGTCGGACTCGATTATGTGGACACCGGTCTTCTGTCAAGCATCCGACTACTGCCTCGGACGCGCGGATCGCGGCAGATCCGGACGGGCTGACGATTCGGTAGCGCGAGTAAGCCGATCGACCTTGGCGTCGCCCCGCGGTGGAGAGCGGGCGCCGCCCACCCGGATCTGGTCGCGCTATCGGGGGGTCAAGACACAGAACTCATTGCCATCGGGATCGGCCATCACCACGCAGCTGACCTCGCCCTCGCCGATGTCGATTCGAGTCGCCCCGAGGGAGACGAGACGGGCTACCTCCCCCTGCAGATCACCGGGGACAGGTGGAGCGAGGTCGAAATGCAGCCGGTTCTTCCCGGTCTTCGGCATCAGTGGCGGACCGCCCCACGTGATCTTCGGACCGCCGCGCGGCGAGCGGATCGCGGTCTCTTGGTCCTGGTCCCAGACCAACGGCCAGCCCAGCGCTTCGCTCCAGAAGTAGCCGGCGTCCTGCGAACCGTCGCAGGCAAGCGCTCCGATGAATCCGCAGTCAGCAAGGAAGTTGTTGCCCGGCTCGATGACGCAGAACTCATTGCCCTCGGGGTCGGCGAGCACCACATGACCTTCCTCCGGGCGTTGACCGATGTCGATGTGCCGGGCGCCGAGTCCGAGCGATCTCGCCACCGTCTGCTGCTGGTGTTCGAGGGACGTGCTCGTCAGATCGAAGTGCATCTGGTTCTGGCCGGCCTTCTGCTCCTGGGTCGAAAGAAATCGGATCCGGAACCCGGTGTCATCGCTCGGCAGGAGCGCGATGCCGTCGTGGGGGTCGGCCATCTCCCAGCCCAGGACGCCGGCCCAGAAGCGCGCGAGACGGAGCGGTTCGTTCGCATCGAAGCAGAGTGCGACGAGGTGTGAAGTCATCCCGCTCCGCATCTC
>JAABUJ010007552.1_pt1 | contig 10112 bp, 10 predicted proteins | sample 5559131 | NCBI WGS metagenome assembly JAABUJ01 (sample SAMN10711875, study PRJNA513366) | rock metagenome | isolation source: Antarctica rocks | place: Antarctica: Victoria Land, Mt New Zealand nord | collected 2016-01-07 | reverse complement strand
AGTCGCAAAAATCAAAATTCGAGCGATAAATGTAAAAGTTATTTAGATGCGAAGTGTAACTCAATATTGATGAAGCGTTGAGATTGATCTTAACCCTACTTTATTGTTTACACTAGCAAGAGTCTTATTGTTCTTAACAATCACGAATTCAAACAATAAAATAGTACTATTTATTAGGAACAATTAGTACTATTTGCACCTTCGAAACAAATAGGACTACTGGGGGTACTACTTGAATCCAAACAGGCCCTAACACTGTTGTGTCAGATAGGCTCGTCATCCCTAAATAATCTTTGCGAAGAAGTAAAATTCTCAAGTGAGACATTCCAAGGCCAAGATTTTCAGACAAAATCAGACTTTGGCATAATCATTAACATTTGCCCCAAGCGAACGATTGCTTGGCTTTTGTGGTGCACTCGCAACGACCAGTAGAAGGCGCTGCAAGCTATGTCGTATGCAAGCTCCTAATCAATTCCAATGAGCACGAAACATGACCAAGAATAGAACATGAGATATGGAAAGTAAGGAAGGCAAACAAGACACATGAAACAATTGAGAAGAGATAGCCTACAGAATCTTGTGACGAATCAGCAAGGCTGAAGTGACAGCCAAGTTCGAAACGATTGAGCGCCAACTATACAGGTTCAGTCTCGCTCTGATGTGTATGGTACATACTGGGTACGTGCTCGAATAGTCGCTCAAGAGGATATTTAGCGTTTTCAGAACGGTTGCGACACCTTGGTTTCATTTTTAGATCCTCACCCCCAACTTTTGTCAAGATCGCTCCGGATCCATTTTATCAACTTTCGCATATTTTGATGTGATTTATCAAAAATCTCACATATAAAACTAGACACTTGGCGCTATGCAAAGTCACTTTACTTGTAAAATTTGTGAGAATTGAACTTGTTATAGTTGTTGCAAGTTCTATGTAATTGAAACAAGTTCGAATAACTATGTTTCTACAAATGCGATCCGGAACGCAACACTTTTGCATTTTGATAACTTTACCGAAATACTCTTGAAACTTATCAAAATGAACGATCTTGAAGCGCAAAGCTTGTTCTATCTATCTTTTAATTTTGATATCGAAAGATCAAGAATTGCGAAAGTTGGTAAAATGGACCCGGAGCGATCTTGACAAAAGTTGGGGGTGGGAATCTAAAAAGAAAACCAAGGTGTCGCAACCGTTCTGAAAACGCTAAATTACGTTTACGTGGACTTGGACTGTTTCGCTTAAACCTTCGGCAGATCTGGCACTAGCGCGCTCGTTCGCGATGTTTACGTCTCGATCTGTTTCTCAAGCACTTTACATACTGGATTGCGATCAGAGCTTTCAATCTCTTACATCCGTCTTCTACGTGAAGAATTACTGTACCATGCTCGATGGAATAGGCCACCACCCAGGCCAAAGAACGGTCAATTACGCCTACATCCGTACTTTATCCCATGCCCCCGCAGGTTCCACTCCTCAGATCTTCACCAGGTCACATCCTCTCATTACCATTTTCTCTGCACCCTCTTCTTAGCTTTATCGCTTGAGTAAGCTAAACATATTGACGGTCTGTGTCTTCAGCTGTGTAACATCACAGATTGCTCCGTCCAGTGTCTTGCCAATGCATGGAAATCTCTTCTTTCAGCGACTGCGCACTACTTGGCTGCCTTAACCTACGACGCAAACGCTGGAGAGGGGTCACGAGGACCGAGCGTACCCTGCAATTTGTCCTGTTCAAGCTGGTCCTTTAGAAGAGAAATCTATAGCGTACAATTACAATACATGTCTCGTAGGACCAGCCCAGAAGTGAAGGATATTCACTAGCACATATGATGTCTATCTGACAAAAACGCGAGTGGAGATGTGTGTATAGATGCAAGGAACACACGCAGACGAAGGTAGAAGTAGTGCAAATAGCAAAATTCATGACGCACAGCTGTAACGAGATGCCGGTCTTGTACGAGTATGCGGCCACGCACCATTTTCGACTTCCCTCGCCAAGCCAGTTGGTCAGAGAAATCTCTTCTTGCAGATGCGTTCGGCAATCTTACGCATGGCCAGGGAACTCATTGTAGGTTGTATGGCAGGAAGCTGGCATGGTTGCTTGGCCGGCGAGGGTAAGGGCTGGTGATCTGGCTCATTGAAGGCGTCTCGTGACCTGGTTCGTTGACGGTGACGGGACCACTGGAAGAAGGCAGTAAAGGCATGGGTCGCATTTGCCTTTTCAGGGCTCGCATGCCTGTCCCTTGTGCGAGTGGCATGGTCGCAGAGCGTGAAGCTTGACATGGGATCTGAGGGTCGGTTCGCGTAAGTTCATTATCGTGGATGTGTGGTTGGCTCTTGTAAAGTGGAGGCGCGAGGACAGTTTGGGGCTCGGTGTAAGGCAATAGATATTGGCCAGATAGACCGCTGCCGGCGTATGCAAGTCCCGCATCGTAAGTGGCTTCGATGCCTCGTGGCTGACGGTCATACATGGTTGCGACATTCGTCGAACCACTTTCACATCTGGAATCTGAGTCTTGGGATGGTAGGTAGTGGCAGAGGCTTTTGGTTCGTGTAGGTAAAGGCAAGGCGAACGATGCACCTTGTCCGCGCTTGTGGCCTGTCGACTGAGACCGAACGGAGCTATTGCCAGCTACACTTGTGCCAACATCCGGACGCATTGAGCTCGTTTGGTGATCAGTAACATCTGATGTATGACCTTCTGGATCTTTCGATGCGTATGGCGAGTGATACGTGCTTGCTGTGCAACCTAATTGAGCTTCGACGTTGAGGGGGGAGTAGATTCCCGAGTACCAATCAGCCGAAGGAATGACTGTGGCGGAAGCTGTGGCTGAAGCTTGGGTTCCATGGCCATAGGAAGCCTGTGCAGATGTTGGGTCTTCGTACAAGCTAGGAATATTGGCAAGGCAGTCTTCGACGGACTCAGCCTCTATGGATAGAGGAGTGTAACTATGGTAAGTCAGATGATGGCAATACAAACCAACGATGAGCGGAACTTACTCAGGTGAATCGGGCTCGATGATTTCATCAAGGCTCGACAATGGCCTCATGATATTAAGTCCCATCGTAGGATCTTTAAGCTCGACTTCAGAGATGAAGTCAGGTCTACCTCGCTTAGCACCAGGTTCCGTAAGAGAGCGTGAGGTCTTACCACCTTTCAAATATTGGGTATACATGCAAAAGTCGACGCTCGAGAAGTAAGAGGCCATCCCCGTTCTTGACGAACCACGGAATCTGCCCAGCCAACTCCTCGGGTGTAGGTTCAGCTATACTTTTCCTCCGTAACTTCCATTTTGTGTTCCATTCGCGACGGCGACTGATCCACTGTTGTTCCCTGAAACGAGACTATTAGCTTCCTACTAGATGACGGTGGCGGAGTGAGCTTACGACGCATGGTACTCCTTGCTTGTCAGGATGGAGAGCATCCAGAACAGCCAGTGGAACAAGGTGGTAACTTGTGGCATTGTATATCTATCGGCGTAGTACCATTGATGAAATTGGAGCTTAAACTGTTCGAGCTTTCGTGTGTTCTCCGTTCGTGCCATCGCAGTGTAGTGGTGACCAAAGCCTACGTGTCTCTGAGCAATATGGTGAGTGATTGGCGATAGTCCACTTGGAGATGGGATGGGATGACCCTCCTTTTACACAGGTATTCCCTTTGACACGGAGGACCGAAAGTGGTAAAACAATCGTTACCATCAGCAATACACTGCTAGACCAAGACTGCGGCCTGATGGGAGATGGAAATCTGCTGGATATAGACAATTCCTGGGAGGAGTGTGGGAAAAACATCTTTAACGAGATTAGTGCCATGGTGGCGCTCTCGAGTCACCCCTCTGTGACCAGGTCACGCTCAGTCAAAGGTGATTCAAGATCTATAATCCTAGTCATTGAAGGTCATTCCCTCCAACATGACGTGTATGTGCAGAGAAGTGTTTTTCGTATAGTCGAAGAAGGTATAGGGGAAGGAAGACCTTGTCGATTACAAGGCATGGAAAGGCCCAGAAGAAATTGCAGCCTGGAGTCTGCAGCGTGTTTCATCAGCCGCAGATTGAACATGGTAGAGGCAGTTGCCATTATGTTCAAGTACTGAGACAAGGCTATCCTACATCGCATGGAGGTGGCTTGTCTCTTCGACAGGAATCACCACCGAGAGAAATCAATGGCTGCTCCACGCCAGCTACGCTGGTAGAAATTGTCGGCGACAAACTGAATCCCACATCGAGGTCAGTTTCGCCAGCTTGGATTGACTCAAACACGCTTTTGATGTGAGGCATTGTTGCGATAGTGCGGTTAGCCAATGGGAGCGTTTCGTAACCCTCCTTTATGATGTCTGTGGCCAATGACGGCCACCATAATCTTCCTGTCTTTGACAGACGAACTCCTGGGTCCATTGCACACCCATCTCTTCACAATTCGATCAACGGTACGTGATGGATTCCTGCATCGTGAAGACGGGGTCAAAGTTTATGAAACATTAAATTTTGAGGTTCAAGATCTGTTAGTGTGTGATAACGCTAGGACAAGGCAAGAGATCTGCCCATGTGTGATCACGCTAATTGAAGCATACTCTATTTAGAGCCTGCGAAAGCCAGAGAAATTTCGATAGCAGGCCTCCGGAATCACTATGGGCAAGCCCGTCGGTGCCTGCGCAACCCCTAGATTGCAGCTGGATGGCTGTGTCACAAGGCTACGTGGGGGCCAAACCCAGACTAGGGCAACGGAGAGCCATGTCGGTAAGTGTATTCTCGGAAAATCAAACAGGAAAACGGTGGGGATAATCAACGTATTGAGCATCCCGTCCGCGGCGTCCGTCTGGCTTCCTCCTGGCGCATATCAACATGTAGCCGGCGCGATGTCTACTTGTGAAGCCCGACAGTCTGGTTCGGTCTATGCTGTAGGCGCGGAGAAGAGCCCGGGACTTTTCTTCCGCCCTTAGAGAGTACGTTGAGCGTCGGAACAGCGGTTCGGAACAGCGACTCGGAACAGCGGTTCGAAGACTTGGGTCGGAACGTTGGTTCGGACCCTGCTATTGATTGCAATATGGTGTTCCGTACTCCGTCATCCACCCACCAGCGGCCTTTGGGATGTAGAAAGTCGCCAGATGAAATACAGATAGGAAAGCAACGTTTTCGAATTGATTGCGTTTAACACAGGCGCCGCGGGAGTGATAAGTAGAAGTGGGGAACATAGGTTTGATTCTGACGGTAAGTTGTTTGTAGCAACTTGCTTCCTTATCGATTTCCGATGTATTTGCACCCGAACCTGGACGGCTGATACAGCCGATCATCAAATTTCTTCTACCGCGCCGAGTGTACATGTAGGCTTTGGCCTCCACAAAGCTACCCGAGGCCGATCGCCATGTGGCCGGAGCGCTCCGGTTCGGTCGGGCGAAGGATAATCGCCTTCTGCATCAGCAGTCCCTTATCCCATGGCAACCTTCAAGAACGGGGTGGTAGTGCCAGATCCCCGATCCATCCCGTCCCCTCGTAGTAATTACAGGGTTCTTGAGAAAGCTTGGCCACAACATTAACCCCCAAGCTCCCATGAGAAACGGTGCGTTCACTTGTTCAAAATATCGTGAGGGCCGAGTCGAGCGGAGATTGGGGGACTAACGGACGGACGAAGACCCAACGATAGATGATGATCTTGATCATATCACGAAATTTCATTCCGTGACTCCCGGAGAACCATCTGCCTAATTCTGTTGGATCTGAATTGATGACTTCGTCTTTCGCGAGCATATCGCAGGGTCAAAGCGAAGCTGAATGGGGACACTGTTTGTTTTAGCCTGATTGTACAGCTGCCACGGGCGTCCAAGAACACTTGTTGGTCTATTTGAAGCTGATGCAGTGCGAATAAGCAATCTCTCTCCCTTGCTCCGTTTTTAGCCAATTAGATACCTAGAATTATAAAACACTTTGAACGTAATTTGATTCAACTTTAATTACTTGATTCGAAGCTCTGTTGCAAGAATCGACGTCGTCTTGAACTTGGGCAGCGACCGCACAACCATCCGTCAAATCTGTTCCAGCCCTGCTTACGCAGCTCCTGTTTGAGGACAGATAATCTACAGGATTCTGTAAGAAATCATGAAGGCTGGAATGACAGGCAAAGTCAAAACGATGGAGCGCCAGCCTGCGCAGAGTCAGTCTCGTTCTAGTATCAATAATGGTCTGTCATTCAGAGATGGTATGAAGTGGAGGTGGATAACGCAGCCTACTGTTCCGCTTGATCTTCGGCGAACACGACCATAGCGCGCTATCACGTGATCAAGGCTTCCTACTGCTCAATTACATTTTACATATATATTCTCGGAATCATGATCGTAAAATTCAATCGGATTTTTCATTATCGCGAAGATGGGAAAAACTGCTTTGCATATTCTAGCCACCGGACCAGAACCCTATCCCTGATGAGAGACGTGAAAGAAAGCTGACTGCTTGTAGAGCTTGCATTGACGAGAGTGAAAACCTAGCTTGCGGAAGGCCGTCTCGTGCAATGGTTGGGTGTTACTTTCATCGTCTTGTCAACCGGCCAAGTCTCCGAACAAACGAATCATCAAGATGGGAATGGATCGCTCGCCGAGTAGTCACTCTATGTCGCAATGGCTAGCTAATTGTATAGATTCACTCGATGCTAACTGACGATGGAGAAGAAAAGTCTATGGTGTTTAACAATAAGCTGTAAATTTAGTCAGATTACGACTCGTAAGAGAATCGAAATGGAAATGTCGCCAGCCAAAATCGTATCTATCGATATCAAGATCGATTGGGGCCATGTGATTGGCGAAATGAAAAGATAAAGACAGGTATTGGATAAGATGTAGCAGCGCTAGGTGAAAACAGTATAGTATGTAAGCACGTCGCTGGCTTCGAGCCCAGGTGTACGAAATTTGTTGCCGTTGGGTAGACCAATCTCTTTTTTGCTGACAGCATGCCGTTGACATACCGCGGAGGACCTTTCAGTCGAGCGCGATCGCTCAGGGTTTTGAGAGTTTCGATTGCCTCTTGGCAGGTACAGGCATGGCAAGAGCTCTCAGTCTCTGTCGTACTGCAGGAAGCTGGGATGGTTGCTTGGCCGGCGAGGATAAGGGCCCGTGCTGTGGATGGCTGGTAAAATGCCTGTGGCAGAGATGTTCTCCGACGAATTAAGAGACTGTGTCAACGAAGAAGATCCTATTTCCGTATATGGTATGGTTGTCAAGAATGTGGTTGGAGACTTGCTTAGGGTGTTTTCTGTCCGTTTTCGTGTATTGCCGACGGGACATTGCACGAAGAGCGCGAGACAGGAGGTGATATAGTATTCCTGCTATTGTCCGCACTACCAATTACGTGATGGGCTGCGGTTCGTCCTGGCTGACAAGCAGTCTGCATCACGACATCCGTTGACTTGCTCTGGCATCCAGGATCTACCTCGTCGGTTGGTAAATGATCACAGTGGCTTGTCTCCTGTGATGGTGAGGACGAATTAAAGGATGCAGATTGTACGTGACCCCTACTCGTCGAGCTAGATCCATCTGGAATGCCGCGAGAGTGGTTCGCGACGTGGCTCAAGCCGATGGACCCAACGTTCGTGTAATGGATTTCTGCAGGAGAATATGCTGAATCGCCATGTAGGTTTGATGGGAAACGTGTTGGTCTGTCGTCCATGTGGGCCCCAATGCTTATGAATCGGGTTCTTCGCCGGCCGGTCAAGGATTCTCCGGAGACGGGTAGTGTTTTGGAGGATTGAGATCTATTCCCAGCGGAGTCTTGGGAAGGACGTTTGTCGACGAATAGACCGGCTACATCAACAAGATAGTCGTCCGTAGTCTCTTGTCTAGACTGTTGCTTCACGGGCAAAGCATTTTGACTTGGAGAAGTCAGCAGATGCAATAGCGCTCAACAAGAAGCTGGTAGACAGCTCACTCAAGGGCATATGGCTGTGGACTATGACCCAGGTTATGCCGCTTGTCGGGTCTCCCGAGCCCCATCGCAGCCCCCAGAACCCGACGTTGGGATGGAATCGGGGTTTCGTTCTTCGTGACGAGATATCGCTAGGGTCGATGTGAATGTCTTCTCTGTGTAGATTACGAGACAGTAGTCGACTGTTTGAGAGCAAACAATCCGTGATTGCAGACCAGTCATTCAGCTTGTATACTGGACAGTTTCTGAAATCAGATGGGGAGGCTCCCGTCTTTTGTGGGTCTTCCACTTGATTTTGGGAAGACATCGTAGGACTTTCGGCTTCCTGATTAGCGAAAACTTGCCATTCAATTCAAACCTACCAGGGTCAGCAACTGCGTCAGCAGAAGAGTGCTCTGATTCGATCCCTAAAATACCAAGGTCGGCAAGTCTAATCGAGCGTTTCCGGAGACGTGGTGGAAAGCTCTCTCAACAAGACTGTGCTTTGGTGGCGCCAGCGAAAATGAGCATGATCCGCTCCTGAATTCTGCGTTCACAGAGCCTAGATTAGCTTCTAGCGAAGCCAATGAGGTTTGCATGCCGTGCTCCCTGCCATAGCATGAGGATTGAGGACATCCGGGATTGAGGACTGCACAGTGTGCTTTTTTGGTATAGTGTGGTCAAACGAGAGGTGGCATATTGTGCTTATTGGCTAGAGTGCTGGCCCTAAGAAAGTGCGTTTTTGGTATAGCGCTGAAGTTCTAAGAAAGTGCGTTTCTGGTATAGCGCTGAAGTTCGATGTGCTCCAAAGCGAGGAGCACTGCATAGGATCTTTCTGTTGTCGAAGGTCGTACATTCTGTCATGCTCTGTTCTGCCCTATTTGACTTCCATTAGCAACGCGCTCTCATTACTGCAAATCTGTGAAGCTAAAGCCATCATCATGTGTAGGTGCAAAGGAGAGCTTCTTCCCGTGGACGAGTCAAAGACGAGATCTCCGATATGTTACGGGGTATGGAGGGCGCTACAACACGCTGCAGCCTTGCAAGCTACAGAAAGTTTCTTTGGCCGGTGGCCCTGTTGCACCGCCGATCGCAACGGTAAGCGAGCGTTCAGACAAGGCTGACGTCGTTTGCATGAACAGGGGACCATCTGCTGGCAGCAATGGGTCCTGAAACATGACCGCCGGCGACAGTGGAGATTACCGCCGCTCAAGTGACGTTACTCATACGAGCGAGCCTGCGTCCTATTTTTCATCCCACATTCAGAAGCTGAAGATCGCGAACTTGCCATTCGCGATTTCGGTCGGCCAACACCTGCTCCGTTTCCCAGCCACCATGACTTTCATAGCCGGTTGAAACGCCTTGTTCTGTCGATTTGAAGTCAAATCATTTCTCATGCATCGCCAGACTTGTGCTAATCCATCTCGAGGGTTTCGCGTCCAAAGGACAAGTAGAGAACCAGATCAGATTAGACGGCAAAAGAGGATGCATGAGTCGCTTTTCCAGCTATAATGAGCGCTAGTAAAGGCTCTGAGGCCAATACCAAGGCAGGGCTTCTTTCAGCAAGCTTCCAGTATTTCAGAGCTGGGGGAGACTACCGCCACAGACTGCTCCAGAAGCTCAAATCTGAAATTCCGAAGCAAACCACCCACGGATTATCACCACAGCCGCCCAGAGAGGACAAGCGGTCCTAGAAACAACCGATACAATTGGAAGATTGTCGGAGGGTCCAAGCGTCCCAAATGCTCAAATTTGAGTCCGCGAATTGCTGCCGCCATTGCCTAATGCTCAATATTGAGCCAGCGAGCCAAATCACCTGCCAATCAATACCATAGCAGTGAGTATCAGCGAGCTATAGTCGTAATCCTTACATACGTAACACCCCTGTTCAGCGCCACATACCTTGTCTCATAGCTTAACCCGATGGTCTGGTACAGTACTTTAGGTTAGCGTCCGCAGCGCTCCGCAACAGATCGCAGCGTTCCGCAGCAGATCGCAGCGCTCCGCAGAAAATCGCAAGCGCCAGGAGGAAGTCTCGAAGGAGTTATCACCTAAGATTTTCTTATCGTCGATTAAGAAGGCTTAGTGCTTGCGGTCTGCTACTACGTGTTCCTGTATCCACCGCGACAGCGTCGTATTGCAGGAATGGTCCTGGTCGAGATGTCACTGCTTGTACTGCGTATGCACCGCGACAGCGTCGCGTTGCAGGGACTGTCATGACCCTGGTC
>JAABUJ010007551.1_pt1 | contig 10113 bp, 4 predicted proteins | sample 5559131 | NCBI WGS metagenome assembly JAABUJ01 (sample SAMN10711875, study PRJNA513366) | rock metagenome | isolation source: Antarctica rocks | place: Antarctica: Victoria Land, Mt New Zealand nord | collected 2016-01-07 | reverse complement strand
GACACGTAGAAAGTGCAGCTGAGTTCCGCGACAGGCCGAGGCCGGGTGCGCGGCCTCCAGACCAGCACCGTCGCCTCGGGCCCCGGACTACTCCCCGGTGTCGCAGAAACGATCGTTTCTGACGTGGACTCACGACCCCTGATCGCAGGAGGCCGACCGTCGGGCGCAACCCCACCAGCACCGGTGCCCTTCAGACTCCGTTTGGCCAGATAGTCGCCGCGCGACCAGCCTGACCGCATGTCACGTGTGGTGCGAGCGGACCCCGTAGGTTTGGTCGTGTGCCGCAGACGCTCCCTGACGACGACGCCCCGCTTCTCACCGTCGTTCGTGAAGGGGCACTCCTACGCGGGCTAGCCGGGCCTGATCCGGTAAAGATTGTTGCTGTCACGCGACTTACCAACGACTCGGCCAACGTCGTGTACCGAACCGAGTCCGGTGGCCTAGGCGAACGGATGGTTTTTGCTGCCGATCTACCGGGGTTGACCTCGGTCGTTGCCGAAGCGGCGTTCTCCTTCGACGGCGACCCCTCGTCGTTCAAGCTCGCGGCGGAGGCCCGGCGGATGCGGCTGGCGCACCTATTCGACCCCCAGGCCGCACTCGGGACATCCGACGTCGATCCCTTGCCGCACCAGCTTCGCGCCGTGTACGAGGAGATGCTGCCCCGGCACCCGCTGCGGTACGTCCTCGCGGACGACCCCGGCGCGGGCAAGACGATCATGGCGGGGCTGCTCGTGAAGGAGCTCCTAATGCGCGGCGACGCGCAGAACATCCTCGTCGTCGCGCCCGGCGGGCTGGTCGATCAGTGGGCCGACGAGATGCGCGACAAGTTCGGCCTGACGTTCCAGCTCCTCACCAAGGACCTCATCGACCAGGGTGGCAACCCGTTCGCCCGGGGCGGCCTCTGGCTCGCGCGGCTCGACGTCCTCGCGCGGAACAACGAGTCGATCCTCGACAAGGCGTGCGAGACCGACTGGGACCTCGTGATCTTCGACGAGGCGCACAAGATGAGCGCGTCGGTGTTCGGCTCCGAGGTGAAGAAGACCCGGCGGTACCAGATGGGCGAGCGTCTCGGCGCGGCCCGGAACATGCTGCTGATGACGGCGACGCCGCACACCGGCAAAGAGGAGCAGTTCCAGCTGTTCCTCGCGCTGCTCGACTCCGACCGGTTCGAGGGCGTCGTCCGGGAAGGCACCCGTCGCGTCGACGTTTCGGACCTGATGCGCCGCCTCGTCAAGGAGGAGCTCCTCCGATTCGACGGGACCCGGCTATTTCCCGAGCGCCGCGCCTACACCGTCCAGTACCCGCTGTCGGACGCGGAGAAGGCGCTGTACCTCGGCGGTGACGGACTACGTCCGGGACCAGATGAACATGGCCGACCGGCTCAAGGACAAGGACAACCGTAAGCGGATCGCGGTCGGATTCGCGCTCACCACGCTCCAGCGCCGCCTCGCCTCGAGCCCCTCCGCAATCCACCGTTCGCTTGAGCGCCGCCTGGCGCGGCTCAACGGCGAGCTCCGGGAGGCCCGGCTCGGCATCGTCGCCCCGCGATCGACGGACTTCGGCAACGTCGACCTAGACGACCTGGACGAGCTGACGGACGAGGAGCGGCAGGAGCTGGAGGACAAGGCCGTGTCGGCGGCGACCGCCGCCGCGTCCGTGCCCGAGCTGGAGACCGAGATCAAGATCCTGACGCTGCTGGAACGCCAGGCCAGGGCAATCCGGGACTCCCCGTCGTACTCGAAGTGGGACCGGCTCCGGGAGACCCTGGACGATGCCGCCGAGACCCGCGACGCGTCGGGGGCGCGCCGCAAGGTGATCATCTTCACCGAGCACAAGGACACCCTCCACGATCTCACCGCCCGGCTCCGCAACCACCTTGGGCGCGACGACGCCGTAGTCAACATCAGCGGCAGCACCCGGCGAGAGGACCGCAAGAAGGCTCAGGAGACGTTCCGCAACGACAGCAACTGCGTATTCCTCGTCGCGACCGACGCCGCCGGCGAGGGCGTGAACCTCCAGAACGCACACCTGCTCATGAACTACGACCTGCCGTGGAACCCCAACCGGATCGAACAGCGGTTCGGGCGCGTCCACCGCATCGGCCAGCACGAGGTATGCCACATGTGGTCCCTGGTCGCCAAAAACACCCGCGAAGGCGACGTCTACGCCCGGCTGCTGGAGAAGCTGGAGCACCAGCGCGCCGCCCTCGGCGGCCGGGTCTACGACGTCCTCGGCCAGGTGTTCGACGGCAACAGCCTGCGAGACCTGATGATCGACGCGATCCGGTACGGCGACAGCGACGAGAGCCGCGCCCACCTGTTCGAGGTCGTGGACGCGAATGTCGGCGACGGCCTGCACGAGATCCTCGCCGCAGAGCAACTCGTCCCGACGTCAATGAGCACCAGCGACATTGAACGGGTCCGTCAGGAGATGGACCGCGCCGAGGCTGTCCGCCTCCAGCCCCACCACGTCGAGGCGTTCTTCGCTGCCGCGTTCGCCGACCTCGGTGGACACCTCCGCCAGCGTGAGCAGCACCGCTACGAGATCCGATCTGTCCCGGCCGCCATCAAGGACCAGGACCGGATCATCGGCCGTGGAACGCCGGTCGTGAACACCTACTCCCGCATCACCTTCGACCGTCCGCACGTTCGCGTCGCCGGCCATACCGCCGACGCCACCCTGATGCACCCCGCGCACCCGCTAATGGCCGCGATGCTCTCCCTCGTCGGCGACCGCCACGGCGAGGCCCTGCGCCACGGCGCAGTCCTTTTCGACCGGCACGACCCGTCCCTGGACCCGTACGTCGTCTGCCTGCTGGAGCACGACGTCACCGACGGCCGGCTCGACGCAGCCGGCAAGCCGCAGGTCGTTAGTCGCCGCGTCCAGTACGTTCGAGCCGACTCCGACGGTGCCATCGCGCCCATCGCAACGACGCCCATCCCCAACCTCGAACCCCCGTCCGACACCGAGCTGGAGGCAGCCAAGGAGGTACTCAAGCAGCCCTGGTGCCAGGCCCGTGCACACGTCGAGGAGATGACCGCCCGCACATACGAGCGCGTCGACCGGACGAAGCGCCTCGTCCGCGAGCGCCTCACCCACGAGACCAACTACTGGGACCGTCGCGCCGCGGAGATCCGCGAGAACGAGCGCGCCGGCAGGTCGAGTCGGCTGCCCGCGGACAAGGCACGGGCCCGCGCCGAGGAGTTGGCCCGCCGCTCGACCGCCGGACGCGGGAACTCGACCTCGAACGCGCAGTCGCCGCGAGCCCGCCCAGGGTCACCGGCGCATGCCTCGTCATCCCGAAGGGCTGGCTCGACAGCCTCACCGACCCCGAAGGCGCCGCCGCCCACGCCAAGGAGACGACCCGCGTCGAGCGCATTGCGGTCAACGCCGTCACCGCTATCGAGACGACCCTCGACCACCGCTGGACCGAAATGCCACACAACAACCCCGGCTACGACATCGAGTCCGCCACCCCCGACGGACTCGACTTCATCGAGGTCAAGGGCCGCGTCGAGGGCGGCAACACCTTCGTCCTCACGAGGCAGGAAGCCGTCACCGCACTCAACAAAGGCCAGCACAGCGTTCTAGCACTCGTCCGTGTCCATCTGGACGACAGCACGACCGTCAGGTACATCCGCCAGCCGCTCGATGAGCCGATACAGCCCTGGCAGACGGCCGTCGACGCCGACTGGAACCACTTCTGGAACCAAGGAAAGGAGATGACCCCGTGACCGCCCCGCGGCCGCAGAAGAAACTCATCGAAGTCGCCCTCCCACTCGTCGAGATCAACGCCGCTTGCAAGGCGGACAAGGACCGGAAGAGCGGCACGATCCGGAACCTTCACAAGTGGTTCGCTCCATGCCTCTCCCCGCGTGGCGCGCGCTGCTGTTCGCGGCCCTGGTCGACGATCCTGGTGACGAGGAGGCCCGGGCCCAACTGCTTGAGGTGGTCAAGAGCCTCGTCAAGAACGGCGCCGAACTGCCGCCTGAGAAGGCGCTCAGGGACACTCAGGACATTCTGAAGAAGCAGTTCCCGGACGAGCTGCCCTACGTCATTGACCCGTTCTGCGGGGGCGGCTCGACGCTCGTTGAGGCGCAACGACTCGGGCTCAAGACCCAGGGCTCTGACCTCAACCCGGTGCCTGTCCTGATCACGCGGGCGCTCACCGAACTCGGACCCAAGATCTACGGCCAGCAGCCGTTGCACCCGCTGGACGAAGAGCCTGGCTTCATCAGCACCGGAGAATTTGGTCGGGTCTACGGCGGGTACTCCGGGCTCCTTGCGGACGTGGTGCACTACGGCAAGGTCGTCCGCGATGCGGCCTGGGAGAAGCTCAAGCCGCACTATCCGGAGACGACAGGCGAGAGAACGGCAGCTTGGCTGTGGGCGCGTACGGCGTACTGCCCCAACCCTGCCTGCGGCATCGAGACCATCCTCGCGACAACGTGGTGGCTCAACCAGAAGACGAGAGACCTCGCTTGGCTTGAGCCCACCGTCGTCGACGGGCGAGTCGTCCTCACCCTGTTCACGGGGCAGACCGAAGGCGCCCCTCCACCGCCTCCGAAGGCCCGCCGCGGGGCCACCTTCACCTGCCTGGGCTGCGGCAACCCGATCAACGAGGCGCACCTGACGGCGCAGGGCAAGGGGCCCGGCCTCGGGCTGCGCATGCTCGCGGTGGTCATCGACCGCAACGACAACCCCAGCGACAAGCGCAAGAACAAGCGCACCTACCGCCTGCCCAACGATGCTGACATCGCAGCGGCAACAGTCGACCTCGCCGGAATCGATGTTCCCTCCGGCATCGTGGCCGCCGACGGCGGAACGCGAAACCGATTTGGCTTGGACACCCTGGCGGACCAGTTCACGCCTCGACAGCTGCTCGCGCTGACCGTCTTCGCGGACTGCGTCGCGGATCTGCGGCCACGGCTGTTGGAGGACGGAGCCACCGAGGCGTGGGCGGACGCCGTTGTGACGACGCTCGGCCTGGCTGTGGGCCGGCTGGCCCGCTACGGCTCCACCCAGTCTCAGTGGCGCATGAGGACTACGCGATACGGCAAGGCCGAGTCGGCCTTCACGGGCAACAACTTGCCCGTCATGTGGGACTTCGCGGAGACATTCTTCGACGGCGGCGCCGTCGGTGACTGGACGGAAGCCTGTCGGTCGACGGCAAGCGCATACGCGCTGACGGTCCCAGGCGACGGAACCGCCATCAAGGCCGACGCGAGAAGCGTCAGAGCGCCTGGTCCAGCGCTGGTGGCGACCGACCCTCCGTACTTCGAGGCGATCGGCTACGCGGACCTCTCCGACTACTTCTACGTCTGGCACCGTAGGGCACTGCGGAAGGTGCATCCCGACCTCTACGCGACCATCGCCGCCCCCAAGCAAGGGGAACTCACCGCCCTGCCGGTCCACCACGGTGGCAGCCGCGAGAAGGCCCGGAACTACTTCATCGAGGGATTCACCGAGACCTTCCGCAACCTTCAGGAGTCTGTTGCCGACGGGTTGCCCATGCTCGTCGTCTACGCCTCCAAGGAGCAGAAGGGAGGAAGCGAGGAAGAAGGCCGGTGGTCGTCCATCTTGACCGCCATCGTCGCTGCGGACCTCCAGATCACCGGAACCTGGCCGGTTCTCGGCACCAGCGGTAGCCGCATGGTGGGGATAGGAGCGAACGTCGTCGCCACCTATGTAGTGATGGTCTGCAGACCGCGTCCAGCCGCCGCTGGAACGTGTTCGGTGGCGGACTTCAACCGCGCCCTCCGACGCGAGCTGCGCCCCGCCATCCATGACTTGCAGGCCGCTGGCGTCCTGCCCGTTGACCTGTCGCAGGCAGCGATGGGGCCCGGGATGCAGGTGTACTCCCGCTACCGAGCCGTGCTCGACCAAGCTGGCAAGCGGGTCCCGGTCGAGCAGGCGCTTCGCCTGATCAACGCTGCCCTCGGCGAAGTCCTGGACGAACAGGAGGGCGAGCTCGATCCCTATTCGCGCTTCGCGGTCGCCTGGTGGGAGCGGCACGGCTGGAACGCAGCAGCCTTCGGCGAGGCCGATCAGCTAGCCCGACCGCAAGGAATCTCCGTCGACGATGTAGTGCGAGCGGGCGTCGTCCACTACCCGAAGCCCGGCTTCGTTGCTGCCCTCGGCTCCGGTGAACTGGATCGCGCCTGGACGACGACCTCGGACAGCAGGCCCACCGCCTGGGAGGCCGTACATCACCTCGCGGACCGCCTCATCGACGGCGGTGGAGCCACGGAGGCCGCACGACTGATGGGCCACCTCCAGACATTCCGTGACCCCGCTCAGGCCCTGGTGTACCGACTGCACGCAATCGCCGCGCGCAAGGGCTGGACGAAGGACCAGGAGCGCTACAACGCGCTGATCGGCAGCTGGTCAGACCTGATCGCGCTGTCCGCGACACAGAAGGACGGGTTGTTCTAGTGGCTGGCTTGTCAAACAAGGAGCGCGTAGGTCGGGTCTTGGACCTGGCGGCCGCAGGTCTCGGCCCGTGGATGACGGACCTGCTCACTCGCAAGTATGGCGAGACCTGGCAGACACAGGTGCGCGCTGCAGCGGGCGCAGGACCTAGGGAGTTCACGGACCAGGTCGACGACCCGTCCTACCTGTTCTGGGTGTTCGACAAGCAGTGGCACTCGCTGTTCCGCGACCAGGTGTCGCATGAGGACAAACGCTGCGTGTCAGCGCTGTGGGACGCGCGGAAGCAATGGGCACACGGTGGCAAGTTCGGTGACGAGCAGGCCGAGCGAGTGCTTTCTGATGGTGAGCATCTGCTGCGGCAGATCGGGGCGGTGAAGCAAGCCGACGAAGTGGACGATCTTCGCCGAGAGCTCCGGCGCATCCGGTTCGAGAAGGACCAGAAGCAGTACCAGGCCGCGGCGGAGAAGCAGCTCGCTGTCCGCCTGGACACAGGCGGCCTCCCGGCGTGGCGCGATGTCGCCGAGCCGCACGACGACGTCATGAAGGGCACGTTTCAGCTCGCGCAGTTCGCCGCCGACCTCCGCCAGGTCGCGCTCGGTGTCGCGCGCCCGGAGTACGGCGACCCGGTCCAGTTCTACGAGCGGACCTACATCACCCGCGGCCTCAGGTATCTGCTGGCGCAAACCCTGACGCGGCTCAACGGCGCCGGTGGCGAGCCGGTCATCGATCTCATGACAACCTTCGGGGGCGGCAAAACCCACTCCGAAATCGCGGTGTACCACCTCGCGGGTGGCGCTTCAGCCGATTCGCTGCTCGGCGTCCGCGAGATCTGCGACGAGGTTGGCGTCGCCGACGTCCCCGAGGGCGTTCACCGTGCAGTGATCGTCGGCAACGACTTCTCCGTGCTCGGCACCGAGAAGTCCGACGGTACGTTCGTCAAGACGATGTGGGGCGAGCTCGCCTGGCAGCTCGGCGGCAAGGAGGGCTACGCCCGCGTGGCCCGGTACGACGACAACGGGGTCCCGCCGCCCACCACCGAGCTCGCAGCGTTGTTCACGGCCTACTCGCCCTGCGTCATTCTGATTGACGAGTGGGTTGCCTACTTGCGGCAGCTGTATTCGCACGGAACTGAGAACCCCTACGCGAGCGGCACGTTCGACGCGCACCAGACCTTCGCCCAGTCGCTGACGGAGGCGGTGAAGGCGGTCGATACGGCCCTGCTCGTCGTGTCGCTGCCCGGGTCGGACTCGGTCCGCGACATGGGCGATGGTGTCGTCGACAACGCGCACGAGATCGGCGGAACTCCTGGCCTCGAGGCCCTCCGAAGCCTGAGATCGGTCATCCACCGAGTAGAGACACCGTGGCAGCCCGCGACGGTCGAAGAGTCCTACGAGATCGTTCGACGTCGGCTGTTCAAGCCGCTCGGCAACGAGGGCAGCCACGCCCGCACCCTGGTGGTCGCGAAGTTCGAGGATCACTACCGCCGGCACGCCAACGCCGTCCCGAACGAGGTCCAGCAGCCCCAGTACCGCGACGTCATGCGCGCCGCGTACCCGATCCACCCCGAGATGTTCAACCGGCTCTACCAAGACTGGTCGACGCTGGAGAGGTTTCAGCGCACCCGCGGCGTCCTGCGCCTCATGGCCACCGTCGTGCACGCGCTGTGGGTCCGAGGCGACCAATCAGCCCTGATCATGCCCGCGAGTATCCCGCTTGAGGACACCAAGGTGTTCGAGGAGATCACCAGCCACCTGGACGACCCGTGGAAGCCCATCGTCGACGCCGACATCGCTGGCCCCGGCTCCACCGCCCATGGCATCGACACCGACATCCCACTGCTGGGCAAGTCCATGGCCGGCAAGCGTGTCGCACGGGTCGTGTTCCTGGGAACGGCACCGAGCGTCAGCAAGAACGCTCGAACCGGGGGCAGCACAGCCATCGGCGGCATCGAGCAGAAGCGCGTCGTCCTCGGCGCCACCTACCCGACGGACAACCCGGCGCACGTCACCGACGCCCTGCGGCAGCTCGCCGACCGAGGTAAGTACATGAACCGCGACCAGGACAGGTACTGGCTGTCGCTCCAGCAGACCGTCTCCCGGCTGGTCCAGGAAATCGCGGACGGCTACGACGTCACCGAGGTCCACGCCGAGCTCACCCGGCTGCTGAGGGAGGAGACCGACCGAGGTGTGTTCGCTAGGGTGCACCGGGTCCCCGACGGCACTGCCGACGTGGAGGACGAACCGACAGCGGCCCTCGTCATCTTCGGCCTCAACCGGTCTCACTCCAAAAAGGCCAAGTCCGCGGCAGCCGAGGCCGCGCAGGAGTTCCTCGCACGCCGCGGCGGACAACCTCGAATCCACAAGAACTCGCTGGTCTTCCTGGCACCCGACGTCGACCGCGTGGACACCCTGGACTCGGTGCTGCGCCGCAAGATGGCCTGGGAGCAGGTGAAGAAGCGAGTCCGCGAGCTCAACCTGGACCAGCACAACATCACGGTGGTCGAGGGCCGGCTCGTACAGGCCGCACAGGCCGTCTCGGACACGATCCGCGAGACCTACAAGTGGATCATCCTGCCGTACCAGGAGGCCGGCTCGGCCGAGGTCGAGCTGGAGACGATCATCATGAACGGCAACGGCACGCTGGCGGAGCGCGTCACAAGAAAGGCCGAAAGCGCGGAGTTTGTCCTCAAGTCCTACGCCCCCTCCCTGCTGCGGCAACAGATCGACAGGCTCAAGCTGTGGGACAAGCAGCCCCACGTCCAACTCGACACGCTCTGCGGCTACTTCACCCAGTACCTCTACATGCCGCGCGTCCGCGACCATGACGTCATCCGCACCGCCGTCGGCCAGCTCACGGACGTCCTCCTGGCCGAGCAAGACGGCTTCGCGTACGCCGACGGCATCGATGACGGTCGCTACCGGGGCCTGGCCATCACCGAGCCGCCCTCGATCGTCAGCCCCACCGGTCTCGTCGTCGACCCCCTCGTAGCCAACAAGCAGATCGCCGACGAAACAGCCGCCGCCCATGCAAGGACAACTTCAGGAACCGCAGATTCTGGCGGTATCGGAGGAGACACCTCCATCCCGTCTGGCGACGCCAGTACCGCACCGAGACCGGATCCCGTGCCAGCGCGAGCGACGAAATTTCACGCCACGAAGGCCCTCGACCCGGCCAGACCGGTGCGCGACATCAGCCAGATCAGCGATGAGATCATCACCCCGCTGTTCGCTGCGAACGGCATACCGGTCCGCATCACCATCGACATTGAGAGCTCGGCCCTAGACCGGTTGACGCCGGACCAGGTGACGACCCTCAAGGAGAATCTGACGACGATCGGGTTCACCGACTGGAGCGTCGAGTAGCGCGAAGCTCGAGATACCACCGCCCGAGTAGAGTTCGATGACGATGGAGGTCTCTGTCCGGGGTGGTGGCAAGCAGGACAGCAAGTGGATTGTCGGCGAACACGAGCAGCTGGAACTCAGCTCTCGTGGACGTCACGTGATCTGTTCGTGTGCACCAGCCTCAGCGAGGGACGGGCGTCGACCACACCCAGGAGTTCCCGGATGTGGGTCGTCGGTAGCTGCATGGCCTCGGCCAGGGTTCCCGCGGTGATGCCACGTGACGCGGCGAGGTCGAAGGCGCGGGACAGCATGGCGGGGCGTTCGACGTCGATGTCGCCCC
>JAABUJ010007550.1_pt1 | contig 10113 bp, 8 predicted proteins | sample 5559131 | NCBI WGS metagenome assembly JAABUJ01 (sample SAMN10711875, study PRJNA513366) | rock metagenome | isolation source: Antarctica rocks | place: Antarctica: Victoria Land, Mt New Zealand nord | collected 2016-01-07 | reverse complement strand
AGCTGACCGGGTCAGGGGCGCCCACAGGACCCAGGACACCGCCCACCGGGCCTGTGGAGCACCACCAACGGCTCATAACCGCCCCGAAGCCCACTGCCACCACCAAGATCATGAGTCACGACCACGCGTACAACCGGCTCACAGCCGCCGGGAGCGACCACACCGGCCCCCACAGACACCCGTTCAACACCAGCCACCTAGCACCGCCAGGACGGGTCGGGTGACGTCCAGGCCCCGCTCACGCAGCCCGACGATCAGCTCGGTGACCAGCGTCGCGTTCTCGGCCCCGCCCTCCACCAGCGCCAGCGGGTGCATGGCCGGCGATGCCGATCCCGAGCGCCACGATGCAGCAGTGCTCGGCGAAGTGCACCCCGTCGACCATGAACGCCACCAGGTCGAGCGTGGACAGGTCCGCGGCAAGCAGCTCAGTCAGTGCATGCTCGGTCATCGCCACGAACTTGCGCGAGACCGCCGACGTGCTGGTCGAGCTCGAGGCCGCGGCGACCTGCTCACCAACCGGCTCCAGCCCCACGCCATAGCGGCGGGTCAGAGCCCGGCCAGCATCCGCTCCATCGCCATCTTCCCGAGCACCTCGGTGCCCGACCGTTTCGCAATGTTCCCGGACCGCCGGTCACGATCCTGACGGAGTCTGCACCAGCGTCTCGGTTGCGTGCTGGCGCTCACGAGTACCACGCTGTTGGGCGCCTTATGCCGTCGCCTCTGCGAGGGTGTGGCCGGGGATCGAGGCGATGAGCTGGCGGGTGTACTCCTCGCGGGGGTTGTCGAAGATGGCGTCTGGAGTGCCACTCTCGACGACCTGGCCGGAGCGCATCACGTAGACCTGGTGCGCGACCAGGCGAACGACCGCCAGGTCGTGGCTGATGAACAAGTACGACAGGCCGAGCTCGCGTTGCAGCGAGACCATCAGGTCCAAGATCTGCTCTTGAACGAGGACGTCGAGGGCGCTGACGGCCTCATCCATGACGACCAGCTCGGGGCCAAGCGCCAGGGCGCGGGCGATCGCGACCCGCTGGCGTTGGCCACCAGAGAGTTCGTGCGGCCGGCGATGTTCGAATGAGCCTGGAAGCGCCACCTTCTCCAGAAGGTCGGCGACGGCCTTGCGTTGAGCTTCGCCTTTTCCGATCTTGTGGACACGCAACGGTTCGGCGACCACGTCGCCGATGGTGTAGCGCGGATCCAGGGAGGCGTAGGGGTTCTGGAACACGGGCTGGACCGCGCGGCGGAAGGCCAACAGATCCTTTCCGCGCAGCGGCGCCACGTCTTTGCCCCGGTATCTCACCGTTCCGCCGTCAGCTTCCTCAAGGCGCAGAGCGAGCCGCGCGGTGGTCGACTTGCCTGATCCGGACTCGCCGACGATGGCGACGGTTTGACCCTTGGGGATGGTCAGGCTCACTCCGTCGATGGCCAGGAAGGGGTCTCGCCGGCCGCGCATCCGGTACTTCTTGACGCCACCGTCGACCTCGAGCAGGGTCTCCGGTTCAGGTTCTGCGGCCGAGCTGGCCGGCACGGCGTGCAGTTTGGGTTTGGCCATGCTGGGGGCGGCGGCCAGCAGCCTGCGGGTGTACTGGTGTTGCGGGTTGGCCACCAGCTGTGCTGCCGGACCAGTCTCGACGACCTCGCCACGGAACATCACCACGACCCGGTTGGCGCGCTCGGCGGCCAGGGCCAGGTCGTGGGTAATCAGCACGACGGCTGCGCCCATGTCGGAAGCCAGAGCCGCCATCTGGTCCAGAACAAGGCGCTGGACGGTGACATCGAGTGCCGACGTCGGCTCGTCGGCGAGTAGTACCTCGGGGCGACAGGCCAACGCCATGGCGATCAGGACGCGCTGGCGCATGCCGCCGGAGAACTCGTGGGGGTACTGGTCGGACCGAGCACGGGGGTCGTCGATGCCGGCCGCCTCGAGCAGGCGGACCGCCTCAGCGCGTGCTTCTGCTCCCTTGGCACGTCCATGGACCTGCAGGGCCTCGACGATCTGGGCGCCGACCTTCATGGACGGGTTCAGGTTAGTCATGGGGTCCTGCGGTACCAGGCCGATGCGGCCGCCGCGAACCGCGGTCATCGCCTTCTCGGTCGCCGCGGTGATGTCCAGGTTCTTAAGGGTGATGGAACCGCCGGTGATGCGCCCGTTCTCGGCGAGCAGACGGTTCACGCATGCGGCGACCGTGGTCTTCCCGGAGCCCGATTCGCCCACGACGGCGACGGTCTCCCCTGCGGCCACATCGAGGCTGACGCCGCGCACCGCCTCGACCTCCCCGCGCGATGTCGCGAACGCGACCGACAGGTCCTGGATCCTGAGGACTGGTTCCGGGCCGTTGGGGCTTTTGGCGCTAGTCATTTGCGATCACCCTGCTGTCGGAAGGTTAGACGCCTGCTCGAAAGCCCGGCGGGTGCCGGCGAACATGACGTTGTGGATGGAGTCGGAGGTGACCAGGTGTGGGCCGGCCGGCGCGGTCCGGGCGGCGGCAAGGTGTCCCAGCGTGCCGTGAAGTCGCATGGCCGCGCCGGCGACGACGAGGCCGGCGTTGGGCACCACACCGAAGAAGGTGCCGGTAAATCCACCGTGCCATAGCAGCGTGTTCGGCTGCCCTTGGACCTCGAGGGTGGTGCGCCTAAACCCCAACGCCTGATCTTGTTCAGTGGCGCTCGAGGTGGCGAACCGCTCCAGCACGGCCGTCGGCACAAACTCGCCACCTATGAGCGCGGCGCCCAGCCGCAGGAGGTCATCGATGCTGGCGAAGAGGCCGGCGTGACCGGCGGCTCCGCGCAGGGCGTGGGCGGCGTTGCCGTCGTTGGCCTCTCCCCTGACGGCGTGGTCCCGCCAACCGGAGAAGTTTGCGGTGCTGAACGGCACGGGATACGGCACGCCGCGCGCCACCATGGCGTACTCGTACGCGTCGCTGTCCGCGCTGGTTGCCGCGTCCCGGGCGGGGACAGGCCCGAATCTGGCGTCGAGGCCGAGCGGTCGGCCAACCATGTCGGTGAAAGCCTTCGGCAGCTCCTCCCCGGCGATGCGCTCGATCACGTGCCCGGCAAGGATCATGCCGAGGTCGGAGTAGCGCCGTTCCGTACCGGGGGCCGCGGCCAACGGCAGGTCCTGGGCGAGATCGAGCGCGCGATCACGCTCCTCGGTGACGCAGTAGAGCGGCCACCAGGGTTGCAGGCCGCCGGCGTGCGCCAGCAGCTGCTCGACGGTGATGTCAGCTTTGCCGGCGGCCGTGAACCGCGGTAGGTAGCGCTTCACGGGTGCCGACGGGTCCAGCTGGCCAGCAGCGCACAGCAGCATCGCCAGCGTGGTGGTGGAGGCGACCTTCGTGACGGACGCCAGGTCCACCATCATCCCCGCGCTGATGGCCTCGCCGCCGCTGCCGGACTCGTCCGGTAGCACCGCCCATCCCGAGACCGAGACGTCCTTACCGTTGGGCCCGCAGACGCCGACGGCCGCGCTCGCGGGGTGGGACCCGGCGGTGCCCAACCCCAGCAGCTCATCGACGACGCGGGTGGCGTTACTCATCGCCGTGCTTGGCCGACTCGACGGTCAGCCGTGTCGGCCACGTTGTCCCGGGCGGAGGGTGCGGCCGGCGTCCGGACTGTCCTGGGGTGAATCGCCCTAGGACACGATCGCCGGAGGCGCCGGTGCAGCTGGGGACGTTCGAGGGCAGGCCGTGCGTGGTCGCCCAGCCGATCAGGGCGAAGGCCATTGCCTCCTTGTGGTCTGCCGAGACGCCCAACTCGTCGCTATGAATGATCTTGACGTGTGGCATCAGCGCCTCGAGCCGCTCCATCAGGTAGTAGTTGCGCACTCCTCCGCCGGAGGCGACGACAATGTCCGTCCCGGTCGCTGAGAGCGCTTGGGTCACGGTGACCGCGGTCAGTTCTGTCAGGGTGGCGACCAAGTCGGGCAGGTCCGGGTCGAGTGAGGTTCGGTGCAGCGCCTCCTGGACATAGCCGAGGTGGAACAGCTCCTTTCCGGAGCTCTTCGGCGCCGCCAACTGGTAGTAGACCTCGGCGAGCAGGTGGTCGAGCAGGTCGGGCAGCACCTGGCCGGAGCGTCCGATCACACCGCCGCGGTCGTAGCTGTCGGGAACGTCGGGGCTGGCCGTGATTACGGCGTCGATGAGGGCGTTGGCCGGCCCGATGTCCCATGCGACCGGATCGGCTCCGGTGGTGCATGCCGTGGCGTTGGCGATGCCTCCGAGGTTTAGCGCGCAGGCGGCGCGCCCCTGCTCGAGGAAGGCCCCTAACAGCAGGACGTCAAGGATGGGCACCAGCGGCGCCCCGTGTCCGCCGGCGGCCACGTCGGCGGCCCGGACGTCGGAGATGACCGGTAGGCCGGTCAACTCGGCGATCCAGGCCGGCTGCCCGAGCTGCAGCGTGCCATGTGCGGCTCGGTCCTGCACCCAGTGGTAGACGGTCTGACCATGTGAGCAGATCACGTCGACGGGTCCGACGCCGGGAAGCTGTTGGTGGTCCTGGATGACGCTGGCGGCAGCGGCGGCGAAGGCTTGCCCGATGGCCGTGTCGAGTTGACATGCGACGTCGAACCCCACCGGCGCGGGGGGCAGGGCGGCGATGAGGCGGGTTCGCAGGTCAGGCTCGTAGACCGTCGACGCTGAATGCTCGATCCGGGCGGTCAGCAGCTCCCCGTCGAGCCGGAAGTCGACGACGGCGGTGTCGATCCCGTCGTGTGAAGTTCCGGAGATCATGCCGAGCACGCGCATCAGGGCCGCCTCTCCGAATCGGTATGGGGCACAACCTGGCGCAGGTGTCCGTCGGCCTGGTCTAGCGCGGCCTTGGCCCTACCGGCGCTTAGACCGGTGGCGATCATGGCGATCGCCAGCTTGGCGTGCCAGTCGGCTTCGTGCAGCGCCGTCCGGGCGGTGTGTTCATCTGCGCCCGTGGCCAACGTGACGATGCGCATCGCCCGGCGATGCAGTTTCGCGTTGGTGGCGCGCAGGTCCACCATGAGCGTCCCGTAGGTCTTACCGAGGCTGACCATCGTCAGCGTCGAGAACATGTTGAGCACCATCTTGGTTGCGGTGCCGGCCCCGAGCCGCGTGGAGCCGGTCAGGATTTCCGGGCCGACCACGATCTCGATGCCGTGCTCGACGGAGTCCGAGATGGGCGCTTGCGGGTTGCAGGACAGGCCGATGGTGAGAGCACCTCGGTCGCGGGCCAGGTGCAGGGCGCCCAGGACGTAGGGGGTGCGGCCGCTTGAGGCGATGCCGACGACCGTGTCCAGGGGGCCGACGTCGAGGGCGACCAGGTCCTTGGCGCCGTCGGTGTCGCTGTCCTCGGCCGCTTCGACGGCACCCACGATGGCCGGGGGGCCGCCGGCGATGATGCCGAGGACGACGTCTGGGGGGGTGCCGAAGGTGGGCGGGACCTCCGACGCGTCGAGGACGCCGAGGCGACCTGACGTTCCGGCCCCGACATAGATCAGGCGGCCGCCGGCCCGCATCCGCTCCACGGTGGCTTCGATGGCCGCGACGATGGACGGGAGCGCTTTGCCCACGGCCACGGCGATGGTGGCGTCTCGGTCGTTCATGAGGGTTACCAGTTCGGTGACGTTCAGCTCGTCGAGCCTCAGGTCCGGGCTGTACCTCGCCTCCGTGAGGAGTTCGTCGAGCCCAGCGTCGAGAGATTTCGTTGCCATCATCGGCCTCCGGTCCTGGGGTCAAGCCCGGCGCGAAGGCTGTCGCCGAGCACGTTCAGCCCGATGACGGCGATCACCAAGGCGGCGCCGGGGAAGAAGAGCGTCCAGGGGGCGACGCTGACCAGTGACTGCGCGTTGAACACCATGCCGCCCAAGGACGCCGCCGGCGGTGGGGTGCCGAAACCGAGGAAGCTGAGAGCCGCCTCGGTCAGGAACGCCCAGGAAAGGGAGAGCGTTATTTGGACGACTAGGATGCCGCGGATGTTGGGCAGCACGTGTTCGAACAGGGTCGACATCCGGCCTCGCCCTAATGCTATCGAGGCGATGACGTAGTCAGCAGTTCGCAGGCTAAGCACAGGTCCTCTAGCGACTCGGGCGAAGATCGGCATATACACCACCGCGATGGCGATGCTGACGGTGACCCAGTTGCGCGCCAGCGTCGCCGCCAGAGCGAGCGCCAGCAGCAGTGACGGGAAGGCGAACAGCACGTTGGTGATGATTCCCACGACCCGGTCGCTGAGCCCTTGGTAGTACCCGGCTATGACGCCGAGCAGGGTGCCCACCACCGCGGCGGCGGCCACCGACAGGATCGCGATCCGGAGAGAGTTGGACAGCCCGGATGCCACTCGGGCGAAGATGTCGCGGCCGAACTGGTCGGTACCGAACCAGTGCGCCGCGCTCGGGCCCTCGAGCGCCTCGACGATGTTCTGTGTCGCGGGATCGGCCGGGAGCAGGCCAAAGACGGCCAGCAGGGCGGTCACCACGATCACCGCCATCAGGCATAGGCCGATGATCCCGGCGGGGGTGCGGAACGTCACCCACCAGGCTCGGGTTCGGCGGGTGGAGTCGACCACGACCTCCGGGGTGGTGTGCGCGTCGGCGGCGGCGCTCATCGGACCCTCACCTTCGGGTCGACCAGGCGGTAGGTCAGGTCGGTGAGCAGGTTCACGATCACGAACATGGTCCCGATGATGAGCACCGTGCTTTGCACCACGGCGTACTCCTTCTGAGTCAGTCCCAGGAGCACTTGGCGGCCGATTCCTGGGATGGCGAAGATCTGCTCGATGACGACCGCACCGCCGAGCAGGAAGCCGAACTGGAGGCCGCTGATCGTGACGACCGGGATAAGCGCGTTGCGAAGGATGTGGCGGACCTGGAGTCGCCGTTGCGGCACGCCCTTAGCCCTGGCGGTGCGGATGAAGTCTTCCGAGCGGATGGCGAGGATCGCGGTCCGGGTGGTCTGTAGTACAGGTGCGGCGATGCTGATGCCGAGCACCAGTACGGGTAGCAGCATCTGCTGGAGGTTCAGGCCAGGGTTCTCCGGGAGGGTCACGTATCCCTCACCGTTGGGGTACCAGCCGAAGTTGTTCGCCAGCCAGGCCGACAGGACGGTGGCCAGCAGGAAGCTGGGGATGGACAGCGACAGCAGGCTTCCGAACTGGATGACCCCGTCTCGGGCCGCACCCGGGCGGCTAGCGGCAAGAATTCCACCGGGGACGCCCAGAGCCAGGCCGACGATGATGGCCAGCACCGCCAGCTCCAGGGTGTTGGGCAGGGCCTGGGCCGTCATCGAGACGACGCTTTGGTGCGAGGTGCTGGAGACGCCGAGGTTGCCGGTGAGCACGCCTCCGAGCCAGCTGAAGTACTGCACGATCAGCGGCTTGTCGAGGCCGTAGTAGGCCTCGAGGGACTGGACCTGCTCGGGGCTCAGCTCGCCGGCGGCGATGCCGTACGAGGCGGTGATCTGGTTGCCGGGGACCACCCGCAGCAGCAGGAAGGTCAGGATGGAGACGCCAAAGAGCGTCAGGACTGCCTCGCCGGTTCGCCGGGTGACCGGGTGGCGTACGAATGCGCTCAGGGATGTCATGGGCGGCCTCAATCGGGTCGTGTGGGGGGGGCGGGGCCAGCCCGGGATGGCTGGCTCCCGCCCCCACTGGGAGCTAGGCGGAGGCCTTCCAGAGCATGGACAGGTCGGCGTCGGTGCGGGCCTCGAAGCCTTGAACCGAGGTGTTGACGGCGATGAAGTCCTTGGGCGTGAACAGCCAGACCCAGGGGGCGTTGTTGACCATCTGCTCGGAGATCTGCTTGTAGATCGCCTGGCGCTGCGTCTGGTCGGCGGTTGCCACCCCCTGGGCGAACAGCGCGTCGAGTTCAGGGGTGGTGTACCCGGTGACCTTGGTGAAGCTGCCCTTGGAGGTGAAGAACCGCGCGTACATGGTGTTCGGGTCCGCGCTTCCGCCGTTGGCGGCGATGGCGGCCGAGAAGTCCGCGGCCAGCCACCTCTGCACGTAGCTGTTCGAGTCGAGCGTCTCGACGTTGACCGTGATGCCGATCTTGCCGAGCTGGTCCTGGACCGCCTGCGCCTCGTTAACGGCGGTCGAGTATAGGCCCTGGGAGGTGATCAGCTTGAGGCTGAAGCCGTTGGGCACGCCGGCCTTGGCCAGGTACTCCTTGGCCTTGGTGAGGTCTTGGGTCGGGCAGGGCTGAGCGTTCGGGTCCGATCGGAACTGCGGGGAGGTAATAGGACCGGTGATGCTGCCGGCCCCGAGCGCGGCTCCGTTGACCACGTCCTGGCGAGAGACCGCGCACTGGATGGCCAGTCGCCGATTGACGTCACTCAGGTCCGGGGACGTCGCGCGCAGCTGCAGGACGTGGATCTGCAGCGAGTCAACGGTCTTCACCTCGACCTTGGAGGTCGTCGCCGTTTTGGCCACGACAGGGTCGTCGAAGATCGCGACCTGAACGGAGCCGGACTTGAGGGCCGAGACCATGGCCTGCTTGTCCGGGATGATCCGGAACGTGAGGTTGCCGGCGCCCACCTTCCCGCCGAAGTAGTTGGGGTTGCGCTTCAGCGAGATCGACTCGTTGGGGTTGCGGCTGACGAACTGGAACGGGCCGGAGCCGTCCGGCTTGGTGCTGAGGCTGTCCACCGGCACGTCGGACGGGACGATCGAGGTGTTGATGTTGGTCAGGCCGGTGACGAACGACGCGTCGGGGGTTTTCAGATGCACGACGACGGTCTTCGGGTCCGGTGCGTCAACGGTGGCGACCGAGGCGAAGTAGGACGCCGAGGTGGCCTTCGTCGCCGGGTCCTTGATCTTGTCGAAGGTGTACTTCACATCCTTCGAGGTCAGGTCACTACCGCCGGAGAACTTCACACCCTGCTTGAGCGCGAAGGTGTAGCTGAGACCGTCACCGGACACCTGCGGCAGGTCGGCCAGGTTCGCGATCACCTTCGACTGGTTGTCCAAGGCCAGCAGCGGGCTGTACAGCTGCCCGAGGAGCTGTTGCGACTGCACGGAGGTGCTGGTCCACGGGACCAGCTGGGTGGGGTCGGCGGTCATGCCCACGACGAGCGTGGCGTCGGGGTTTGCCGCGGATGTGACGGCCGAGTTCTGCGCTGTGCCGGAGCAGCCGGCGAGCAGCAACGCCGCGCCGGCCGCGACTGCGATGCCGGGCACTCCGATGCCGGGCACTGCGATGCGGTTGACCTTCATTGGTCCTCCTTCGAGGCGGGATGTGGTGGGCCACTGAGACCGGCACCGGGGGCAATCATGGCAACCTGTTCCGCAATTGGCCGCGTGTGGGTACATTATTACCCCAGGAATTCGACCTCTGTCCAGTCCTAACTGTCAACCCACCGGCAGCGACCGTGAAAATGTCACCAACGGCCCAAAGCCAGGCGTTTACCTGGCCCATCGGGTCAACTACCGTCATAAGCCACGAAGGGAGAGGACGCCATGGCCGACGACGTGCTCGTAAGCCTGCGCCAGTCACTGTCCGGGATGCGTCCCAGCGAACGACGGATAGCCGAGGCGGCCCTGGCCGATCCCGCGACCGTCGCAACGCTGACCATCTCCGAGCTCGCGCACCGCAACGACACCTCGACCACAACCGTGGCCCGCTTCTGCAAGAACGCCGGGTTCGACGGGTACACCAGCTTCCGGCTCGCGCTCGCGCGGGCAGCAGCCGACGAGGACAGCCGCCGGGTCAAGTTCGGCGTCTCCGAAGGTGACATCGACCCGGCCGATGCCACCTACGACATGGTGCGCAAGCTGGCCTTCCAAGAAGCCCGAGCCATCGAGGAGACCGCCGAGAAGCTTGACCTCGGCCAGCTCGAGCGGGTCGTGGACGGCATCATCGCCGCGCCGATCGTCGACATCTACGGATCGGCTTCCAGCGGCCTCGCCGCCCAAGACCTGCACCAGAAGCTGCGGCGGATCGGTCACCAGGCCAACGCCTGGACCGATGCCCACCTCGCGCTCACCAGCGCGGCAGTACTGGCCCCCAAGTCCGTGGCGATCGGGTTCTCCCACTCCGGGGAAACCGGCGAGACGATCTCGGCCATCGACACCGCCACGAGGGTCGGAGCCTTCACCGTGGCCGTGACCAACTTTCCCGCCTCAACCCTCGGGCAACGATGCGACGCCGTCCTG
>JAABUJ010007549.1_pt1 | contig 10114 bp, 10 predicted proteins | sample 5559131 | NCBI WGS metagenome assembly JAABUJ01 (sample SAMN10711875, study PRJNA513366) | rock metagenome | isolation source: Antarctica rocks | place: Antarctica: Victoria Land, Mt New Zealand nord | collected 2016-01-07 | reverse complement strand
GGACGGGCGAAGCGGCTGCAGTCCTGCCCATCTCCGCGTCCCGAAGCTTGCTAAACCAGGTCTTTTCGCTTTTGACAAGATACTCCTCAATGCACAGCTGGTCTTCTGAAGTCTTACCATCCAAGATCTTGAGCTTGGTTTCGAACGAGTCCATGTATTCCTTCTTCGGATCGGTAAAGAACGGGCTTACTTGCTGCAGCTTGTAATCTGTATGCTCGCCTTTGACCCCATCGAGACTCAAAAGCGAGACATTAAAGTGGCTAGTAAGAGCAGAAGGCCTGGGATCCAGGAGCCAGGTATCTGAGAGCGGCGTTTCTGGTGTGCTGGGTGAGAACGGTGAAACGGTGGGGCCGTGGTCGTGGCCTTGGGGTGCGAAAGCTGGCAAATGATCTCGAGCGAAGGTAGGTATTCGTGGGAGTGGCGGTCGAGAGGTAGGTCGAGGGGATTTTGGAGGTTGAGATTTTCTTCTTGACCGCGCATTGTCTTCTTCATCGCTTGAGTCTTCAAAATCCGACACCGCCGAATCCTGGATTGGACTGCTATTGGCCCCCTTACTCAGCCGCGATTTGCGGGACCCTGGCCCGAGTCGACTACCCAGGCCTCCGCTTGGGGAAAGTGCACGTTCGTCGTCCACGGGGCTGGCAGCCCGGCTTTGATTCCTGGACGCTACGAAGGACCCCCTTCTCGATTGTGCTGGAGTATTGAATTTAGACCCTCCTGGGGTATTGGGTTGACTCTTATCACCAAGTCGTCCAGCCTTCTTATGGTCCATCTTGTGGCTGATCTCTATTGCAGTCGTCTGTAGCTTCTCCAAATCTTCGATCCATTGCGCAACGGGAAACCGTTGTTTCGCCGCGCGAGCTCGCATGATGGCGCGGACATCCGGCTTTGAACTCAAAGCGCCTTGGATCGCAATCTTGAATTGCTGCATGACGTGCTTAGTTGTTGTCGACTCTATCGTGAACCACTATTGAAGGATAGAAAGGTCAGCGAAACTTCTGTAAGAACGAAAGCATACTAGAGGAGCATCCCATGCACGGGCAGAGTGCTGGTTCCAGCTATTGGCTGCTCTCAGTTTCTATCGCTTTGCAGCCTGGGAAAGTGTGTTGACTGGATGACAATAGGCCGAACAACCTCTGGTGGCCCAATGTCAAAGTGACAAAACATTGCATGATAATAGGGACGTTGTCGGAGAACCCGAAGGAAGCAACATAAGAAAGTATAAGGGTTGCAAAGCAGATCTAGCACCAAATGGTGCCGGCACATGGGATGAGAAATTCCGTAAATACTGACCCAGCCGGGCATCTGCCCCAAGCCTCCAACCCTCGCACCTACGCACAATGCGCCCTTTCGTCCAAACTCCACTGCCACCAGACCGAAAGGTTCGTCGCGTGATGGCATCAAGGCGAAGTCGGCTCCACTGAAGATGTACGGAGGGAGCGCTGTGAATTCTGGCTTCGAGAATACCCGTCCGGGATAGACTTCCATCATCCGACCTAACTTAAGCGCGGCGAACTTCCCATATAAATCGATCATCGGTCCTACGCAGATTAGTTGCACTTGCGGGTTCTGCTCGAGTATCGTAGGGAAGACATCTGCAATCAAGTCGACACCCTTTTGCTGACTCCAACGACCGACGAAGACGAAAAGGTCGGCTTTAGGGTCCTGCGTCAAGTGTGCCCATTCCTGAGCTTGCCGTTTCAATTCTGGCTTTGCGGCTTCCAATTCTGCATCAACATGGATATCTTCTGTCTTGACCTGCTCTTTATTCCATGGTGCAGTGTCTGTCGGATCCGGGTTTGGCAGAGATCCAACTTCCTTGAGACCCCAGAGGATAGGATAGCGAGCGTAAGATCTCTTCCCGTACTTGGCTGAGACACCAACAGCGCCGAAACCTTTCTGGTGGACTCGAAGGTAGCTCGCACCGGCGTGTAGAAGGTTGAACACTTCTCCGAATTGGACGTACTTCCGCACCACGGCCGGATCGAGGTTGTATACCTGGCAGACTTCCTCGTGTTCCTGGGCTGTTCGCATGGGCCACAAGCCCTGAAATTCGGCGTTATGAAGAGATAGCGCGCACGGGATCACTTTCGGCAACAGATGCAACGGTGCGACAGCGCCATGGTAATCGTTGATGTGGTAGAGGTCGACAGGAAACCTTTTCATTGCTTCTGCGATGCAGGAATTCCAGGCTGAATAGTAGACAGCACTGTCTAAGTCGTCCATGCGAGGAGGGTAGGGTTCCGCTTTGGTCTGCTGACGAAAGACGGGCGCATCAAGGAGGACGTAGGTGATGTTCCGCAACACATGATACTGTACCTTGATCTCGTAGGAACCACCAAGTACTGTAATCTTCATATTCTCGGCTGGTTGATCCAGAGGGTACTCCACATCTCCTACGCATGGTACCACCCAAATCAGATCTTGATGTGCGAGATTCTTGCCCATCAACTGCGCCATAACGCCTAGCCCCCCAATTTTGATCTTAATGTTCCAGTCTTCGATATCGTATTCCATGGTCGCAATGAGTACCGTACGACGACCGGGATCCTTCTCCTTCATAGCTGGCGTGAATGATAAGCCCGCTATTGTCGGCAGTGGTGTCATAACGACAGGTTCCGAAGTGGGAGGAGGGTGGTACATGGTATCTTCGCCCCCTTTTTGACCCTTCCCATGCGGCTCAATGAACAGCTTGGGTCCAAAATGGCGAAGCTTTCGTCGAACAACAAGAGGTATCATAGGCTTCTTCTCAGTAATTCCGATCGGATTGAATTTGACTTGGTAGAAGGACTTTGTGTAGGCCCAGATCCCTACCACTCCAGTTATGATAGGAACACACCATAGCAGGATGTACAATGCAAGCTGAGTCCATCTGGATCCCGTGGGTATGAGTTGATAACGTAAGCTACCATCGTTCAGCGCGATCTGATAGACGAGATAAGGAGACGGAGGGCTGTTGGTGATGTTCAATGTGTTCGAGATCAGCGATTGCGGGGGTATGCGGTCAAGAACAAAGTCGCCGTCGATGTCTCCATAGACCTTTGTTTGATCAGGTTGACCATCAGGGTTCATTCCCCAGATGTTCAATGACACCTGCACAGGCCACTCGCTCATGAGATTGAACTTCCACAACCCGTCCGAGTCCATCTTCATTTTGTTCTCGAGGCCCTCATCAAATCCGTACTGATTGAATGGCCCATGTAGGAATATATGTGGAAAACGGCGTGCGGGAGTTCCGGCCGGAAGGTTGAGATCGCCTTGCTGAAAGTGACTGCTACTTCCAGCCAAGCGACTCCAATACTGGACAATGACATGGTCCCCCTCCCAACCTTGAAGCTCGGTCCCAGACCACACCTTTGGAGCCAATGTGAAATTCGCCCCGTCGGCATAGTCCTCCCAACTGCTAAAGGTCGTTCCAAAGTCCAGGGAATAGCGGAATTGGTCTGCACCGGTGGCACTGTGAGATATGTAGAGATTTTTGTTGTCATCCTGGTTCAGAAGACTCGTGCTGTAGTTTGCTGAATTTGGGTAAACCATGGGGTTATTTGTCTTACCGATGCGAAACATGAGATGATCGACTGACTAGAGAGAAGTCAGCCATGGTCTTGGGGTTATAGAACGTAGGGTAGATATTTCTACGTTGGTAAATGATTTCCCGTCCACGGTGGTAGTATTGTCGAGGGTCAGTTGATGGATTCCATCCGAAACATTGATCAAATTGGCAGTGAATGCCCAAGTCGTATTAACGCCGCCTGACCATGGAGAAGCATCCGAGTCGGTTGTGTTCTTACACTGAACGCTTCCCTTGTCTAGCTGTGCAGTCTGGTTGTTCGTCACTTTGGAGTTTATCAAGAGCCCATTGGTAATCTTATCGCAGTCCATAGGCGCCGAAAAATGAAACGCTATGGCAATCGATTGGTTACCAGATGACAGAGCGCGATAGTCATGTCCAGGGAGAAATTTCGTGATCACTGGCGAAGGAGCTATGAATTGGAGTTTTGGTACGAAAGCCTTGAAGCCCCAAGCTGGCAGCACGAGGCTCGAGAGACATCCGTTGGTTAAACCCGCAGCGTCATCTATGCAAGACAGTGTCAGTCATGACAGCCATGATGATGGAGAGCCAAGTGTGCAGCAGCTGCTAGAGAGGCTTGGGAAACAAATGAAGACAAAAGTGAGGCGCTACAAGAATTGAGGCATGCTTCCAGTTCTTTACACAAGACCTGATGAGAGGGCTTACCTCTCTTGACCGCAGACGTTTCGAGCACTAACTCTTCGAAAGGGAAAAATAGATTCTTGACGGTAGTCTTCGCGGGAAACGGTGCCACCAGCGCCGAGTTGACATCCTGGCAATCGAATGTGAAAGTTGTTGAGCTTTCTTCGTTGTGATATACCAGCCAGATGCTTTGATTGATTTGAGGTTGGACCCCAGGAAATCCACTGCGAGAAAGGCTCCAGATCCCGGTCTCTGTAGGTGTGTCCTTACTTCCAGGCAGATGGACGTCATGAGTCTGCTTGGACAGGAAATCCAGTGAAAAGCCATCGTTGAGTACAGGGTAATTCGTGCGCATCTCAAATGCACTCTTGATAACATTACGAACCCCGCTCGAAGGGTCTCGATGGTCGAGATTCACTGAGTCATCTTCACATCCATAGATGGCCGCATCGGTGGGGAAGTTGTTGTACTTGGCGTTGCCAACTTTATAGCAACCGTGCATACCCCAGGCTTGAGACGATGCCATTGGAGATCTTCCAAAAACGTAGTTTGAAGCTGTGCTGTCCAGGAGGTAGAAAGCCTGTTCCTCGCCCCAGGTTAAAGTAGGTATCCCGGGTAATAAAAACGTTATGATAAAGAAACCAAGAAGCTGCTTTTGAGTACCATTTGTGATGGACGGCCACCGGAAAACATCCTGATTTGTTACACCGTACATATGTCGAGGATCGAAAAGGCCCGTATTCGCATTGACTAAGTCGTTCGTCTGCGCGATCACTTTCCAAAACTCAACCCAATCGACGGGAGGATCACCCGCGGCTTCGTACGACCCGTCCATTCTTCAGTCACGGTAAGCAGTTATAGGATTCTGTGGACGGGGAATCAAAAACATACCCAAGGAATCGGTTCAATCCTCGATACACGGTGTAATGGAATGCTGCTCCATCTATAGCATTCAAGCCAACATCACGAATGAAGTTTTTGGGATCAGACGTATTGGTCATCGTCATTGCCGTTGTAACATTGTTGACTATTTGACCAGGGGATCTTCCGCGACCAAAGTAGACGGAACCAAATGTATTTCCGGCAACGATTTCTCCCGCAATGTAGAAATTGTCCTTGTTGTGTTTGCGCGCGCAATCACGAACTGATTTTGACCACTCGGCCTGGGCGTCCACGGTGACGGTAAGACCTTTATCAATACGAAAGCCGTCAATGTCGAGCATAGAGATGGTCAGACATGAAAAGTGCTCGATCTTGGCTCGGACATCCGGGCGCCATTCGCGAAGCCGATCCTGGACATAGGCAAACTTGGATATTTGCCGTTGCCATTCGGGATAGTTGCCAAACGCACCAACATCGCCATATTGGTCGAAATCGCTGTCCCTGCACCCGACCAACATCGATGTCAGATTTGTGACCTGGTTGGCATCATCGTCGTAGAATCGAGGATATGTGCATTCCGCGAGTTCGTTATTGCCAAAGCTAAAATCGTGGTAGCGTCGATCGGACTTCCATAGCACATTGTGTTCTCCAGCTTTGAAGGGTGTAGAGGTGTTGAGGTAGCCTTCAAAGCCAAGGAGGTCTCCCATTCTGCAGCACAACGTCAGCTAAAGCTGGCATGAGGCGTGGGCTACTGACGTTGCCATTGTATTGTCCAGCACCACGTACATTCCCCTTCGATGCATTTCCGCAATTGCCGCCTGCCATTCCGTTATGTTCCCAAAGTGGTGGTCCAATAAGGTCAAGTCCAGAGGGCTGTATCCGTCGCTAGCCCATGGCACGTTGATATGAGGGCTGCCTGCCAGGTAGAGTGCCTGCGACTCATCAGCTAGAGGCCCTTGCACCCATCTCCTGGACGACAACCTTTATCCCCATTCCCTGCAGGTAGTCAAGGCTGTCCATGAGCCCTTGTATGTCGCCGCCATACCGCAGCTGGGTTTGTGTATGGTCGAACTCGAATTGAGTACCGTTCGCATCATCGTTGCTGGGGTTGCCGTTGACGAAACGATCCAACATGATCGTGTAGAAGGGCATGCGCCAGTTCGAAGGTGAGGGGTGGAAGGCATGATCCCATCTTCCTGAGTAGTTGAGAGGATCAGTTGCGTCCTGGTTCTGATTGAGATTCCAAGCCGTCTGCGCAGGGTCGTATCTGAGAGCGCAAGCCGACGAGGCGATTAGTAGTAGAGTACCGACTAGCCTCCCGAAAGACTTTGTAGAAACATAATAGGAAGACTGTGACATGCTGGCAAATATAAGCACCAATCGTTAATGTACAGAATGTATGACCATGTCAACTCATGAGCCAATCAGCGTTCGCAGACAGGGTATTAGAGATTGCGTAGCCACGGAGCAGCAACACAAGATGCTAATGACGCCGGGGATGACACAAGCCGTTAGAAAGAAAGGGAGCAACGAAGGTAAATCGCAAAGCTGCGAAAGAGACCGCGGTGCGAGAGATAGCGACAGTGAGGTTGGAAAAACTGAGACTGAGAGATAAAGATACACTTGGAGATCGGTCGAGGCTGGAGCCAGGCGAACAGAGGTGATCTGCAAGCCCGGCCCCTCTACGCACAGCGTCATTTCAAGATGAAGCGGCCTGGGTTGGAGATACAGGGTCTCTGATTCGTAGGCATGTCATTTTCCAACGTTGACTCACCCGTCATGCCAGAGTGCCAGCTTAGCTCCTTCAGTAGCCACAGACAAGGCCGAAAGGTGATGGAAATACATGGCCCCTAAGAGGCACCGTTCCATGGCACTGTGGAGACACCAATAGATGCGAGTCAGGGATCGCCATTGGTCCTATAACGCGAAGTGATTCGCTTCCCCTGCATTCAGAATCCCACTACGGAGAATTCCTGAAGCGAGATTAATCTAGGCTGTCAGAACTTCTGCTGGACTTTGAACGCTTGGCAATTGACATGGCCGTGCTTTGCGGGTTTGGAAATTCGTTGAGTACAGAAATGCATTCGCAACATCGCATAACTTCGTCTCGACGCAACCACCGTGACTGGTGACACGAGCAGTTTCCGGGCCTGGGGCGGTGGGGACCAGCATCCTAGAGTGCTTCGTAGATGCAAAAGTACTCTAATTATTCCAGGCGCAGAAACGCGACGGGACCCAAGCAGGCCGCCTGCATGAGTGGAGCCCTGCAGGTACGGAGACCCATGCTATCTCAAGACACGTTCTGACCGTAGCCTCGATCGTGCAGGGTTCCCTCGTCTCCTGCCTACTGGTAGTTCCTTTCGGACGTTCAGGCCCTGTGTGCACAATACAAGCATGTAAAAGTACTGTTGCTGACTCAAATCGGAGACCGTAGGACTGCTTCGTTGCGGTAATTGCAGAGAAAATCGTGATGACGACAATGAGTAAAAATGACATGAGGTTGCGCGGCCAAGAGATTACAGCCGCCGCCCTGTTTTGACCCATGCATTGACAGCTTTTTTGAGACGGTCGCCACAGCAGCTAAACCTCAGCTGGCCCCCACTAACCCGATTTTGAAACCTGCATTGGCCCGATGCAGCCACCGAATCACTCTTATCGCTGCAAGCTTGACTCCTATTCTTAGCGCGCGGATGCATTGCCGGTCGGACTGGCATTTGGCTGAGATTACGCCCCACCGTGCCCAGCCCCTTAGAAACCGGTCATCGCCCTTAGGAGCCACGTGGGGATGTGGCGAGTGTTCTCTCGACCATAATGCATGAGGTGCCGTTGTATCAACAGATTCCCAATGTGCTGCTATTCGATGGTCCAGAAAATTGTGGAATTTGTCCTCTCTTTGATTCGAGAGAAAGGGGGCACCGTGCGTGCGCGAGACAATAGTCTGAGGATCCTTGAAAGCCGATGACAATTTATTTGCTAGGTAGGCCCGACCGTCCCTACAGACTATTGCGACGCGGCCTCACTGTTCAGGCTAAGTTTCTGGCGGCCGGACATTGGCGACTCTATCCCAGATACCGGTTCTTGTTGTTAATTTTCTGTGCGGAGTACGGAGAATGCCCCGCCACAACCGCACTGAAGTCACCAAAGAGCTGTTCCACGTCATCTTCGAAGTTGGTCTCACGAATTCTGGATATTACTGAAAGAGCCCGCGTCGTCAGATATTGGGTGGTCTAATGTACCTTACCTTAACATGGCTTAGGAGTTGAACTTAGGGTTACATTTGCTCGGTAACGTATAACTGGAGACACCGACCGGTATAAAAGCCGAATTTACCTCCGTAGAGTGAATCGATTCAAGTCTTGGAATTCTACCCGGTAGGCTTGCTACGGTTGACAAGACATTTCTAGAGTTTCTATTCTTATTTTCGGATCATCTTAGTACTCCGGATATAATTATTGTTATGAGCAAGTCAACATTGAGTCGTAACTTGAGCTTCCGCTACGGGTAAGCATCTGTGCTCTCTAAAGATACGTACTAAGCTTATTCCTCAACACATCGGGTTGCAGATCTCAAATCGTGTCAGATTCCCTAGCACGGTAGGTCTTTTTTTGAGCGCAGCTAGCTTCGCTTTTTTTTTTATCACTGAATATGTAGATCGCTAGTCGTATATTCATAACAAAAATCTATAAATGTCTCGGGACTTGCCGAGAACTAAGAGGTGATCCCATACCAATGTCAACAAGAAGTAATGTTTCTAGCTCTTAGAATTTGTCGACAAGGGTTTTGACGGACTGATAATGTGCTGGTCAGCTAATGAAGATCGATAGTCAGGGAGGCAAATCGTTAACAACTATGAGGGGAATTTCGTAGCACTAATTGGCAGTACCCATGACCACACAGAGAAATCAACAAGAAGTAATTCTATGTCAAGTCTTTCTCTCACTTCCGAACTTTGCACCAGTATTCCCTTATCAGTCGTCCTTCACGTTTCTCTTCTTGATTAGCTCCATGGTTGATTGTCATAAATTAGAGAAGAAGCCAGAGACACCTATTTGTACATAACATGAATAGCGTACACTGGGAATACCAAGCCGGAAGCTCAGCTGTCGCTCTGGATTATGTTAGACTATGAGGGTAACATAGAGACATTATTCCATGATATATTGTATAGCGAAGAGCGTATGTAAAGATAGGCCTATCCACTACAAATCCCAAAAGCCTTGAGATCGCACAGACCATTTTTATGCTATCCACCGACAGTCCTGCAACAGAAAGCAACGTATCTATCCCATCCTCTGTCTGTTGATACTTCTACAATCAGGTAACAAAGTGGTTGGGATGTTGCTTGAGTGTATATTGCAGCTTGCTCTTTAGGAGCGGTCAACAAAATTACTGTCGTTTCACCGCATTGGAGATCGCAATAGTGTCAGAGGCAAGACTTTCATAGTCGGATTCGTAATAATCACTCTTCTTGCATGCCAAAGCTGGGGCAGGCCTTCTCCCAAATGATAACCAGAGAGGTGGAATGTCCCAGGCGCTCCGCTACCATCCCTGAGCAATGACAAGATCACTCAGAACACAAGCGACACGCAGACTCGAGGACCTGTCGTTTTCCATAGATGAAAGAAGATGGCTGAAATGAAGGAATGCTGATTACTTATCGACTTGGATCAGTCTATGGGCTTCAGCTATGTCCTCCCATGACGATTCATTGCCCAAAAATGAAGGTCATCGTCACCGGCCGCCGTCTCGGGCGTCTCCAGACGCATCAACCAGGGTCTGAGATCGTGCAGGCGGGTATCTTTTGATGAACTCCTCCCATTACCTAGCTAATCTTCCAGATAGGTGCACAAGTGCGAGCCTGCGCCGGTATCCTACTTTTCTCATCAACAGCTTCCCAGAGCTTGATACAGTTGTGGCGGGGGCCGAAATCTGTAGGAGCTTTGACTTCGAAACGTCCGAGTTCACCTCCCCCGAGTCCACTTATCGGGAGTCACTACCAATGTGACGGCTCCCATTTTT
>JAABUJ010007545.1_pt1 | contig 10119 bp, 11 predicted proteins | sample 5559131 | NCBI WGS metagenome assembly JAABUJ01 (sample SAMN10711875, study PRJNA513366) | rock metagenome | isolation source: Antarctica rocks | place: Antarctica: Victoria Land, Mt New Zealand nord | collected 2016-01-07 | reverse complement strand
CTGTACAGGATGCTATCGTGGCGACAGCGGCGGAGGCATGTGCCGCGCTCGGCCTGCGCGAGGGACCGGTCCACGCCGAGTTGCGCGTCGATGACGCACATCCATGGGTGGTAGAGGTGGCCGGCCGTTCCATCGGCGGCCTGTGCGCCAAGATCCTGCGCTTCGGCACGGAGGGGACATCGCTGGAAGAGCTCATCCTGCGCGCGGCCGTAGGCATGGGCGGCGAACCGCCCCATCGCGAGGAGCGCGCCGGCGGGGTCATGATGATCCCCATCCCGCGCGCGGGCATCCTCAAGGCCGTGCAGGGGCTCGACGAGGCCAAAGCCGTCGTGGGCGTCGAAGAGATCGACCTGACCATCCCGCTGCAACATCCCGTCACGCCGCTGCCGGAAGGCGCGCAATACCTTGGCTTCATCTTCGCGCGCGGCGCCACGCCGGACGCGGTTGAGGCGGCCTTGCGCGAGGCGCACCGCCGCCTGCGCTTCACCATCATCCCCGAACTACGGGTACTGGCGCCTCGTCAACAATTACAGGCTGGCGGTGACGTAGCTATTGGGCGTCAGCGGGAAGTCGCGCGCGTTGGCCGAGCAGACAGGGACAGTATCACGCTGGGCGAGCTCGGTAAGGTAGGCATCGACGAAGGCTAGGGACGCGCTCACCGCCCAGCGAGTTACGACGGCAACCAGCATAGGTTTGTCTTCGGCCTGTATGTTGCGATTACTCAGGATTGTCAGGAGATACGTCTGGATGGCCGCGCGCGTTTGGTAGGCTGGGAAACGCCTGAGCACATACCATAATTTTTTATCCGAAGTATAGCAGTAATAGTGGAATATAGAACATCAAATCAGCGCGTGCTTCGCACCATCAGTTATAGTCGGGCGCACAATAAAAGCATGTTCCTCATCATACTCTCAGCGTCCTTTCACTAACCTCTCAGCTACGTCCGTCATAGTAGAACCACAAGGAGGACGTGAGGGGGGAGACGCTCACCCGGCTATAGAGCCTGACTAGCCCCGACTGACTCGACGGAACACGAAGACAACGATGGATAGACGACACGACGGAACGCACAACTGATTCACGCGACGTAGCCTACACCCAACTAGAAGGAGTCATCATCATGGTTCGATCTCGATACCTCGCGACCGGCCTCGCCGCCGGCGCGCTCGCCCTGAGCTCACTCGGCCTCGCCGCCCACGGCGCCTCGGCGAGCACGACCCAAGCCGCGCGGAGCAGCGCGACGACCGCCGATACATTGGGCGCTATCCCCGTCAACCCACGCTCCGACGTGGGCCAGACCACCACGATCCAGAACCCCGGCGTGGTCAGCTGGGTCCACTTCGGTGACCTACACATTACCACGGGCGACCAACAGAACTACGCCGACTTCAAGAGCATCATCGCCAACACCAACCTGTACCTCAAGAACGGCGTCAACTTCGCCGTTCTGCCTGGCGACAACGCCAACGACGACGCCGAGAGCGAGTACCAGCTCATCAAAGCCGCCACCGACAACCTGCAGGTACCGCTCTACGCCATCCCCGGCGACCACGACCACAAGGTCGACATCGGCCTGTACGAGAAGTACATGGAGCCCAAGCTCTACCAAAGCTTCAACGCGGCCGGCTACCACTTCGTCTTCCTCGATGTCATGGCTGGTATTAGCTCGGACGAGCAGAGTTGGCTACAAAGTGACCTGGCGACAGCGTCGGCCGAGGGACGCAAGAGTGTGCTCTTCATGCACTCGTACGGCTACGCCTACCAGCTGCAAAACCTGATCCAGAAGTACAACGTGCTCATGCTCGACACGGGCCACACCCACACCAACCAGATGGCCAACGATGGGCACACCATCTACGCGGCGACGCGCTCGACGGGCCAAATCTCGGAGGGGCCGGTCGGCTTCTCCATCACCAACATCGACAACGGCGTGATCAGCTGGAAGTTCAAGCCGCTGGGCAGCTGGCCGTTCGTGATGATCACCTCACCGTCCGACAAGCAACTCATGACCAACGGTTCGCAAGTGGTCCACGGCGTCGAGACCGTGCGCGCCAAGATCTGGGACGACAAGGGCGTGGCCTCGGCGACGTACCACGTCGATAACGGGCAGTCGTACGCGCTCGCGCGCATCGGCTCCACGCAGATGTGGAACGCCACGTTCAACTCGACGAAGCTGAGCAGCGGGACGCACACCATCACCGTCAACGTGCGCGGCGCGGGCGGCAACACGTCGCAGGACACCATCAACGTGCTCGTAAACCAATCCGGGAGCACGACTCTGGCGAGCCGATCCTTCGGCCCCCTCAACAACTCGCTCGGCGTGTACACCGAAAAGGGCCTGCTCGGTACCGCCAGCGGCGGCGGCCCCGGCGGTAAAGGCGGCCCTGGCGGCGCTGGCGGCCCTGGCGGTCGCGGACATGGCCCCTGCGCCGCTACCACGACGGGTACATCCACGACGCCGAGCGCCACGCCCACCCCGAGCGCCTCCCGTTCGTCGAGCGGCACGACCGCGACCCGCCCCGCGGGTCCCTGCGGCGGACCCGGTGGACCCGGCGGTAAGCATGGACCCGGCGGTCCCGGCGGTCCCGGCGGCACGATCGTGAGCGTTAGCGGCGACCGCCTCACCGTGCGGGAGAGCGACGGCTCGACGGAGCAGGTACTCGTCGGCAGCGGGACCCAGGTCACCAAGATAGTGTCCGGTAGCGTCAGCGACCTGAAGGCCGGCGAGACGATCAGCATGCGCGGCGCGCCCGGCGCCGCGACAAGCGGCAGCGCCATCACGGCGTCGCAAATCTACATCCAGTCGTCAAACCGATCGTAACCGCGATCGTGGGCTTTGCGCACATCGCCCCACTTGGGGTATGCTTTGCGCGTAGCATCCAACGCGCGATAGATAGCCCTAGTGTGGAATCAGAGAGTTTTGTTTGACGTGGCGCCCTCTGGGACCGCCGGCATCCTGCCGGCCGACCGTTGCCGGCAGGATGCCGGCGGTCCCAGAGGTTACGCCTCGCTGCAACGTAACCTCTCGGAGAAAACACTAGTGGGTCACGCCCCAATTAACTGGGATTGATGCGTAGCGGCCCATCGCGGCTGCTACCCGCCCTGTGACGCCCGTTGACTAGCCAGGGGTGGCACTTGCCCAACTCCAGTTAAATGGGGCGTGACCCACTAGTTGTGTAAAAACGAGGCGGCGCCAATTGAGTGACGGGAGCGACCGTAGCCAGACCGCACAACAGCGCGCGTGGCGCTGGATCGCCTATGCGTTTGCCTGGTGGATCGTCCTGCTGGGGCTCTGGCTCTTGTTCGTCGATTCGTTGGCGCGCCCCGAGGTGTTGGTAGGGCTGGCCGCGGCGGCGGTCGCCACTCTCGCCGCGCTGGGCATACGCGCGCGGGGCGGCGCGCGCTACCACTTCCGCTGGCGCTGGCTCCTGCTGCTGCGCGGCGTCCCCCCCGACGTGCTGCGCGATTCCTGGCTGCTCGCGGCGCTCTTGTGGCGCCGCATCGTCCGTGGGGAGCCGACGGCGGGTGCCTTCCGCACGGTCCCTTTCCTCATCACGGGCGACGACCCCACGTCGGCGGCGCGGCGCGCCTTCGTCGTCACGGCCACGTCGGTCGCGCCGAACACCTATGTGGTCAGGGTCGACCGCGCGCAGGGGACGGCGCTGATCCACCAACTCGTCCCCGACCCGCCCGACCAGACGCGCTCACCCCTGGTGGGAATGCCATGAACGTCTGGCTCATCGCCGCGCTCGTGTTGCTGGCCGGGTTCGTGCCCTGCCTCATCGTGCTGTGGCGGGCGCCCGTGGCGGACGCGCTCGTCGCGCTCAACCTGGGCGGGACGCTGGCGACCCTGGAGATCGCGTTGCTGGCGGAAGGGTTCCGCCGGCCGGAGTTGTTCGACCTCGCGCTGGTGCTGGCGCTACTGTCGTTCGCGGGCGGGTTGGTCTTCGCGCGCTTCCTGGAGCGCTGGGTATGACGTGGCAAGACCCCCTCATCGTGGCGCTGCTGGTGTGCGGCGTGGGCATCGTGTTGCTGTGTTCCCTCGGCCTCTTCTTGATGGATGACGTCTTCACGCGGCTGCACTATGTGGGGCCGGCGACGACCCTGGGTCCGGTCGCCATCACGGCGGCCATCCTCGTCGCGGAGGCGCTCACGGCGGCGGGGATCAAGGCGATCCTGATCACGGTCGTCATCGTGGCGACCAGCCCCGCGCTCACGCACGCCACGGCGCGGGCGGCCCGCGCGCGCCAGATCAGATATCGAGAAGCGCCGCCGAGTAATGAGGTCGAGGAGGCAGAGGAGCAGGAGGAGCGCCCATGACGACCTTACAAGCCTTGCAGGGCGCGCTGCTGGCGCTCGTCGCACTGGGCGGCCTTGGCGTCGTCACGGCGCGGGACCCCTTGCGCCAGACGATCATGGTCAGCCTGTTCGGACTGCTGCTGGGGCTGCTGTATTTGACCTTGCAGGCCCCGGACGTGGCCCTCTCCGCGCTCGTGGTGGGGGCGGTGGCTTTGCCGCTGATGATCCTGCTGGCGCTGGCTAAAGTGAAAGGACAGGGCGAATGAGCGCGCGCGGACGGCTCGCTATTTTCGCGCTGGGGGCGGTGATCCTGGCGGTGTTCCTGCTACGCGGCGTAGGCGGTCTGCCGGCTTTCGGGCACACGGCCGGTCTGTATGGGGCCATCTTGAACAGGGTCGCCGTGCCGCAACGGCACGTCACCGATGTAGTGACCGCCGTCAACTTCGATTATCGCGGCATCGACACGGTGGGGGAGGAGTTTATCCTCTTCGCCGCTGTCGCGGGCGTCGCCCTGCTGCTGCGCGCCGAGCGGGACGAGGTGGAGGAGGAAGCGCCGCGCAGGGTCGTGGACCTGGATCGGGAGACGCGGTCGAGCGACGCGGTGCGCGCGCTGTGCCTGGCCCTGGTGGCGCCGACCGCACTCTTTGGGCTGTACGTGGTCACGCACGGCCAGTTGACGCCAGGCGGCGGGTTTCAGGGCGGAGTCGTCCTGGCCACGGCGCCGCTGCTGATCTACCTGGCTGGCGAATACGGCACGCTGCGCGCGCTCAGCCCCACGGCGGGGGTCGACCTGCTCGGCGCGCTGGGGGCCGGCGGCTTCGTGATCGTCGGGGTGATCGGACTCATCGCGGGCGGGATCTACCTGCAAAACGTCGTGCCGCTCGGCCCAGTGGGCACAGTCTACTCGGCGGGCACGATCCCGTTGATCAACCTCGCGGTCGGGCTTGAGGTAGGGTCGGGCTTCCTCCTCATGCTGTCCGAGTTTCTCGCGCAGACCCTGCGCATTCGCGCACGGAGGAAACAATGAGCTTTTTTCCCTACGCCGTGGCCGTGTGGCTGTTCCTGATCGGGCTCTACGGCATGGTCACGAGCCGCAACCTGATCCACCTGGTGATCTGCCTGGTGGTGACGCAGTCGTCCACCGACGTGTTGCTGCTGACGATCGGCTACCATAGCGGGGCGGGCGCCCCCGTCTTCGCCAGCGTCCCGCTGGGCACGCCCGCGGTCGATCCCGTCGTGCAGGCGCTCACACTCACCGACGTGGTAGTCGGGGCGGCGGTGACGGCGCTGCTGCTCTCCATCGCGGTGCAAACGCACAAGAAGTGCGGCACGCTCGACCCCGAAGACCCGCGGTTGCATTCGGTGCACGGATAGTCGTGAGTCGGACGTCGGGAGTCGGGAGTCGGGAGTCGGGAGTCGTGAGTCGGAAGTAAATAGCAAGGTAGAGCGATGTTTTTTGTCCCCGCGCTGGTTCCGCTGCCGCTGATCATCCCCCTGCTGATGGCGGCGCTCCTGACCGCGACCTCGCCCCTGACGGCGCGGCGCGCCGTGGAAACGTTGGCCATCGTGACCGCGGCCGTCGTGACGATTTTGTGCGCGCTCTTGCTCCTGCAGGCGACACGGGCGCCCATCGTCTACTGGTTCGGCGGCTGGCGGCCGCGGCACGGCTTCGCCCTCGGCGTCTCCTTCGTGATCGATCCCCTGGGAGCCGGGCTGGCCACGCTGGCGGCGGCGCTGATGACGGCGGCGCTGGTCTTTTCGTGGCGCTACTTCGACGAGACACGGGACCTGTACCATGTGATCATGCTGATATTGCTCGCCGCTATGTCCGGCTTCTGCCTGACGGGCGATCTGTTCGACATGTTCGTGTTCTTCGAACTCATGAGCGTGGCGGCGTTCTCGCTCACCGGCTATCAGATCGAGGAGAGCGGCCCGTTGCAGGGCGCCTTGACCTACACCATCATCGAGAGCGTCGGCGCCCTGCTCATCGTGCTCGGCATCGCCCTCTTGTACGCCCGCACGAGCGCCCTCAACCTGGCGCAAATCGGGCGGACGCTGGCGGGCCACCCCCCTGACACCCTCGTCATCGCCGCCTTCGTGCTCTTGACGGCGGGCTTCTTCGTGAAGGCCGCCATCGTGCCCTTCCATTTCTGGCTCCCCGACGTGGAGACGGTCGCGCCCAACCCGGTCTGCGCCATCTTCTCGGGCGCGCTGGTCGCCCTGGGCGTCTACGGCGTAGCGCGCGTCTACTGGACCATCTTCGCCGGGACGTTCGAAACGCATACGGCGAACGTGCGGGCCATTTTGGTGGCGATCAGCGTCCTCACCGCCCTGCTCGGCGCGCTGATGTGCCCGCTCCAGCACAACTTAAAACGCCTGCTGGCCTTCTCGACGGTAGCGCACGTCGGCATCTTCATGATGGGGGTGGCGCTGCTGACGCCGGTGGGCCTGGATGGCGCCGCGGTCTACATCCTGGCCCATGGGCCGGTCAAAGCGGCCTTGTTCCTATGTGTCGGCATCCTGGCGCGCCGCTTCGACAGTTACAACGAGCATCGCCTGCGTGGCCGCGGACGCGACATGCCCTGGACGGGTCTCCTGTTCGCCCTGGGCGGCCTCTCCCTGGCCGGCTTCCCGCCCATCACCATGTTCCTGGGCAAGGGCATGATCGAGGACACGGCCAACGCGGTCGGATATCCGTGGGTCACAGCCGTCCTCGTCTTTGCCTCGATCTTCACCGGGGGGGCCGTGCTGCGGGTAGCCGGCGGCGTATTCCTTGGCTGGGGCGCGGGCACGTCGGGAGAACAACACGAGCGGAAGCCAGCCCGCTACAGCGGGCGGACCTCCGCGTTCGTCTTCCTGCCGCCCCTCGTCTTGATGGCCGCCGCGCTGATCCTGGGCGTGATTCCTGGTATGGGACCCGCGATCGAGGTAGCGGCGGCGCGGTTCCAGGATCACAGCGCGTACGCCGCCGTGGTCCTCGACGGCGTCACGCGCCGCGTGTCCCTCACGCCGCTGCCGCCAATGGGCCGGACCCCGTCGATCATTCTGGCCGGCCTGGGGTCGACAGCGGGGGCGGTCGTGTTCGCGTTGCTGGCGCTCTTCTGGCGGCGGCTGCCCGCGGCGACGCGGCGCGCCCTGGGGTGGCCGGTCGCGCCGGGCATCGCCGGGCTCAGGCGTTTACAGAGCGGCTCCGTCAGGGACTATATCGCCTGGCTCACGCTCGGCGTCGCGATCCTAGGCGCCGTCTGCGCCACCGTGCTATAGGGATATTTTGTCAAGGGAGGAGGAGGGGTGAGCGGAGCGGTGAGCGCGCTCGTGGTGGTGAGCCTGGCGTTCGCGTGGAGTATGGGGGCGCACTACACCGGAGCCGTGATGGGCATGCCCTACGCCGCCCGCGCCATTCGCCTGTGGCCGGCCCTGGTCAGCATGGCGCTGCTCACCGTCGTCGGAGCGACGTTTGCCAGCCGCGGTGTGCAGCGGACGGTGGGCCTGCGCATCGTCGACGCGTCGCGCATCGACGCGCGCATGGCCACGATCGTCGTGCTGGGCGCCTTCGCACTGACCACCATATACACCTACTACAAGGTACCGACCTCCACGATCCAGATACTGATCTTCTGCGTTGTGGGCGTTGGCGTGGCCGCCGGCGCGCCGATTCACTGGGCCACCATCGCGCGGCTAGCCGTGACCTGGGTGTTGGCCCCGCCCGTGGCCTGCCTGCTGGGCTTTCTCTTCACGCGCCTGCTCGACGCCGCGCTGCCCGCCGGCGCGGCCAAGATTCCCCGCGATCACTCCAACGAGTTCGCCTTCCTGTCCCGGCTGTTGGTGCTGGTGGGCTTGGCCGCCTCGTTCGTCCTGGGCGCCAACGACGTGTCCAACGCGGTCGGTATCTGGACGGCGGTCCACGTCGGCGACGTGGTAGTGGCCGGATTGGCCGGCGGCGTGGCCATGGGGATCGGGGCGCTGACGTGGGGACAACGCATCCTCAACCGGGTGGCCTTCGACATCGTGACGATGGACCGAGCCATGGCCAGCGCGGCGCAGGGAGTGCAGGCGCTGGTGGTGTTCGCGGCGGTGACGCAGGGGCTGTTCACCTCAATGAACCAGGCGCTTGTCGGAGCGATGGCGGGGACGGGCTTGGCGCGCGGGCGACAGACCGTGCGGCGGGCGGCCCTGCTGGGCATTCTCAAGGGTTGGGCCATCAGCCCCGTCACCGGGTTCGTCCTCTGCTTCATCCTCTACAAAGTCATGGCCGCAGCCATTGGAGGGTAGCGTACCGCCGTCTCTCAGCGCTTTCTCAGCTTTTTTGGCCCACGCACGCCCCATACTAAAAGCCAGGACCATTTAGTTTTCCCCCTCACCCCCGACCCATGCGGATTGGTCTCTCTCCGCTGCGCTCCGACAGCCCAATCCGCATGGGCCGGGGGTGAGGGCCGCGCCGTGGCCGTGAGAACTAAATGGCCGTGACTGAAAGCATTCAGCGCAGTCATGATCAGGTAGAATGATGGAGTTTACGAATCCCAGCGGGGAATATGAAGGGATAGACACGATGCGGTGGGGAACCATCCTGGGGATCATTGGGTTCGTGATCATCGTGGGCAACGTGGGCAATACGATCTGGCAGGACATCCAGTCGGGGTCCGCCATCGTCACACGCGTCTGTATAGCTGCCCACTACAACATCAGCCAGGGCTGCGCGCAAGCCGACCACACGCTATCCGCGCCCCAGGCGGGCCGGGCCTATGTGGTGACGGACGCGCCCGGCCCCACCAACGGTGTGAGCGACTACAACATCGTACAGGATAACGCCAATGGGACGACCGCCAACATCGCTACCTGGTCGACCGATGTGTCGAACGGACATCACTATGTCGTCGAACTGTCTACTCTATGGGGGCAAAAGATTCAGGCCGGTTCGTACGAGGTGGTGACGCAAGGAAGCAACGGGACATCGTTGCACTACAAGCTCACAATTTATCAACCCATCCACCCGTCACCCGCCGCCACGGCCATTCCCACGGCTACGTCCGGCACGCCTACCTCTACACATGGCTGACCGTGCCGACGCGGTCGATGGTCGATGGTCGATAGCGCCAGCAACCACGCGGATCAAGCGATCGGTCCTGTAACGACAATGACAGCTATAAGGAAACGGTGATATGCACGCCCTGTCGGAAAACCAATTGTTGCTCGTACTGGTCGCGTTGGGCGTAATCCTGCTATGCGGACGCGCCGCCGGCGAGGTGGCGCGCCGGGTCCATCAGCCCGAAGTGCTCGGCCAACTCGTGGCGGGGTTCGTGCTCGGCCCCTCGATCCTCGGCGCGCTGGCGCCCCTCATCTATCGCACGCTCTTCAGTGAACCGGCCGTCGGCAATGGACTCTCGCTGTTTTCCTGGGCTGGCGCCATCCTGCTGTTGCTCCTCGCCGGCATGGAAGTCGACCCCGCCATCTTGCGGATTCAACTCAAGACGGGGGCGCTGACGGCCCTGGGCTCCATCGGAGCGTCCCTCGTGGCGGGAACGCTCTTCGCGTGGCTAGTGTTGGGCCAGCCGCCGCAGTCGGGCATCTTCCTGGGCATCGTGCTGTCCGTCACGGCCGTCACCGTCACGTCCACGATTTTACTGGAACGCGGCGTCATGCGGCGGAGTTACGCCCAGGTGATGCTGGTCGCCGGGGTCAGCAGCGAGGTGCTCGTGTGGGTCTTCGTGTCCGTCATCTCCTCGGCGCAGGGCTCGTCCCCCTTGCTCGCGGCGGCCGAAAGCGTGGTCTCGGCGCTCGGCGTCTTCCTGTTTATGCTGACCTTCGGGCGGCGCTTCACAT
>JAABUJ010007544.1_pt1 | contig 10121 bp, 9 predicted proteins | sample 5559131 | NCBI WGS metagenome assembly JAABUJ01 (sample SAMN10711875, study PRJNA513366) | rock metagenome | isolation source: Antarctica rocks | place: Antarctica: Victoria Land, Mt New Zealand nord | collected 2016-01-07 | reverse complement strand
AGGCCACCCGCCCCAAGGCGGCCAGCGCCGCCAGGGTGGCCACCAGGGCCAGGGTGCGCGAGGAGGGGGCTGAGCGGTCATACCAGGCGCCCCCGGCGGCCAGGGCGAGGACGAGGACCACCAGCGAAGCCAGGGGCCAGCTCATGGGATGACATCCGCGATGAGCTGGGCGCGCAGCAGCTCGGCACCCTCGTCGGGCAACAGCACCGCGCCGTGGCCGCCCAGGACGCGGGCGGTCTCGGTGGCGAAGTACCAGCCGCCGCTGAGAACCTCGGCGGTGGGGGCGTCGGCGATCACGCGTCCGTCGGCGAGCAGGACCACCCGGTGGGCGATGGCGGCGGCGAGCTCTGCGTCGTGGGTGGCCACCACCACGGCGGCGCCGGCCCGGGCCAGGGTGCCCAGACGCTCGGCGAGCTCGTCCTTGGCGGCGCGGTCCATCCCCCGGGTGGGCTCGTCGAGGGCGACGACCGCGGCCTCGTCGTCGCCGAGGACGATGGCCAGGGCCAGGCGCTGGCGTTGTCCCCCGGAGAGGTCGCGAGGGTGGCGATCCTCCAGGCCGTCCAGTCCCTGGCGGGCCAGCGCGGCGGGGGGCGCCTCGTCGCCGACGGACTCGTGGAGGAAGTAATCACCTGGGTTCTGGAGGAGGAGGGCCACGGGGCCGGCGTTGTGCACGCGCCCCCGGGTGGGGCGCATCAGCCCGCGGGCGTGTCGGAGCAGGGTGGACTTCCCGGCGCCGTTTCGACCCATCAGGGCGATCACCTCGCCGGGGGCGAGCTGCAGGGTCACCCCCCTGAGCAGGGCGGGGCCGTCGCGCAGCTCGTGCCACACGTTGGTGAAGGCCAGGGCCGGTGGGGGGGCGTCGGCGGCTCGGGGGCCCAAGCCCAGGCGGAGAGGTGGTCGTCGTCGTCGGATGCGGGGTGTGCGGGCTGTGCGGGCTGTGCGGGGTCCGGTGCGGCGTTGGTGGGGGTGGGGATCGTCTGGGTGGTCGCCGGGGTCGCAGCGATCGGCGGGGTCTGGTCCCGGCAGCCCGTGGGCGCGCAGAGTGGCCCGCGCCTGCTTTACCCCGGTGGGGGCGGGGCCCAGGCCGCTTTGGGCGAGCAGGCGGGCGGCGGGGGTCTGCAGCGCCGGGACCACGCGGCCCGCCCAGTCCTGAAAGGCCGACGGGGACCCATCGAAGGCGACGGTGGCGTGGTCGAGGGCGATCACCCGGTCGGCGGCGGCCAGGCAGCGCTCCAGGCGCTGCTCGATGAGGACCACCGTCGTGCCCCACTCCTCGTTCAGGCGCCGCAGCAGCCACACGAGCTCGTCGCCGGCCACGGGATCGAGCTGGGAGGTGGGCTCGTCGAGCAGGACGATGTCGGGACGACCGGCCAGCGCCGCCCCCAGCGCCACGCGCTGGAGCTCTCCTCCGGAGAGCTCGGCGGTCCCCCGCTCCAGCAGTCCCTCGATGCCCAGGGCCAGAGCCACCTCCTCCACCCCACGGGCCACAGCGGCTGGGGGGTGACCGCGATTCTCCAGGGGAAAGGCGAGCTCTGAGCGCACGCGGGTCATCACCACCTGAGTCTCGGGGTCCTGAAACAGGGTGCCGGCCACGGCGGAGATCGCCGCCGGGCCGTGTTCGCGCGTGTCGAGCGCGCCCACGCACACCCGTCCGGCGAACTCGCCGCCGTGGAAGTGGGGCACCAGGCCACAGGCGGCGCGCAGCAGCGTCGACTTGCCCGACGCGCTCAGTCCCGCCACCACGCAGAAAGCGCCGGCCTCGATCTCCAGATCGATGTCGCACAGGGCCAAGCGGGAATGTCCGGGGTAGCGGTAGGAGACCGCCTCGAAGCTCAGCGCGACGACGCTCACCGGTCGACCCCGCGGCGGTCGGCGAAAGGGGCCAGCGACACGGCGATGACCGCGGTGGCCAGGATGGCCTCGGCCGGCCCGAGGGGCGCGCGGATGAGCGGGTCGGCCGAGAAGGAGCCCACCCCGGTGAGCCGCGCCCCCACGGTGAGGATAATCAGGGCCGCGGCCGCCGCGAAGAACGCCACGTCGTGGCGCGACAGGGGCCGGGGGTCGGGGCCGGGGCGCCGGGCGAGAACGTGCCCGCGGACCTCGAGGGTGGCGGCGACGTCGACGGCTCGGTCAAGCGCCCCAGCTGTGACCGCGCGCAGTACGGCGACGCGGGTGCCCATGCGCCCCGAGCGCGTCGACCGGGATGCGGCCCAGTCGGCCCGGCAGCGCTGGGCCTCCGAGCGGCGGTGGGCGTCACCCTCGAGCACGCTCCACATGCGCGTGGCCAGCGACGCCACCAGCGCCGAATGTGACGACACGCGCCGCGACAGGCGCAGGAGCTCGTCGGGGTCCACCGCCGCGGCGGCCACCGCGGCGATCACGAAGAGGATGAGGATCTTCAGCCCCGAGATCGCTCCGTAGACCAGTGCCTCCAGGGTGATGTCGACCTGGCCCAGGGGACCGAACTCTCCGAGCCGGGCGAGCACGGTCAGCCCGTAGTGGGCAAACAGCGGGTTCAGCAGGGCCGAGACGGCCGCCAGCGACAGGCCCAACCTCAGCGCGCGACGCAGGGGGGCGGGGCCAGTGGTGATCAGCGCAGCGCCGAGGAGGGCCACCAGCAGAGCGCCGAGGATCAGCGGGTGATCAAGGGTCAGCGCCGCCACCGTCAGCGCCGCGCAGTAGGCGCCTCCCGCGGCGGCCCGGGCGGCGTGCAGGGGAGTGGCTCGCCACCGGTAGATCACCTCGCCACCTCAGGGACGGAGAGCGGGCCGGTGGCGGCGAGGGCCACCGCGAAGCGATCGCGCAGCGTCTGCTCGTCGAGGGCGTCGGCGGCTCGGCTCACCCCGCCAGCGTCGGTGCCGGTGACCAGCCAGATGGGCTGATGGTCGCCCTCGCGGATGGCAGCCACCAGCCCGGCGCCGGCGCCCAGGGTGGTCGTGGTCGCGCCGGTTGGGTTGAGCAGGGCGATGGCGGCTCCCGTCCTCGACGGCTTGGCATAGACGCCGCTGGCGGCGGGCCCCTGCTCCAGACGAGCGGCTGTGGTGTCGCCGCGCAGCATCGACCATGGCCCCACCAGCACGCGCAGGGTGTTTGCCCCCGCGCTCACGTCGAGGGTGCCCCGGGCAGCGGGGACGCCGAGGCTCCCGAGCCGTTCGGTGACGGTGGTGCAGGCGTCAGACTCGGCGGGGGCGCACTCCACGCGGACGGGCAGGCGCTTGCCGTCTGATCCGTGCAGGAAGGGCTCGGGGAAGGAGCCCACCACCGCCGGGGTGGCCATCGCCGCCCCCCAGTCGTGGCGATCCCACCACACGCGGTCGCCGGGGGCCACGCGCCGGTCGGTGGCACCGACGGCGGCCTCGCTGCCGTTTACGTAGTAGAACCAGTCGATGGGCCGGGCGCCCTCGCGCCCGCCGGCCTGCCCGTCGATGCTCTGCACAAAGCCGCCGCCGTAGCGGGTGCTCACCCGGGCGTTTGCCTCCAGCAGGCGCATGACCGTCTCCTGACCCACCACCCGCGGAGCGTCGAGGCGGTGCAGGACACGGGTGCCGAAGTCCCGGGTGACGGTCAGGCGAACGCCACTCGGGGTGCTTCCGGGGCCCAGGCCGCATCCGGTGGCCGCCGCCAGTGCGACCACCGCCAGCGCGACCGGGAGCGCCCTCACCCGACCACCACCGCCCGGGTCGGGGCGGGGATGGCGCCGCGAGCCGTCGCGGTGAGCAGGTAGCGCCCGGCGACGGCGGGGGCGGTGAGGGTCACCCGTCCGTCGGGGGCGGTGAGGCCGCGCACCGGCCCCAGCTCCACGGGGGCACCTGGGGTGGGGCGCCCGCGCCCGCGATCGTCATAGCCGGTGACGGTGACGGTGACCGGACGGCCGGCCTCGATGCGGTCAGTGGCGGGCGTGGCCTCCAGGGTGCGTTGACAGCCCGAGGCGCGCATCACGCACCAGAACCACAGCAGCGCCTGGCTGTCGCCGAGGCGATGACCGTCGCCGAAGGGGCCGGCGCGATCACCGGCCCCGGTGGTGCCCAGGCGGTGGCCCACCTTGTACACCCACCCGTTGCGGCCCCGGTTGCGATCCGGGCCCACCTGATAGACGAACAGTCCGGTCCCGTCGCGCGCGGCGTGCGAGCAGTGGGCGTAATCGCGCACCCGCACGGCCGGCCCGCCGGCGCTGCCGTGGCCGGCGCCGTGGGCGGCGAGCAGTGCCGCCAGCGGGGTGTCGGGCGCCACCACACACGTGCGCCCCGAGACGTGCAGGCGCGCGGCGGGCGCCCGCACCACGGTGCTGTGAAGCAGGGTGTGGGTGCGTCCGACGACGGTGATGGGCACGTCGGCCACCCCTGCGGCGGTGGCGCCCGTCGGCGCGACGGAGATGGCGACGGCGACGGCGACGGCGGTGGCGGCGAGCAGCCCCGCCACCGCCCTTCGTCCTTCTTGGCTCGCCCTAGCGGACATCGAAGGTCACGCGACTGCGGCCGGGGCGCAGGCTGCGATCACGCTGGCCGGCGCCATTCACCGTCTCGATGTCGAGCACGTAGTGTCCGGCGGGAAGGGCGTGAGGCAGCAGGTACGTGAACGCCCGAGGCGCACCGATGGAGAAGAAGGGCGCCGGCCCCGAGCTACAGGGGCGACGGTGAAAGCGCTCGGAGCGTCCGTTGAACACCGTGCAGCGCCCGAGGTGGCGGCGCGTGAGGCGCAGGTAGACCGTCTTGAGCTCGGCCCCGTACCCCGACACCGACCCGCGCAGAATCCGCGGGCCGTGTCCGTGGGAGTAGCGGACCCCTTCTCGGGGAGCGGTGATCGTGCCCAGCAGGGGCTTGGATGGCGGTGCGGGTGCCGACTGCGACCCCGGGGCGGGTGCGGGACCCCCCCCGGGAGTGGCCGGTCCCGCGGGCGTGCTCGCCGGGGTTCCGCAGGTCCCGTCGTTGCCGTTGTGCACGCACACGTCGAGGCGATTCGACCGGATGGCGCCGGTCTTCGATGCCTTGAGCGATTGGGTCCCGGGCTGAGAGAAGGTCACCCCTGCGTTGCCCGAGGCGTCGGTGTTGGCGGCGCCTACCGCGGCGCCCGAGACCGCCGCCCCGGTGCTCCCGTCGCTGACACGGACGGTGACGGGCTGGCCCACGTTTGCCGTCGCCGGACCCGCCAGCATGAGAAAGGGCTTGCCGTATGAGTCAGAGGACCAGATGACGTTGGTCTGGGGCGCCAGACCGAGCTGACACCCGCCGACGCTTGAGACGTTGTAGTTGACGGCGAATCCCCACCCACCATTGCCACCGGTGTCGGTCCCCACCTGGTTGACGAAGAAGTCGTTGAGGCCGCCGCCGTACCAGTCAGCCCCGAAGGTGATCCCCAGCTGACGGGTGGCGTCGTAGAGGGCGGTGGTCGGCGTGGCGTAGTTGGCGGTGCCGTTGGGGGCCGACGAACCGTTGTCGTTGTAGTCACACGGGTGGGGGCCCACCACTCCTGACATGTGATCCTTACCGGGGATGGCACTGGCGCCCATGTGGGCATCGGTGGTGATCGGCCCCTCGAAGATGGTGGCGGTCTGTCCCTCCACCCGCAGGTTCACCGTCACCGGGGCGGCCTGGGCCGAGCCGGTGACGATGGCTGAGCCGGTAGCGAAGGCGGCGCCGGCAACGGCCAGTGAGAGCGCCGCTCGGGCGCGAGAGCTGGAACTGATCATGGTGGTCCCTTTCCGCGAGGACTTCTATGGCTGAGACGGTCGGAGGCAGGTCTCCTGACTTCCGGGCCCATCCACGACGCCTTCCCGATCCCTGACGGATCAGTGGCTGCGCCTGAGCGCTTGCCGTAAACCTCCCCGGTCACAGTGGCGGGACCGCGCCGGACTCTCACCGGACTTCCCTTGACCACCGACCTCTATGAGGACCGGAGTCTAGCGGCGCCCGCCGGCCGAGGCGGCGCAGGCGCCACTACACTCGCCGGGCGGTGACCGTCAACCTCACGCGCATCTACACCCGCCTCGGCGACGACGGCGACACGCACCTGGGCGACATGAGCCGGGTGGCCAAGACCCACCCGCGCATCGAGGCCTACGGGGCAGTCGACGAGCTCAACGCCCAGGTGGGCGTGGCCCTCAACACCCCGGGATTGCCCGACTCCCAGGCCGACTGGCTGCGGCGTGTGCAGAACGACCTCTTCGACGTGGGGGCCGATCTGTCGGTCCCCGCCGGCGGGGAGCGCGAGCGCCTGCGGGTGGTCGCCGAGCAGACGGCGTGGCTGGAGGGAGCCTGCGACGCTGTCAACGCCGACCTCGAGCCCCTGAAGTCCTTTGTGCTGCCCGGAGGTTCGCCCGCGGCCGCCCAGCTGCACGTGTGCCGCACCGTCTGTCGCCGCGCCGAACGTTGCGCGCTCGCGCCGGGCGCCGAGGCCAATCCCGAGGTCGTGCGCTACCTCAACCGCTTGTCAGACCTCCTGTTCATCCTCGCGCGGGCGGCCAACGGCGATGGACGCGAGCCGTTGTGGGAGCCCGGGCGCTACCGGGAGTAGTGCCTCACAGCCCGGATCCCGTGCGTGCTCGGTCATGGCGCGACCGATGGCGCGGCAGCACTCGCACCGCCAGCCCTCCCAACAGGAGTGCCGTTGCAGTGGGTAGCGCCCACGCCAGTGCGGCGATGGCAAGGGCCCCGATGAGAAAGGAGCGATGGCCGGCGCTGAAGCTGGCCACCGCTCCCGGGTGCACAAGGAGGATGCCCGTGAGCACTGCGGCGCCGGTTGTGATCAGACCGACGGGGGCCAGCAGCTCGCCGGCCCGGAGCACTGCCCGTCGCCCGACCTGCCGTCCGCTGGGAGCAGGCCAACGCGCCTGGGAGGCGCGCAGCCCGGCAACGGCCAGCGCCGTCCAGGTGGCGGCCACGAGGTAGCCACCGAGCACATCGGAGGGAAAGTGCCAGTGCAGCATGAGGATGGAGTAGCTGACGGCAACGGTCAGAGCCGTCCCTGCCGCGGCGACCAGCGAGCGCAGGCGCCGCGGCGCCACCAGAATGGCGGCGAGGGTGATGGCCATCGCCGCCGTGGCGTGCCCGCTGGGCCAGGATGCGCCCGGCACCTGAAAGCTCTCGAGCCCGCCGGAATTCCGAGGATGGGCCAGTAGCGACTTGAGCAGCTCACTGGAAGCGACCGCGCCGAACATCGCCGTCGCCGCGGCCAGCGCGATGCGCGGACGCCCGCGCAGCACCGCCACCGTCGAGAAGGCCAGCGCAAGCAGCAGAAACGGCTTCGCATCGACGCTGTGAGCGATGAGATTGGCCCAGGGCGCCACGCGGGGACGGCTGAGATCGGCAAAGCCCTGGAGGGTCAGCGCGTCGCGCGCGTGAGCGCCGGGGCTGATCAGGGCGATCAGCCCGGTGACGCACAGTCCGGCCAAGCCGACGGTGGCGGCAAGCAGGGCGGGGGCGGACGGGTGTCGTGGGCGAAAGGGCACCGGTCGAGGGTAACGGCGGTGCCTTCAGGGGCGATAAGGACGGCCCACCCGGCCGGCACGCTCTGGGGCGCAGCGCTCTCTGCTACAACCGCCGCTTGACCCAGCGCCAGAGCACCATGAGCATCGTCGATGCCGACGACGATCTTGCCGATCTTCTCGATGAAGCCCAGCGTCAACGGGCACGGCGCGACGCCCTGGTCGTGGTCAGGAGCCTGTCTCCGGGAGCGTGGAACGCGGCCGGGGCCAGAGAGCCCGAGATCCATCACCGCGGCTTTCTCGTCATCGACGGTCTGTTGAGCCGCGACGTCGAAGTCATGGGTCGCCGCTGCGTGGAGCTGATCGGACCGGGGGATGTCATGCGTCCTTGGCAGTGGGACGCCGAGGGCTCTCACGTCCGCGCGGAGGTGGGCTGGGCGGCGCTTGAGCCGACGCGCCTGGCCGTCCTCGACCATGGTCTGGTGACCCGCCTGTCGCCCTGGCCCCAGCTCGGCGTCGAACTCTTCAGCCGCGGCATCCGGCGCGCGCACGCACTCGCCGTGGCCCTGGCCATCGCGCATCAGCCGCGCGTGGATGACCGGCTGCTGCTCACCCTCTGGCATTTGGCCGAGCGCTGGGGACGAGTGCTCCCCGACGGGATCGTCGTGCCCCTACCGCTTTCACACCAGCGCCTGGCCGATCTCATCGGCGCTCACCGACCGTCGGTGACGACGGCCACCGGCGAGCTCGTTCGCGCCGGACTCGTCAGTCGACGCGAGGACGGCAGCTGGATGCTCCACGGGGCCCCTCCCCACCAGATGCGCCACCACCGGTTGGCCGCCGCCCTGAGCTGAGCGGCGCCCGCCTGGCCGGCCTGCTCTGAAGCGCGGCGGCGCGCGCTCGGTCAGCTTGCTCCGCGCTGCGGCCGCCGCGTCCGGCCAACCCGCCGGGTCGGCAGGCTGGCCGGGAGGTGGCGGTCCGACGGGTCAGTAGGCCGAGTGACGGCGACCGCCGAAGAAGGCCACCAGAGCGAGAATGGCGATCAAGAACAGCAGGGGGTGGATCACCACCCCACCGGCGACGGCGATGATGAGCAGGACGATGGCAAGGGCAAGGAGCATGGTCAGCCTCCGGATCGATTTTGCGTTGCCCGGATTTATGCCTACGCCGATCCGCCCGTCCAGCATCGATGTTTGCACGCATACGTCCGTCTGCAGACGGCGGTCCGAGCGGCGCCTGAGCCCGCTTTGGCGCGGCTGCGACGAACGGCGCAAGCCGGTCACGATCCCGGGCTTGACACAGGCTCAGGTCATCGACCGCCACCTTGTCGCCCTAGCGCTTGGTCACCTGCTCGATCTCGATCATGAATCCATGATTGATGATGGCCCCGGGCCCTGTCAATGCTCCGCAGAGGTGGACTTCCCGCCAGACTCATGCCGTTGCGGTCGCACGCCGGTCATCCTCAGGTGCCACCCACCGCGGCGAGGTCTGAGTCGGGGTCGGCCAGGCGCCGGAGGCCGTCATCGTCGAGGCTCTTCCCGGCCTGGATCAGGCGCCGCGCGTGGTCGAGGTCACCTGGTCGGGCCACGGCGAGGGCACCGGCCACGCGCCCCCCCTGGAGATACCACACCGAGAAGCTCCGCTCCTGCATCCTGCCCCGCACGATCTCCCGATCCCAGGTCTCAGCAGGTCCCACGTACTCCAGGGAGATCCAGTCAGACAGGTCGGAGAAGAAGTAGGGCACGACGTCGTGGGGCCGGTCGGCTCCGAGCATGTTCTGAGCGGCGGTGGCGCCCTGACTGGCCGCCACATCCTCGTGCTCGATACGCAGGCGTCGCCCGTGCACCACGCTGTCGTACTCACACATGTCCCCGGCCACGTAGACATCGGCTGCCGATGAGCGCAGGCGCGAGTCGGCGCGCACGCCGCCGAGCTGTCCGAGCTCCAGGCCGCTGCGACGGGCGAGCATGACGTCGGGGAGGGCGCCCACGCCGAGGACCACCACATCGGCCGCGAGCTCTGCGCCACCGGCGGTGAGCACCGCGGCGACCCGCCCGGGACCCTCGCCACCCGGCGGCGCGTCTCCCTCCAGACGCTGGACCTCCTCGCCGGCCATCACCTCGACGCCGTGCTCTTCGAGGACGCCCTGAAAGAACGCTCCGACCTGGACGCCGAAATGTCGCTCCAGCGTCACCGTCTCCTGCATGACGATCGTGCAGCGCCGGCCCAACTCGGTCAGCGAGGCGGCCACCTCACAGCCGATGTAGGAGCCCCCGATGAGCACCACGCGCTCGGCCTGCTCGAGATCGCGACGCAGCGCGTCGGCGTTGCCCAGGGCACGCAGATAGTGCAGGCCGTCGAGGTCTGCTCCCGCCACCGTGAGCCGGCGCACCATCGCTCCGGTGGCCAGGAGCGCGTGGCCGAACTCGATCTCCTCCTTGGTGGAGAGCTTGGCGGTGTGCGCCGCGGCATCCAGGCTCATGGCGCTCGTGCGCGTGAGCAGCTCGACGTCGTTGGCCTCCCACCAGCCCGCCGGGAGGACCAGGGCATCCTCGCGGGACTTCTCGCCCCGGAGGTAGGCCTTGGAGATCGGCGGACGATGGTAGGGAGCGTCGAGCTCTCGCCCCACCACCATCACCGACCCGGTGGCGCCCTGCTCCCGCAGCGTGCGGGCGCAGATGGCGCCGGCGATGCCGGCGCC
>JAABUJ010007543.1_pt1 | contig 10121 bp, 10 predicted proteins | sample 5559131 | NCBI WGS metagenome assembly JAABUJ01 (sample SAMN10711875, study PRJNA513366) | rock metagenome | isolation source: Antarctica rocks | place: Antarctica: Victoria Land, Mt New Zealand nord | collected 2016-01-07 | reverse complement strand
ACACACCTTCTACCTTCACCTCAAAGAGACGGAGTTCCGCTTCAACCACAGAAACAAAGACCTCAATAAAGTCTTGTTACAATTTCTCAGAAAGGACCCACTCTGAGCCCTTTGCTTCCTAAGCCCCATAGAGATTGCCGGCAATCCGGAACGGTTTCTGCACGGCGGTCCAATCCGGGTTCATGGCAGCGCACATTCGCGCAGAGGGCAACAGCAGCAGGGAAGTCAGCAGCACAGCACAACGCACCAAAGTATTCATCACGAAATTTGCACCAGTTCAGATGACTCTTCGGCAAAGTGAGCGCGAATCCTTTCGGCGGTCGCGCGGTTAACCACTGCGGTCAGCGCATCCAAAGGAGCCTGCTTGATGCCTCGCACGCTGCCGAAGTGTTCAACCAATCTCTGCCGCGTTTTCGCCCCGACACCGGCGATCTCATCCAGATCTGAGGCGCGGTCGCGAATCTGGCGACGCTTGCGGTGGTAGCTCACGGCGAAGCGGTGGCTTTCGTCGCGCACCCTCTGAACCAGATGCAGCACCGGCGATCTTCGGTCCAACACCACCGGCTCATCCTCCATACCGTGCACGTAGATGATCTCTTCCTTCTTGGCGATCGAGGCCAGCGGCTGCAAGGTGACGCCGATCTCTTCCAGAGCCGCGTACGCCGCACTCAATTGCCCCAGGCCGCCATCGATCAGGATGAGCGAAGGAAATGGCTTGCCCTCGTCCAGCAGCTTTTTGTAACGTCGCTGAATCACCTCGCGCATGCTGGCGAAATCGTCGTTGCCCGTCACCATTCTAATCTGATATTTGCGGTAGTCCGACTTCTTCATCGCACCGTCTTCCCACACCACCATGGACGCCACGGTCTCGGCTCCCTGAATGTGCGAGATGTCAAAACACTCAATGCGGCGGGGCAGTTCCGCCAACGTCAGAGCCTCCTGGAGCGCCTCCTGAATCGCTTTTTGCGAAGGCTTCAACACGCGAAATCGCTGGTCGTACGACTGCTTGGCATTCTGGCAGACAAGGTCCACCAGGGAGCGCTTTTCACCGCGCTGCGGCACTGCAAGATCGATGCGGCGCTTCGCACGTTCGCTCAGCAACTCCGCCAGCAGCACGCGGTCGGGGAATTCGACCGGAACGTAAATGGCCCGCGGCACATATGCTTGATCCAGGTAGAGCTGCTTCAGCAAAGCCGAAAAAAACGCTCCAGGCGAAAATGCTTCGCCCAATTCCGTAACGCCGGAATGCTCCATGGCCAAAGCGTTTTCTTCAATCTCCGGAGCCCGGACCAGCGGATCAGGTTCCAGGCTGGTTGAACTCTCCGCCTCGCACGACTCGTTCAGGGTCGCGTCCAGAAATTCCGGCAGGTCCTCCCAAAAGAAATCGCGTCGATCGACAATCTTGCCTCCACGCATGTGGAACAGATTCACGGCGAGCATTTCGTTTTCATAATGAAACCCGAACACGTCGGCATCTTCGTTATCCGCGGTCGCGATGCGTTGCTTATCGTGCATCTGATGCACGGTGACGATCTGATCGCGCAGCCGCGCCGCAGCTTCAAACTGCATCTCTTCCGCGGCCTTCTCCATCCTTTTCGTCAGCAGAGCTTCCAATTCCGATGGGCGTCCATCCAGAAACATCTGCACATCGCGCACCGTCTGTCGATACTGCTCCGGAGCCACGAATCCTTCCACGCATGGCCCGAGGCAGCGCTTGATATAGAACTGGAGGCACGCACGCGGATGGTAGCGATTCAGATCCACCTTGCAGCTTGGAATTAAAAAGCTGCGATGGATCAGATCCACCAGGCGATGAGCCAAGTTGCCCGGAAAATACGGACCGAAATAAGCCCCTCCATCTTTCCTAAGACGCCGCGTGACGAACACCTTTGGATAGCGCTCGTTCATCGTCAACTTGATGTAGGGGTAAGTCTTGTCGTCCCGCAGCAGAATGTTGAACCGCGGTTTGCGCTGCTTGATCAGGTTATTCTCAAGCGCCAGCGCCTCGCGTTCATTGGCCACCGTGATGTACTCGAGGTCCACGGCCTCGCGCATCAGCGTTCCGGTCTTGCGGTTGTTAAGCTGGTTCGCCTCTAGAAAATAGGACCGCACGCGCGCGCGCAGGTTCTTTGCCTTTCCTACGTAGATAACCTCACCTTCAGCATTTTTGTAGAGGTAACAACCCGCCGAGGTAGGCAGCGTCCGAATTTTTTCAAGAAGGTCCATGGGCGAACAGCAGCTTTCAGTTTAGACGGACGCTTGTTGCTCCTGCTCCGGAGGGAAGAAATGAACCTTCGCTGCCCGAAAGATACGCACTATGCGCGTGCACAGTTGCACAGACATCCAGCAAAGACGAGATTTAGGGCACCACGCCACGTTTGGAACCGGAATTGCATCTATATCTCTGGAAGTAATGCCGAATGTAAGCCCGCGCGCATTCCCTGGCGGGCTCAAATGCACCAAAGCTCATGCACCCCAAATAGGAGAGACTCTATGTCCCAGGTTTTTGCAACACGCACTTTCACTGCCGTCCACGTTCGTTCTTTGGCCGTTGCCGCTGCGTCTGGCCTCCTGCTGCTCTCCGGTGTGGTCGGCTGTTCGTCGAAGAAGTACATCCGGTCGCAAACCGCGCCGATTGTCCAGAATGTCAATGAGCTTGACTCTCGCACCGCCGCAGATCACCGCAACATCGTAGACACTGATCAGCGCGCGACCACAGGCATCAACAACGCGCAGAGCGCCGCCGACAAAGCGACCCAGGATGTGAATGCTGCGCAGCAGGCAGCCGACAAAGCGAACGGAACCGCCCAGGAAGCGGTTAACCACGTGGACACGCTCAATGGTGTGATTGCGAATCTGGACCAGTACAAATCACTGTCGGATGTGAGTGTCACGTTCGGCTTCAACAAGGCCGTACTCACACGGTCTGACAAGCAGCAGCTGGATGCGCTCGCATCGTCTCTGGGCTCTACCCGGGGCTACATCCTGCAAGTAACCGGCGGAACCGATTCTGTTGGTGGCGCTGAGTACAACTATCGCTTAAGCGAGCGCAGGGCGGACGCCGTCGTCACCTACCTCTCGTCCAAATACAACGTGCCGCCGCACAAGTTCTATCTCGTTGGCATCGGCAAGGATAAGCAAATTGCATCCGATCGCACATCTGCCGGACGCGCCAAGAACCGTCGTGTGGATGTCCAGGTAATGTCCAACATGTCGAACGCGAACACCGCGAGCGCTTCGGCCCCTGCCCCTGCTCCGGCTCAGTAATCTATCTTCAAATCAGCTCTGGGCGCGACATCCTGGAAGATGTCGCGCCGCATCTTTGAACTGGACATCGGCTGCCGCCGCAACATCGAGAGCCACCAATCCTTTACATTGGCTGGATGTCCTACCCTGCTCAACCCTCATCCGAATCATCCTCGGCGGGCCTTTCTGGCACGCACACCGTGTCTCCAGAGACGCGCGATGCTCTCGCCCTTTCAGCAGCCATCATGGCTCGCCTGCGCGCTCCCGATGGCTGTCCATGGGACCGCGAGCAGACCTTCGACTCCATCAAGTGCCATACACTCGAAGAGACCTACGAGGTCTTCGACGCAATAGACCGTCGTGACTGGCCTGCGCTCAAAGACGAACTAGGCGACCTGTTCCTGCAGGTTCTTTTCTACGCACAGATGGCTGAGGATGCCGCTCATTTCTCGCTGCGAGACGTGGCAGACAACCTCAACGCGAAACTCGTCCGGCGGCACCCGCACATCTTTGCTGACGCTCAGGCCACCACGGCCGAAGACGTAAAACGCACGTGGGAGTCGGTTAAGCAGACGGAACGTGCATCGCGTGGAGATGCGCCGCAGCGCCACCTGGATCAGGTCCCGCAGTTTTTGCCTGCGTTGCTGGAAGCAGAAAAGCTTGGCGCATGCGCAGCCAAAGTAGGTTTTGATTGGCCCACTGTAGACGGCCTCTTCGCCAAACTGGCTGAAGAGACCAGCGAGATTCAGGCAGAGCTGGCCGTCTCCGCTCCACTCAATCAGCCCAACGCCGAAGCAGTGGCCGATGAAGTCGGTGATCTCTTGTTCACGGCAGTCAACCTGGCGCGGCATTTGGGGCAGGACGCCGAATCCTGCCTGCGCCGCGCGAACCGCAAATTCCGTTCGCGATTCAACTGTATGGAAGAGATGCAAGGTGGGAGGGAAGCTCTGGCACAAGCTTCTCCAGAAGAATTAGAACGAGCCTGGCAAAGTGCGAAGCACCACGTCGCTGGTCAGGCAGGCGAACCGGTTGCCACTGACGCAGATGTCAATCCGCTGTAACCAGCGGCGTATCGAGCAGCGTCTGCACTGCCTGACGATAGCTGAGTTCGGGAACAGTAGTGAAAGCAGAGGCGTTCATATCGGTGTGCACCTTCAACGTTTTCACCAGTATCGCGCGGACCGTTACATCTTCCACGAAGTGCGATACAATGAATCTGTGACCCGGAAGAGCGATCTGTTCCATCTCAAGAGTCCCTCCTGGATACACGTGCGCCAGCATGCCCCAACCTACGTTGATTGGCTGGAAAATCCTCCCCTCCATCCTGGTCACGACCTGCGCCTGCGGATCGATCCAGAGGCGTCCGTTGAGCCCTGACAGTGCCTCAGCTTTCAAGGTAGGAGCCTTCCACTGCTGGTTCGGTTTGAAGTCCAGCACGACTTCCTGTCGTGCATCCGAGTGTGCCGGTGCGCCAGCACGTTGAGGTTGACCAGGAGCATAGCTGTAAATCATGGCTTGGGGCAGCAGCGTCAGCATTTCGATTGCGGTCTGCTTCCCGTCTTGGTCCTCCTTCATGTGCCTGGCAAACGCCTGCGGAGAATTGAGCATGTCCTGTAGACGACTTCGTTCCGCATCGTCCTGTTGTTTCGTCAGCGGTTTACCAGAGCGCTCCACCAAGCGCGCCACGGCGCCATCTTTGGATTCAATGACATCTCTTACCTGGTCGCCTTTACTGCCGACCTGGTGAATGCGATACCGCAGGTAGGGTGAGTGATACCGAACAATCTTAATTTCATTGTCGGCAGCTAACTTTGCCCACTCGGCCGGCGGCAAAGCCAAGGGATTGGCCCCTGTCGACGTGTTGCCCTGTTGCGCAATCGACCTACCTGGGCAGAGCAACAAATTTGCGCCCAATGTCAGCAGGACCACTCCCACCCGAACTGTCATCGCACCTTCGAAAAAGCTCATCCGCCCCATGTGTACTACGTCGAGTTGTAACCCGTCGGGTGTATGACGTAATGAGTCCTGCTTGGGTTTGCCCGTTGCGCAGCGGCTCCCAGGGTGCGTATAGTCGGGCGAAGAAAGTCTTTTACTTGCATGCTCTCGGGAGACAGCTGAAATCATGAACTCTGCTGAACAATCCACGCACATCGGCCGCTCTGTCACTATACGCGGCGACCTCTCAGGCAAAGAAGATCTGTTCTTCGACGGAACCCTGGAAGGAAGCGTCAATCTTGCCTCCGGCATGCTCACCGTCGGACCCAACGCACACGTCAAGGCTGATCTCATCGTGCGCGACCTGGTGGTTTATGGCGTAGTGCAAGGCAATGTGCGCGCGGCAAACAGGATCGAGTTGCGCCAATCCGCCACCCTGACCGGAGATCTGTCCGCCAGCAGACTCTCCATCGAAGAGAGTGCATCGGTAAAAGGCCGCGTCGAACTAACCGGTCAGCCCGCGCCGGCGGCAAAGGGCGAGTAACTCCACATGGCCCTGTTCCGCGGAAAATCCAGCGGCGCTGAACCTGCGGCAGCCGGAGTTCGCCTCACGCGCCACTCCAGCGGGTGGTCGACGCTTGCCGCCTACCTACGCGGACAGGAGTCTTTGCGCGTGCTCGATTTCGGGCCGACTTCCGCAGGCAACATCAACCTGATCACCGGCCTGGGACACAGCATCTACATGTCAAACCTGGTGCAGGATGCAGCTCGTCCCGAGTACGTCGTCAAGGATGACGAAGGCTTGGAGCGCTTCGATGTGGACCGTTTCCTTGCTGACAATCTGGAGTTGCAGGGCAGGACCTTCGACGTCGTCACCCTTTGGGATACGCTCGACTATCTTCCCGCGGCTCTCGTCCAGCCGACGGTGGATCGTCTTTGTTCTGTGATGGCGCCCGGTGGCCGCTTGCTCGCGTTGTTCCACTCGAAAGCTACCGGGGATGAGACCCAGTTCTCGCGCTATCACCTGACCACCGGAGACACCTTGGATATTCACCGTTTTGGCGGCTATCCTCTGCTCCAGACATGGTCCAATCGACAGGTCGAGGTACTGTTTACCGCGTTTGCCGGATACAAGTTTTTTCTGGCGAAAGATGCGTTGCGTGAAGTGATCGTCACACGCTAAGCGCAGATGCCTGCGATCCTTAAAAAGAAATCCCAGGGCACAGGCCTTGGGATTCTCAATTTGAGTTGGACCTATTTTGTTCCGGAGGCTTTGCGACGCTCTGCCCAACGCTTCTTCATCGCGTCGGCGATAGCTTTACGTCCTTCTGGAGAAAGCTGGCGTTTGCCCTTCTTCGGCGTCCCCGCGCTGCTCGCAGCTGTAGCATTCTTGCTGCCTTTAGGACGTCCACGAGCCGCTTTCGTCTGAGTGCTTGCGCCGCCGGCCAGCAGCGCGCGCGCCTGTTGCAGCTTCGCGATCTCTTCGTCGATCTGCGAAATTACTTCATTCATTGCCAATTTTCTATCCTCCAAAGCGTTAGCTGCGATCGCGTTGACTCAAAGTGCCACATTCGCTAGCTGCGAACCAACTACAAGATAGTAACCAATCTAAGTGGTTTCTACAAATATCACGATTCAAAAACCTTAGCAGAATCAACAAAAGTAATTCCCAATAGCTGTCTTCTTTCGGAAGACAAGGGTCGATCCTGTTCCTCGGGCATGCGACCTCCGATGCTAAACTCATGCTGATGCGAGCACTTTCACCACGTGCCTGGGCCTACCTTCTTATATCGGCTGCACTTCAGATCCTCATTTTTCCATTGGCCGGGCCTCTTAGAACCTGGTGTGCCGCACTGAGCTGGATTGCACTGGCTCCTTTGTTCGCGGCATTGCTTCTGCCTTCCAGATCAGGCCATGCCTTGCAGTTGCGCGAGGCGGCGTTTGCAGGGTATCTGTGCGGCATCGTCTGGTATCTCGGCAATTGTTACTGGATCTACCAGACCATGTACCTCTACGGCGGGCTGCCTAAACCGGTAGCGCTGGGCATTCTTCTCCTCTTTGCACTTTATCTAAGCCTTTACCATGGCCTCTTCGCTTTACTGTTTGCTCTGGTGCAGCGACGTGGATCCGGACTTGCACTGATCGCCGCACCGTTCTTATGGGTTGCCGTAGAGTTGGCGCGTGCACGAATCACTGGTTTTCCCTGGGATTTACTTGGATATTCTCAGGTAGACAATCTTCTGCTCACCCGGCTGGCTCCGGTTGGCGGCGTGGTGGCGATTAGTTTTGTGCTGGCGGCGGTTAATTCCGCATTGACTCCACTTTTGTTGTCGAAGCCGCGCAAACGCCTAGGTTTGATTTTGGGAGCTGCGGCAATTGCCCTCGCTCTTCAGCTTGGCTCTCACGCGACTTCGTTCAATCCGGCGAACACTGCTCCAACGCACACTGCAGTTCTGATGCAGGAAGATTTGCTTGTCGGCGAAGCGGCGCGTGGAACCGTGCTGCTGTCTCCGGAACAGGAGATGAGCACATTCTCTCAGTGGAGCAGCAATTCGCTCTTGCCCTTCAAGGGCGCCTGGCAGCGCCCCACAGGCCCGCAGCGCACAGACGTCATCATCTGGCCTGAAGCTCCTGCTCACTTTCAATCCGACAATCCGGCCTTCCGCACGGGCATCGCGACGCTAGCCCGTAACCAGCGGGCTGCTGTCATAGTTGGCAGCCTGGGTGTGGATGCTGCTCCTGCGCTTCCTCGTGGGTACTCGCTCTACGACTCCGCAAGTCTATTTACCTCGGACGGAACTTACCAAAGCCGCTATGACAAGATTCACCTTGTACCCTGGGGCGAGTACGTCCCGTTCAAAAATTTCTTTTCCTTCGCGGACAAATTAACCCAGGGAATCGGAGACATGGATCGCGGCAGCCGGCGTACCGTGTTCCGAACCGGCGGCAGCACCTACGGCGTCTTCATCTGCTACGAATCCATCTTCGGTGACGAGGTTAGAGAGTTTGTAGAGAACGGGGCCCAGGTGCTCGTCAATATCTCTGATGATGGCTGGTACGGCGATACGGGCGCGCCCTGGCAGCACCTCAACATGGCTCGCATGCGCGCCATAGAGAATCATCGCTGGCTGCTGCGTTCAACCAACACGGGAGTGACTACTGCCATTGATCCTTACGGACGCATGGCCTTTCAGGCACCCCGCCATGTTCGCGCTGCCTTCAGCTTTCCTTTCGCCTTCCTGGACCGTGAAACGTTCTACACGCGTCATGGCGACTGGTTCTCGTGGCTCTGCGTCCTGGTTGGCGCGGTAATGCTGGGCATCAGTCAATCTCCGCCGCGCGCCAATCGACTAAACTGAAAGCATGTTGACCGATCTCGAATACACCTACTCCCCGGTTCGCGATAAAGTCCGCGATCTGCGGGAGTATCTTTGACTCCGCACGTCTGCGTCGCGAACTCTCCTCGGTAGAAGAAAAGATTGCTGATCCCGCCGTGTGGGCCGACGGTGCACGTTCCCAGCCGCTGATGCGCGAACGCAAACGCCTCGAAACGCTGCTGGCCGACGATGCCGAGTTGGTCCGGCGCAGCGAAGATATCGACGCTTACTTTGAACTCGCCCGCGAAGGTGAAGCCACCGAGTCTGACCTTGAGCGTGAAATTCCTGCGCTGGTCGAATACGCCGAACGGCTTGAATCGAAGACCATGCTTTCAGGCGAGTCCGATCTGCTCAACGCGATCGTCGTCGTGCATCCCGGCGCCGGTGGAACGGAGAGCCAGGACTGGGCCGAGATGCTCATGCGCATGTACATCCGCTGGGCCGAGCGACAGCGCTTCAAGGTGGACATCAACGAGATTCAGGACGGCGATGAAGCCGGAATCAAGTCCGCAACCTTCACCATCACCGGCGAGTTTGCCTATGGTCTGCTCTCGGGCGAAACCGGTGTGCATCGCCTGGTGCGAATCTCCCCGTTCGACTCAGCCAAGCGCCGTCACACATCGTTCGCCAGCGTGTATGTCTCGCCCGAAATCGACGACACCATTGTCATCGACATCAAGCAGGAAGACCTGCGCATCGACACCTACAGGTCCGGCGGCAAGGGCGGCCAGCATGTCAACACCACCGACTCAGCCGTTCGCATCACCCACCTCCCCACCGGCCTGGTTGCGGGCTGCCAGAATGAGCGCTCTCAGCATAAAAATAAAGAGAGGGCGATGAAGCTGTTGCGGTCGCGCCTCTACGAGTACGAACTGGATAAGAAGAAGGCGATCACCAAGAAGGTGGAGGATTCCAAGCTCGACATAGGCTTTGGATCGCAGATTCGCAGCTACGTCTTGCAGCCTTACCGCATGGCCAAAGATTTGCGCACGCGCGTGGAGGTCGGTGATGTTGACAAGGTGCTCGACGGAGATCTCGAGCCGTTCATACGTGGCTATCTACGCCTGCGCCGCGAAGGCAATTCACTCGCTCCGGTGGAGGAAGCCGACGATTTGTAAGAATTAACTGAACAAATCGCCACATGCGTATACTTCTCGCACTCTGTCAATGAGGAGACAGGAAACACCATCCCTTTGAACAAAGGAGAACGTTCGCATGGCCTTGGTTGACGTTGCGGTGAATAAACAAAGCAAGCCTGATTACGGCGTCGATGCGCCGGAGATTTTACGCAACCTCTTCCTCGGCGGCATGGCTTGTCTCCTGCTAGGGATTTTTCTGCCACCAATAGTGCGTGTGGGTGAGATTTCTATCGCCGGTCTCTCGCAGGCTTTTCTATGGCCGGCCGGCTCTATGCTCGCAGGGGCTGCGCTTTTCCGGCTCTACGTCAAAATAGGGAAGTTCCGCCACCGCGATTTCATGCTCTCCCTGCATCCGTGGCGAGGTGATGAGCAGGTCCTCGACGTCGGCTGCGGCCGTGGTCTCCTGCTCGCCGGTGCCGCACGC
>JAABUJ010007542.1_pt1 | contig 10122 bp, 6 predicted proteins | sample 5559131 | NCBI WGS metagenome assembly JAABUJ01 (sample SAMN10711875, study PRJNA513366) | rock metagenome | isolation source: Antarctica rocks | place: Antarctica: Victoria Land, Mt New Zealand nord | collected 2016-01-07 | reverse complement strand
TGGCGGCCCGCCGCCTCCTCCGCCTGAGCCTGGCGCTCAGTCTCGTACAGGCGCGTGCGCTCCAGTGCCTGGGTACAGAGTGCGCCCAGGGTGCGCATGGCGGCGCGCTCCTGACCATCGAAGTGCCGGGCGGTGGGAAAGCCCAGGCCCAGACCGCCCACGACGCGCTCGCCCAGCAGCAGCGGGATGGCCACGAGCGCCCCGCCGCCGCTGGGGACCTGCACAGCAGGCAGGCGCGGATAGCGGGTGTGAAGCTCCTCCCACGATTCCAGAATCAGTGGCTCCCGCAGGCGCACGGCGTCGGCGATGGACATCGCGGCGGCGGCGGGGAAGCCCGGCCAGGCCGCGGCCCCGTCAGACACGTCCCCAGCGACCCGCATGGGTGTGACGAAGCCGCCGTCGGCCGCGAGCAGAGCTACGACACCGACGGTGGCCCCCAGCGTGGCCAACCCGTCCGTGATGACCACATCAGCCACTTGATCAGAGGTGACAGCGGCGGAGAGGGCGACAGTGAGGCGGTGCAGGCGCGTGACCAGCGCCCGCGCCCGCGCCACCGCCAGATGCGCGCCCACGCGCGCGACCAGTTCGAACGCGCTGAACGGTTTGACCAGATAATCATCGGCCCCGGCCTGGAGCCCCACGACACGCGCCTCCTCGCCCGCCCGCGCTGACAGCAGGATGACAGGAAGAGTGGCGGTGCGCGGATCGGCGCGCAGTTCCCGCAGCAACGCAAACCCATCCATCTCCGGCATCATCACGTCGGCCAGCAGCAGATCCGGCGGCCGCGCCCGGACCGCGTCCAGGGCCGCCCTGCCATCGGCCACCGCCTCTACCGTATAGCGCGCGCCGAGCAGCCGGCCGACGTAGGCGCGCATGTCGGCGTTGTCGTCAGCCAGCAGAATGTGCGCGCTTGGAGCCAGCGCCGCCCCCCCATCCGTGGCGACGAGCGCGCCGGGTGACCGTGGCTGGCCGTCATTGTTCTGCTCCGGCAGCCAGCGTAACGCTTCCTCAACATAGAGCGTGGAGCCCCGGGCGCGTGGCGCCTCCCCGCGCGGCACGGCGCGGCGGTCAGCCGGCAGGTGGGCTGTGCCGGTGGGGAGGGTGATCGTGAAGGTCGTCCCCTCCCCCACGACGCTGGTGACCCCGATCGTCCCCGCATGCAGCCGTACGAGTTCCTGCACCAGCGCCAGGCCAATGCCTGTGCCCTCCTGCGTCCGGGCGCGCGCGCCGCTGATGCGATAGAACCGCTCGAAGAGATGGGGGAGTTCATCGGCTGGGATGCCCGTGCCCGTGTCCCGCACCTCCAGCACGACCGCGTCCCCCGCCGCGCGCAGCACGACCGCGATCTCGCCCGCGAAGGTGTATTTGACGGCGTTAGAGAGCAGGTTGAGGACGATCTTCTCCCACATGTCGTGGTCAACATAGACCGGCCCGGGCAGGGGGGGACAGTCCATGATCAGGCGCAGGCCGGCCCGCTCCACGGCGGAGCGGAAGACGCTGGCCAGGTCCGCCGTGAGCGCGGCCAGGTCGGTGGGCTCGTGGCTTGCGTGGGTGCGGCCGGCCTCAATGCGCGCGACATCCAAAAGGGTGTTCACGAGCTTGAGCAGGCGCAGGTGATTGCGGTGCGCGATCTCCAGCAGCGCGCGATCAGCCGCGCTCAGGGCGTCGCCCGCCTCAGCTAGCACCTCCTCAACCGGCCCGATGGCCAACGTGAGCGGCGTGCGGAACTCGTGACTGACATTGCTGAAGAAGGCGGTCTTGGCGCGGTCCAACTCCGCCAATGCCGCGGACTGGCGGCGCTCCTCCTCGTACGCTTGAGCATCGGCAAGGGCCGTGGCGATCTGGCTGGCGACCAGCGTGAAGAAGCCACGGTAGGTGGCATCAAGGGCGCGTTGGGGGTTGACCCCGACGACTAGCAGAGCAATGGGGCGCTCCTGGCCAGCCTGAGCCACTGGCAGAACCAGAGCCGTGTGGGGGACCGGGGTGTCGGCTATCTCGCCCCAGGACCCAAACCGGTCCCTCAGGTTCGCCACCAGCGCCACCTGGCCTGTGCGCATGACCTGAGCTAGCGGCCATGCGGCCCCTGCCTCCTCCGACGCCCCTAGATTGATGCTCGACGGGCTGGCCAGTGTGGCGACCTCCAGGCCCGTTGCAGCGGCTAGGCGCATCTGGGCTCCCCCGGCATCAGGAAGGTACAGCAGGGCAAAAGGGATGTCAGCCCGGTTATGCGCGACTGTCGCCACAGCGATAGTGCAGGCGTCCTCGGCGGTTGGGGCCGCGGCCGTCCGCGCCGCCAACGCGCTCAGCGCCCGGAGGCGGCGCTCCCCCAGCACTTGCTCTGTCGTTTCAGTCACCGCCGTGAACACCCCACCCACACCGCCTGTTTCGTCGCGGATGGGGCTATACGAGAAGGTGAAGTAACACTCCTCGACGTACCCATTGCGCTCCAGCAGCAGCAGCTGATTGTCGGACCATGTGGCCTCGCCGGTGGCCAGCACACCCGCGAGCATGGGGCCGATGACATGCCAGATCTCCGGCCAGCACTCCTTCCCGCTCTGACCCAAGGCCGCCGGATGCTTTGTCGTCCCCAGAATGGGCCGATAGGCGTCGTTATAGAGCATCACCAGCTCCGGCCCCCACCACACCAGCAGCGGGAAGCGGGAGGAAAGACACACGCTGACGATGGTGCGGAGGCTCTGCGGCCACTCCTCCACGGAGCCAAGCGGCGTGGTGGCCCAATCACGCGCCCGCGTGAGCGCGCCCATGTCGCCGCCGCCCGCAAGCCCTCTGAGGACGCTGGTCTCCCGCGCCGGGTTACCCACGCTCGTCACCTCTTCTCCTTGCGTCGCGCGCCGCCATCGTGGCTGGCACACTCCATCTGCTCCCATGGTAGCACATGTGAAGCGCGCGGCCGCCGGGGACCACCGTCCCGGCTCCGGTGACCGTGTCACGTACTCTGGTCTCGCCAGCGTGCCAACGCCTCGGACACCAGGTCTCAAGGAGCGTGGCGCTCCCCCTCCTGGCCGGTACGGCACGGCCAACAAGGGCACGACCGGGCCGACCTAACCGCAAGAGGGAAGCGCACGTGCCCCGCCTGAGTCCTGGTTAAGGAGAGCAGCCCCTCTTGTGCTATGCTGATAGTGAGCAAAGGCACACTGCGTGCCTGAGCACAGGGCGATGAGAGAGGAGGGGGCATGAGCGACGCAGCCGACGGGGCCATGGCGGGCGTTCCGCTGCGGGAGGCCCTTCCGCTCCGGCTGGACCCCACAGGGGTGCCCCACCTCGATGATCTGTTGGGCGGCGGCCTGCCGCGCGGCGCCCTCACGCTTGTTGTTGGTCCTCCGGGCAGTGGTAAAACCACGCTGGCCGTCCAGATGGCCTGTGCCGCGGCCCGAGCGGGACGCAAGGTGCTGATCCTCACTGCCTTCTCCGAGCCTGTCACCAAGCTGATCACCCACTTACGCACCCTGCGGTTCTTCACCGATGGCCTGCTGGGGAACTGCCTCCAGGTCCTATCCCTCACGCAGTTTCTGCCCCGTGGTCTTGAGGCCACCGCCAGTGAGATCCGTGATCTGGTGCGCCATGGTCAGTACAGCCTTGTCGTGCTCGATGGCTTCCATAGCGTGCGCGGCGCAGACACCGCTGAGCACGCGGCGCGCCGCTTCCTGTACGAGGTCGGCTCCGCGGCGGACATGTTGCAGGCGACTGTGGTAATCACCAGTGAGGCCGAGCCGCGCGATGCCCGGCTGTATCCGGAGGCGACAACTGCTGATGTGTTGCTGGGGCTGCAGTACGCGTTAGCAGGCTTGCGCGAGGCGCGCTTTCTGGAGGTGATCAAGGCGCGGGGCCTGGCCAAGCTGCCCGGTCTGCACACGCTCACACTGGGCGCGGAGGGGGTCGTCGTGTACCCCCGGCTGGAAGCGCGTGTCGCCCCGCTGGCTAGGGACGTGGGAGACGATGCGGACGGGGCGGTCGCTGATGAGACGACGGTGGCCCTGCATGCGCTGCGCCAGCGCGCCCCTTTTGGTCTCCCTGAGATGGACATGCTGCTTGATGGCGGGCTGACGCGCGAGACCAGCACGATCCTGGTAGGCAGCCCTGGCGCTGGCAAGACACTGCTGGCGTTGCACTGGGTGCTGGCCGGGACGGACGCGGGCGAGCCGGCGGTATACCTTGGCTTCCGCGAGAACCGTCGCCAGCTGCTGCTCTCGGCGGACACCTTCGGGCTGGGAGCTGCCCTACGTACAGCCCTGGCTCCCGGGGGCTTGCTCTCCTTCGTGCGCCTCGCCCCCGTCGAACTCGACCCTGATGTCTTGGCTGACCTGCTGCTCAGCGCACTGGAGCGCACGGGGGCACGCCGCCTGGTCATCGACAGCATCGGCGAACTGGAGCGCGCTGTCGCCGAGGGCAGCGCCTCCACCCGCATCCCGGGCTACATCGCCGGGCTTATCGAAGCGCTACGTGCCCGCGCGGTGACCACGCTGGCCATTCGAGAAGGTACGCACCTCGTCGCTGACGGGCTGGTGGTGGCGACCGATCCTCTGGCCGTGCTGGCCGAAAACGTGCTCGTGTTGCAGAATGTGACCCTCGGTGATTGGCTGCATCGGGTGTTCTCCGCGCCCAAGATGCGCTTCTCGGCACACGACTTGCGAGTACGGGAAGTCAGGATTGCCCCGCCACACGGCATGCGCGTGCTCGCCCCCCTCGAGAGCGCGCCGGGTGTGTTCGCACGCATCGCTGCCCGAGCTGGGGCGACGAGCGACGACCGGGGGGAGCCGGCGCCCCCCGGCGCGAAGGACACAGAGTACGGTGGCCGAGATGCTGATCCTTATCGCGGACGATGAACTGTCTATCGCCGAACTTGTGGCCGCCGTGGCCCTGGATCTGGGATGCACCCCCGTGGTGGTCGCGGATGGCCGGCAGGCGCTGGATGTGCTGCGCACCCGCCATCCGGCTGTGGTGGTGACCGACCTGATGATGCCGCATCTCACGGGCGCTGAACTCATTGCCATTGCGCGTGCGGACAGCGCGGCCGGTCTCCTGCAGCCCACGCCGATCATCCTGATGACGGCCGCGGGCAGACAGGCAGTGAGCGACAGCAAGGCCGACGCCGTGCTGCTCAAACCCTTCGACCTGAACGACCTGGAGAGCCTTCTGCGCCGTTTTCTGGACATCTCTGTCGCTCAGCCACACTTTCGGTGACGCTTGTTCGTCTACTAAAGAGTCAGAACGGATGAGCCACATGGCCAGCACAGGGCATGTTCATGCATCCCACTGCCTACTCAGCCACCGCCTGTTGCCGCGTTCGCCGTCCCCGACGGTTGTGTCTGGGTGTACTGCCTGACGTACACGATCCGAGCGCCCATCGTTCACCAAGGGGATGGCGCTGCTCCAGGGCGATGAGCAGGACCAGCTCAGCCGCCAATATCAACCCTGCTGGGCGTGGTGGCGGCGCGCCACCGCTGGCCCACCTCCACCGTTATGTCCTCTTCTCCGTAGAGCCGGTTAGGCGGACATCCGCCGCCTCCGTGATAGCGCTCTCGAGGGGTAGAACACGTCCTTCCGCCCACGCGGCCGCCCACGCCACATCGCCGAGCTGAGCGCGCGCGGCCGCCAGATAGGGCGCCAGCGTCACGCGGTCGTCGGGATGCAGGGGCTGGTCGGTTGCGTCCCGCAGGGCGTCTGCCGCCGCGCAGAGGCGCGCCGCCTGTTCAGCCTGCCGCGCCGCGCCGCACACCGCCGCGATGCCCTCCAGGCTCTCGGCCAGCCCCTGCTTGTGCCCGGTCCGCGCCGACAGCCGCAGGCTCTCCCGGAAGAGGGCTGCCGCCCGCTCCCCCTCCCCGCGGGCCAGAACCATGTGGCCCAGGCTCCGCGCGGATTGGGCGGCGACATAGGTCTCTCCTTGCTCCCGGAGCAACGCCAGCGCTTCCTCCATCAGCCCTTCAGCCCGCGCCCCCTGGCCGGCTTTGGCCAGCGCCAGGCTCAGGCTGGTCAGCAAGGGGGCAAGGAAGGGCGTGTCCCCCAACGTGCGGCAGATGTCTAGCGCCTCGTCGAAGAGGGCAATGGCCTCTGCCTGGCGGCCCAGCCCGTACGCTCCCTTTGCCAGGACGACCAGCGCACCGCGCACGATCAGCGGGTCGCCCTGCGCGCGCGAGGCGCAGGCTCTGCGCGCCCAATGCGGCCGTGGCCGCGTACTCCCACTGGTGGAACGCAAGCCATCCTGCCGCGTTGAGCGCCTTCACCCGTACCTGTGCCGGCACGGGCGCCCCCGTCTCGCGGGCCAGTCCGGCTTCGATCATGCGCCGCCACCCGCCATAATCGCCCTGGTACATCCAGAAGCGCCAGAGGGCGCCGGCCAGGCGCAGGCCCAGTGTGATCTCGTCGTGGGCCAGTGCCCACTCAATCGCCGCGCGCAGGTTATCTTGCTCAGCCGCGAGTCGCCGGAACCAGGAGATCTGCCGGGGTCCCCACAACGCGGGTTCCGCCTGTTCGGCCAGTGCGAGATAGTAGGCGGCATGCCGCCGGGCGGCATGCTCATGGTCGCCGCTCGCCTCCAGCCGCTCCTGGGCGTACGCGCGCAGCGTCTCCAGGAACCCGTAGCGCACCGCGCCGTCCTCCTCGCGGGCCTGGACCAGCGACTTATCGACCAGGGCGCTGAGGAGGTCGAGCACTGCCCCTTCCGCGCCGCTGTCCGCGCCGCACACCTCCTCCGCCGCGTCCAGTGTCCATCCCCCCACGAACACCGCGAGGCGCTGCATCAGCCGTCGCTCCGCCGGATCGAGCAAGGCGTAGCTCCAGTCGATCGTCGCACGCAGCGTCTGCTGGCGCGGTAGTGCGGTGCGCGCCCCGCCCGTGAGCAGCCGGAAGCGGTCATCCAGCCGCGCCGCGATCCCTTCCACCGGGAGCACGCCCACCCGTGCCGCCGCCAACTCAATGGCCAGGGGCAGGCCGTCCAGCCGCGCGCAGATCTGGGCCACCGCCCCCGCGTTCGCCGCCGTCAGCCTGAGCGCGGGGCGCCGCGCCTGCGCCCGCTCCAGGAACAGCGCCACCGCTTCATACGCGGCCAACCCTTCCGGCGCCGGCGGGTGGACCAGGTCAGGCGTGGCGAGGGAGGGTACCAGATAGGTGCGTTCGCCGGCTACCGCCAGCCCTTCACGGCTCGTCGCCAGGACGCGGAGGTGGGGACAGTCCGCCAGCAGGCCCGCGACCAGAGTGGCGCACGCGCCGAGGAGGTGCTCACAGTTGTCCACCACCAGGAGCAGGTCGCGCGGCTGCAGGAAAGCGCCCAGCGTGACGCGGAGCGGCTGACCTGGCCGTTCGGTGATCCCTAACGCGGCGGCCACTGCCCGCGGTGCCTGCGCTGGGTCAGTGAGCGCGGCCAACTCCACCAGCCACACCCCATCGGGGTACACCTGCACCCGCGTCGCCGCCACTTCCAGGGCGAGTCGTGTCTTGCCGCAGCCGCCCGGCCCCGTCAGCGTCAGCAGCCGCGACGTGGCCAGCAAGTCCCCGATCTCCCCGACCTCCCAGGCGCGCCCCACGAAGCTGCTCGATGGCGTGGGCACGTTGGTCCGGCTGATCGGGTGGACCCGCCGGCGCGGCGGGCCGGCAGGCACGGCCTCTTGGGCCACCAGGCGCGCCCGCAGCGCCATAATCTCGGCTGACGGCGTCACATCAAGCTCGTCTTCCAGTGTTGTCGCCAGCGCCTGATAGACGCGGAGCGCCGCACCGCGCTGGCCTGAGGCCGCCAGCAGGGTCATCAGCGCCGCCGCGGCCTCTTCGTGGCCAGGGTCCACCGCCAGTGCCTGGCGAAGACAGCTCTCCGCCTCCTCCAGTTCGCCCCGCGCGCCGCAGAGTGCGGCGAGATGCAGCGCCACGGCGAGGTACTGCTGACGCAGCGCCACGCGCGTTGGCGCCGCCCAGTCGGCGTAGGCATCGTCGGGCAGGTAGTCTCCGCCATAGAGGGCCAGCGCGATCTGGCACGCCTCCGCATCCTGCCCGGCCAGCGCCGTGCGCGCGGCGTGGGCGAAGGCCGCCGCGTCAAGCCACTCCTCGTCCGGCGCGCCACTGCCCGCGTTGCCCGGCGTCAGGACCAGCGCAGCGCCATCAAGGAGCAGATGACTCGCCGCGCCGTGCCCGCCGTCGAGCGCTCGGCGGAGGCGGTGGATGGTGGTGCGCAGGTTAGCGGCGCTGGCCGCTGGCTCCCCCTCGGGCCAGAGCGCCTCGCTGGCCTCCTCACGCTGCAGGCGGTGGCCCGGAGCGGACAGCAGGCACTTGAACAGGGTGGCCGCGCGCTGGCTCCCCCACGCGGTGGGGGGAAGGAGCTCCTCCCCCCGCCACACGGCGAAGCTGCCCAGGGTCCGCACCCGCAGGGGCGGCGCGGGAGCGTAGAGGGGCGAGGCAGAGAGTGGGTCGGGAGGGACCGCGACAGCGGCTGGAGCCCGCGTGCCCAGATAGCGGGAGCGCTTACGGCCGTTCTCGCGCCAGGAGGCATACCAATACGGCCCATGGCCGCGACGGCCAGGACCGCAGTGGGAGCAGCCCGCTTTGCCGCAGCGCCGGTACTGCTGGCTATAGGTGACGCGGACCCCGTCTGGTGGGGCAGTGGTGGACATGCCGTGGCCTCCTGCCTGGCCTGTGCCCCGAACCGGGTGCTTTCAGCCTACACCGCCACGGGCGGCGGGCACAAGATGCGGGCACAAGAAAACGGCGGCTCACACTGCCATGCTGGCGTTTCCCCGCACAACAGTGGGCCCCACGCCACTATGAGGAGGGCGACGCCCGCGTTACGCCCGTGTCACACCTCGGCGGTATGCTGGACCTGTCCACTCCGGCAGGCGCGCCGTGTGGCCGCCCGAGTCCACAACGGGGCGAGGAAAGAAAGGAGGGGTGATGCCGGAACGCGACACCTACATACTGCACATCTATCGCGGCAGGGCTGTCAGCGGCTGGCAGTGGGCCGCACGGCTCGACGCCCTACCGGGAGGGGACAGGAGACGCTTCACCGACCCCGAGGCGCTGCTGGCCCACCTCCGGACCACGATCCGCGCCGTCGCGCAGGATGCGGCGCCGGTGGAGATGGCCCCAGGGGCGCGTAGTCCACCGCTCACCGTCGCTGAGACAGGAACGCAGCACGCGGACGGGGAGGAACACGCGGGAGAGGAGGGAGCGCATCGGTAACGGGGCGCCACCGAGGCCACCCAGTGACGCCTCGTCGGAGACGAGCACAGCAGACGCCAGGCAGGCGCCACCACCATCCGGGAACACGTGAATAAGCAAACAGTGGGGATGCTACCCCCCACGCATGATAAGGAGAAACACACATGGCACATACACGGATCAATCGTCGCGGCATGCTCACAGGCGCTGTCGGAGTTGTCGGCGCGCTGGCCGTGCTCCAGAACCCCACAAGCGCCGACGCGGCAGGCTCTGCCGGCACGGGGGATGACGTTTGGGGCTTAGAGGGCACCTGGCTCAGCACGGTGGCGCTCGCGTCCCGCGCCCCGTTTCAGTCGCTGAGCACCTATGCTGGCGGTGGGGGCCTTGTCACAACCGCCCAAACCCAAGTGCGCGGCGCCCCGAACAGGCCTGGACCAATCAGCTCGCATCATGGGACATGGAGCAGAACCGGGGAACTCACGTTTCAGCGGCACGCAACGGCCTTTACGTTTGACCCGACGGGCGCCCCCACGGGCACGCACACCACGGATCAACGCATTATGATGGCTGCCGACGGGCAAAGCTACAGCGCGCAGGGCACCGTCACCGTTGCTGATCTCACGGGCAAAGTGCTCCTGTCGTCAGGCGCGGGCACGGAGCAAGCGACACGTATGGGGACACACGGGATGCACGCGACAGGGAGCACTGCGGGGCAGTAAGGTGGCGGTCAGGCCGTGGGGCACTTCCAGGGGAAGCGTCAGGTTTCAGTACACACAGGTGTGCCAGCCCAGGTTTGGGCAGGGGGAGACGACCCGCGCTTGCGGCTAGGCCGCCTGCAGGAGAGCGCACACCGCGCCCCAGCGTTCCTGGAACAGGCGGCGTTGTTCGGCGAGGGAGACACAGCGTCGTTGAAACGGGTACGGGGGCGGAGAGGATCGCGAAGTTCGTCGTGGACCGTGTAGA
>JAABUJ010007541.1_pt1 | contig 10122 bp, 7 predicted proteins | sample 5559131 | NCBI WGS metagenome assembly JAABUJ01 (sample SAMN10711875, study PRJNA513366) | rock metagenome | isolation source: Antarctica rocks | place: Antarctica: Victoria Land, Mt New Zealand nord | collected 2016-01-07 | reverse complement strand
GACCACTTCGTCCAGCACTACAACCGCAACTGCCGCCCCTTCGCATGGACAGCAACAGCCGATTCCATCTTTCAGAAACTCGCTCGACTTTGTTCGCGAATTTCAGGGACAGCACACTAGGCACATCGCGACGCATCCGCCCTCGGACAATTGCGCTCTCTTGGAAGTTCCACTGCTGAGCTAATCCAGCCAACGCGATCAAAACCTCTGCATTCGCTTGCATCCGGCGCAAACCTTCCACTCCGCCGATCAGAGACCACATCTCGTTAGTCTCTATCGCGAGCTGCCCCCTAACAGGTTGCAGGTAATCGATAGCAATTTTGGCAATCCCGTCTGTGGAGACGGGTTCAAGCATCGCGAGGAGATCTTCCCAGCTCAACGTGGCAGGTTTTTTCTTCTTCCACGAGGCCAGGGTCAGTTCTCGAGCGGTACTGTAGCGCCCCAGAGGATGGTCTGGGATCCCGGGGTCCCGGCACCCCACAAGATGGTCGAGCCACTGGTGCCGCTCGCTCCCCACAAGATGGTGGCGGCCTGCGGTGTACCAGCTCCCCAAAGGATGGTTGAGTTGTAGAGCTGGCTGAATCCGCTCGGGTCGCTTGCTCCCCAAAGGATGGTAGCGCCCCAGAGGACGGTCTGGCCATTTACGCTGCTTACCACTGCATTGGCACCATAGACTGCGCCCGCCGCAAATGGAGCCGTGGCGCCCCACAGGATCGTCTGATCGCCGACCAGGGTGGTTGCTCCCGTTAGTGCGTTGTAAACAGCGGTGGGTGACTCTGCTGTGCCGACCGGCAGCTTACGCTTCGAGGTCCGAAGGTCGGCCATCGCGGCGCCGATGTCGAGGTACCCTGCTCCCACCGTGAAGACGTCGTAGTTGGCCCGATAGGTGATGCCCAGGACGGGGTCGGTGATGCTGCTCGTCAGGGGGAAGAGGGTCTTGTTGGCATCCTTCATCAGAAATGCCTTGACCTGGTCCGGGGTCATTTTCGGGTACCCCTGTAGCATGAGTGCTGCGGCGCCACTCGTAACGGCCGATGCCATGCTCGTGCCACTTAGCGGAAAATAATCAGGGCTGGGCATCTGGTCGCCCCGGTTGATGTACCAGGCGTTCAGCGTAACAAGACTCGGATTGTTGACGGAGAGTGGATCGGCGGGGAACTTCAAGCTCGGCACAAGGTTACCGGGTGCGACCAGGTCCGGTTTTGCGATGTGATCAATGAACGAAGGTCCCTTTGAGCTGTAGCTCGCGATTAGATCGTCGGAAGGGGTAGAGGTTCCCATCGTCTTCATGGCACCAACGGTGATCACGTAAGGATCATTGCCCGGTGCTTCGATCGTCCCGTATCCTTCCGGGTTCATGGAAAGGTTACGCCCCTGGTTTCCGGCAGCCACAACTACGGTGATACCGGCCTGATAAGCCTGCTCCACAGCCTGGCACAGCGGGTCCAAAGCATAGCTTTCCCAAATGGGTCGGCCTAGAGAGAGGTTAATGATTTTGATGTTGTACTTCTTCTTGAGCGAAATCGCCCTCTCGATAGCCTCAATGACTGACGAGTCTGTGCCGTTGCCGTTGGCATCGAGTACACGAAGGTTGATCAGATTGGCATTCGGGGCAACTCCGGAGAATGTACGGGCGTAGGTCGGTCCGGTCGAGTGTGCGCCGTTGCCTGCAATCAGGCCGGCCACATGGGTTCCGTGACCGTAGAGATCGGCAGTGGTGGTTTGACCGGGCACAAAGTTGGCACTATAGACGATGCGATTCGCCGGCGCTGCCTTGTCGCCGCGCTCATTGGACGCGATGGAGGAGAGATCGTCTACCGCGTTGATTCCGCTATCGATCACGGCGACACCTACGCCGGTCCCATCAATCCCGTCGCTCCACACGGCGTTCGCGTTAATGGGCTCCGTCGTGTATTCGGGTGCAGTCACCACCACGCCCTGCTGCCGCGCTCCTAGAGCACGATCGGGCGAGATATAGGCCACGGCATCATCGCTGGCCAGTGCGTCCAACTGGGATGCTGGCACATGTACGACCATGCTGCGAATGCTGTGCAGGTGAACTTTTGACGTTGCACCCAGCTTGCTGATCCGGTCTTCGGCATCCACACCGGGGTCCTGCTTGTACTGCACGATCACCGCAACGGACGCGCTGTCGCTAGAGGTCTCGACATCGGGAGAGATCTTACCGTTGTGATGCGAAGTTTGCTGAGCGAGAACACTGGCAGGTAGTAGTACGGCAGCGGACAGGCAGAGAACGAATTTCATAGAAAACCTCAGTCGGGGAAAATGACGCGCACAGTAAAATCACGAAAGGTTCCACCAGCCGTTGCGTCGTTCGTTATAAGTCGGCGCAAGATGTGGGTCGGCCCGAATTGAAGGATAACGCTGAGTAATCTCAACCGAAATACCATAAAAGTGGTACGCCGTGGTTCGTTCCGGTGAGGTGACCGGGTATTCGCTATACCTTAAGCAAAGCTTACGCGCGGTAGCGCAGCACCATCTCAGCAGGCACAGGCATTGCGTCCAGCAGCGCCTGCAGCGCGGGGCCATGCGACTCCTTCCCGATGTCCTTAACGTCCAGCCGCTCTGCAATCGATCCGCCATCGAGCACCGCAAGCCCATGGCACCGCTGCAGGACGGAGATCAGATCGTGCGAGATGTAAAGCAGCGCTGTGCCCGTCTCTGCGCAAGTCTGTAGAAGCAATTTCAGGATCTCTACATTCGTGACCGAATCGAGCGCGCTGGTCGGCTCGTCAGCCAGCACCACAGCTGGCCGGTGTAGCAGAGCTAGAGCGATGAGCGCGCGCTGCGCCTGCCCTACGCTGATTGTCGCCGGCTTGCGATCTAGGAACGCTTCCTCCAGCGGCAACTGCACTTGCTGCAGCAAGGAGAGCAGGCGAGCGTTGAGTTTTCCCCGGCCGCCACTCGGCTCGTGCGCCCGCCACGCCTCTTCGAAGTGCCGCCGCAGGCTCACAGCGCTGTTTAAGGCGGACATCGGGCTCTGCGGAACCAGCGCGATATGCCGTCCACGCACCTGCCGTGCTTCCCGCTCCTTGAGCGCGAGAAGGTTCTGCCCATCCAGCAGCACTTCTCCGCGAGCCCAACCGCCATGCCAGGGCAGCAGTCCAAGCAGCGCCAGTGCCAGTGTGCTCTTGCCCGCGCCGCTCGCGCCCACGAAGCCCAGCGCCTCTCCAGCCCGTAGGTCGAAACGAAGGTCGCGTAAGACTGTTCGGGAACCGTACCCCGCATCCAGCGCTACACGCAACACAGGCTGCGGTGCGTCGCTCACCGCCCGTTGGCCTCGCGATGCAGAAGCTCGATGTTCCAGACGAGACCCGGCGCCAGTACCGCGGGCGCCACGCCCATCAAGTGCGGCGAAACCGCATACAGCGCGTCCGGATGCACAAGGTAGATAAACGGCTGCTGATCCGCCACGATCTGTTGCACATGGTTGATCGTCCGTTGCCTTTGCCGCAGGTCGTTCGTGCTCGCCTGGGCATTCATCTCGCGGTCTATCTCGGCTTCCCAGGTAGTCGCAGGTGTCTTCTGCGATGGGTTCCACTGATGACTTGGCGAAGAGCTCAGCAACTCATTCCTCATCGAGTTCGGGTCGGGGTCCGTATCCGGATGCCCGAGCAGGCATGCCTCATAGGCCTGGGTCTTCATCAGCCGCTCAATCAACGCCGGAAAGTCGAGCGTCACAATCGTCACCTGCATGCCCAGTGCCGCAAGGTCCTGCTGGATCAAGGCGGCCATCTTTGCCCGCGCCACGTTGCCGACGTTGGTCAGAATGGAGAACTTTACCGCGTGTCCGCCCGCGCCGAAGAGTTGATTGTTCCGCTTCGTGAACCCGGCCTCGGCCAGCAAACGCGCGGCCTGCGCCGGATTTTCTGGAGGCACGCGCAGTGCTTTGTCGTGCCACACCGTGTTCGCAGGAGAGATGAAGCCATAGGCCGGGGTCGCGTGCCCGTCGTAGGCTACACGCGCCAGGTCCGTACGCTTGATGGCCTCGGCCACGGCCACACGAAACGCAGTGCTGGAAAACCAGGCTTTCTCGTGGTCGGGCAGCGGTGCGCCTGGAGCCTGGTTGAACCACATCTGTTCCGTGTTCAGGCCCGCTCCGGTGTCGCGCGGTGCCCCGGGCATTCGCTGCGCCAGCAGAGCGAAATCATCCGGCGGTAAGCCGTCGATCAGGTCGTACTCGCCTCGGGTAAATCGTGCGATCTCCTGCTCACGGTTGGTAAGCACGTCGAGCCGTATGCCGCTGGCGTAGGGCAGGCGGTGACCTGCGGCGTCGTGCTTCCAGTAGTAGTTGTTCCGCGCGAGCTTCACGAACTGTCCCGGCTGTCGTTCGCTTACGAGGAAGGGGCCAGACGTGACGCGTCCCTCGGTCACACGGTTTGCCGGCTCGATCGCAATCTCATCGAAGATCGCCAGTATCCCGACCACGCGTTGCGGAAGCGATACCCGAACGGTCGCCGCATCCGGTGTGTCGACTTTAATGGCTTTGGCGTCCAGAAACTCCTCCGCAACCGGAGCGCCAATCGCCGGATCGAGAACGCGCTGAAGCGACCACGCCACATCGGCCGAGGACAACGCCGCTCCATCGGAGAAACGCAGACCCGACCTCAGTTTGAAGGTCACCACCCTGCCGTCCGGAGACACGGTCGCGGCCGACGCAAGCTCCGGCCGCACCTGTAGGTTGTACCGGTCGAGCCGGACGAGAACCCCGGCAGTCAGGTACCGCACGAGCTCCGCCCCCTGATCCTCAACCTTAGCCGGATCGAGGGTACGCGGATAGTAGCGGATTGCCCAGGCCAGCTCTCCCGGCGGGCGCGTTTGCGCCGTGGCTTTGGAAGCTCCGGCCCCACATACCAGTCCCACAAGCAATAATGTTTGCCAGACTTTCATCCGTCCACTCTCCGAGCCGGCATAGCCGTGATCGTGTCCAGTAGCAACAGTACAACCACCAGAAGCGCTACCGGCAAGTACACCCAGCGGGATTGCATCAGCAGCGCCGAACTCTCCAGCTCAAACAGCATCGATCCCCAGCTTGGCAATGGCTCTGCCACTCCCAGTCCCAGCGTCCCCAGGTTGGCCTCCGCCATGATAAACGCCGGCACGCACACCAGGAACTGTGGGAGCAGTAAAGGGCTCAGGTGTGGCACAACGTGCGTTCGTATCAGTTGCCACTTGGTGAACCCGGCCCCGCGCCCGTAGGTCATCGCGTCGCTGCGCAGCAGGTGTCGGCTCCCTCGATACACTGCCCGGGCACATGCAGGCCAGCCCAGCAGACCGAGCAGACCGAACGTCACGGTGGCGGTCTGCAACGGAGAGGCTGTGAGTGAGAGTCCTGAACGCACCATCATCAGGAGAAACAGCCAGGGCAGCGTCAGAAAGGCATCGCTCACCAGCATCAGCCCGCCGGCCACTACCCGGGGAGCCACTGCGGCTCCAATCCCGATACCAGCAGCGATTGAAGTCGTTAGCCCCGAGGCCAGCACCGACCCGGCAAGCGACAGCAGGAGCGCGACAGCACAGCGCATCGCACGGTCGCGTCCGAGCCCATCGGTCCCCGCTCGATGCAAGGCGGAAGCGCCCGTGAACACAGCATCACGGTCCTGCAAGGCAAAGTCGTGGCCGGGCCAGAACGCCACCGCAGCCGCAGTCAGAAGCATCCCGCCGAGCACCCATGCCGCTGCCCGCCTCATGACAACTCCAGAGTGGGCTGGTCATCGCTTACCGCAGAAAGCAGGGCAACCAAAGCCGCCATTATCATCGTGACAGCCAACAGCACGGGCAGATCACGGTTCATGGCCGCGTTCCACGCTAGTTGCCCGATCCCCGGCGTGTCGAATAGCACCTCGACCGGCACCAGTGCGCTCAAGGCCGTCACGATGCTCATGACCGCCAGCGTCACCATCTGCGGAGCTACAGCGGGCAACACATATGCCTGGACCATACGGCTCGTTCGCACTCCTTGCGCGCGGGCCTGGGCTAGGGACGGTGCATCCATCGCAGCGGCTAACATCTGATCGAGGAACTTGAAATCTCGCGCCGCAACAACAAGGGTGAGCACCAGTATGGGGCCACCGCTTTCGAGCAGGAGGCAGACGGTGGCCATGGCTCCCACCGGCACCGCCAGCAGCGATGTGAACGGCAACGCCACCAGCCCTAAAGGCAGCCCACGATTCAACCGCCGCACCAGCGCGGCTCCAAACGCCACTAGCCAACCCAACGTCACGCTGCACCCGAGCAGGCTTGCCGACGTCCACAGGCGCGGCTTGAGCAGAGTCCATACCGGTAAATCATACTGCCGCGAAACCCCGAAGTCCTCGTGCAGCCAGCTTTGCTGAGCCTCGCCTTCCATTCTTGCCCGAGCCTCCCCGCCACGCTGCGCACTCATCTCCGCTGCGTCGCTGAAGTATCCCGGCGCGAGACGCATCAGCAGCATAGTGCCGGCCATCACGAGCACCAGAAGCAGCAACGATCGCACGGCCCGCACCGCCATCCTCACGCAAACATCTCCTCCGGTTCAGCCGTCGTCGTGCCGAGTTCCCCCATCGGCAAAGCCATCCTCGCCACCCGTTCGTAGTGCTGCTGCTTGTGCATATACATGCGCCGGTCCGCCACACCCAGCAGATCTTCTGCCGTGCTGCCGTCCTGCGGGTAGTACGACACTCCGGCGCTCACGGTCACCTCACCCGCCACACCCTGAGCCAAACAGGCCTCGCGCACTACGTCCTCTATCTGGGTCAACTGCGTCTTGCAATTGTTATTGAGCCCAGGCAGAACAAAAACAAACTCATCGCTCCCCAGGCGAGCCACTGTGTCGTAAGACCGGCAGATCTTGCGGAACCCATCCGCGATCCCGCGCAGGAGCTGGTTGCCAGTCAGATGCCCGTGCTGGTCATTCACAGCCTTGAACGCATTCAGATCACAGACGATGACGCAAAGATCTTTCCCCGTCCGCTGCGCACGCTGCAACTGTACTTCCATTCCGAGAAAGAACTGCCGAACATTTGGGAGCTGCGTGACGAAGTCAATCATGGCATCTTTCTCCGCATTGCGGAACCGCAATGCGTTCTGTAGAGAAAAGGAAAATTTTGCTTCAACCGCTTGCAGTATCCGCAGATGATCCCGCGAGAATGCCTCGGGTTTGGGCGAATATACCGTCATCACACCTAACACGCTTCCATTTAGGTCAAAGAGCGGCAGCGACAACCCGGAACAGGCAACGGCTGTTGGATCGCGTTCCGCAACGTAGTTCGGTTCTGCCTGCGCGTTTCCGTTCAGCATCGGCTTGCCGCGTTGCGCCACCCAGCCCGAGATGCCCTCGCCGAGGGGAATGACGGTTTGAGAGAACTTCGCTGCACAGTCTCCGTCGATGTATTGCGGCACCAGAATAGCCTCGACCCGGAGGTAAACCGCGAAGCACGTAAATGGGATCAGGCGCTTTAATCGACTGGACATCACGGAAATCGTTTCATTTGCACTAAGCGAACTTCCCAGCGTCTGACTCATCTCAAACAGCGTCTGCGCCTCCTGGCTCGCCGCGGCAATGAGCTTCAACGACTCGTGGAGTGTCGTGCGCGCGGCTGCGTCGATTGTGACAAGGTTCGGGCCTCGAGTCTCGGCCAGCCGCATTTCGATATACCCGCTTCCGTCTTCCTGCGCAAAGCCGTTTGCCGGGCCACCGCCACGCGACGTATCGAACAATGGCATGGGCAAAATGGCGCCCCGTTGCGCTCGCGCCCGCTCCTCCATGCCGAGATACATCCGTCCCAGCACCTCAACTACTGCCGGGTCGAACTGCTTTCCGCTCCTGGCGCGCACAGCTTCCATCGCGTCGTCCAAAGGCATCGCGCGGCGATACGGCCTTTCGCTGGCCAGGGCGTCGAAGCAATCGACAGCTGTCAATATCCTTGCACCCATCGGGATGCATTCGCCGGCGAGTCCATCCGGATAGCCTGTTCCGTCCCAGGCCTCGTGGTGGGACCGCACGATCGGCACGACAGGGTAGGGAAAACGCATACGCTCCAGAATGTCCGCTCCTACGCCCGGGTGAATCTTCATCTTTTCAAATTCTTCATATGTCAGCTTGCCGGGCTTGTTCACGATATGCTCCGGGACGGCGAGCTTGCCGACGTCGTGAAGAAACGCAGCCGTCAGAAGAGCCTGCATTTCAATGGGCTTCAAGCCCATCTCCACACCTATTTCCGAGCAATAGACCCGCACGCGCAGCAGATGGTCATGCGTGTTCTGGTCCTTGGCCTCGATGGCCATGGCCAGACCTTCAATGGTTCGCAGATGCAGTGCTTCCATGTCGTTCAGGTGCTCTTCACGATCCTTCAAGAGAGTCACCTGCGTCTGGTAAGCGCAGTAGATGGCATACGTCACGGGAACCAGCAGCAGCGATGTCGTTAAGCTAAAGTGCTGGCTGGTATAGTGCGCCCCGGCCGCAAACACCGCGCCCACAATGTAGAGCGGCAGGTACCAGGTGAACTCGCGCTTCCAGAAGCTAAAAGGCTGCTCACCGGCTGACCAGCCGATCACCAGTGCCATGGGGATAGAATTTGCAAGGAAATACGCTGTTACGGCGAAACAAAGTGCTGGTGTAACCGCCACTCCGTCGTTGCTCGCGACCTGGTAGGTGTAGCAGGCCATTGCCGTCGCGGCCACCGCATTGGCTACGTTGAAGGCAATCTGGATAAGCGTAAACGCCTTCAATACTTTGAAGCGGCACTGCGCAAAGACTGAGCACGCAGCAAGAAGCATGACTTGCAGTGGAGAAAGCTGCACAATACCGAGTAAAATGAAGGGGAAATTGACCGAAAGCGTACCCTGTCCCCGAGGCATGGGTACCTTCATACCGCTCGCCAGCAACACGATGAGCAGGTAGACGAAGAAGCGCCGCCAATCATGCGCATGGCTGGCGGACGCCCAATGCAGAGACGCTGCAGCAAAAATCAAAATGCAGGCAATTACGCTCTTCACCCGAAGTTTCATGAGAAAACCTCTTCCAGCGCACGGACCAGAAGCAATTCCTAGCAATGCAATCTCACTCTGAACCTTATCGGCAGCGCTTGCGCGATGCCATTGCATCAAAGTTGTAGCCGAGGTTCCTTTTCATGAGTAGGCGCTAGGACGGATTCTCTTCGTGGTTTGCTCAGATGTGAGGTAGAAGGGCTTAATTGGCAGAGATGGATCGCGACTCACACCAGGCAGCGAATGAGGCTTCGGCGTCCTTCCAAGCGTCTCCACGGAGCCTGTACTGCCATAAGTAGTGGAAGTAATGCCTTTGTAGAATGTTGGCATGAACTCCGTGCCGACTTACGATTCATAGTCGAGAGCTGCTTGCCAGACAAGTTGTGGACCATGGATTGACGTTGAAGCTGGCCGCGGCGAGCTTCAACGTCAGCGCGAAAACGGCCGCCAAGTGGGTGCGACGCTTCCGTGAGGCCGGAACCGCTGGTCTGAGCGATCGATCTTTGCGCCCGCACCGATCTCCGCGCACCACCTCGTCTCCTACAGAAAAGGTTCTTGCGCTGCGCCGGCTGCGCTACAACGGCTGGCGCATCGCCCATTCGCTCGGCCTCAGCCGGGGCCACGGTCAGCCGCATCCTGCACCGAGCGGGCATGAACCGGCTGCGTTCGCTCGATCCGCCGCCGCCGTGGTGCGCTATGAACACAAACATCCCGGCGACCTCATCCACTTCGACATCAAGCGCCTGGCCCGCATCGTCAAGCCCGGCCATCATGCCCACGGCGACCGCGCACGCGAAACCCGCGGTGCCGGTTACGAATACCTTCACATCGCAATCGAGCCTGCCCTGAGCGAAGCCGAAGGGACCACACCCGTATCAGCTTCGCCGCCATCCTGCCCGACCAAACCCCACCAGTCGGCTCTGCTCTTCTTCTTTATAACCCGGGCGTTCTACTCCCGCTTCAGCTTTTCAATCAAGCGCGTGCTGACCGACAATAGCTCCTGCTAGTCTAGAGGCTGTTATGGCTTTTGAACCGAGGTAGGTTCTTTGCTGGGGTGGGAAAGATGTTCAGCATGAAGGGATGGGCGAAGTTGATCGCAAGGCATATCCGCAGGATGTGACGGATGAGGAGTGG
>JAABUJ010007536.1_pt1 | contig 10126 bp, 5 predicted proteins | sample 5559131 | NCBI WGS metagenome assembly JAABUJ01 (sample SAMN10711875, study PRJNA513366) | rock metagenome | isolation source: Antarctica rocks | place: Antarctica: Victoria Land, Mt New Zealand nord | collected 2016-01-07 | reverse complement strand
GCAAAGTTATGGCCGCGCCAGCTTCGACCTGCTGCGACGACGCGTTCTGCTGGCGGCATGATCCACGCAAAGAGCGGGAGAACCACGAGACCGGGTCAACATCAGTCGCCACCCGCCAAGCTGTCCGATCTATCGCGTGCCGAGTTGGAAGCCCTCCGGTCGAACTCCTCGGCGATGTGTCCGAGACAATTTCATGCGTAGCCCCTGGCCAATTCTGTCCGTGCCTTGAAGACGTTTGGCTGGATCGCGCTCGACCGAAGGCTGGAACCTCGGCCAGCGGTTCGGATGCTCTTCGAGCATCAAGGGGATCTGCCGAACAGCCGGGCCTGGCCTGGGGTCATGCCGAACAGGGCTCGGAACGCGGCCCCGAACGCCGGCTGGCCGGCGTATCCGGCGATAGCCGCGGCCCTAGCCAGGCTGGCCCCGGTCGTGAGCGCGCCCATCGCCTCGGTCATCCTCGCCTGTTGGCGCCACTGGCGGAAGCTGAGACCCGTCTCGGCCCGGAACAAACGGGCCAGGGTGCGGCTGGACGCGCCCACAACCGCCGCAAGGTCTTCCAGGCCGCGTGCGTCGTCCAGGCGGGCTTGCAGCGCCGCCACTGCCCGCCGCAGCCGCTCGTCCCGCGGCATCGCCAGCCCGAGCGGCAGGGCGGTGGCGCGGGCGATCTCGTCCAGCGCCAGCTCCGCAAGGTGATGGCCCCGCCCACCCAGATCCCAGTGCAGCGGCTCGATGCAAGCGGCAAGGATCACCTCGCGCAGCAACGGCGACACCGCGATGACCGCCGTTGCTGCGCCGGCGCGGGTGGCCGCGTCCTCGCGCAGGAACAGTGCGCGCATCGCCACCGGACCGTCCATCCGCACCGCGTGCGGGGCGTCGGCGGGCAGGAACAGCGCCGTGCTGGGCGGCACCACGTAGGCGGCATCGGGCGTGTCGATGCGCATCACGCCGGAGACGGCATACAGCAGCTGCGCCCGCGGGTGCGCGTGCTGCCCCGTGGACAGCCCGGCTGGGTAGTCCTGGGCGAAGCCGACCAGCGGCCGGGGCGCGGTCTCGAACGCCCGGATCGCTTTTTGTCTGGTTGGCGACATGAATTGGCCGGATGTCGTCATCGGCGCAGGCTACAACGGCGCTGCCCCAGGGGAACAGCACCATGTCGCCGAACGCCCGGCTGATCGCCTTCATCAACGTCGCGCACTCGCTCTGCCACTATTGTCTGCTGATCCTGCCCACGGCGGTGCTGGCGATGGCGGCCGAGGGCGGGGCGTTCGGACGCGAGTACGGCCCGATCCTGGCGCTGGCGACCGGCATGTTCATGCTGTACGGCCTGCTGTCGCTGCCGCAGGGCTGGCTCGCCGCTCGCTTCGGCCGACGGCGGATGATCGCCGCCTACTTCTTCGGCACCGGCGCGGCGCTGATGGCGAGCGGCTTCGCCCCGACCCCGCTGGCCTTGGCGCTGACGCTGGCCGCCACCGGCGCCTTCGCCGCGATCTACCACCCGATTGGCACCGCGATGCTGGTGGAGGCGGCGGGGGACCGGCCCGGCCGAGCGCTGGGCACCAACGGCGTGTGCGGCAATTTCGGTGTGGCGCTGGCGCCGGTCGCCACCGCGGCGCTCGCCGCCCGGTTCGGCTGGCACGCCGCGTTCGCGGCCCCCGGCCTGGTGTTCCTGGCGCTGGGCACGGCCTGGCTGCGTCTGCCGGCGGCCGGTGGGGTCGGTGCCCGCGCCGCGCGGCCCTTCGTCCCGATCCCGCGCGCGCTAGTGCGCCGGGCGGTGGTCATCCTGCTGCTGCTGGCCGTGGTGTCCGGCCTGGTGTTCAACGCCTTCACCCTGCTGATGCCGAAGCTGATGCAGGAGCGGCTGGGTGGGCAGGCGTTGCCCTTGATCGGCGCCGCCGCGTTCGCGGCCACGCTGTGCGGCGCGCTGGCCCAGTTCACCGTGGGACGGCTGATCGACCGCACGACGCTCAAGCGCGTATTCCTGCCGATCAGCCTGGTGCTGGTGCCGAGTCTAGCCGCGCTGGCGGCCGTGCAAGGCTGGCTGGTGGTGCCCGTGGCCGGGCTGGTCGCGGCCGCGCTGTTCGGTCAAGTGACGCTGACCGAGACGATGACCGCTCGCTACATCGCGCCTGAGCTGCGGGCGCGCATGTACTCCGTGCGCTTCTTCGTGGGCTTCCTCGGCGCTGCCGCAGCGGCGCCGGTGGTGGGGCTGCTGCACGAGCGCACAGGTTCGCTGGCCGCGCCCACCCTGGTGCTGGCCGGGTTCAGCGTGGTGACGCTGGGCTGCGCGCTGCTGTTCCCCGACCGTCAGGAAGAGCTGCAGCCGGAGCTGTCGGTGGCCGGAGCGGTGGCGGCCGAGTGACCGTGCGGCTTGCCTTGACTTGTCACCTTCGGGATCAGCCAAGTTGACGGTGCCGATCGAGGCAGCCTGGGCTTGAACTGCTCAAATTTACGATGTCCGACAGCGTATGTTCCAACGATCAGGCATGGGCTGAACACCCGTTACTCTGAACGTCCTCGGGCACGTTGGGGCACTGTCGCGCGCTCTTGGATTGACAAGCCGGCCACCTGGTCATGACCGGTCGTCTCGAGCGATTGCAAGGCGTCCCTCATCGCTTCCTTTCCGGCCCGCCAGCGATCGTCCAGGGTCGCGCGGGAGAAATCGAACACCTTGCCCAGGCCAGCCTCGTCGAGCCCGGCACGATAGCTGAGGCAGAGCACCGTCGCCTGGTGCGAGCGGCCTTCGGCAAGCATCGCCGCAATCTGCGGATCGTTCCGCAGCGCTGGCGGCAGCCGGGCCCCGAGACGGCCGATGATCGCCCGCAGCCGATGTTCCCGGTCTTGGCCCTCCAGCAGCCTGCGCGATTGATTGCCGAATGCCAGGTCGACCGCGCGCGACGCACTGGCTGCGAGTGTATGCGGCCGGCTGCCCTCCCGCGCGAACAGATCGACCACAAAGCACAGCATGCCGTCCGACGCCGGGTCGCTGAGCACGAGGTCGAGCGGCGCATTCGAGGACAGTCCTCCATCCCCCAGCAATCGTCCGTCGATCTCGATGGGCGCGAACAGGGGCAGCAGGGCGCAAGAGGCCATGACGTGCTCGGGCTCGATCCGCACGCCCTTGCCCGTGTCGAAGACCACGCGTTCGCCGCTGACGACATCGGTGGCGGCGATGCTCAGGCGCACGCCGCCGTCGTTGAGCCGGTCGAAGTCGACTAATTCCGTGAGGTGGGCGCGCAACGGGGCCAAATCGTATAAAGCGGATACATCGCCGACGCCCACCCGCGTCGTGGAAGCGAGGCGGGGACGGAAAAAGCCGGGACGGCCGAGGAACAGCGTTTCCAGTACGGCGGCTTGATTGTACGCCTGCCGCCAGGGTCCCGCGTCGGGCAACCCGAACCAGAAGGAGACGACAGGGGTTGGATCCGTCGTGGCGGCTTGCCAGAACTGACTCAAGCGGCCGACGCGAGCCTCTGGCGCATTGCCTGCGATGATCGCGGCCGTTACAGCGCCGATGGAGCTCCCGGCCACCCAGCCTGGCAACGGGCCGCCACCTTCCTGCAGGGCGGCGTAGGCGCCACCTTCGTAAGCGCCAAGTCCGACCCCTCCGGCAAACACCATTGCGCAGATACGGTCGGCACGGTGCATTTGGTCGTCGTTCGGCATTTCAAGCCTTTCTGCGTCAGGCGTCATGGCTGCTTCTCTCCGCCGGTCCGCCAAACTCGCCCGCAATCGATCGGTTGCTTGGCGGCAAGGCGAAACCGTGCGACTCTGGTTGCCGAGTTGGACGGGTGCACGACACGGAATAGGTAGTCGTGGACGTCGACCTGCTCGGCACCGTCCCAAATGGGGACCCTACCGCGGCGTGGTCACCAAAGCAGGGATGGAGGTGGCAGCAGAACAATCACCCTCCCTGCTCACTTCAGGAAGCGCCGCCACGACCGAGCGCGGCGCGCAATGCCCCAGCTTGCGTCATAGGCAAGCCACAAACGCCGCCGCTGCAGACGTAAGCCGTCGGATGGTCGCCAAGGGCGGCTTTGCCGTAAGCTGGATGGTTACGCCCAAGGGAAGCAAAGTCGCCCTGCACGCGCAGCAGGCACACCCTCGGGTCGGGCGTCGCGAGGGCGGCATGGATCAGGGCGCGCGCGCGGGAATCCTGCGCCGGACCGACAATGACGACAGTGGTTGCGTTCTCGAGCAGGTCTGCGGCAGCAAGCAAGGTCGGCATCGAGGCAAGCGCCCGGCCGGCTCCTGCGAAGGCCCGCAGCGTTGCCTCGGCGTGACGGCGCCAAGCCGGATCACCGGTAAGGTGATACAAGCGGGCCAGCACCTCGGCCATCATGCCGTTGCCGGACGGCGTCGCGTTGTCGCCCGCGGTGCGGGGCCGGGCGCCAGCGGGCACGTCGACGGCGTCCGCGGCCGTGGTGAAGAAGCTGCCGTCCGCGTCTGCGAACCAGTCGAGTGCGGCGCGGGCGTAGGCGACCGCTTGGTCCAGCCGCGCCGGTTCGCCAGTGGCCTCGTACAGCGACAGGGCGGCCCGGGCCATCGAGGCCTGGTCGTCGAGCAGGCCGACGGCCGTCACCTTGCCCTGCCGAAAGGCGTGTTGCACGCGCCCGTCCGGTCCGGCCATGACGGTGCACACGAAGTCGAACGCTTCGCCCGCCCGCGTCACCCACTCCGGCCGCCCGAACACTGCCCCGGCTCGGCAAAGGGCCGACACCGTGAGCCCGTTCCAATCCGCGAGCACCTTGTCGTCCCGTCCCGGCCGCACCCGGTGCCGACGCTCGTCGAACAGCCTGGCACGCCCGCGGGCAAGCGTCTGCTCCAAAGCCGCATCGCCAAGCGGCGCCAAGCGGCGCAGAATGGTCTGCCCTTCCCAATTGCCGCCGGGCATCGCATCGTAGGTGGCCTTGAAGACGGCGGCATCTGGGCCGAGCAGTGCGTCGATCTCCGCCACCGCCCATACGTAGAAGCGCCCTTCCTCTCCCTCGCTGTCGGCGTCCTCGGATGCAGCGAAGGCAGCGCTGCCTTCGGCCCCAAGCTCGGCCGTCATGTCGCGCAGCAGCCAGCCGACGGTCTCCTCGGCGCGAGCGGCAAGCAGCGGGTCCGGCTTGTCCGCGCCGACCAGGGCGAGCAGCTCCAGGAGCTGAGCGTTGTCGTAGAGCATCTTCTCGAAATGCGGCGCCAGCCACTCGGCATCGGTCGAGTAGCGTGCGTACCCGCCTCCAAGGTGGTCGTAGATGCCGCCCTGCGACATCGCGCGCAGCAGCCGGCGGACTGCCTCGGCATAGTCGCTTCGCCCTGTGCGCGCGTGCTCCTGCCATAGGAAGCGAAACACCGGCGCGTTAGGAAACTTCGGAGCGCTGCCGAGCCCGCCGTGGACCGGGTCTTCGGACGCGCGCAACGTTTCGGCAACGCGGTTCAAGTCCGCCGAGGTGATCGGCTCGCCTGGACTTGCTGCTGACATGCGTGAAAGCGCTTCTTGCAACCCGCTTGCGTTCTGCAGCAGCGCCGGGTCGTTCCCCGACCAAGCGCCGGCGATGCCCTGCAGCACTTGCCGGAACGATGGCCGTCCCCCGCGCGGCTCCGGTGGGAAGTAGGTTCCGCCCCAGAACGGCTCAGCGTTCGGGGTCAGGAACATGGTCAAGGGCCAGCCCCCGTGGGAGCCGAGCGCCTGCAGGGCCGACATATAGATGTGGTCGATATCCGGCCGCTCCTCCCGGTCGACCTTGATGGACACGAACAGCGCGTTCATCACGGCGGCCGTGTCCGGGTCCTCAAACGACTCGTGCGCCATCACGTGGCACCAATGGCAAGCCGCATAGCCGATGGAGAGCAGAATGGGACGGTTCAGCCGTCGCGCTTCGGCCAGCGCCTCGGTTCCCCATGGGCGCCAATGGACCGGGTTACCGGCGTGCTGCAGGAGATAAGGAGACCGCTCGAGAGAAAGCAGATTCTCAGTGGATGCCATATGAGCCCTCGACCATTGAGCAGTGTTGGAGATAGGCGATCACAGTAGCCGACTCAGCAGGCTTGAGGCATCCTTGGTCGCCTCGCCGTCGGCCGTGTTGTCGAAAATGCACCAGTTTTGCTGAGTATGCGCCGGTGTCTCGCGCATTGTCCGGGCGACAGCGTCGAGGGCCGTCGAACCGCACGCGAAAAGCTTCGAGAAAGGCCGGCACCGGTGCCTCGTCGTAGCGGAAGCTGGGCGGCAGCTGCATGAGAACCGGTCCGAGCCTGTCGCCGAGTGCGCGTATCTCCGTCAGGAACAAGGTCAAGCGGTTCCGTCACAGCGACGAGCTTGCGTGCATGCGTGGTCTCGCGCGGCAACTTGACCGCGAACCGGAAATCCGGCGGGACACCCGGCCCAGCGCGCATAGGTGCTGGGCTTGTGCGGCCGGTAAAAGGAGGAATTGATTTCAACGGCGGAGAACCGCCACGCGTATCGTTCGAGGTGCGTCCCCCGACCGGAAAACATGGTTGCAAGCAGCGTGGGTATGGTCCACCCGGCGGTGCCGATCATGACCGCGCTTTGCATCCGGCTACGTGCTCACCATTCGGCGGTCTTTCCTTGCGAGGGTCGTGTGAACGTCCGGATGTCGCGGGAGGCCAGTAATGCGCCTACGCTCACCAGCAAGGCGCAGGCGCCGAGCCCGAGCGCACGCTCCGTGCCAATTAGGCTGGCCACCGGGCCAGACAGCGCGAAGCCAATCGGGCCGAGGCCTAACGCCGTAATTCCGAACAAGGAGCTGACCCGCGATAAGAAATCGTGCGGAATGCTCTCCTGCAGCGATGTTTGGATCAAGATGTTCACGACAGCGAGGGCGACGCCGAAGATTGCACTTCCCAACGCCAGCAACGGCCCGGGTGCGTGCAGCGCGAGCATGATGAGAGGGGTCGCAAGCAGGGCGATTGCGAGCTGAACCCCTAGCAGCGGGCGAGGAACCTGGATGCGGAGGACCAGCAAGCCGCCCACGACCCCACCCACGCCGGTTGCCGCAGCGATAAAGCCCCAACTCCGGGCGCCGTCCGGTACGGATGCAAATAAGGATGGGCCGAGCACAAAAAACGGGGCGAAGACGACCAGGTTCAGCAAGCCATACTGCACGGTCACTAACTGCAGCCAGCGATGGCGGCTGAACTCGCCCCAGCCAAGCCGGAGGTCGGCGACCAGCGGAGCGCGGGGTGGGAGGGCGTGAGGCGCGAGCCGCATGAACATGAGGCAAACAGCGCTTGCCGCGTAGGTCGCCGCATCCAAGCCGATAGCGACCGCGCCGCCGCCGAGGGCAACAAGCAGGCCACCAAGCGCCGGACCCAGGACCGCCCCGACCGAACCGGAAAGGCTGACGAGGCTGTTAGCGGCCTTGATCCGTTCGGCGCCGGTGACCTGCGGGATCAGGCCGGTTTCGGCAGGGCCGTAAAACGCGGTGCCGACACCACAGCACGCGGCCAAGGCGATCAGGGCCGCCAGGCTCGGGTGGCCCAGCGCCAGCAAGGTGGCCAGCGTCGCCTGGCTGGTGCAGCGCAGCAGGTCAGCGGCGACCATCAGGCCCCGCCGGGACCAGCGGTCGCCGACCACGCCGCCGAGGAGCATCAGCAGCACCATCGGCGTCGCCTGCGCGGCCAGCACAATGCCCACTGTGGACACGGAGTAGCCCGCAGCGAGCACCGAGAAGGTAAGCGCGACTGGGACGATGGCGGTACCCAGGGTGGAGACGCTGAACGCGGCGAAGAACAGCACGAAATTCCGATGGCCCAGCAGTGCGCGCGTGCCGTTTGAACACAGTGAGGGTGGGGTTGTCATGATGCAGGCCGCGGTAGCAGACTCGGCAGATACTTGGAAGGTGCCGCGGGAGTGGACTCATCCAACTGCGGAACGGCTTTCAGGAGACTGGCTGCCTTGTAAGTTTAAGAATCCACCCGCCGTCGGTTCAGGAACTCGCCCTGGGGCAGAGCAATACAAGGGTAAACCTGCTGTGGACAGTTTCGCTTACTGTGGTGCCGTCGCGAGTGTGGTGGAAGTTAGTTGGTGGCGTACTCTCTGGTTTGTCCAACGGGCACTGTCGACTTGGCTGCCAGCCGGTTGCGAGTTGCGGCTGGGCGGGGTAGCTGGACGGGATAACAACGCCCGCTGCTCCCAGCTACGCCGGCTACCGGTTCCCGGTCGAGGTCATCAGCCATGCCGTCTGGCTCTACTTCCGCTTTCCGCTCAGCTTGCGCATGGTCGATGAGCTGCTGGCCGCGCGCGGCATCATCGTCACCGACGACTGGGAGGGCCACCACCGTGTGATCCCGCCCGAGCAGTTGTTCACCGGCAAGGACCTAACGTTCCCCCATCGAGCAGGACAACAGCAACGTCAGGCACTGCCTAGCCCGCTTCCGCCGCCGCATCAAGGTGGTTTCCAAGTGCCGGACCATGGTCGACCTGTCGCTGCGCCTGCCGCACCACCTGCAACACCCCGCAGCCTTCGCCAGCTACGCGCAGCGACTTACAGCTATCTTCAGTTAGAACTCTCCAAAAGAGACTTACCTCATTAAGATTCGATGTAAGTCTGCCTATTTATGTAATATTTTCTGGAACACTAATTGTTGCATTGTCTTTATATCCCTACAAGTAGTTGCGCACCTAGGTTGAGTCTGGGGCTTGTGGATCGGCTGAGGTGATGATGGTTGACGCGGCCCCGGGGTGGAGCGGGCGCTGGCGCCGAACCCGGACCGTATCACCGATGCCAAGCTCAAGGCCGCCCGCATTGCACGCCTGCCACCGCCTTGACCCTACCCCGCACCCATTTCTCGACCATGTAAGGGTGCTACGGAACCCTGCCGAAGCACAGCCACAGCAGCCTCAATCAAGATAAGGGGGTTCGCGAGGGTAGGAGCAGCTTCGCCTGAAGTCTGCCAAGACAGGAAATTTTGGTTTCGACTCGCTTGTGGCGATGCGCCGCGCCGACCGCCGAACGACGACAAAGCGGCCCGCTGCGCCACCGTCAGAAACATGGGATCGCGGTTCACCGAGCCCAGCTTGCGCCGGGCTCGGTCATGGCCGCCAGAGCCGCTACCGCACCAAGTCTGCGACGAACGTCTCAAGGTCGCGTTCCGCTGTGCTTTCCTGCTCCTGGCCGCCGTAGACTGCGATGCATCCGGCAGTACACGCCGGGTCGCTGGCGACTGGGCTAAAGGGAACGAAGATGTGGTTGGTCTTGGCATCCACTGCGACGGAATGAGCGCTGATGTCGGTCGGCACGTTCGTCACAAACTTGTTGGTGAAAGCATCGATGACGCCGAGTGACGGCCCGCCAGCAGCCGTGGGATTGCCGCGGGCGGCGAGGTAATAGTTGCCGTCGCCCGGGTTGTACCAAATCTCGTCCGAGCCGGAAACTTGGGGAATCTCGGCAAGCAGGGTGCCATCGCGCGCGCTGATGACCTGGGAATTATTGGTGAGCGAGCACCCGACCAGCAATTGCTGCCGCGGTCCGAGCACGAGCCCGGCGCTGTTGCAGCCAGTTATGGGAAAACGGCCAATCTCCTTGGATTGCCGCGGATCCACGATCGAAACCGCGCCGACGTTCGGATCGGCTCCCAACTGCGTCAGGTTGACGTAGAAAAGTCCGTTCGCCGGATCGTAAACGGACGCTTCGACGCCCATGGAGTCTTTGAAGACGACGTGGCCGAGAACGCGCCGGTCGTCTGGTCGGGTCGAGATTAGGGTAATGAAGGGCGGCGTCGCGGCGTTGTTGGCCACGACGAGGATTTGGTCACGCGGATCGTAGGCCATCTCGTCGGCCCGTTTGGCCTGGTCCGGAGTCTGGCCATCAAGCGCGGTCGAGATCGTGGCGAGCGTCGTTTGCGTGTCGATGTCGATCACCTTCACGGTGCTGTCGCCGTCACCGACCCACACTTCGTTGGCGCCGACTGCTTGCACGCCGTCAGGACCGGAGAAGTCGAAGCTTGGTTTTCCGGTGGCCGGATCATTTTGAACTCCGACGAACCCGCCAATCTGGGCCACGACGGTGTTGGTGCGGGTATCGACGACATCGAGCGCTGCGTTGGAACGGTCAGCGAGGTAGTACAGCCCGCGTTTCGAGTCGACGAAGCTGATGTCGAATACCGCAAGCGGCTTGCCCGGGAC
>JAABUJ010007535.1_pt1 | contig 10126 bp, 8 predicted proteins | sample 5559131 | NCBI WGS metagenome assembly JAABUJ01 (sample SAMN10711875, study PRJNA513366) | rock metagenome | isolation source: Antarctica rocks | place: Antarctica: Victoria Land, Mt New Zealand nord | collected 2016-01-07 | reverse complement strand
TCTATACGCATGACCGTCTCCTCGGTGGCGTCACCATCGAGGACGTGCTGACCTCTTTGTTTGCCAAACACCAGGGCCTGGCGCCGACATGATCATCCAGTGCCCGTCAAATCACAACAGTCGAGAAAGTAACCCCTCGGAGAAAACACTAGGGACCAGCACAGCCCGCGCCTCTATCGGTGCCCGTAATGCACAGACCCTGCCTCCGGTCCCGCTTCCGTCGCGATCATATAGTCGAGCGGCGTTGCCCGCCCGTCCACCCATGCCGCGCGGAAGTGGTCGTCGCCCAGCGCGGCGCGAAGCGCGGCCAAAACCTCATCCTGGTGGGGGCGCTCAATGGGAGGCAGGGGCGTAGCATGCTCCTCGCGCAGGGTGCCGGCGCGCCTATAGAACCGGGCCGCTTGCTCGGCCCGGCCTTGCGCCCAACAGGTCGCCGCGAGGCTTTCTAAGCACGCGGCGAGGCCGGTGTGGTCGCCGCTGCCCCGCAGCAGATCCAGACCCTCGGCGCCTAGTGCCGCCGCCCGCTCGGCGTCGCCTCGGTCGCGCGCGACATTCGTGAGCGTGCGCAGCGTCGCGGCAAGGCCACGCCGGTCCCCCAAGTCGCGCCGTACGCCCAAACTCTCGCCGGCCAACTCCGCCGCGTGGATCGGCATTACCAGGAGGGAGAGTGTCGATCCGAAGATTATCTCAAGAGCATCGGATCGTGGCCGTTACGCCCTACCAGTATGATCCAGACGCTGTTCGGCCCCTCTTACCCCATCTTGACCGGACGCACGATTGACGGGTTTGCCCCGACGGTCGTCTTTGTGTCATCGAGTCCGGATTGCTACACTGCGTACAGTCTCGAAGGCGGCCCCTAACGTATGGGGCTTATGCCGCATTGGACGACGAGTGATATCATGGCCTCATCGCCTTGTGTTAAGTGCGGCGCCGTGCGCGCCCTGCTGGTCGTGGGCGCGCTCGGCGCCTCCGCATCCCTCCCATTTCCACGCGCCGCGGATCGGGCCGGCGCCCTCCCCGGGGCGCGCGTCCTCGCGGCCGGCCCCTTCCTATTCTACTCCGCGCTCTACGCCGATCCGCGCCTGCGGCCCCGCGCCACGGCCATCGCCGCGTGGTTGACGTCCGATGTTCCCGGCGTGGGCGCCGCCTCCTCTGGCTCTATCGCGGACGTGGGACGCTCGGCCCCGTGGTGGAGCGGTACGCGTCGCTCGGGACGACGGGATGCGTCGGCGCGACGTATCCCGCCGTCCGCCCCGGAGACCGCGGCGGCCGGCCCAGCGGCGGGCTGATCGTGCCGCTCGGCGCGCGGCCGGGCCAGCGGGCGGGCTTTGCGCTCGATCTCGCGACCCCGCGCGGGAACTGGGGCGTCGTCATCCGCTACACGCTGCGCACGGGGACCGGGACGAGGGCGTCCACACCGACCGTGGGCGCCGTGTCGGTCACCTCGTCGGGCGGTCATGCCTTGCCGGCGTACTGTGACCTATGACGCGCCGTATCCCTGAGCCGGAGGACGACGAGCGCCAATGGCGACTCCTGGCAGGATTCCGAAACGCTGGTCTGGCGCGCTCCTTGGGCGCCCTCCCTATATGCTGTCGCCGTCGACGAACGCGACGCGCGGGTGTTCGTCGACACGGCCGGCGGACGGCTGGACATGCTCGACGCGGCGACGGGCACGATCCTCCACAGCGCGGCCCTCGGTGGACATCCAGGGGCCATCGCGGTCGATCCCGACCGGGGCCGCGTCGTCGTCTCGACCGTCACGGCGACCCAGGAGCGCGTCGCCGTGTTCGACGTGCGGGACGGCCGGCTCCTGCACACGCTAGCCATCGGCGCCACGCCGGGTAAGGCAGGCGGCGCCGTGGCGATCGACGGCGCATCGGGTGACGCCTTCGTGGCGCAGTTGACCAGCGGCCACATGAGCATGGTGGACGTGGGGCGAGGCGCCATCCTGCGCACGGTCTTCGTCATCAGCTTCCTTGCACGCTGAGTTTCGCCAGTCGATTAGTATAACCATGATTGTTATGGCGCTCCGCCCCGAAAGACCCTATACTGTACCCAGAATACTACTACCACGCGTCCGAAGGGAAGGAAGAGGTCTATCATGCAGAGATATAGGCGCTATGCCCTCGCGGCCCTGATCACCGGCACGCTCGCGCTTGCCCCGGCCGTCAACAGCGTAGGGCACGGCGTTCACGCGGATACGCCGCCGGTGCGTGCCCTTACAGCGCAAACGCCCGACGCCGTGACGCACGGCGGCGCGACGCTGGTGCGCCACCACGATCCCAACAGCACGCTTACCCTCGACATCGGCCTTACCGTGCGCGATGCCGCTGGGCTCGACGCTTTGATCGCCGCAGCCAATGACCCGGCCAACCCCCAATATGGGCATTACCTGACTACCGCGCAGTATATGGCGAGTTATGCCCCGACCGATGCGCAGGTACAGGCTGTGCGCGACTGGGCGACGACCGCCGGCTTGACCGTCGACTCCGTGTCGCCGGACAATCTACTTGCGGATTGTAGATGAACCTTGCCGCCTTCGGAAGGACTCTTTGCCGCCGCGTGAGGGTGGAGAATGGGTTGAGAGGGAACACAAACGGAAGGTGAAGGTTGCCGCGCTTCCCGAATGGAAGCAGAAAGCTGCCGCGCTTCATCGCTGCGGGGTGGGATCCTGCTCCTGCAGAAGGGCCGTCGATGAGAGTTGCCGTGCTGAATCGGACGGTGAACCTTGCCGCAGCGGCAACTCTCATCTTCAATCTGCACTACTGGTCACCGTCCACGCGCCGGCCCATCAGGTGGAGCAAGCGCTGCATGTGGCTGTCAACGACTACAAGGATGCCGCGCACTCCTTTTACTCCAATGACCGCGACGCCACCGTGCCCGGCGCTTTGGCTATCCGGGCCATCAGTGGGCTGACCAGTATCCACCGATTCCACACCGCGCTGCATCGGGACGCGCGGGCGCCGTCTCGGTCGCTGGCCGTACGATCCGGTGGCTACTACCCGAACGACTTCCGCGCCGCCTACAACATGGGACCCGTCGGCGATGGCAGCGGCCAGACCATCGGCTTCACCCTGTGGGGGACCTCCGTATCTCAGAGCGACTTGAATACGTTCGCCAGCAACAGCGGCACTCCCACCATCGTGCGCGGCCAGTCCGGCGCCAATGGCATTGACTGGATACCCGTCAACGGCGGCAGCAGCGACACCAACGAACTCGTCGAGACGGCCATGGACGTGGAGTACGCCCACGGCGTCGCGCCCAATAGCCACCTCAAGTATTGGCTCGCCGACTGCGCCTTTGACGTCACGACGGGCAACTGTAACCCCAGCGACACCGGCCTGGAGCAAGCGATCAGCGCGGCGGCCAACACGACCGACCCAAATCTGCACGCGGTCTCCAACTCGTGGGGCGGCGGCGAGGCCGCCAGCACGAGCGACCCGTTCACCTCCAACACCAACGCGTCGCTACAACACGCTGCCGGCGTGGGCATCACCTTCTACTTCTCGAGCGGAGACCAGGGCTCCAGTTCGGGCGGGACCGGCCTGCCCAGCTATCCGGCCGATAGCCCCTACGTCGTCAGCGTCGGCGGCACAACGCTCAACACGGGCACGGGCTATGCCTACAGCTCCGAGAGCGCCTGGAACGGCTCAGGCGGAGGCTGCTCGACGGTGTTTAGCCGTCCGTCCTGGCAGACCGGTATCGGTGCCGCCACCTGCTCTGGCCGCGCCGAACCCGACGTTGCAGCCGACGCCGACCCCAACTCGGGCGCTGATGTCTATGTGAACGGTACGTCTCAGCAAATCGGGGGCACCAGCCTGGCAGCTCCCCTGTGGTCCGGGATGGCAGCCAACCTCAACCGCTACCTGGGCGCCAACGGCAAGCCCCTGATGGGCTTCTCGGCTCCGCGTATCTACCAACTCGCCACCAACGCCACGACCTATGCCCGCAGCGACCAATACGCCGCCACCCGCAGCCACCAATACGCCCGCTCCTGGGGCCACGGCGACCAAGCCAGCGACGCCAACCGCGACGGCGACCAAGCCAGCGGCGCCGACCCCAACCAACACGCTGGCCCCCGCCGTGACCAACACGCCGGTTCCCACCGCGACGAACACGCCGGTTCCCACCGCGACGAACACGCCGCGCCCGGCCCCAACCAACACGCCAGCCCCGACGGGCAACATCGTGGTCAACCCTGGCTTCGAGAGCGGCCCTGGCGTCGGCTGGTCCGAGTCCTCCAGCGGCGGCTACGAGGTCATCGACACGTACAATCCGCACACGGGCTCGTACAGCGCCGACGAGTGCGGCTACAACAGTTGCACCGAGTACGTATGGCAACAATTGACGATACCGAGCAACGCCAACCTGCGCTACTGGTGGTACATGACCAGCTCGGAGGGCTCGACGACGGCGTATGACTACCTGCGGGTGCAGGTGTACAGCATGTCCGGCACGTTGCTAGGCACGCTACGGACGTGGAGCAACACGAGCAGGCGCAACGCCTGGTCGCAGGACACGTTGAGCCTGGCCGCGTACGCGGGGCAGACAGTCGTGCTGCGCTTCACCACCACCACCAACTCCTCGAATCCGACCAACTTCTTTGTTGACGACGTGTCCGTGCCATAAGGCTGCGAGAGGAGGACGAAAGCATCATCTTGACACGCGGCGGGGCCGGCTAGCCACCTGGCTAGCCGGCCTCGCCGCCTTTATCTATCTATGTCAGTCTGTGAATCCAGCGATCCGTCAACGCCGCAATGGCGCGTTAGGGCCGCGCCGCCGAGTGCGGGCAGCGTCAGCATGCTCGACGCGTCGCGCTAGCCGGCGGCGTCTGGCTACGATTTGACCCGATGCGCCGGTAGGACCACAATAGAGACAGCCCGATACCGCACGCCTGCGGTTGGCGCCCTACGGTCTTAGTGGAAAGAGTCGCGTCGTGCTCACCCTCACCTTCACTACCCCGCTGCTGTTGCTGCTGCTTCCGCTCGTGCTGGGCTGGGCGGCGTGGCTGTGGCTGCGCGACGCGGGTAACCTCTCGCCGCTGCGCCACCGTTTGGCCCTGGCCCTGCGCCTGACCATCCTGGGCGCGCTGGTGCTGGCGCTCTCCGGCGCGACGTGGCAGCAGCCCGAAACGCGCCAGGCCACCGTCTTCGTGGCCGACCTCTCGGCCTCGGTCGCCGGCGCGGCCGACGCCGAAACATCCTACATCGCGCGCGCCCTCAAGGCGCGCGGGCGCGACGACGCCGCCGGCGTCGTGTCGGTCGGGGCCGACGCCCTGGTCGAGCAACCCGTCGGCCAATTACGCGACTTCACCGGCTTCCAGTCGCTGGTCGACCGCGGCGCCACCAACCTGGAGGAGGGGCTCAACCTCGCCGGCGCGCTGTTCCCCGTGGGCTACCGCAAGCGCGTGGTCGTGCTGACCGATGGGCGCCAGAACATCGGCGACGCGCTGGGCGCGGCGCGGCTGCTGCGCGACGAGGGCGCACGCGTCGACGTCGTCCCGCTCACGCCCGCGTCCGGTCCCGAAGCGTCCGTCGTCAATGTGCAGGCCCCGTCGAGCCTGCGCCAGGGCGCCAACCTACCGCTCACCGTCAAGCTGCGCGGCAATGTGGCCCAGACCGCCACGCTCGATGTGTATGAGGACGGGACCCTGCTCAGTCACCCCAGCGTGTCTTTGGGCGTGGGCGATACCATAATCCAGCTGCCCCTGCCCGCGCCCACGTCCGGCTACCACAATGTGCACGTCGTGCTGCAAGCGCCCCTCGACACGATCGCGCAGAACAACGACGGCTACGCGCTGACGCGCGTGCGCGGGGCGCCGCGCGTGCTGGTGGCCGAGGGTTCGCCCGGCGAGGGCGCTATCGTCGCGGCGTCACTGCGCGCCAAGGACATGACGGTCGCGGGACCCGTGTCGGGCGACCAGTTGCAGCCGAGCACAGCCTACCTGGGTGGCTATGACGCGGTCGCGCTGGTAGACGTGCCAGCCTACGAGCTCGATCCGGCGTTGCTGGACCCGCAACACTCGCCGCTGCGCTCCTATGTGGATGGCGGCGGCGGCCTCGCCGTCATCGGCGGCCCGCAGAGCTACGGCGTCGGCGGCTACACCGGCACCGCGCTCGACGACCTGCTGCCCGTGAGCATGAAGCTGCCGCAACGCAAAGATACCCCCTCCGTGGCCGTGGCGCTGATCATCGAGAGCCTGGAGTCGGACCAGAACGTCAATATCTCCAAGGCCGCCGGCGAGGGCGTGGTCAAGCTGCTCACGCCGCAGGACCGCGTGGCGGTCAACGACGCCAACGGGGTCGGGACGCCGGGCAATGGTTGGGCCGTTCCGCTGCAGTACGTCACGAATAAGACGGCCATCAACCGGGCCATCGACGCGATGAATCCGATCGACCCCGGCAGCTACAGCCCCTCGCTGCAGGCCGCCTATGATACGCTGACCAAGAGCGGGGCCAAGATCAAGCACATCATCCTGCTCGGCGACGGCGACGCGCCCGACGACTACTACCCGCTCGTCAGCAAAATCCACAAGGACGGTATCACCATCTCCACCGTGGCCACGGGCGCGGCGGGCGGCGGACCCAGCGACTACGGCGAGATGCAGGATATCGCGCGCTGGGGCGGCGGCCACTACTACCAGGCCGACAACCCGAGCAACATCCCGCAAATCTTCCTCAAAGAGACCAAGCAGATCGCGCGCACGGGCATCGTGGAGGAGCATTTCGTGCCCGAGGTCCTGAACTACAGCGCCGGTGGCGGCTCCATCATCGATGGCGTCCCGGCCGCGCCGCTCGACGGCTACGTGGCGACGACGGAGAAGCCGCTGGGTGAGGAGGTGCTCGTACATGTCACGAAGCACGGCGTCGACCCGCTGCTCGCGCAATGGCAGTACGGTCTTGGGCGCGTCGTGGCCTGGACGAGCGACGCGCAGGGGCGCTGGACCGCCAGCCTCATCGGGAGCAAGGCGGGCAACCGGCTGTGGTCCAACATGGTGTCGTACGTGCTGCCACCGGAGTCGAGCCCCTACCTCTCGCTGGCCTCCGCGCCCGCGGGCGGCGCGGTCCACCTGACGGTGACAACGACGGGCCTCCCGCTCGACGCGGGTGTCACGGCGCGCGTGGATAGCCCGACTCAACAGCAGCAGCAACAGCGCTCCACGACGCTCCCGCTGCAGCCGACGGCGCCGGGGCAATACGAGGGCGACGTCCCCGCCGCCGAGGCGGGCGCCTACATCGTGAACGTGACGGCCGCGGCCAATGGACACAAGTACCTCTTGCGCTCGGGCGTGGTCGTGCCCTACGCGCCGGAGTACCGCGACACCGGCCTCGACACGGGCTTCGTGCGCGCGATGGCGGCGACGGGCGGCGGCGCGCTGCTCACCACGGGGGACGCGGCGGCGAGCTTCGCCGACAACGTGCCGCCCGTCTACGCGCCGCGCCCGCTAACCGTGCTCCTGCTGTTGCTGGCCCTGCTGCTGCTGCCGTTCGACATCGCCACGCGGCGTCTGCTGATCGGCCTGGCCGAGGTACGCGAGGGGCTGGCCGCGCTGCGCCGCCGCCGCCGCGCCCTGACGCCGGCGCTGGCCGGCGCGCCGATGGCGGCGGCGCCGCTGACGAGCGTGCGCGCGCAGCGGTCGCGGCGGCAGGAGCGCGTATCTGGACGCGGCGTCCAGCCGCCGGCGTCCATGCCAGCGGATATAGCGGCGCGAACCACACGGGAACCGGCGGCGCCGGCCGCGTTCACGGCGCGGTCGGGCGCGTCGAGTGGGCGCATAGCCACGCCAGCGCGCCCGACCGCGCGTCAGGAGAGCGCCCCACCGCCGGTCGTTTCGCCGCCAGCGTCCGACCCCGCCGCCGAGTTGGGCGCGACCGCCGTCACGGCCACCAAGCTGCTGGAGGCCAAGCGCAAGCGCCGCGGCGGCTAATGGTGGGCGCCGCTGGCCTGGCCTTAAAAGACCATGGCAGGCGACGGACCTTAAAAGGTCTCTCGAGCGATCTGCACGGCAGCCGCCGACCGGCAAACGGTCGCGGCCGCGCTGTTTGCCACCACCAACCGCTCGCCTCCAACGGCCTGCCGGCTGGACGGTCAGCGAACCGAAGCCGGCGCTCCCAGTAGAGACGCCATTGAAATGGAGCATCGTGCGACACGCCGCCGCGCATAACGACTACGACCGCCTCGTCGCGCGCGTACGCCATGTGCGGGCGCTGCACGGCGACATAGCGCCTCGCCGGGCCGCCGCCATTTTGGAGATGCGGCGGAGCGCGACCCACGCCAAAACTGTGGTGGCGCTGGCCGTCTGCTGGACGCTGTGCGTTATCCTCCCCTTTGCCAGTGGGTTGCACCTGCAAGCAATCGTGAGCCGCCGCGCCGTGGCGCCCGTGAGCAAGCCGCCACCGCCGCTCGTGCGCGACGCGCTGACACGCCTTCTAAGTGTGACGCCGGTAGCGCGTCTGACCACGGTGGCCGGCACGGCCGAGGTGGACGCGTGGTCGCCCAACGGGCGCTATCTCGCGGTCGGCTACTCGGGAGGCGCGCTGCTGCTGTGGGATGTCGCGCGCTGGCGGCTCGCCGCGCGCTGGCGGCTCGCCGCGCGGGTAGGGCAGGCCCATCATCGCTTCATCGGCGCGCTCTCCTGGTCGTCCGACGGGCGCCTGCTGGCCTCCGCCGCCGCCGATGGAACGGCCGTCGTCTGGGACGCGCGGGCGCTGCCCGCCCTCAGGGCCGTCGCCGTCATCCGGACGGCGCCGCTGCGCGTCCCCGCCGTCGCCTTCGCGCCTCGGGGCGGCCTGCTGGCCGTCGCCGACGGGCTCCACGCCGTGATGTTGTGGGACGTGTCGCCGCGCCCCATGGGTGGTTCACGCGCGCGCCTCGCCGTCGGCACGAGCGAGGGTCACGTCAGTCAATGGCGGCGCGACGACTGGCGAAGCGTCGTACGCGCGCTTGGGAGCGAGGTATGGGCGCTGGCGTGGGCGCCGTCAGGTACAACACTGGCGGTCGGGTGCGCCGACGGCGCGGTGCGCCTCCTCGCGGCCACGGACCTCGCCACGCGGAGCGCGCTGGTCGCGCCCTTCCACCGCGCGCCCGTGCGACAGGCCGTCGACTTCGGCGCGCCCGTCACGCCCGTCACCCGTGTGCGCACCAAGAACCATACAAAGGGGAATACTATACTTATCGCGGCGGGCGCGGCGATCAACGGGTTGGCGTGGTCGCCCGGCGGGGACCTGCTGGCCGTCACGGCGACGGGCGTGCCACTGCGCCTGTGGCGTCCATCCAGCGGCGCGGTCCTGGCGATGTACCGCCCGGCGTGGGACCAGAACGTCGTCTCCTGGCGTCCCGATGGGACGTTGGCCGCCGTGGCCATGGACGACGGCAGTGTGGTCCTGCTGCACGCGGCTTCGCCCGCCTTCCCGACCACTGTCGCCTGCCGCGCGCATATACGCGACTGGTGCGCGCTGCTAACCCATCCGCTGGCTCCGGCCCCGATGGCCGCCCCGGCGTGCCGCCAGCCTTCATGGGACGCTAATGCACCCCCATACACAGCGTTGGGCTAACTCGATATCCTGAAGAGGTGATACCGCACGTTACAATAGTGATAACACGAAGGAGATAGCTCAGTGCGCTAGATTACACACGTATTTTTTGACGTGGCCCTGCAAGAGCAAGACGATGAGTAAATCAGGCGAAAGGCTATCACTATGAGCGAAAAAACGTTGAGCATTCCACGGTACGCGACAACATTCACCGGAGAAGTACTCGAGCGGCTACTGTCACGTCCCCCCAATAAAAGTCTGCTTCGCGTGCGGATGGTACAAGGTACGTGGACCAAGGGGCCGGCTCAACTTGTAGATATAGCCGGAAATATCCATCCTGTGGTCATCCTTGGCGCGGCGATCGTGGATGGCCGGCCGCCTGAGAAAATTGATGCAAGCTCCGACTTCATCATGATAGAGGGCGTCGCGGCCAGCGACATCAAGCCGGAGCAATTACTCATCCAACGTAACTACCTAGGTCCCTCGGGGCGGGATGATGCCGGTAGTTGACAAAGGCATGCCCGTTTCCGCACTATGAAGGATATGGAGACAGCGAGCCTACGTGTGCAGGTGGTGGACGCCTATGAGCAGGG
>JAABUJ010007534.1_pt1 | contig 10127 bp, 4 predicted proteins | sample 5559131 | NCBI WGS metagenome assembly JAABUJ01 (sample SAMN10711875, study PRJNA513366) | rock metagenome | isolation source: Antarctica rocks | place: Antarctica: Victoria Land, Mt New Zealand nord | collected 2016-01-07 | reverse complement strand
CTTTCTTAAGAAGATTAAAATTTAATTTCTTTTTAACGATTGATATTATATCATTGTTTGAGCTTCGTTGCAAAAAAGATCAAAGTCTTGAATTAAAAATAAACGAAGAAAAGAACATCGAACGAGTTGACGAACAAATTTTTGCTAAGATTGTACGTCTTGTGATACGTGAGCTTATCGTTCTCTCGTAAGCTATTAAAGAAAATAAGCTTAATTAAGCAAAATCTCTCGTTACGAAGAAGTAGAAAAGAATAACACATAATAATTATTTAAGTTTTACGAACGATAAGATCGTAGAAATTAGTTATTCACGTACAAAGACAAAAGATTTTTCAAACTAAAGTGTGAGCTTTAACGAAAAAAATATACTTAAAGACGTAGTTAACGAAAGTCTTTAATATAATCTTCTTTAAGATGTTGAAGCGAAATCGAAGATAAATCAATTAGATTGTACGAATAATTGTTGAAGTAAATCTTTACATTTTAATCTTTTAATTATACTCGAAAAGAATTAAGATAAGATTGCGAAAAAAAGAATAATAATAAACGCGAATTAGTATCTCTTTCTAGAAGTGACAAAGAAGATGCTTAAGAATAAAGTAGACGATGTTTGCGAAATAAGCAATCTTGACGAGACAAAATTTCTCGTTAGCGCGTGTCTAAGAATTGATCACACGAAAGCTTTTAAGATGTTAAGCGAAAAAAACAAGAAAAACGTCGCAATTATAAAGTGCTAGAAGAATAATTTGATCGATTTATATTTGTTGCAATGAATTATTTAGATAAATGATGTTTTTAGAGATTCGCAATATGTAAGAAAAGAAAACGTGAACTTAGTAATTTTATTCTTTGTTCTTTTGCTCGTAATCAATGCGAAATTGTTTAAATTTGTCGAACGATCTATTGTTAACGTATAACATCTTAGAATTTTAAGTAATACGTTAAAGAAACGAGAAGCGATAAACGAATTTAAAGTCGTAAAGCAATGAATCTAAAAAGATTATGCGTTTAATTAAATTATCGAAATTTAATGTACAACGAAGAATAAAATAAGCGAACACGCTAATAAGGCGAAAGATTTTTTACTTTTAATGAAGGCAATTTGTGATGCATCTTAATCGCTAAGTCATTCGCGTCATTTAATGTTATAATAGTTATTAAATTATTTATTGCAAGAAAGCATGCTATTCGAATGAAGCGAAAGATAAAAATTTATGCGAGAATTAATAACTAGCGACGAGATAAAGTTTTATGTACGAGCAATTTCAACTAAGGAAAGTGCGATAGAGAGAAGTTTCGTTTAAAGCTCTTTTGTAGCATTTCTTAATAAAAAGATTAAAACTAGTAAGAAAACGACATATTGCAAAAACAATTAAATTAAAAGATCGCAAAGATGTAATTACGCGCATATTGTATATTAATTACAAGTTTAAAATCGTTCTTGATCTTAAAGACATCAAAATTCTCTTATTTAACGAATTTTTCGTTTTCGAACTTTAATTAAGAAGCATTCTTGACGAAGTCGTCGACGTTAAACTCGCTCTTCTATTTGAATTTATCGTTAAAGAAGCTTTTTAAGCTTGCAAACGAATTAAAGAACGAGTCGAAAAACAAATTTAACGTTTGTTGTATTGCGACTGGTTGCTTTAAGAGAACGTTAACGAATTCTTTACGCAACATTATATTAATAAATTGACGCATAACAAGAAATAATATGAAAAATAAACGTTCAAGTCTAAAGATTAAAATAATTGTGACAAGACTTTTACTTTAGTTGAGAGACAAATCATTAAGCAAGAAAAAGCGACTTCTTGTCAAGAAATTAATGACGCTATAATTAATAAATATGATCGTTTAAGAGTGCGAAGAAAGAATAAGAGATTAAACATCGACGATAAAGAGTACGAATCGCGTTGTGTCTTGACGAAAAGTGACGAATAAATTAGAAAAAAATGTAAAAGAGTTGTTTGCATCGAGATGTTAATGAAATTAAGCAAAATTAACGAACATTTCGAGATTTTTATCTTGAAAAGATCGATCGAATGCGAATCGCAATGAGAGAAGAAAGAAAAGATTTATCGAATAATTAGAAAGAAAGAGTCAATAATGTTTATAAATATCTTGTGACTCATTTGATCTTGTCTTGCAATTAAGAGATTAGAATGAAATTAAAATAAAAGATTTTTGCGAACGTTAAATGTCTTTTGATCTACTTTATTCGTAGACATTTTGGAGATTTTATGAAGAATTTACTTATTATGAGCGATTTAGAAACCTCAAGAATAATAAGAAGAAATGTGTAAGAACTCGAGATAAATGTTGCACGCTAATTAAAGAAATTGCTCAAGATAATATTTGAGAACAATGCGTATAATGCGATTGCTTCTACATCTTTGACGCTAAGATCAATAAAATTTGCGACAAATACAAGAGTCGCTACTATACGTGAGCGAGAATTGTGTGTAATTAAAGACGTATTTATAAGAGATAAAAAGCGATTAAAGTCGCGCCAAGAGTTAATTCGTATTTAGAATAGATTTGTCGATGAACAATGCGAACGTTAAGTTCGATGCAAGATTAATTTGAAAAGATAGAAAAGAAAGAAGTAATACTTTTGAAAACGTTATTAAGAAAATAATTTAAGATGTTGATGCGACAATAAGAGTTCAAGAACGCATGCGACGTAAAATAAGACTAAAGCTAACGTTTGTTGTCGAAAGCGCGAAAGAGAAAGCTAATTAAAACGAAAGAGATTCAAGAGTGAAAAGCGAGTTCGTGATAATAACGATAAGAAATTAAAAGAGAAGACTTTGCGCTACGATGTTGTTCGTGATTTAGCTAATGATCGAAGCGACCACGAACGAGATAATTATGTCGTAGAGAGTGAGAGAAGACGTCTACGTTGCTAGTTAAGTCTTAAGAGAAACGTTAAGAAGTATAAAGATAGAAAGAGCGAGAGCTTGCTAGTAATGATTTGCGAGATATTGAGCATATTGAGCGTTGCGACGATCGTTAAGGATTGCTTGATAATCGCGTTGTCTTGCAAGCTTCTTCTCTTTAGTAAAAGAGATTAATCTTTAATTGCGAGTCATGTTAACGTAAATAAAATCTAAACGAATGAGCGAAAAGAAGAACGAACGACGAAAAGAAGCAAATAAGTTCGAGAAATTTAAGAGAACGCATTGCTAAATAAGATAGATATAGAATTCTTAATAGTTCTTTACGAAGAATCTACGCTCTAGTATGCTCATTGCGTAGAAAGCTAAGATTCTTCCAACGACGTAAATGAAGTAAGACAATCGCTTATCTTGTCGTTGATTAATCGATAATTGAGCGACGATTTCGATCTAGTTGTATGTCGTCAACAATGAGAAAGTAGACAAGAGATTGCTCGCTTCATGTTAAATCAAATCTAGACTATTAATAGACAATAAAGAGATTTCAAGTGAATAAATCGTAGTTAAGAAAGAAAACTATTGATCGCTAGCGAGATCTACGAGACATTCGTATCAACGTCGATGACAATATGTTGATAATGATAATCGCACAACAAAATCTTGATCTTTTGCAAGACTTGCGAACGTTGATGGCGAAAACGATTGCGAAAGCGACGAGTCTTGATAATTTAAAATAAAGCGTGACGATTCATGTTGCGAACGCAAAGACAAGAAAGAGTAAAACAAGAAAAAAATCAATAATAAATAGTAGACATCGAAGCTAATGAAGCAAAGCGAGAATTGCGAGTCAAGATCGTTGCGTTAGCTTTATCAATTAACAAACGTTTTATCGTATTAAGCGCGAAGCTAGATTTATAGATAGTAGCAAATTATACAAAGAGTCAATCAAAATAATGGAAATCGTATTAAGCGACGAGCTAGTCGAACGAGAATCGCATATTGGAGAATAAATCCTAAAAGTCAAAAAGAATGCTTAAAACGATTGCTTTGACTTGACAACTTAAGAGTTAATTGCGAGAAACGATAAAACGTTCGCAATTAAATATCGACGATTTCGTACAAGATAAAAGAGCTACAAATCGAGAGCAATGCTTCGATGCTCGTAGTCTCTCTATTGAATCAAGAAGTTTGCGATCAAATCGAGCGAGAATCGTCGACGCAAGCTGCAAAGCGCAACCCTAACGAGTCGAGTAGACTCGAGGATCGCGTGCGACCAACTCTTATTCCTAACCCAAACGCCCTAACAACGTGCAACGTTGTATCAAGCTTCAAGAGAGATGGCGCGGCCCGCTAAGCGTGAGCGCACTAGCGCCGGTTAATAACTAAATTCGGCCCCCTCACTGCCTCGTTGGACAAGGCGGTAAGTGAAATAACCCTGGTCAGGCACGACAAATCACCATGCCCCAGCGATCCTCCTACGCAGCTCGGGCACGTTATCTTTGCACTGATGTGGATCATTCCTTGAGCTGAGAAACTCTTGTTGAATTGCCGATCCGCACCGAAGCGACGGATCCCTCAATGGTGTGAAGGTCAATACAATATCGTTCAGCTACTACGAACGTAATTTTCAGTCATTGTGGTAATGTTACGTGGCATCCGTTGGTCCAAGGGCCATGAGATCTTGGAACAACCAAAGCTGCTTTGGCCATCCCACCAATCGTGCCGGGGCTTATTGCGGCTCAGCCCGTCTCGACCCTTCTCGATCATAATCTCGCATTCCAAAACCGACCTCGATTGATTATATGTATCACGGACGGGCAATGTGGACTTCCGGTCTCGCTTCTGACTCAGTATTTCCTACCTCGACCCAACTCAGCGACTATCGGCAGCATGCATCATGCCATACGAACTTCGAAGATAACCTTGAGAGATGACCTGGAGCCCTTCTCGACTGGGCGAGCCCGCTCGACCGTAGCGATTTGCGTGGTCTTCCTCATCTTGGCAACCATCGCTGTAGCTGCTCGTTTCTGGGCGCGACGGATAAAGGGAATGAAACCTGCACTCGACGACTGGCTGGTTGTCATTAGCTTAGTGTTCTATTATCTGTCAGCGATCGAAACAGTGCTGCAAGTAGGCATTGGACGACTAGGCCATCATCTGAACGGGGGAATTACACCAGACCAACTCATCAAGATGGGCAAGGTTCGCCCGATCACTCCTCTTTTCTGTGTTGATGGCAGACCTGATTCGATCTCTTCAAGCTCGGGGCTTTCGGACAATACGCTTACGCTTTCACAATGGGCGCCATTCGATGGTCGATCTGTTCCCTTCTATACCGCATATTTATCACAAAAGGATTGCGTCGGCTCAGTAAGTAAATGAATTGACACTTACCTTTCCACCAAACATATCGACATGACCCTGACGTTTCGATGCTCAGTACTCGCGTGCAGCGTCATCAATGTTCTCTGGATCGTCTTCAACATCATCATCATTTCTGTCCGCTGCGTTCCTTTCTCCAAAAACTGGTCATTTACCGAGCCTGGGACCTGTCTGCCCCAAATACCTATCGTAGCAGCTGTTGCAGGATGGGGTCTTGCAATCGAATTGGCTATCTGGTCATTGCCCATACCTGCGTCATGGAGGCTGCAGTTGCCCCGTTCCAGCAAAGTAGCGCTGAGTCTTATCTTCGGACTTGGCATTCTTGACATAGGTGTTGGCATCGGGCGTCTGGTCACGATCTTACAAGTGGATGAGAAGGACCCGACTTGGTCTGAAGTACCCGCATTGGAATGGCTCGCGATCGAGCCAAGTATAGCCATTATTGTCGCATGCTTGATGGTATGTCGACCGCTGATGGAAAAGCTTGGGCCTGCGAGCTGGCGGCAGTCTTCCAGGAAGAATCATGTCGATGAAGATCACATAAAGCTTGTGGGCCGTAAGCTCGGTCATCTCTCCCGAAACGAAGCCACCTGTGATGGTAGCGCAGCCGGCAGCGTCATCGCTTCTCGAATGGAGCATGACAATCCGCAAGGGAGCGCCATTCATGTGCGGAGGGACTTTGATATAACCGCTGATGATAGGGTGTGAGTTACATGGTCTTAAAATGTTATCGAGTTACCAGCTGCAATTATGCAGCTTTGCTACGACGTAGTCATTTCAGTGAAATCGTACTCAGCTGCAAACGATCATGCATTCCGAAGCGTAGCCTACGTCTATTGTAACGATCTCCTCATGCTTCATGATGAGACACTAAAATTGCGGATGCTGTTTTCAAGCCGCTTGCGCAATGATGTCCGCAGCCAATTCTGCCACTGCATACATGGGTGCTTGCAGATGTGCCGTGATGGAAAGGGGCATGATGCTGGTATCCACCACACGAAGTCGATCAACGCCGTAGACGCGACATTGACTGTCTACCACCTTCCCCATGCTTGCGGTACCACCAGCATGAAACCATGACCAAGCCATGGCCTTGATACGTTCATCTAGATCCTCATCCGACGAAGCAGAGTTGATGCGAGGCATGCCTGGCGGCGGCGTCTCATCCACAATGTACTCCTTCATTGATTCCATCGCCTGCAGCGCACAACGCATCCCGGCACGCAGCACCGCGCGATCGTGTTCAGTGGTGAAGTAGCGTGGGTCAATGATGGGACTGTCCGTTCCGCTTTTGGAGGCAAGAGTGACCGTGCCACGAGATGTTGGGGACAAGCAGAGAATTCCTGTGGTGATATGAGTGCCATCCATGGGAGCTACTTCGACCGGCGCTGCTGCCGTGATGCCATACATGACTGTCACCTCGTAGTCTGTGCGCTCGTCGGATTGGAACCTTGTACCGTCGATATCTGCGGCCTTCCGCAGATCTCCATCTGGCGCGGCTGCGGTAGCCATCCAATCCATCGGATTGCCTGTCCCATATTCTGGTTTGTTAAACGCAGGTGAGCCAAACGCGTAGCCTTGATCGGGGTTCTTGAGCTTCCAGACAATGTTTACCGATCCATGATCGTGCAGGTACTGTCCGACTGGTAAGTCAACGACTTGCTTGATATCAAATTTGGACAGTTCCGTCTGAGGCCCAATGCCAGACAGCATCAGGATTTGAGGGGTCCGTAGTGCACCACAGCTGACGATGACCTCTTTCGCAGCTGCTAGTCGTCGGCCATCATTGAGCTCAACGCCGACTGCAATACTGTTCTCGATGATAACTCGCTGTACGACAGTGTTTGTCATAACATGAACACCTTCTAGATTGTAACAAATTGCGGCGTGCTGCCGAGAAGCATTGTGCCAACTCTCGACGAGCTTAGTAACCCCGTTGGGATGGCCGTTGTTCACGTCTGCGTTGAATTGAAGACCCGTAGATAGCAAGGCGTTCCGCACCGGCTCACGGAGGGCGTAGTCCCGACCACCAGAAGAAGTGTGCATAGGACCAGAGAAGCCATGGTGAGATTTATCGCCGTTCTCGTCGTGCCAGTGTTCTGATTTCTTGAAGTAGGGCAGCAGGCCCTCGTATGACCAACGAGGGTCTTCTACCATTCGACTCCACGAGTCGAAATCAGCGGCGTGGCCTCTTGTCCAGGCACCATAATTGACTGCACTACTTCCAGAAACTACTTTGCTCAGCTTGTGATGACGAAGCGTCTGTCAATGGAGGGAAGAAGAGCTTACGCAGTCGGCCGCCCCAATTTGGGATTTTCCGGTCCTGGATCTGAGGCTGCGGAGTAGATTGATAGCTATATTGGAGGGGCGTACCATGCAACGTTGGATACAGGACAGGTGATAGAACCGTAGGATTTCTGGACTCGTCCGGGCCAGCTTCAAGAAGAGCTACGGACAAGGAGGGAAGCGCTTCGCGCAATCTTGCAGCAAGAACACAGCCAGAAAGGCCCCCACCAACGATGACAAAATCGAACTGCTTGTCGAACGCCATGGTTATGAATCCGAGAGTCTGTTTGTAAGAAAGTCTTCAAGAATAGTCAAGGAGGAATCGCGATTGTAGTAGCGTACTAATCACTTGTCTGGGCGGTTCTCACGACAGTAGTGCTTGCGGGCGTCCTGAGGTTCCCTTAGAGGTTCTTGAGCTTCCTAGGTATTCTCACACACACACCTAGAACCCGAGGAATGCAAGTTGACGTCATAATCAATCCGTTACAGAGGCATGCGACGCACATGAGTCGGTAATAGGCGTAATTATTTTCCAGGCGAAGCAGGCTGCAGGATTGCACTTGCATGGGGGGCTTTTCAGCTAATGAGGCGCGGTCTGCAGGGTCTTTTGTGGGACACCAGCGCGGTAATTGCCGGCCTGTAGCCTCTAAGCACCATAGGCTCCGTATCTCGGTTCCTACGCAGGATCGTACTTGCATGTCAGGCAGGTAGGCTTTTCAGCTACTGAGGCGCGGTCTGCGGGGTCTCTGGTATGAACCCGGCGCGATATAGTCTGGCCTATAGCCTTTACGCAGTATAGGCTCTTTATCTCGGTTCCTTCAACTCCTTTTACATGCGCATGTCTGACCGCAACAGGATTCCTTAAGCTGGAACTTCCAGCGGCAAGAACAAGGAGCAGCTTCAACACCACTGACTAGTGTGGCAGTATGGTGTTCCTGTACATCTCAATGGGCTACCAATAACATTACCCTTGTGGAGATCTTTTGTGGGAGCTTCTTAGCTTACTATGGCTCTTTGTTCTCAATTGCCGGATATCTCATCGGCCTAGTCCGAGCTATGAGGCGGTGACGACTGCGATTACCTCTAACGTTCCAGAATCTAAGGATGCTCAGTACAGGCCCGGTGGAGCCTCTAGGCACAGCAGTGATCACATCGACTCCTTCCGCTTTAGAACTTTCTCCTCTTTGGGATACCTCAAACAGCAACGGCTTCTTCTCTGTTCGAGCCTGCAAATTTCTTCATCGTTCTTTGCTTCGAGAATCTGCCACACCACAATATGCTCGACCACACTTCAGAGATCCCGCCATCAGGACCAGATAAGCGCGGCGAGCTCGTACGTTCGCTTCAGGGCCAGCAAATCAACATTCCTGACCTTCATGGCTTCTTTCGATCATGGCCAGATGGTGTGAACCACGAATTGGATGCTTTGCGAGAATATGTCGACCGAACCCTAGACAAGTATGAGCTTTCACTTGCTTTCGGGGGAAAAGCATACCCGTCCTGACACACTAGACTCTTTCCATTGGGCAAACGCCTTTCGAAGCTTAAGGCCGCGGATCCTGCTCTGTTCGGAGCTTCGTGGTGGCCTTATGCCCCGTTAAAGAGACTTTGCGTCGCAACCTCTCTTTCCATTTGGGTAAGTGCGAGGCCCAGCTGCTCAAGAAAATACTGTCTGAGAGTTTATGCGAAGCTATTTGCCTGGGACGATGGTATGCCATGCTAGTATCCCTTACTTCTCGCTCCTCTTGGGAAAGAAGGCTAAGGGAGCTCCCTAGAGATCGATTCACTCGAATTCTCAGAGCTTTCGAAAAGTTTCGACAAAGCCCAAGCTTTTCGTGCACTTACTCTCGAGCGCGTCAGCACCCATCTTGCTCTCAACGAAGGGACCGGATTTCAAATTCCACAGACCACCGTGACGGATAACTGCAGCTCTATCATTGAGCAATTTGCGCCTGTTGGCCGAGCAGTGGTCAAGCATTACACGGTTGGTAAGGACCCCTTCCACACACGTCAGTAGGCTTTCTGGCCGGTTCAATTTATCATCGATAGAGCAGAGACAAGCTTTGATGGAACAGATCAAGCTTTTCGTCGAAATGTCGGAGGTAGAGCAACGTGTACAGCTCAGTGGACACATTCCGTCCGTTGAATCATACCAACGCCGTCGCATGGGCACCAGTGCTGTGGGTGTTTGTTTGGCCCTCCACGAGTGCGTACAGATTTCATCCCAGAGGAGCCACTTTATTCATTGAAGCAACATAGATACACACTACAAATATCTTTGCCCCGCCAGGTCTTGAACAGTCACGCGATGCGCTCACTCTGGGATGCAACAAATGTTATCATCTCTGTGTAAGTAACTGTTGCTCTTGTACGGTGCCGTTAAAGCCTGGAGCTGATGCTTGTTGCTAGCACCAACGATATCCTGTCGGTGAAGAAAGAAGTTGTAGGCCGCTTGAAGCCAGCTTCTTACGTACATCTGTAGAGCTAATCGATACAGGCTCAAGGCCAATTGGACAGCCTAATACCTCTGCTCTACGTTGAGCACGGCCACAATGCACAAGC
>JAABUJ010007533.1_pt1 | contig 10130 bp, 12 predicted proteins | sample 5559131 | NCBI WGS metagenome assembly JAABUJ01 (sample SAMN10711875, study PRJNA513366) | rock metagenome | isolation source: Antarctica rocks | place: Antarctica: Victoria Land, Mt New Zealand nord | collected 2016-01-07 | reverse complement strand
GGTTCGTGTTGCGCGAGAAGTTCAGCGCCAGCCGCTGGAGCGCCTGGATACGCGAGAGCGGGGCAACCGTCACCAACCTGGTCGGCGTCATGTCGGACTTCCTGTGGAAGCAACCCCCCGCACCCAATGACAGCGACAACGCCTTACGCTGCGTGTGGGCGGTGCCCAATCCCTCCAACATCGCCACTGAGTTCAAGCAGCGTTTCGGCATCGCGGAACTGGTGGAAAACTTCGGACTGACAGAGATCGCCATGCCGATACTCACCCCTTACGGCGCGCAGCGCCCTCGCGGTGCAGCAGGTTTAGCTGTTGCAGACTGGTACGACGTGCGGCTGGTAGACCCGGAGACCGACGAGGAGGTAGCCACCGGAGAGGTGGGGGAACTTGTCGTGCGGCCTCACGTCCCGTGGACGACGTCCCTCGGTTACTTCGGGATGCCGGAGAAGACCGCCGATGCTTTACGCAACTGCTGGTTTCACACCGGTGACGGCCTGCGGCGCGACGAGAACGGCTGGTATTACTTCGTTGACCGGTTGAAGGACGCGATCCGGCGGCGGGGGGAAAACATCAGCTCCTATGAGGTCGAGCAGGCCCTCCTTGCCCACCCCGGCATCGTGGAATGCGCCGTGGTCGGTGTGCCGGCCGGTGGTTCCGCCGATGAGGATGAGGTCATGGCGGTCGTTGTCCGGGACCCTCGAGTAGAGGTGATGCCTGAGGAGCTTTGGGTGTGGTGCGACGATGCGATGCCGTCTTTCGCCGTCCCGCGGTACCTTCGCTTTACCGACGAACTGCCCAAGACACCATCCGGCAAGCTGCAAAAGAAGTCGCTCCGCGATGCAGGCACAGCCCTCGCGGCGGACCGCACCGCAACAACCGGGGCAGGCCTGCCGACGACTACCTCCCGGTGACTATGGAGAGTGCTACCGGCGGTCAAGCCATTGGCGTTCTCCACCCCCGCCGCCTCAGCGCCGAGGATCCAGCCACAGGATCCTCACCGAATCTGGCCCGCAACGCTGCAGGGTTCAAGGGGTGTGCCCCCACTACGCAGGGGACCACCGTCCACACAGAACGTTCCGGGGGCAACGCCCGCGGGTCTCCGGTCTTCGTCATCTCGCCAACGCGACACGGACATTCTGGAGTAGTGCTCGTACCGTACTGGGCACGGCCTGCTGAGCCGGGGCGTCATCGACCCGGCGCTGCTGTCCGCAGGATTGACTATACTGAATCGATGCCTATAGTTATCTTGGATGTTCGCTTCGAGGAGGGATGCGCATGGCAACGCTGACGGCGCAGGAGGCCGACGACCTCGTTGATCTGGTAGGCAGCTTCGCGGAGTCGGAGATCGCGCCGCGGGTTGCGGAGTACGACGCGGCAGAGCAACTCCCGCGCGACATTCTCGACAAGATGGCAACTTTGGGGTTTTTCGGTGGCGTCATTAACCCGGCGTACGGCGGGCTTGGTCTGGACTACGTCACCTTCGCCAGAGTTGTCACGGAAATTTCCACGGTCTGCAACGCAATGGGGTGCCTCATCTCGATGCCATCAGGACTGGTGGGCGCCAGCATCGACACCTTCGGCACCGAGGCGCAGAAACAGCGGTGGCTGATGCCGCTCGCGCAGGGGAAGCACTTCGGGGGCGCCGCCGTGACGGAGCCCCGCTCCGGCAGTGATGTCGCAGGAATGACAACTGGCTATGTCAAGGACGGGAATGATTTTGTCATCAACGGCGCCAAGGCGTGGATCACCAACATCGATATCGCTGATTTCTTCGTCACCTTCGCCACGCTCGACCGCTCGCTGCAACGCAAGGGAGTCTCGGCCTTCATCGTCCCCAAGGACACCCCCGGGGTGAGCGTCACCCCTCAAAAGAACAAACTCGGATTCCGTGCCCTCACGACCGGCGACCTCGTATTCGAGGATGTCCGGATCGGACAGGAGGCTTTGCTCGGCGAGGAGGGCAAAGGGTTCGCGGTGGCCATGACCGCAGTGGAGCGCGGCCGGCTCGGGGTGGCAGCACGAGCACTGGGACTGGCCCAGTCGTGCCTCGACGAGTCACGCACCTTCGCGAACATGCGGGAAGCCTTCGGCCAAGAGATCGCCAACTTCCAGATCGTGCAGTCAAAGATCACTGATATGGCGGTGGGCGTCGAGACCTCCCGTCTGCTCGTCCGTGAGGCGGCTGAGGCACTAGAACGCGGACAACGCGGACGCCGACTTACGAGTATGGCCAAGATGTACGCCAGCGACGTGGCTTTTCGCTCCGCCGCTGATGCTGTGCAGATCCACGGAGCATCCGGTGTATCGCCCGAGTACAAGGTCGGACGACTGCTGCGTGATGCGAAGGTGCTACAGATCGTGGAGGGAAGCAATGACCTGCACCGCGCACTGATCGCGGAGATGGAACTCGGCCTCAGGAAGGCGTCGTGACCGGCAAAGGCAAGGTCGCCGTCATCGGTGGTGGAATCATGGGCAGCGGTATCGCCCAAATCGCCGCGGCAGCAGGGCACAGCACCTGCCTGCGCGACCTCGAACCGTCCGCCCTCGACACCGCGAAGGCGGCGGTCGAGAAGAGCCTCGCCCGCCTGGTCAAGGCGGGAAAAATGACGGAGGCCGAGTCCGCGGCCACGCTCGTCAGACTATGCTTCACGAGCAGCGTATCTGAGGCGGTCGACGGTGCAGACGTGATCATCGAGGCCGTTCCGGAGCAGCTCGACCTCAAGCACCGGGTCGTCGCCGAGGTACTCGAGCACGCGGTACCGGGGGCGCTGCTCGGCACCAACACTTCCCAACTGTCCATCACCGCGATCGCGGCACCACTCGGGGCGGCCGCCGAACACATGGTGGGCATGCACTTCTTCAACCCACCGGTGATGATGCGGTTGGTCGAGCTGGTTCGCGGCTTAGCGACGACCGACACCACCCTAGACCGTGCCCATGACTTTGCGACCGGCCTCGGCAAGCAGGTCGTGGTCTGTCAGAAGGACAGCCCCGGTTTCCTTACAAGCCGTGTCTCGGCAATCCTGCGTCTGGAGTGCCTGCGGATGCTGGAGGAGGGCCTCGCGAGCGCTCAGGACATTGATACCGCGGTGAAACTTGCCTTCAACCACCCGATGGGACCGCTCGAACTGGGCGACTTCAACGGGCTCGACACCTATCTTCACGCCGTCGACGGCCTCGCCGCGGCGCACGGTGAACGCTTCCGTCCCACGGTCGGGCTGCGCAACATGGTCTCGGCGGGCCGCCTCGGCCGGAAGTCGGGGCGCGGTTTCTACTCTTATGGTGCCGACGGCGCCCGAGTCGAACCGTGACGGCCGACCTTCTGCAGCCGGGGGTGCTGCAAACTGTGCGACTGACCCTCGGCGACGACGGCGTCGCGTGGATCACCCTCGACCGCCAGGACTCGGCCAACGCGCGTAACCAGCAGATGCGCGACGAGCTGCGCCGCGTCTACGACTTCCTGGCGACTGAAGCCAGAGTCCTCGTGCTCACGGGCGCAGGGGATCGATTCTTCTGCGCCGGCATGGACCTCAAGGAATCCGGGAGGCAGGAGACGTCACTCGCCCGGCGCGAGCGGCTGCGCTCCAGTCGCGACATCGAGCTGCTCGCCGCGCTGCCGCTGCCGACCATCGCCGCCATCAACGGCTACGCGCTCGGCGGCGGACTCGAGATGGCGCTTGCCTGCGACTTGAGGGTCGTCGCGGAAGAGGCACAGGTCGGCCTCCCCGAAATAGCCCACGGCCTCGTCCCCGGCGGCGGAGGCACCCAGCGACTCCCGAGGTTGATCGGCGTTTCGCGAACCCTTGAGCTTCTTTACACCAGCAGACGGCTCTCAGGCCGCGAGGCAGTGAGTCTGGGGGTCGCCACTGAGTGCGTACCTCGCGCGCAATTGCCAGCGACCGCGGGTCAGCTCGCCAGCCGGATTGCTCAGCAACCGGGTGTGGCGCTGCGAACGGCAAAAGAACTGGTGCTGCGAAGTCTGGAGACTCCCCTGCACACGGGCCTCGAGCTTGAACTCGACGCGCTGCTCACGCTGCTCGAGGAGACGGCCCGCTTGGGCGAGTCCTGAGCTTCAGGGGGCGATATCGCTCCACCGCAGCGGAGTCGCCGCGGCATCCGGGTAGTGCTTGTAGGTGTAGCGGCGGAAGGCGCTGACGTGGTGGGCCATCTCGGCGCGTGCCTCCTCGACATCGCCACTCGCAATGGCCTGCCAGATCGCGGTGTGCGCGGCGAGGACCGCCGAGCGCCGCTCCGGTGGAAAGCTGACACCGACCCGCGAGCCGTCCATGATGTGGTCAAGGGAGTTGAGGAGCAAGGCGAAGACGGGGTTGCCCGCGGCCGCGGCCACCAGTTCGTGGAAGCGCTCGTTCTCCTCAAGAAAGAGGTCAGGGTCACCCAATCCGGCGGCCATGGCCGACACCGACTGCCCGAGGAGGTCCATGATCTCAGCGTCCTGCCGTGACGCCGCCAGCCCGGCGATTGCCGGCTCGAGCACCTCACGCACCTCAAGGATCGAGCCGAACAAGGTGCCGTTGAGCTCGAGGAAGAGGCCAAGCGTGCTCGCAAGATCGCGAGCATCAGGTTCGGCAACGACAGGCCCACCTCCCGGCCCCGGCTTCACAATTACAACACCGGTCATCTCTAGGAACCGCAAGGACTCCCGCAAAGTGCCGCGACCTACCTGGTATTGGACAAGCATGTCGCGCTCGGCTGGGAGCTTGATGCCAGGCGCGTAGCGTTTGCGGGAAATCTCCGCGACGATTCGTTGTGCCACCGCCATGGCGGTCTTTTGCCGCCGGGGGGGGCGCGAGCGACGGGATGAATTAATTTCGCTGACAGTCAATTCCACGTCGCTCATACCCCAGTCCTAGGTGCCGCAAGCGGGGGTGGGGTGACGCCGCGTGGTTTGTCACCCGCTGGCCCAGCGTAGGAAAAACGAACGTGCCGCGCCTGCCGGCCGAGCAGTCCTGCTTCCACCAACCGCATGGACAGCGGCGGTAGCACGGACAGGGCGACAGCGAGCCGTCTGCTTGTGCAGACGCTTCTCCGGCACACTCGGCGCCCTCCTGCAACGTGAAGAAGCTGGCGACAATGCCTGGACGGGTCAGCCCCCGGACGAGGTCGAAGACGAAGTGGACCCCGACGACCCGTCCGGATCGGCTCGGTCCGGCAGCAATCTTCGCCAACGGGCTCGGTCCGGCAAATTTCGGCCCGCATGACCTCACCACCGACTACGGCGATGCTGTGCACGGTTCCTCCCTAGAGTGGCTGGTCCCTGACGGGTACAATAGTATCCATAGATAGTACGATACATACAGTTGACCTGCCATCGACGAGGGTGAGCCGATTTGCGTAGCCCGGCCGGCGGATCACTTGGGAAGGATGTGAACCGGTGTGATGAGTTCGAGTAGCCATCGGGTAGCGGAACTGTTCCCCGAGCAGGTCTGGTTGCCAAAACTAGAGGGATCCTCTGCAAAATTCGTCGAGGGACTTGCCCGGGTCACCGACGTGATCACGGCCGACGGCGCGTTACCTCGAGGACTCAAGATGCTCTGTGCAGGGGCGATCTCGGCCGTCAAACGGGACGGCGGGTTAGTCGATCACTTTCTCAGCGCAGCCGAAAAGTCCGGCATTCCGCGCGGACACGCGGAGGGCGCCGCGATCGGATTGATGATCTCCCGTGGCGCCGCGCCATACGAACTGTTCCTCGCCGCACTGGAACAGGCTTACGGGCCTGAGGAGAGCCCTTCGAACGCGACAGCGACAACGTTCGGCGGCGATGTCACGAGTGCGTACACATATTTCGAGAGCTATTTCGGATTTGTGCCCGACTACGTAAGACTCCTCGGCGAGCGGGCCGCTCCAGCACTGGAAGGTTACTTCTTGATGCGTGAAGCGTCCCTTGGTGAGACACAACTGCCATCTCGCGACATGGAGCTATTGCTATGTGCGGTTAACTCGGCCGAGTACCAGCCGCGGTTTGTCGCGATCCACGCTAGGGGAGCCCGTCGTGCCGGTGCCAATGAGGACGAACTGGTCGAAGCGGCGTTGACCGCCCTGCCATTCGCCGGTGTGGCCTCTTGGCTACCCGCGGCGCAAGGCATCATCGAGTCTCGTGATGACGGCTAACTCTCGATCCACCGATGGGCCGTGTCAGCGTTGATCGCTTTCGGGGCGGCCGCTGATCTGACTGGCGGGCATTGACCGTTGCTCTAATCTGAATGACGACGTAGCGGGGGACTTCGCCGTGAGGAATAGTCAAGACCTGTGGATCGGCGTGTCATGCGACTCGCTGATCACCTCCTGATTCGTCGCGTCGCTCGACGAGCTTTCCGTTCTCGAACTTCGCGCCGGCGCGCACCAGCGCGACCAGGTGTGGGGCGTTCACGGCACGCAAACGGCACTGGGCGGACTCGATGAGCTCGAACGCCATCGCCACCCCGGCGGCCCGGAAGCCGGGTCCTTGGTGACCCGAGGCCGGGCGGTGGCGAAGGTCGGCTCGATGGGATTCGTCGTGCGCAGATGCACCCAATGCTCGGCCGGGTAGTCATAGAAGGCGAGCAGCATGTCGAGGTGCTCGGTGACCGTGGCCACCGCCTTGGACCACTTGGCGCCGTGGAGGTCGGCCAACGCCTTGGCCGCCGTGCTTGCGTGCTGCTTGTTCTCGGCGTTGTGAATCTCAGCCAGCGCAGCCTTCGCGCCCAGGTGCGCCGACTTCGGCAGTGCGGCAAACACATTGCCACCCTCGTTGAGCCAGCAGCGCTGCTCGCGGATGTCGGGAAACACCTCGCGGATGGCCTTCCAGAAGCCCAGTGCGCGGCCACCGATCGCGAGCACCGGCGCGGCTATCCCGCGCCGCTTGCCCGCCCGAACAGGTCGGCCCAGGACCGCGAGGACTCGCGGAACCCATCGGCCAGGCCAATCAGCTCCTTAGTGCCATCAGGCCGGACCCCCATCATCACAAGCAGACAGACCTTGTCCTGGTCCAGACGGACCTTGAGGTGGATCCCATCGACCCAGCAGTACACGTAGTCGGTCTCCGCCAGCGAACCCCTTGTTGAAAGCGTCCACGTCGCCTTGCCACTGCGTCGTCATCCGGGTGATCGTGGCCGCCGACAGGCCCACAGCTGAGCCCAGGAATTGCTCCAACGCGGGCGAGAAGTCGCCCGAGGGCAAACCGAGCAGGTAAAGCAGCGGCAGCACCTCGGCGACCTGCGGAGACTTCCTGGCCCCGGCCGGCAAGATCGCCGAGGCGAACCGCTTGCGGTGGACGGTCTCGACGTCGGTGCGCTTGTCGTTGACCCGCGGGGCCCGCACCGCCACCGCACCGGCTGCGGTGGCCACCTCCCGAAGCTGGTGGTGGCCGTTGCCGACCACCAGCCGTCGACCATCCTCATCGAGCTGCTCGGCGTGGTCCTCGACATAGGCCGCGACCTCGGCCTGCAGCGGAACTGCTCGCCCCAAATCTCATCCAGGTGCTCGTCGCGGTCTTTGCGCTGGCGGGTCCACCGATGACTTCCTCACCGTACCGCCGGACGACCGCCAAGGCATCGCTTGCGTCGTTGCGGTGTCAGGGCAGTCCGAGAACGCCGCGCGAGTCCTACCGCCGAGTTTTCAACGATGCAGCGTCCCTCTTGACCAGTAAAACTTAGCTTGCGGGCAACGACGCTACCCTTTCAGCTATACCTATGATAGACATAGTTTATGCCGTCTCTGTGATCGTTGTGAGTATGAGGTGAAGGACGTGCGGAGTATGACTGTCCGATTCAGAAGGTGCGCACCTGCCGCACTTTCGGGCAGGACGAGGGCGGCAGGGGGCAGTCCTGCCCCGTTCCCAGCCCAGGGGGATTTCCCGGCAGCGCGGCAGACGCTGACGCCCCACGGACCGAGGGAACCTCGCAGAGGTCCTCGGACATCGCCCCGGACGGGGAGTCCCAATGTGCACTACCAGCAGGCCGGCGATGGGTCTCAACCATGCCGATGGAGCGCCTGGGTTGAAGGCCGCCGAGGTCGTGATCGCAGCCAGCGTGAGGTATCCAAACCCTTGCACTACTCGGCCGAGGAAGTCCCGGAAAAACTAGAACTGAAGAACGTAACGTAAGGAGATCGGCCATGACAACGATCGAGGTACCACACAGCGCCGTAGACGAGACGGACCTGAAGATGAATGGGATCATCGACTCCGATGTTCACCCCAACTTCGTCAACGGCTTGCGCGATCTGATGCCGTACATGAGCCAGACCTGGAAAACTCGGCTCGGGATCAGCGACAATGATTGGGCGAAGGGGATGGCCGCAGCGCAGTTCACCCTGCCGCTGGACTACCTCTACATCAACCCGGCAGGGGCCTACCGTGAGGATGCTGCACGCCCCGGGATGCCGCCCGCCACTGACCCAGAGTTCGTCGCTAAGCAGTTGCTCGACCAGTGCAACACTTACCGCGCGGTGCTTCTGGCTGGGCAGTGCCTCGGGATCGGCTCGATGCCCGACGGCATGGTAGCCGCCACCATCGCTTCGGCTTACAACGAGTGGATGTGTGAGCGCTGGCTCCAGTTAGACCAGCGCTTCCGTGGTGCGCTTGTCGTCGCCCCGCAAGACCCCGAAGCCGCAGTTGTTGAGATCGATCGAGTAGCGAGACGTGATGGGATCGTCGCAGTGTTCATGCCGCTAGGCCAGATCTTGATGGGGGAGAAGCACTACTGGCCTATCTACGAGGCTTGCCAACGACACGAACTTCCGCTGGTCGTTCACCCTAGTGGTACCGAGAATGTGTTTGCCAAGGCTCCACAAATGGCTGGCACTCCAACGTTTTATCTGGAATGGCATACCGCGCTGGGGCAGATCCACCAGTCTAACACGTTGAGTATGATCTGCCACGGAGTGTTTGAACGGTTTCCTAAGCTGACATATATTATCGCCGAAGGCGGGTTTATGTGGGCGCTCGAAGTGATGTGGAAGCTCGACCGCGACTGGAAGGGTTTACGCAACGAGGTACCGTGGCTAACTCGACCACCATCGGAATACCTACTCGATCACATTCGATTCACCACGCAGCCATTCATTGAACCGCACGAACCGCGTCACCTCGCACCATTACTGGACATGTTACATGCCGACCGGACGCTGATGTACAGTTCGGACTACCCCCACTGGGATTTTGACAACCCACAACGAGCGCTCGCCGCGGTTTCTCCGGAGTTGCGCCGCAAGATCCAGATCGAGACACCCCGCGCGGTCTACGGTGATCGCCTTGACTGAGACTCCGGCGACGACTACGGAGCGCACCCAGACCGCCGCACGTCACGTTATTGACCGAGTAGACAATCTACCGCCGGGATCACGGAAGATCGTAGACATCGATGGGAGATCTATCGGCGTACTCAATGTGGACGGGCGATTCTTCGGATTGAGGAACACCTGCCCCCACCATGGTGCACCACTGTGCGAGGGCGTGGTTAGAGGCACGATGAGCAACACCGCGGCCCACAAATACGAGTACACGCGCCATAACGAACTCATCGCGTGCCCCTGGCACGGCTACGAGTTCGTGCTGGAGACCGGGCGCCCGCTGCTCGATCTAGGCCGTCTGCGGGTGCGAACGTATCAGGTCGAAGTAGAGAACGGTGAGGTCGTGATCTATACCTGAACGTCAACCATCTGAGATCGTGTTGGCCTGTGCCCTCCGCTTCATCTCGTAGGCGATGGATTCGGGATGGCACCGCAGGCGGGTGATAGCTACGGTGGCCTTCGCCCCGGATGGTGGACACCTTGTAGGCGAGGATGTTCGTCATGGGAAGACAGCGGCGGGCGTTCACTCCTGAGTAGCGTGTCGTCGCTAAAAGCTCTGGTCACGACGCTGCTAGTCAACAACGACGGGACCCCCGCGTCTCAGCCCCAGGACACCTCTCCCTGAACTACTTGGCGTTTAGCGGTCACCACCGAGATCGGTCAGGTCTTGCTTCGCGTACCTGCTAGTGACCTCGGCACGAAACGTCATCGACAATAACCCACTTTCCATGGCCTACCACGCTCACCGCTTCGCGGGCATTCTGACGTGAGGCGGAGAGCGTTTCGCGGGCACTTTTCGTGAGTTTCGCCCTCGACAAGACATCAACTCATTTCAGGTGTATCGT
>JAABUJ010007530.1_pt1 | contig 10132 bp, 14 predicted proteins | sample 5559131 | NCBI WGS metagenome assembly JAABUJ01 (sample SAMN10711875, study PRJNA513366) | rock metagenome | isolation source: Antarctica rocks | place: Antarctica: Victoria Land, Mt New Zealand nord | collected 2016-01-07 | reverse complement strand
TGGGGCCAGTAGAGAGGGTTGCGCTGAAGGCCGTGATGGTTGCCCCAGACGAGACAACGCTCCGTCGGAAACTCTTGGCCCGAGGAGGAAGTTATGGTGAAACCGGAAATACCTTGACGCGTTGTCGTGACAACGGGGAATAGGCGAAGGGTCTCCTTGATTACGGCAATGGTAAAGGGCAGATTGTTGAGGATATGGGGGTCTTTCATAATCGTTGCCTCTGCTGTTTCGGGGTTTGTTCCAAACACATCGTCATGTTCGGTGCGTATCGTGGCCAGTGCTGCTGGGCTCTTCCACAGGTTATGGTACAGGTAACAGAGGGTAGAGGCCGTGGTGTCATGTCCTGCAAAGACGAACAATTTCAATTGGCTGATAGCGAAATGGCGGAACGTTGCATCCATCTTCAGAGGCCCTTCCGTGGAACTCTTGGCATTATCTTCATAGTAAGTCTTGAGAGCCAGATCGATGACTGTTCTACCCGAGCTGACCACTTGGTTGGACGCGTATCGAGCCTCTAGTTTGGGAATTATCCAGCGATTCATCCTGTACGCATTCCAACGCCTGACGAGAGGGGCAATTGGATTGAGGAAAGCCAGCGGGCTGAGTTCAATTCCAAATGAACACCAAGGAATCTGCTCTCGCAGTGCTGCCGTCATATCGCAATAGGAGGTCTGACTATTGAAACGAACGTCCATTGCTGCTCGTCCGATAACGTCAATTGCAACACCGAGAGCATGATCCTCGAGCTTGAAAAGATCACCCTCCTTCGCATGCTTTCTGAGAATGGCACGGAAGATTTTGACCTCCTCCATTACACTGTCGGCAAGTGTGGTTATGTGACTCGAACTGAAGCCAGGATTGAATATGCGTCTCCATCTTTTCCACATCTCGCCCTCCATGGAGACCAAATCGAACTCGCCTGTCAGCGGCTCCAGGAAGCGGCGCATCCCGATGTGCTTCTGGAGATAGCGATCCTGACAGTACTGCGCTATCATATCTGGTGAGATGACCACCAATACCGGAGGACCAAACGGCCATGTGTCAAGATAAAAGGCCGGTCCAAGTTCTGGGTACGCCCTGTTAATCTGATCGGCTAGATAGTGACCGTGCGCATCTTTAGGAAGTCCGCCCAAGAATCGGGCACTAAGCGCAACATGACCGAAAATTGGATGATGAGGTGGCATAGGCTGTGTTTAGAATTTATTGATTAGCATCTTACTCCCATTCACGAGGATGTCGACTCACAAGGCCTTGCGCTTGAAGATTTCGAAAGAACATGCGAGCATTGTAGAGCTTGACAAGGAAAACGCTCGCAGCCACGCCAACGATACCAAACAGTAGTTGTAATGAAATTGGGTACATCGGAGCCATTGCAGCGTCACGAAGCACCACGCCGTGTCCGCTCAGCTGATTGCAAGATACACGTAGAACTGGAAAGAAACAGTCAATTCATCGGACGTGGACAGGAGAAGTCGAAGAAGGCTGTCTATGTGCAATCACACTTTTTGACAGGTTTCGATGTACCTGATCCGGTATCCTGCGGCCGTCTTGGGAAATAGAGTAAGAATCAGACGCTTGACAGTTCCGCGTCGCACTTTCCATGGGGAGCATACGTAGTAGGTTGAGAAAAGGGTCCGAGAAAGAACGGGTAAGTCTAGAATTGATGTGGTGGGCGGAGGCGCCTGGGGCTCACTTCCATCTGTTTCAGGAGTGCGAGTCCGTTACTAATTACATACCACCTCCGGTATGGGTTCGGTGGGAACGGAGTAATTACGCGCAAAAACCTTATCGCTGTACCATGAAGCCTTGTGACAGGGCCAAGATTTGGATCGAGGTGGTCACACGATCAGTTTACAAGGCAAGAAATTGCGGCGTGTAATGAATGCTGTGCGGCTTATGCAACTACACACCTCATGCGGGTCCGCTTGCATTGCATCGCAACGACCGCATCTCAGCTGAAAGTCAAAGTGGGACCGCAGCGTATCAGAGCGTCATCCGGTGCAACGAAAGCATCTTGATCAACGCCAGGTCAGCCTTGTAGTAAGTTGGGCTGCTGAAAGTACGGAGTGGCATTGCTACCTTGCTATGCCTCCCTGGCGGGTGACTGCCTCTTCGAAACGAGCTTGCAGCAATCCTGGTCTCGGGTCCAGATCCACCTCTATCGGCAGGGATCGGAGGCATTAGTATCTGTCAACCACACCTCCACATAAAAATAATTGATGGTAGCCATAGGGCGGTGAGTCTAGCTCCTATTCGGCTTATCGGGGTCCAACCAGAAGGCACTTGATGGAGTCAGGTTAATCGCTGACTCTGCATCATGCGTCGAGAGAAACACGAGGTGCGAACGAGAATTGGAAGCTCGCCTTACAGTCCGTTTATCAGTTACGCCCGGTTTGAATAAGCCTTCTCATGTTGCCGTAGTTGCCGTCACCATAGTACCAGGGGAACCCACCATGCACATGGAGTTTCTTACGGAAGTACCCTCGGTCTCACCAGCCTCTCCCGCCAGAATTCTTGATTTCTGACAATGATGCTTTGAAGAATGCAGACCCATAAATGTATTCGTGGCAAAGGCTTCTAGACTCTATTCCATCCAATACGAGAGGACCTCCATGCAGTCTGAAATGCAACAAAGCAACTCGAGATCCGACCCCGCTGAAAGAAAGCCCTGCCTACACTAACGATCTTCTCCGCAATTTGAATGGCGTAGGTCCCTGTGGACTCAATACCCCTGTGGCAAAGAATTTATAGCTTTCCGTTGTTTCGGGACCATGCAGTTCCACATCAAACTTTAACATTAGTATAGCGACAGTCAACCAAATCTCTTGCTTGGCATAATATCTGCCAGGACATATATTCTGGCCCCCACCATACGGAACAAAGATACCCTGAAGCCCCTCTGTGGAGAATGAAACCTGTTCGCTAACCGAGGAGTCCTGTGGCTCATTGGGTATCGGGAAACCGGGTTCACATGACAAGTCTGTCGCTTTTTCGGCACCAACAGCGCCTGCGGTTATCCCACTCGAAATCGCCTCTTGTTCAGAGTGACTCGCATGCATCCTGCAGTTCGAAATCAGTGGCTCCTGCGAGCTGGGTTTTGTATGGCCCGGCTTGGTAGGCCCGTGGTAGCGAGCATGAGTCGAGACTAAGAACCGTTCAGGCCAAAAATCGTGTAAACCATGAGGCTCTGAAGGGGTTCCCGTGTTCCAGAGCGTTTCGTCAAAGTGTGTTGTCCATCCACTAAAGCCGACGACATCGCCTTTCGGTATCAGCCATCTCCCTATGCGGAGATTTCTGCGCTCTGGTTTCCGCATGACGATACTAGCGCTTCGCAGTCGCAGTGTTTCGGCGTAAAGTGCAGAGAGGTAGGGTGAGGCGCAAAGCTCGTCTATGCTAATTTCCCCCGGTGCGTTGGCAGCGGAACAGGCCTCGTGAAGAGCTTCTCTTGTCTTGGCTAGAACTTGAGCGTCTCGATTAATGAAATATATAAGCCAGAAAGCAACATGACTAGAGTTGGAGTTTGCGCTACAAACAGTAAGTCTCATAAGGCAATGCTCAGCGTCTCGGTCAGACTTACCCCCAAATCATTCCTAGATCCTCTGCGGCCTTAGCGTCCGAGTCCATGGCTTCCATTTTGGACCACATGTCATGTCTATAGCGAATGATTTCAGCTCCATAAACATCACTGTATCCGAGGACGTTGCCATCAGGCATTAAATCGCCGCATTCCTGCTTCAAGAAGCAATGGTGTCTTTTGATCGTTTCGAGACACTTGTCTCTTGCATTGTAGGCACTTGGGATGATCCACCTTGGGAGACGTTTGGCAAGATTTGGAACTCCCACGTCGAAGTTGCAGAAGTCATCGAAGAAACTTGGATTTCTCCCAAGGAGATGCTTCCCGAACATAGCTGGAACAGATGCCTCGAAGATGACCTTCTGAACGAGTGTGAAAAGGTCCGGCATCTCCACCCACTCCCTGCTGAGATCAAAGCGAGAGAAAAGTTCTAGAGCATTCTGAGTAAATCTCGTAGACAACGGTTTAAGGCCTGGCCCTTGAATGAATTTGCCCAAGGACACGTGGGTCAGAAAGTCGATTCTGTGATGGCCCACCCGCGTGCTTTCTGGGTGTGGACGATGGCTCAGGCCGGAATCGTCAGATGCTATGAACTCCCTTGCTTTTTTTGGCATGCCAAACATGGTTCCGACAGCAACATCGCGGTAGATCTTGTTTGAGATGGACTGAGACTGGCTGAGTAGCCCAAGGATATCACGAAAATCGGAAAGCAGATGCAGGTTCATAATGACTAGATGAAGCTTGAAAGGAAATCGCTTGGAGGGGCGCCTGAGCAGCAATTAGTGCATACAATAAACACAATCATGATTGAATCAATTACCCAACGCGAGTGATCATTCCAGGTGCGTCGTATGCGAACGCAAGTGCATGTCCGAGAATCGGAAGTCTGTATGGGTAAGAGGGAGGAATGCATTCGTTTTCCTGGTCTTTTCCATCTTCATCGGATGACAGTACGACGTCGGCGAAGAAGGGAAGAATGAAGGGAAAGCCAAAAACAAGCAGAAACATACAGATAGACAGAGTGTCCATTTTCTTTGCTAACAAGAGCTTAAAGAGAAGGACACATAAGAATCATTCTGATGAGATGGACCTACCTTATGCCGGCATATGTTTATGCATGCCCTCGATACTCGCAGAGAGAGGGCAGAGAAAAGCCAGTCAAGTATAGCCGACACGTAAACTATGAGAGCAGCAAGCTTTGAAATTCCGATGGCACTTTCTGGTGGCGACGCAACTGCGGTAAGCAGGAGCACTGGAGGCGAAGCAGCTGAGAATATCTGATGTCCGATTCGCTGAGGATCACACCCTCACGAAGGAAACTGTGGCAAAGCCTAGTGGCCGTTATCAAAGACGAGCTGACTCGGGACAGCCACCCCAGCCTGGCAAGTTGACTGTCTCCACAATTTTTTGCAAGGATGGTTGTTGGTTGGCCTTTCCACTTGTCGCCCCAATCATTACCCCTAGTGTGGTAGCACCGGATCCTGCTTAGACTTTACACGCCGCGCGCCTACAGCTGCCGCCTGGTAGCGTCAAACACCTGATGTCGCAAGATCGAGATCGGGAATACGAAGCCTTCATAGTCGGTATGCCTTGTCCATTGCCTGAACTGATATGCCGAGCTGCTATTGGCAACATTCACCTTTCTGTGCCGTTTGGATCAGCAACGTCCGGACAGTCCCGTATGATTGCATGCGTAGTGGCCTCGATTCTTGAAAGGCAAATCGAGCGAGGTTTGGCCGGACGTAAATCGCCCCGCCCCCCAAAAAAGGTGGGTTGCACGGACTCAGCGCTCTTTCAATAGCGTCCTTTTGCCTACCGCTCTGATGAGCCATGCTGACAGCAGGCAAACTGGTTGAATTGGGGCACACAGCCTTCTCCCAACCACTCGCTTCCTTGATTGCCACATGGGTGTTCCATGAATGGACTATAGCATGCCTCGACGCGGCGCCCAGTTTTCTAGGCGCCTGCGTTTCCATTCCACCCTAACAAGTCTTATGTGTTGAGGCTTGCCCGCCGTTCCATTGGAAAATCATTTCAGTCTTGGTTTTTTCTCCTGCTTCCTTTCATGGCTCCTCAGGACTCTGCTGGGCGTATCCCAAAAACCGCCTTAGTGGTACGTTACTACTCCAGAAAGTTTCACCTAGAATCTATTGACACGAGGCAGGCTTCGACTCTCACGCTTTTCATTCTCGCCTTGGGAGCTCTGCTTGCACGACTTTACATCAAGATCTGGGTCCAGAAGCGCTTCGGTTCCGACGATGGGCTGCTTATATTTGCCGCTGCCGCACTCTGTGGGGCCACTGGCCTTCTATTCTCCTTCATTGATCAAATGTACCTGGTAGAGGCATTGATTGCTGGCCTGCCCGGTGTCATAATACCATCTGATTTCATTGAGCAATCTACAACTTTCCACAAGCTCAGCGATGCTTGTCTGATCCTATTGTGGACGACTGTATGCGGCGTGAAGTTCAGCTTCTTGGCTCTGTTTCGAAAGCTGGTCGACAGGAACCATCCTTTGACAATGTATTGGCGAGTTGCTCTGACGTGGAACATCGTCATCTGGCTCTACGGCATTGCTGGTTTCATAATTCCTTGTCCATACTTCGAGCCACCCCAATCTCGTATGTTGTTGCACCCAACTATAAGCTTCGACTAATACGATCTTTAGTAACCTGTGCTTCGGGTGCAGAGTTACCGAAAACCGTGGGACTCTCCGCCTTACTAGTGATTTTGGATATTCTTACGGATATTTCTAGTATGCTGAATCCTCTTCTTCACATGCTTTCCCTCCCTTCTAGTTACCTGTCTTTATTCGTGTCTTTACAAGGCTGATGTTTTCGGGACTGCAGTAATCGCAATTCCCGTCAATATCATCTGGAAGGTCCGCATAAGCTTGAAACAGAGAGCGGCTTTAGCTCTATCCCTATGTCTGTCCTTCGTGATGATCATTGTCACCGTTGTTCGCGTATCTGGTATCGTGATAACTAGTGCTCAGTCTATCGATGTACTCTGGGAGATCTATTGGCAATATATCGAGGCCGCTGTGGCAGTTATCATGGCTTCGCTCACGGCTTTCCGGTCTCTATTCATCACACGTGGTTCTGGCGGAGGAGGACACCACGCCGATGCAAGATCATACAGCGGCTTGAAACTTTTGAGAAAAATCTTTTCCATACAAACTTGGAGAAGAAGCTCGAAGGAGCAGGGCGTGCATGTGTTGTCCGATGAAGAACTACCCGCGCACCGTGATCCCTCGCTACCAGAGATACCTGGCGCGCTCATGACAGGTATTCGGACATTCATTCGTGGTGCTGGAGTTTCTCAGAAAAGTCATGCATATAGCATGCAAAGCCATACGCAAACATTGGAAGGAAGCGGCGACGCACCGCCATGGCACTTATATACTAACCTAAGCCGTGATGGTATAAGGGTGCAACATGATGTATCGCTTGACTCTGACAGAGTACGTTTGGATATAATCTTAAGAGCTAGATCCTAATTTTCCTCAAACTAGACTGACACTCTTCCGCAGGCATCATGGAACCAACCCGAGGCAGAAACCAACCGTCGTTATGCTTGAAACTATGACACGCCCTTCGCTTTCAGCTGAGACCGAGTTCTACTTATCCTGCTACAGAATGACGCTTCCCGCCGGCTTCAGCAATCAGGATAGGGCACAGGAATAACAGCTCCACAGGACACGGATGTCGGTAGTGCCCAGAGAAATAGAAGATATTTGAGGGCAGGATTTCTCTAAATGTTGATAATGATTGAACGCTAGATAGAGTAACTGGAATGAAAGCTAAGTTACTTGACTTCTGGTCAAAAGTAAAGAAAACCGCGTTTCGCACATAAAACAGAGGATCGATCAGTCGGGTGTGCTTCGTAATTACTTCTATATAAAGCTCTCGGGTAAAGAGGGCCGGGACCCGGGTCGGGCTTTAGCCGACCCTGCTTGGTTACTAGCCAGGCTCAGCATGCCAGTATTTATAGGAATACCCCCCCACAACGATTTCGCTTCTTGTCAGTCCACGCAGCTTCATGAGACCTCAACTGCATCTTAGGATCTCTTCACTGTGTTTTGCATCCAAAACTGCCACTCACGAAAATGGGAACCATTCAGCACACGAGCAATTCAGAATCTACTGCTGCGGGCAAATCTCTTGCTACCTTCGAGAAGTGGCTTGAAGCTACGCATCAACGTCTGGATGATGTTGGAGCGGTTAGCTTAGGGGTTTCGTATAGTGATCTGAATGTCTTTGGTGACGATGCGGAGAAAGATTTTCAAAGAACGGTTGCGAACTACCCATTGGCTTATCTTAACCACCTTAGATCGAAACTCGGTCGCAAAACAGCTTCGCGTGCGCATATCCTCCGAAATGGTGACGGTCTCGTCAGAAGTGGGCAGATGCTGCTGGTTCTCGGGCGCCCCGGCAGTGGCTGTTCGACCTTGCTCAGAACTTTAGCGGGCCAAACACATAGCCTGCATGTCCAAAACGAATCCAAAATCAACTACCAGGGTACTATGACTCCGTGAAAACATGCATGCCCTGGTTCGATGGTAACATCTGCTACAGGTATCGACTCAAAATCGATCCGCACCGAGTTCCGCGGACAGTGCACATACCAAGCAGACACGGATGTGCATTTTCCAAACTTGACTCTAGACCAAACTTTAGCGGTTGCTGACAAAGCGAGCGGTCGAAATAGGAGTGTCAATTTGCACCCAGCCGATCAATCGAATGTTCTCGAAGATATTTCCGGGTACGATGCGATACTGAGCAGCCTGGGCCTTTCAGATCAACAGAACACGAAAGTAGGAGGAGATTTCGTCACAGGGCTCAGTGGCGGGGAGCGAAAGCGAACTTCAATTGCAGAAGTCATTATCAACGGCAGTACAATACAACTGTGGGATAACAGCACCAGAGGACTCGATAGTGCAAATGCTTTACGTTTCGTTAGAATCCTCCGAGCTTTAGCCAGTAAAGCTCATTCGACTATAATTGTGAGTCTTTATCAGGCCTCCGAGGAAATCTTCAATGTAAGTTCCGACGACAGCATGTCAAGAAGGCGTGATAATTGATTTGTGCTCCTAGCTCTTTGACAAGATTGCAGTCCTCTATGAAGGCAGGCAAATTTTCTTTGGTGATGTTGCCAGTGCGAGGCCATACTTTGTCAAGTTGGGCTTTGAACCTCATGACAGGGCAAGCACGCCTGACTTTCTAACTTCCTTGACAAACCCGGCCGAGCGATTGATCCGAAACAGCCTTGAATCCGTAGTTCCTACTACTTCAGATACTTTTGCGTCTATGTGGGAGAACAGCCATGAACGGAAAGACCTTAGAGATCATATCAAAACTTTTGACACTCGCTTCGGCCCTTGCTCGGAGCATGCCGCTCTCTTTCGTCGGTGGCAGCAACGACAGAAGAGCTCACGAAGGTTGTACCCCAATAGGCTCCGCTTCCGGTATTGTTCGTTGACCTATGATAGGACTGCTTCGCAATCTCCGTTCAGTATCCGCTTTACAAGTCAGCTCTCGATCTGTATGATGCGCGGACTTCAACGGCTCCGGGGTAACTTCGTTCCACAAGTATCCAACATCGCTGGAAACTGCATCATCTCGATTATCCTCGGTACCATGTTCTTCGATCTCAAAGAAGATACAAGCAGCATATATGGACGGGGAGTTCTTCTTTTCTTTACCGTTCTACTCAACACGTTCTTAGGTGCCTTTGAGGTAAGATGAATACGTTATCCAGTGGGCTGTATGAATCTAACGACCACCCACAGGGCGTTGCACTATGGGAACAAAGACCAATTGTGGAAAAGCACTTTCAATATGCTTTCTACCACCCTAGCGCAGAAGCTGTTTCTTCTATGCTCTGCGATATGCCGAACAAGCTTGTTCTCACCTTGTTTTTCAATGTGCCTTTCTATTTCATGGCGAACCTGCGTCGAGACGCCGCGTCATTCTTCACTTTCTACGTTTTCGCCTTCGCCAGTCTTCTCACAGGGTCAATGCTTTTCCGAACCATAGGCGCAATGTCCCGTAATCTCACGCAGTCAATTGCACCCGGAGCGGTGTTTATAATGCTTCTTATCGTGTACACAGGCTTTATTCTTCCTATACCCAGCATGCCCGTGTGGCTTAGCTGGTTCCGCTACATCAATCCAACGGCATACGTCTTCGAAAGCTTGATGATAAACGAGGTAAGTTCCGTCCTCTGGGAGCTAAACAAATATGTTGAATTGCATGCAGTTTGCAGGGCGTAGCTTTCTTTGCGTCAACCTGGTCCCCCAGGGCCCAAGTTACGCCACAGTTCCTAACATCCATAAACAATGTCCCGTGGTGGGAGCTGAGGCTGGAGCTACCCTAGTGGAAGGTTCGAACTACATTCAGCAAAGCTTTAGATATAGTCCCGAAAACAAATGGAAGTACGAGAGCTTGCCTTTACAGCAATTTACTTGCTAACGTCTTCTAAGTAATCTGGGCATTGTATGCGCATTCGCAGTCTTTCTCTGCATATTGTATCTACTTGCTACTGAATACGTAGCGG
>JAABUJ010007529.1_pt1 | contig 10133 bp, 13 predicted proteins | sample 5559131 | NCBI WGS metagenome assembly JAABUJ01 (sample SAMN10711875, study PRJNA513366) | rock metagenome | isolation source: Antarctica rocks | place: Antarctica: Victoria Land, Mt New Zealand nord | collected 2016-01-07 | reverse complement strand
GCGCCAACTACCTCAATGGCGGCATGGCGGCCATGAAAGAATCGGGCGACCTTGAGTACAACGCCGATGCGATTTTGACCCTGAGCAAGTCCGACGAGAAAGACAAAACCTACGATATCACGCGCGACCCTCGCCTGATTCCTCTCAAGCTGACCCTGGACAAAAACCGCCAGGGCGTTGCGGGATCTCTTATCAAGGTCGTGTTCGACGCCGACTACTGCATGGTCGAGGAGGAGGACCGATGAGCCATCGCGGACCCGGTACCCCTCTTTCCCTGACCCGTACGAAGGACGGCCGCGCCATCCTGAGCCGCGCCGATCTGGAGCAGTACGACCACACCCCCCAGCGCTCGGGCGGCCGTGACCGCTACTTCTGCCCGATCCATGGCGGCGATCATCAGCAATCGCTCTCCGTCGATCCCCATACGGGTAAGTACAAGTGCCACACCTGCGGCGAGGCTGGGACGTTGCGCGACCACTGGCCCAACGCCGACGGGAAGCCAGCCCGGCCGGCGCGCGCCCTCTCCATCGCGGAGATAGGGCGCCACGCCCTCGCGGCCCAACGGCGGGCCGAGGAGGAACGGACAGCCCGCCTGGCCGCGGACCTGCCCACACAAGCGGCGGCGTTTATTGAGCGCCTCGACGCGATGAGCACGGCGCTACGCGCGCCGGACTGTCCGGGGGCTGTCTATCTCCGCAGTCGGGGCCTCGACCCCGTACATGCCGCGTCCTTAGGCGTGGGCTATGCCGCGCCGAACGCGTGGCCGGGCGACTACGACCGACTCGTGGGGCGCGTCGTTTATCCGCTCGCCGATCCCGCGACAGGCCGCGTAGTGAGCGCGGTTGGCCGTCTGTGCATCGACCCGGCGCCGGACTGGACGGAGGCGCAGCGCGCATCGTTCAAGGACGCGAAGCAGCGCAAACTTACGGGCTGCCCCGCCGGCGTCTGGCCCTATGTCAGTATCGCCACGGCGCGCGATCGCGGCCGGCCCCTGGCGCTCGTCGAGGGGCCGGCCGATGCGCTGGCCCTCATGCGCTACGGAACGCTGCCCTATCCGGTCCTGGCGCTGCTCGGGACCGCCAACCTGTTGACGAGGGCTAGCGTCAAGGGTGTGGGCGGTGTAGTGCTTGCGTTCGATGCCGACGACGGCGGCGTGGCGGCCACGCTCAAGGCGCGGATCGAGTTAGCCCTGGTGGGTGTGCCCGTGGACGTGCCCGAGGCGGGCTGGCTCGGCGACGCGAAGGACGCGGGTGAGCTCGCCGCGCGCTGTGTCGTGCCCGGCCACGATAACCTCGAGGATCTCGACGCCGCGCTCGCGCTGGCCCATGCCCTCGACGTGCTCACGCGCGCCGGTGAGCGCCTGGTTAAGCCGGCAGCGCCGCCGGCGGCGGCCGTCCTGGTGAGCGGCGACGATGGCGACTACATCGTGGGGCCAGCAACGCCTCCAGCGGCCTTGATTGAGTCGTGCATCTATTGTGGCGTCTGGACGCCGCTGGGCGTCTGCTGCGAGGACTGCAAGCAACCCGCGCCGTGGCCACTACATATAACGGGCCACACCACAACGCCCGAGGAGATGACCTATGCCAGTTAACGACTGCGACACGACACGGGACGATCTGACGTACGACGAGCTGCGGCGCTGGGCGGCCGAGCTGCACGCGGCGCTGGCCGACATAACCCGCGCGCATCGTGAGTTCGCCTATCGGGTCCATCCCTGCCCGCGCGGCAGTCACCCGCGCATGAGCGACCCGGTGTACACGCACGCTAAGAAGCTCGTCGAGCGCGCGCCCGCGACGATCACGCGGGCCTAATCTCTACCGATGAGGAGGTATCAGCATGAGAAAGCGGACAACGCGGGCTATCGTCGTGTCGATGGATACGGTGACGCTGAGGAACGCCACGCACGCCGAGAAGCTACAGGACCGGATCGCGACCTTCGTTCATCGCGCGGCGACGGGTGAGTGGTCCGAGCAGACGGCGTGTGAGATGTTAGCCATCGCCATCGGCAAATACACGTTGCCACGGCCTGAGTATGCGCCACCGAGCGCCGATGCGGTGGCCCAGGCGCTGGCGGTTATCCGCGCGTATACGGACCGGGCAAACGGCGGCCTAAACCCGTAACACATAAGGGCTGTAACAATTGTTACGGGCGGGGCTGCATATAACGACACGCTATCAATCGTCAAAGACACTAAGTAACAATGTGGATAACTCCTCCCCAACATCTGTATTCAACTTGCCATAACTGTTAAAATGGAGGTAGCGAAAAGGAATGAAAAGAGGGGGCGGGATGATAGCCACGACAGGCGAGCGACACGAGTTGCTGACGATCCCCGAAGCGGCGGCGCGGTTGCGCTGCAGCTACCCGACGGCGCTCGGCCTGGTGCATCGCGGCGTCTTGCCGGCGGCGAAGGTTGGCCGGGCCTACCGCGTGCGGCCCGAGGCCCTGGACGAGGCGCTGCGGCGGCTCGAAGCGGCGACGACACACGATGACGATGAAGGGGCGCGGGAAAGCGCCCCTCCGGCGTTTTTGAGGGAACACGATGAAACTGTTTACAGCCGAGCATCCGACGAGCGCGGATTACCGACGGGATGCGCTCATAGCCGTTGATCGCTTGATGGCGCTGCGCCAGCGCCTGGAAGAGGCCGGACCTTTGCCGCCCGAACTGGCCCCGCTTATCGCCGATGTGGCGGCCGGGCTCAACGATGTCGAGAGCTTCTGGTTTGCCATCGGCCAGGCGCTCGCGCTGCACGATCCGCGCTCTGGCGCGGCTTAAAGGAGTTGCCCCGATGAAGTTTTCTCGACGTGATGTGCAGGCGCTGGAGCGTGAGAACGCCCAGCTAACGGCTGCCAACGCCTACCTGGCCGCGGACAATGCCAATCTACGGGCCAAGAGCGAAAAGCTCCTGGCGGCCTGTCAGGTGATGATCGACGAACTGGCCGGAACGACGTTGGAGCACCGCGCCGAGGACGGCACGACGAGGCGCGGTCGCTTTTTCGACGTGCTCGCCTTCGATGAGATGCAACGGGCCGTAGGGACCGACAGCGGAGGGCGCCCGCATGTCCAATAACGCGCAGTCAAATGTCCTGATAACGTTCGAAGGCCGCACGATGAGCCTTGAGACTGCACTCAAGACGACACGCGAGGGCCTGGTCGGCACAGGTGCGGAGGCCAATGCCACGGGCGACAAGCTCGCCAAGATGAGCGCGGAGTCTAATAAGACCGCCCACGAGGCGCGTAACATGGGCGAGGCCGTGCGGGTGGCCGCAGACTCTATGGAGCTTCTAGGAGTGGAAAGCGGCTCCTCGTACATTAAGTTGCAAGCCTTGCGGCATGGCGCCACCGATTTAACCGGGGCCTTTGGTGGGCTTAAAGCGGGTTTGATTGGGGGCATTGGGCTCGGCGCGGCGTTTGGTGGAATCCAGTTTTTACACGAGGCGGTTGTTGATTCAATCGCCGGCGAGCAGGCCACCAACCAATTGCAGGCTGCCTTGCGCAAGACGCCAGGCGCGTTCGAGGCGACCAACACGGCCATCGAAAAGTCCTCGACGACCTGGGCCAAGTTTGGCGTTAGCGTCGGCACGTTGAAGGCCGCCGTGGCGCAGGGCGTGGGCGCGGGCATCAAGCCGGAAACCATCATCGGCCAACCGGGCAAGATCGCCGACTTGGCGAAGGCATTGGGCGAGGACATCCCCTCGGCGCTGGGCGAGATTGAGCGTGGTGGTCGTGGGGCCGATCGCGTTATTAGCCGGCTCAACCTGTCCCTCGTGGATCAGCGGCGCGCGATGCAGCAGCTCGCCAACCCCAACTTCAGCGCCAATGACCGCACGCAGTTTCTGCTGAATCTTGTCCAGAAAACATCCTTTTCGGGCCAGGGTGAGGCAGGCACGAAGGGCGCACAGGGCCAGATCGTCGCCTTCGACGCCTCACTCGCCAATCTCAAGGAAACGGTGGGCACGGGCATTCTCCCCGTGTTCACGGACATGATTTCGAGCTTTAGTGGCCTGATCCAGGGCGCGAATCAGATGCTCTCGGCCGTGGGTGGCCTCTCGACGTTCCTGCAAGCGACGTGGAAGCCCGCGCTCATCGGCATAACCACGATCTTCCTGGGGCTCAAGATCAGCCACTCCGCATTGGGCGACTTCATCCGCAGCCGTTTGTTGGGCGATGTCTCGGCGGCGTCTGGCGGCTTCGCGGAGGAGGCCGTACAGGCCACGAAGGCGGGCGACGCCATCGGCATGATCCCGCGCGATGTCAAGACGGTGGCGCTGTTCGACGCGGCCGGCGCGTCAGGCATGAAAGACGCCTATCTGGCGAATATCGCGCGTATTCCCGGCGCGATTGTGCCCGGCGAGGCGACGATTCCTAATCCGGTCACGACGGCGGCGTTCGATGGCGCGGCGGCGACGGCTGAGGTCACGGCCTACGAGTCGTCCATCAAGCCCGTGCAGGTGCCGGTCACGTTCGACACGGCGGGCGCGCTGGTCGAGCCACAGGCGACGCCAATTCGTATTCCGGTGGAGTACGACACGGCGCAAGCCTTCAATGAGGCCCAGGCCACGCCGCTCAAGATTCCCGTCGAATATGACACCACACAGGCGTTCAATGAGGCGCAGGCGGTCCCGTTGAACGTCCCGGTGACGTACAACACGGCCAACGCCTTCAGTGAAGCCACGACTCACCCCTTGAGCGTCCCTGTCACCTATGACACGACCAAAGCCTTCAGCGAAGCTAACCCCCGCCCCATCAACGTTCCGGTGACCTATGACACGGCGAAGGCGTACAGCACGGCGCCGGTTCATCCCCTTGATGTCCCGGTCACGTATGACTACAAGAACGCTTTCAAGGAAGCCTATGCCCATCCCCTCGATATCCCGGTCACCTACAACACGACGCACGCCTTTAGCGAGGCGAACGCGCGCCCGATCCGTATCCCGGTCGCCTACGACACGAGTCACACCCTGAGCGAGGCCACAAGCCATCCGATCAAGATTCCGGTCGAGTACGATCCGACCAACGCGCTGCACGAGTCCAGCGCGCATCCCATCACGATTCCCGTGGAGTACGAGTCGCCCAAGCCGTTCGCGGCGGGCGCTCCGATTGCGGTCAAGGTCCGTCCTGAATGGGTCTCGAACGCCGCCTCCGGCTTGAAAGCGGGGCTAGCAGCAGGTATCGGTATCACCATCGCCGACGCTTTGTTCACGGGCTCGATCTTCAAGTACGTCAAGGGCGATACGTCCGCATCGGCGCCAGGCGGCGCGGCCCTTAAAATGCCAGATTCGATCAAGACGATTCCCACGGGCACGCAGAAGGTCTACGTGACCAACCCCGGCGCCATTGGATCAGCGGCGGGCTTCGGCGCCAACGCGCCCAAAGGCGGCAGTGGCGATACGTGGATATCGGTCAAAGGGCAGCCGACCATCAGGGTGGCGCCTGGCCAAAGCCTTGGGGTTAGCAACTGGTCATCCATGCCCAAGCTCACGGCCACCGCGCCCCTCGGCGGGACGACGGTCACGCAGCCAGTCAAGTTTCCATCGAGCCTCAACGTAAACGCGAAACAGTCCGGCCATTGGGAAATGGCTCTGACGATGGATTCCGTGCTACGCATGGGGCAGATGATTGGCGAAATAGCGGTCGGGTCTATGATCGGTAATGCGCTTGGCGGACTCGTCGGCAAGATCCCGTTTGGGACGATGCTTGCAAAACTAAAGGATCTCTTCCCGAAAGGTGGTGGTCCTGGCGACGACTTCACCAGCGGTAATGCGATCAAGGGCGTCGAAGCAATCCTAGCTGACGCCAGAGTGACGCCAGCTGTCACTCCATCTAGTGGGACACCGGGCCATATCCAGTACAAAGGGACCGAACACGTCACATCGCTGCAAGACGTGTTCAACACCGCGCTCAAGACGCTCCAAATTGGTGCGCCGCTTGGCGCGGCGTTGTACGGTGCGTTCCGCTCAGGCGGTGTTATCAAGGCAGCGTCGACGGGTATCGGAGGTATGTTCGAGAGCGCGTTCGCATCGATCATCGCTCTGATCAGCTTCCCTATCAAGGGACTGACGACGACCAACAAGCCGAAGTCGGGGACGGAGCCAGCCATTGCGGCAGCCTATGCGGGCGCTGGTCTTGACATAGCGATTCTCAACCTCGGAAAAGCTGTGGTCGGCAAGTTCAGCGATGGCGTCAAAGGGGGATGGGCTGCCCTGACTCAGCGTATTAGTGCGCTGTTTAATGACCTCGTCAATGCCGTCATCAAGCCGATCAACAGCCTGCTCTCTCATATTCCTGGGACACACCCTCTGCCGCTCGCCGGAACGTCGCCGTCCTCCTCGCATCCGTCAACGGGGGGCATGAGTATCTCTATGGCACTACCCGCCGATATGGCGAGTGGTATGCAGCGTGTCTCGGCCCGGCCCGCGCCCGTCACGCACCACACCACCAACCATCACACGGCGCACCAGACGACGACCGTCAATGTGGGTGGTATCCATATCACCGAGGCCAAGACGCCGCAGGCGACGGGTGACGCGGTACTCAAGGCACTCTCAGCGGCGGCGCAACGGAAGACCAGGCATGGGAGGTGAGTAGGCAGGTTCTAGCGTTGTTGTTACGCTGGTGGACGCCTATGGGCAGAAAGGATGTTTACATGAGGAATCGTTCAACGCGCTGCATTGCGGCGGCTGGGTTAATTGGAGGTTTGGCGCTCGCGCCGCTGGCAGTACACGGAGCGGGCAGGCCGCAGCCTGTGGTGCGCCACATCGACATGATCTACGTTTCAATAGTAAATACATCGACAACGGATGCCATTTCGCGGGGAGGTGCGTCGTACACTCCAGATCAGGGCAATGAGTTCCTTGTCGTTAAGATTCAGGCTGTCAACAAGAACGACGTGCAACTAGCTGTTAATCCCTCAGACTTCACGCTCGTTAACACGTCTGGAGGGTCGATCAATCCCTACTACGAAAACATAGGATCACCATTTAGCCAGACAGTTCTTGACCCCAACGGATTCACCTCCGGCACCGTCACATACCAAGTCCCGAAGGCTAGTCGCCTCGTTACACTCAGATGGTCACCACAACCGAACATGAGCAGTGAGCGATGGCCGACGGCTAGCTGGAGCATTCGCTACTAAAGACCAAGACTGGAGCATTCCAGTCCTCTCTTCCCACACAATGCAGCGTGTCGGTTGGACATGCGTGAAACTAGCGTGGAACCGACCACGGAAAGGGGCATGAGGATGGCCTACAGCACGCTAGCGGCGTCACGCCGTCATTGTCGGGGTCTACGTCGCGATGGAACGCCTTGCCGCGCCTGGGCGCTGTGGAACGACGCAGGGCAACGCTGCCGGATGCACTCCACCAAGCGGGGGCATAGTCGAGCCTACCGGCGGCTGATGGCAGCGACCGTGGGCCACGAGCTCGCCGACGCGCTCGGGCGCCCCGTGTGTCGCTGCCGAGCCTACCGCTGGCCGCATCGGCCGGGGTCGGGGCTGTGCCGGTGGCCCGATGAGCCCGTCGAGGTCTGTCTGACGCCACTTGGCACACGCGGTCGATCAGGGAGATGATGTGTTGTGCTACACCGCGTCGCCACCCCCGCTTGTCGGTGCGTGGTTGAGCGCCTGGTCAACACCAAAAAAGCGAGAAGGAGGTTCGCGTATGGCCTGGGAAGAGCGGCGTGGTCGGCGCTACTACTATCGCAAAAGACGGCAGGGCGGCCGTGTCGTGTCGGAGTACATTGGCGGGGGCGCGTTCGGCGTCGTGCTGGCTGGCGACGACGCGGCCGCGCGGCGTGAGCAGCGACGGGAGCGCGCCCTGCGGCGGCGCGAGGAGGAGAGTGACGCCGTGCTCGACGCGTTGGACACGGCGGCCGGCCTTCTGACAACGGCGGGGCTGCTGCTAGCCGGCTGCCACACCCATAAAGGGCAATGGAGGCGACGCCGTGAGGGTACCTGAGGCGGTCCATACGGTCCTGCTGGTCGAGCGCGAGGGGGCGCTGGGCCGGTTACGGGACGCCGTGCTGAAGGTTGACCGTGAGAAGCCTGACCCCAAGGATCTCGCTAATCTGCACGCGGTGCTGCGCGCGGAGCCCACCCTCGCGCGGGTGCTGTTCGATCTCTCGGCCACGAACACGGAGCGCGTGATCTCGGCCCTCGGGGGTGGTGATGCCCTTGTTCGTGAGGCGCTGAGCGTGACGGTGGAGTCCATGCGCGACGCGCTGGGCTACCAGGAGGCGCCCGCGTTGGAACGCGGGCTCATCGAACGTGTCGTTACCTGCTGGCTGCGTGTGGAGCAGGCGGAAAGGGGTTACACGGGCCTCCTAAATCAGACGGAGGTCGTTATCGCGCACGCTGATTGGTGGGAGCGCCGGATGACCGCCGCGCATGGACGCTATCTGCGCGCGGTCGAGAGCCTGGCCCGTGTCCGTCGGCTCACACGTCCAAGCGCGCTGCAGATCAACGTCGGCGATCGGCAAGTCAACGTGGCCGGTGCGGTGGTGTGCGCCGATTCAAAGTCGGATGTTGACCAGTAAGTAACGCTACGGTCTGTGCCGCGTGTGATTCAAGGTTGGATTCCAACCTTGAATCGACAGCACTTACAGGAGGTCGCTTGTGCATGTCAGTCTACGGTCTAGGCGGCACGTCTAAAGGCTCTCGTGACGGGAATCAAACCAGGGTAATTATTAAAACGGTAAAAAGTTATCCACAAAAGGGGAGCAAATCGTGCTACCCTGTTACTGTAAGGACCGTTGACAACGGCCGAGTGAGAGGGAGATATGATGGATATGCGGAGAGAGCCGGGCACCATGCAGCAGCGCGCGTGGGAACTCACGTCGTCCGCCGTCGGTCTTGCCCTGATCCTGGGGGTCGTCCTGGCCTATGCGACGGGACCCCTCGCGCCCGTTGGCGCGGTCGTCGGCCTCACCCTTGGCGCGATCATCGGCCAGGTGTATGATCGGCGGACCGACGGCAAGAAGGATGAGGGCCGCCGCTAGGCGTGCATGGACCTGGCTATCGCCCTGGGTCTTGGGCTCATCCTCACCGCCTACGCTCTCTATCGTCGTCGGAGTCGCCATCTATCGGTAGACTTCGACGCCTTCACCAAGGTCCTGAGCATCTCTTTCGGTATCAGCGTTGCCGTCGCCTTTGTGGTCGTCCCGAGCGCGCAACTGGCCGTCCTATTCGCGCTGCACGGCGCGCGGCTCACCGCCGCCGATCTCGCGTCCGTGGATGTGCGTAGCGTCCTGGTCAGCGCGATCATTGGCGCGCTTGTGACCGCAGCGTGGAGCGTCCAGGAATACATTGAGCGCATCCATCGGCCCTGAATCGCACCTCACAACACGCATGGTGCTGGCTCTTGAGTCGCACCCCCTATCCCCTTCATGTAGGGCCATTCTCCGACCATCGCGTGCGACCGTGTATGCTGGCAACGGGGGGCGCGGGACCGATGGTAGACGACGATTACATCACGCTGGTTGAGGCTAGCAGACTGGCCGGCTTGAAGAACTCCAGTTCCTTGCACGCGGCGTCGCAGGTTGGCCGCCTCAAGACGGTGACGACGGCGACGGGACCACGCGCGGTGCGTCTGACGACGCGGGCGTGGCTACGCGAGTACCTGGAGGACCAACGCCGCGCGACATAGGGCAGGGTCACGCCAAGCGGTCACGCCCTGGCGTTGAGCGTGTAGACAGCCTTGTGACCGATCCCAAACTGGTTGAGGAGACCACGATCAACCAACTCCTCCAGCGCGTCCCGCATTAACGTCTCATCGAAGCCGAGTCCGATGGCGCGCGCGACCTGAACGGCGGTCGCGCCGTGAGGATCTTCGGCCGCAATGACGGCGAGGATCTCATCGACAACGCCGAGGGGGCTGCTCGTCGGCGTCGGATCGATATGGTCGGACATGGGGAACCTGCCTTTCGTCTATAAGGGCCGTCTGTGACATGACGCGTCCCGTGGTGGTGCCTGTACGCTACACCCAACGACCCATCGCTGTCTACCAACGTGCCTGTCTTAGCTGCCCAGGATATTGACCGCGCGCGCCGCGACGAGCGCGATGGTGAGCAGGGAGATGAGGGCCTGGATCGCCATGAGCGCCTTCGCCGAGGGCGTCAGGGGCATCGTGTCGGTCG
>JAABUJ010007527.1_pt1 | contig 10135 bp, 11 predicted proteins | sample 5559131 | NCBI WGS metagenome assembly JAABUJ01 (sample SAMN10711875, study PRJNA513366) | rock metagenome | isolation source: Antarctica rocks | place: Antarctica: Victoria Land, Mt New Zealand nord | collected 2016-01-07 | reverse complement strand
GCACCCGCCCGCACGGTCAAGACCCGCCGCCTGGAGCTCGACTACCGGACCGACGGTCTGCCCAAGCACTTCATGCGCGACGGCGACCTGGTCATGAGCCACATCGTCGCCACGCTCTCCGCTCTGTTCCCCGAGGGCGAGGACTTCTTCGTCCGCTCGGTCCGCAACTACCGGGACCAGATCACCGATCCTGAGCTCAAGAAGCAGGTGTCCGGCTTCATCGGCCAGGAGGCCAACCACGGGCGCGAGCACCGCAGCTTCAACGACCGGCTGCAGGAGCTGGGTTACCCGACCCACACCGTCGACCGGATGGTCGCCTGGGGCCTAGGTCTCGAGGAGCGCTGGCGGCCGGAGAAGGCTCGGCTGGCCGTGACCGCCGCCTTGGAGCACTACACCGCCACGTTGGCCGAGGTGCTGCTGACCGACCCTGAGGCGCAAGGCATGTTCGACTCCGATGAGGTACGGGAGTTGCTGTTGTGGCACGCGCTGGAGGAGAGCGAGCACAAGGCGGTGGCCTTCGACGTGTACCAGCACGTCTGCGGTGACGAGAAGCTGCGGAAGCGGGTCATGAACCAGATCACGGTCGGGTTCCTGCTGTCCTCGATCGGCCACACCATCCACTCGTTGCTGCTCGATCCGGCGTCGCGCGACCTGCCCCGCCTGTGGCGAAGCTTGAAGCGGCTGCCGGAGTCGCCGTGGTTGAAGAAGTCGGTGCGTCGCAAGATCCGCGACTACAACCGCACCGGCTTCCACCCCGACGATCACGACAACACCGAGCTCACCGAAGCGTGGCGCCAGAAGTTGTTCGGTCCCGACGGCCTGCTGGCCGACAAGGTCAAGGGTGGCGCCGCGGCCGCCTGACCTGTGCGGGACGGAAGCCGGAGGGTCGCTACCGTTCGCAGGCACCCGATCCCAGGAGGCCGCCGTGGCTGACCAGAGCATGTCCGACTTCAACCGTCAGATAATCGATGAGTTCCGCGCCAACAGCGGCAAGGTGGGCGGTCCCTTCGAGGGTGCGAACATGGTCCTGCTCCACACCACCGGGGCCAAGAGCGGCCAACCCAGGGTCAACCCGGTCGTCTACCGACCGGTCGGTGACGACCTGGCCGTCTTCGCCTCCGCCGCCGGCGCCGACTCCCATCCGGCCTGGTTCCACAACCTCAAGGCCGATCCTGAGGTCACCATCGAGCTGGGCGGAGAGACCCGCACTGCCGTTGCCCGCGAGGCCACCGGCGCCGAGCGCGACGAGATCTGGGAAGCGCAGAAGGCCGACGCCCCAGGCTTCGCCGAGTATGAAGCCAAGACCGACCGCACCATCCCGGTGGTCCTGCTCACGCCTTCACGCTGACCGTCGCCCTTCGCAGGTTGCGGACATCACGCTAGCATTCTGCGAATGAAGAGCCTGTACCTGCGGAACGTTTCCGACGAGACCGGCGAACGCCTGGCTCGCCTCGCAGCCCGGGAGGGGATGTCGGTTTCGGCTTTCGCGGTGCGCGAGCTGTCGGAGATCGCCCGTCGCGCCGACAACCCGGCATTGCTCTCCCGCCTACCCGATCTCGACGCGAAGGGCGCCGACGTGGTCGCCGACCTTCATGCGGGGCGCCCAAGTCGGTGATCGTCGTCGATGCGTCCTGTGCCGTCCTCGGGCTGCTCAACGACGGCCAGGCTCGACGAAGACTCTCCGACGGAGCGGTGGCAGTGCCACACCTGATAGATGCCGAGGTGGCCCACGCCCTTCGTGGCCAGGTCCGGCGGGGTTCGATCACCCCCGGCGATGGTCACCAGGCGCTCAGCCATTGGGCCCGGCTAGCGGTACAGCGATTCGCGCTGGTGTGGCTGCTCGACCGGATGTGGGAGCTGCGGGAGAACCTGTCGGCCTACGACGCCGCCTACGTGTCCCTGGCCGAGTCAATGGATTGCGAGCTGGTCACCGCCGACGCCAGGATCAGTCGTGCCCCAGGCCCGACTTGCTCCATCACCATCGTCCGGCGGTGATCCCCGAACCTTGGGAGGGTCGCACCCCTACGATCGACACCAACCAGACCGAATCGGGGAGCACCGTGAGCGAGACGACCACATCATTGGGGAAGATCCGGGGTACCGACTCCGGAGGCATCGAGCGCTACTGGGGCATCCGTTTCGCCGAACCACCGGTGGGTGAGCGACGCTTCGCTCCCCCGGTCCGCAGCGGCGGATGGGACGGCACGTACGACGCCACCGCCTACGCCAACCGGGCCATTCAGCCGCCGATGGCCGAGATCTTCGGGCCGCCGGGCCCGGGCCTGCCCGACGAGGACTGCCTGTTCCTCAACGTGTTCACGCCGGCCGCCGACGACGCCGCCCGCCCGGTGATGGTGTGGGTCCACGGCGGCAGTTACACCACCGGCTCGGGCAACGACTACGACGCCTCGGTGCTGGCCCGGCAGGGCGACGTGGTGGTGGTCACCGTCAACTACCGGCTCGGCGTGTTCGGCTTCCTCGATCTCTCCTCCCTGGGTGAGCAGTTCGCCGGCTCGGCCAGCAACGGCTTCCGTGACCAGATCGCCGCCCTCGAATGGGTGCACGATCACATCGCCGACTTCGGCGGAGACCCCGGCAACGTGACCATCTTCGGTGAGTCGGCTGGCGCCGGTTCCGTGCTGGCGTTGCTGGCCTCGCCGTCAGCCGAAGGACTGTTCCACAAGGTGATCGCCCACAGTCCCGGTGGTGTGAACACCGCACCGGTCGACTTCCTGTCCCCCCTCACCGCCAAGCTCGACGACCAGGGCGACGGCTCGGTGATCGACCGCCTGCGGGCTCTCCCCGCTGAGAAGCTGCTCGAGCTCCAGTTGGCGGTGGCCTTCAACGGCGGCGACATCGATGGGGTCGTGGTGACCCGCCACCCCACGGTTGCGGCCGGCGAACGGGGCATACCGCTGATCGTGGGCAGCAACGCCGATGAGGGGACGCTCTTCTCGGCGGCCCTCGCCGCCATGCCCGAGGTGTTCAAGCTGGTCAGCCGGATGGTGGCGGGACAGGTCGTGCGCGGCGCCGATCCCGCCGCCCTCCTGCAAGCGCTGCGAGATGCGTACCCCCAGGACTCGGATGTCCAGATCTACGAGAAGGTGTGGGTCGACCTGTTCCGCCGAGCCGCCGTAGAGACGGCGGCGGCGGCGACTGACAGCGGCGCCGGCGGCTGGCTGTACCGGTTCGACGTGCCGACATCGATCGTGGGCGGGAAGCTGGGCGCGACACACGCCTGCGAGATCGCCTTCACCTTCAACTGGTTCGACGCCGGCGGCGCCGGTCTGGTCATGCACGAGCGATCCGAAGAGAACATCCAGCTGGCTCGCCGCTGGAGCGCCACGGTGGCAGCCTTCGCCCGCGCCGGTGACCCCAACGGCGCCGCCCTGCCGGACTGGCCGCAGTACTCCTCCGATGATCGCCGGTGCCTCATCCTGGACAGCGAATGCCGGGTCGAGACGGACCCCGACGCCGAGCATCGCAAGATCTGGGACGACGCTTCCTAGGATCTGCGCGGTGATCGAACAACTGCCCTTCGGGCGCACTGGCCACCAGAGCACACGTGTCATCTTCGGGGCCGCGGCCTTGGGTGTCATGCGCCAGGAGCGCGCTGACGAGCTGCTTACCGTGCTGCTCGAGCACGGCGTCAACCACATCGACACCGCCGCCGGGTACGGCGAATCGGAGCTGCGCATCGCCCCGTGGATGCGCACCCACCGACAGCGCTTCTTCCTCGCCACCAAGACCGCCGAGCGCACCGCCGACGGGGCTCGGGCTGGGCTGGAACGTTCGCTCGAACGGCTCGGAGTGGACTCGGTTGACCTGATCCAGCTCCACAACTTGGTCGAGCCCGACGAGTGGGAGATCGCCCACGGCACCGGCGGCGCGGTGCAGGGCCTGGTGCGGGCGCGCGATGAAGGCCTGGTGCGGTTCATCGGGTTCACCGGTCACGGCACCCGCATCGCCGAGATGCACCGGCGCGGCCTCGAGCGCTTCGATGCCGATTCGGTGCTACTGCCGTACAACTTCACGCTGCTGCGCGACGACGCCTACCGGCACGATGTCGAGCAACTGTTGGAGCTGTGCGAGGCACGCCGGGTGGCGGTCCAGACCATCAAGTCGGTGGCTCGCCGCCGCTGGCCCGACGGCTCCGGTCCCCGCTTCAGCTGGTACGAACCGCTGACCGACCCAGAAGCGGTCGGCCGAGCCGTCCGCTTCGTCCTCGGCCGCCCGGGCCTGTTCCTCAACACCTCCAGCGACGCCCGGCTGCTACGCACCACCCTCGAAGCCGCCGCCCGCGGCGGTCCAGCTCCGACCGACGCCGAGATGGCCGCCGACGCTGACGCCTACGGTGTCACTCCCCTCTTCGACGGCGGCGAGCTCGAACGCATCTGAGCTCACGCGTCCCCGGTGCGAGCGGTGCCGCCGCTCCGGTTGATCCGGTAGAGCACGTGAGGCTGGATCGGGCTTCCGTCGGGAACGCTGGGATGCAGGAAATCATCGGCGGGGTCGCGGGACATCCCGATGCGTTGCATCACCTGCTGCGAGCGGTTGTTGACGGCGGCGGTCATCGAGACGATTTCACCCAGGCCGGCGGTGTCAAAGCCGTAAGCGAGCGCCGCTCGCGCCGCTTCTGAGGCGTACCCGTGACCCCAGGCGGAACGGGCCAGGCGCCAGCCCACCTCCACCGCCGGCGTGAAGTGCGCCGGAAACGTCTGCAGCAGCAGGCCGGTGAAACCGATGAAGTCGCCGCTCGTCTTGACCTCGACCGCCCAGAGCCCGTAGCCGGACTTGTCGAACGCCGCTTCGATCCGGTCGACGAAGGCATCGCTCTCGGCCCGGCTCAAGCGAGCCGGGAAGTGTTCCATCACCTCGGGGTCAGCGTTCAAAGCGGCAAACGGCGCCAGATCGTCGGCCCGCCAACGGCGAAGGAGAAGTCGGTCGGTTTCCAGCATCACGATCGACCGAGATGGTGCCACCTCGACCCGGGAGGTCCGGGGGTCCGGTGGGGGACGCGAGGCTGGGCCGGTGAGCACCGCCGGCTGGCTTCTCGTGGCTCTGGTGGGCGTAGGCCTCATCGTGTGGGGGGCGGAAAGGTTCGCCGAACACCTGGCGGCCGCGTCGGAGCGGCTAGGGGTGAGTTCCTTCGCGTTGGCGCTGCTCCTCGCCGGCGCCGAGCCCGAGGAGCTGGCCACCGGTGTCACCGCATCGCTCCGGGGTGTGCCGGCCATCGCCTTTGGTGACGTCATCGGCGCCAATGTGGCCATCTGCCTGGTCGCCATCGGGGTGGGGGCGTTGGTCGCACCGCTGCCCTTCGGTCGCCGGGTTCGCCGCTACGCCTTGGCCGGCCTACCGCTGGGAGCTTTGGCGGCCTGGACCTCCTGGGACGGCCACGTCGGCCGGGCCGAGGCTCTTGTCTTGGTGACTGCCTACGCCGGGTTCGTGGCCACCATCTGGGTCATCGAGCGCCATCCTCCGACCCTGGGCGAGTCATCCGAGCTGGCCGAGGCGTCCAGCCACGATCCGCCGGGTCGGGTCGGGAGTGACCTGATGCTGCTACTTGCTGGTGTGGTGGCCATGGCCGTGGGCGCCTATGCCCTGGTGGAGGGCATCCGCCGCCTGTCCGGCGTCGAGACCACCCAGACCAAGCTCGGTCTGACCGTCGTCGGGTTCGCCACCGCCTTCGAATTGGTCGTCCTGGCCTGGTCCTCGGCCCGGCGAGGCATCACCGAAGCCGTAGTCGCCGCCGTGGTGGGTTCCTTCGCCTACAACGCCACCATGACCCTCGGAGGGGCCGCCCTCGCCCGCCCCCTCCGCATCGCCGCCGCCTCCAGCTTGCATGTCGGATGGATCGCCATGGTCGCCGCCCTGGGCGCCGTGCTGATCGCCTCGGTCGGCGGCCACATCACCCGGCGCCGAGCGCTCGCGCTCGTCGCCTTGTACCCGGTGTTCATCGTGATCGTCGTGGTCGCGCCGTGATTCGGCTCGACTGGGACCACCACACCGAGCGGCTCTGGCGGCATAGCCGGGGATCTCCTTGGACTTTCCGCGACGGGGTGTAAGGGTTCGATCGTGACGGAGAGGGCATCGCTCGACTTGGGTGCAGCGGATGAGGGAACGCCGCGCCAAGGTGAGCGGGCGGCCGAGATTGGCGACGAGGGTATGGAGCGTGAATCAGCCACGCGGCCGTTTGGGAGCTGCGCCACTCATCTGTTTTGGGTCTCGATTGTGGTGGCGGTTACGCCGATTGTCGTGGCCGCTGTACGCGGCTGCTTTCAGGATTGGAACCCCGTCAGCGACAACGGTCTGGTAGCGGTCCGCAGTTTCGATGTGTTGACCACGCACCCTCCTCTGCTCGGACTGTGGTCGTCGGCGTCGATCTGGTCGAAGGTTCAGTTCAATCTGCCAGGACCTCTTGAGTTCCAGTTGCTCGCCGTCCCGGTGCACGTGCTGGGCCATCGAGTCGGTACGGCAATCGGCATGGGGACGGTGAATGTGGTGGCCGTCGTTGGAACGGCCGTGCTGGCCCGTCGGCGGGGCGGCCCGCTATTGGCTGTGGGGGCACTGCTGTTCGTGGTGTCCCTCGAGTGGTCGATGGGCAGCGAACTCCTGTACGACCCTTGGCCGATCAACTCGGCGCCGTTCATCTTCGTGCTGTTCCTGTTCGCGGGCTGGTCCGTCGCTGACGGCGACTTGGTGGCCCTCCCGGTCTTGGCGTTCGCCGCCAGCTACCTGGTTCAGACCCACCTGAGCTACGTGATCCTCGTCCCGGTCGTCGGAGCCGTCGCCGTCGCCGGGTTCACGATGTTCGTGCGCAGCCGGCGTCGCTCTGATCCCGACGGCTGGCCCAGACTGAAGCGCAGAGCACTGATTTGGCTCTCGGTGAGCGCGCTCTTCACGCTCGTCCTGTGGGCGCCTCCGATCTATCAACAGTTCACCCACCACCCCGGCAACCTCACCCAACTGGTCAAGGCCTCGAGCGCCAAACCACCAATTCCGTCCGACGTACAAGCGGCGGTCAAGGTCGTGGGTTCCACCGTCGCCTTGCCACCATGGTGGTTACCACCGTCCTATGGATCGCCGAGCTTTGACCTCGCCGGCAACGGTCGACCACTCCTCCTCGCCGCAGCAGGCATCGCCCTGTTGGCGGCTGCCGGCACCGTGCTGGCCCGCCGTGCCATCCGGCTAGGCGATCGCACGTCGACTGCGGTGCTCGCCGTGGCAGGGGGCGCCCTGCTGGCCGGCCTTGTCACCGTGTACAAGTCACCATCGCCCGTCGGTTACCACCAGAACTACCTGCGATGGCTTTGGGCGACGTCGATGTTTGGCTGGTTCGCCCTCGCCACCGCAGCCGTGAGGCTCACCACCCACTCGCTCCTTCCTCAGCGGCGACGCCGGCTCGCCCTCGGTCTCCTCTCCGCGGTCATCGTCACTTGCGTCCTCGCACTTCCCAAGGTCGACAACGGGGTGTTGCCACAGCTTGCCGGCCCGATCGCCGATGATCTCGCCGAGCATTCCTTACCGCAGCTCCACGGCACGTCGCCGGTCTTGGTCCAGCTTCACTCCATCGGGCTGGCAGGGGACGTAGGACCATTGATTCTTGTCCAGCTTCAGCGTCACGGCATCGATTTCGTGCTCGACGACGCAACCTTGGTCCGGCAACTCGGTGATGATCGCCGTTGGAATGGACACAATGCGAAGCTCACGCTGCGAGTGGGTCTTGACCAGTCACTTCCACCAGGATTCCGCCGTATAGCCGCCTATTACGGCCTGTCACGTTCCGAACAGGTAGAGCTCAAACGCCTGAACACCGAGATTCGCCAATGGTTGATCGCAACCGGTGGGCCGCAGTTGTCACCTGTCGGTCGACGGTTGGTGGCCGGAAGCCGCCTGCGTGCTCTTTTCTTCGACCACCTGAGATCGCTCACCGGTCGTCCTGACGCCCTCATGGCTGACGACGGGTTTCAGGCCGTTCTCGCTGAGCCTGTCACCGATCACGGTGAGCGCCGCTTGTTTCTACGCGCCGATCCATTGGGCGAGCAGAAGGTCACACGCTGGGCCGAGCTCACCCGCTGGGCCGCGCCCAAGAAGCGGATAGTGCGGGTCGCGATCGACGTAGCACCCATCCCATCACCTGGGCGATAGCGCACCGGCTAAGGCCTCGTCACGGGATCTTGGGGTGCCGAGACCGTGTGCCCGGGGGACGCCAGTCGACTTTCCCGCACCAGCACTCGTAGGCGTCTACGTGTGGCGATCAACTTCTCCCACTGAAGTCCGCGGCTGGCCGGAGGCAGCCTGACTCGATCCGACTCCCCCGGTCTCAAGTGGCCACTCCCCGCGTGTAGCACAGCCGTAATACACTCACCGCAAATCAGCACCACGACGGTCCGGCTGGACCAAGAAGACGAGGCCCTCCTCGACATGCTGGCGCCGGAGTACGGCGGACGTTCCAGCGTCATCCGCCAAGCCCTGCGCAACCTGGCGGCAGACCGTCAAAGGCAAGACGCCCTGCGCTCTTTCCTAGCGGCGTGGGACGCCGAAGCAGGTCTGATCAACGACCAAGAGATCGCCGCCATGGCCGACCGATTCGGACTTTGATCCTCGACGCCGGCTTCCTCATTTCCATCGACCGCAGCGAACGATCCGCCCCACACGTTCCTGGCCGCGGCCGATCGATCGGAAACCGCGTTGCACTCGACGCACCCCGTCGTAGCCCAGGTCTGGCGAGACGGATCCTGCCAGCCTCGCCTCTCGGCATTCCTGAATACGATCACCATCCACCCCGCTCGATGACGGGCGCACGGTGGGCCGTCTTCTCGCTCAGACCAGGACCTCAGACGTGGTCGATGCCCACCTGGCAGTCTCCGCGGCCCGGCTCGGTCACGACATCCTCACCAGCGACCTCGAGGACCTCACCAGGCTCACCGCGGTTCTCGGTCCAGCAGCCCCCACCGTCCGCTCCTGGCCGTGAGCAACCGGGCCATCCAGCGGGTACCAACGCTCGTGCGCAGGGGCCGGTGACTGCCGGGGAGCCTGGCAGCGGTGGGCGAGGATTCGCCTGATAGACGGCCTGCGGTCTACCCCCCATAGCCCAACAGCACGCGGTGGTCGCCAACTGCTCGCGGCGGGAGTCGAACGCGTCTGACACGTACGACCTGACAGGGTCGCAGGGTCATGCCAGCAGCGGGGACGACCTCGACAACTCGACCCATCTCTTCACCAACGGGGTGACCATCTCCCGGTTCGTGGGCAGCCGAGAGCGACCTGTCCGCCGACGACAAAATTGGGTGAGCACCATCGGTACGGACTGCCGTTTCCGGAGGTTGGCGGGATCGGGTCGAGTGCTTCGAGCCGGCTGCCATCCCACTGGAATGGTGCAACGCCTCACCGAAGCGTGGCAGACCGAGCACAGCCATTGGGTCGGCCGGGATCTGTCCGACGTGGACTACGCGTACTGGTGGGCCGACGGCGTGCACTTCAACGTCCGGTTGGAAGACGACCGGTTGTGTTGCCCCGGTGCCGCAGAAACGGTGGCCGACCTCGTGTCCTCCCCGCCCCCGTGTTGGCCGTCGGGCGACCCGACTGTGCTCCTAGCGGCACCGGTGACCGGCTCGCTCCTCGTCGCCGTCGCCTGACGGCTGGGTGTTCAGGCCCCGTCTGAGCCGCGCGCAAGGTGCTCTTGGAGTCGACGAACAGCGGCTACCAGCGGGGGAAGCTGCGGCGGCCACTGCGACGTCATTCAGGCGTTGGGCATCGCTCCTCACAACGGGATCGCCTCCTGAAGAGCCTTCGGCTCGAGACCAGCCTTCAATCCCGACGCCGGAACCACGTCGATGGACCGACCGAGCAGCTCCTCGAGCTCCCGGGTGAGACCGGCCAACTCCACGAGCCCGACATGCGGCGCAAGGTCCACCAGCAGATCGATGTCGCTCGCCTCGGTGTCGTCGCCCCGAGCGACGCTGCCGAACACCCGCAAGTTGGACGCACCCCGCCGGCTGGCCACGTCGATCACCGCTCGCCGCTTGCGACGAAGACGACGCCCCATCGCCGTGTCGGGAAGACCACGGACACCGCCATCGCCGGCGACAACGTCTACCTGCAACCGCTGGCCCGTCGCCTGCACAAGCTTCGC
>JAABUJ010007526.1_pt1 | contig 10137 bp, 8 predicted proteins | sample 5559131 | NCBI WGS metagenome assembly JAABUJ01 (sample SAMN10711875, study PRJNA513366) | rock metagenome | isolation source: Antarctica rocks | place: Antarctica: Victoria Land, Mt New Zealand nord | collected 2016-01-07 | reverse complement strand
CGTGTGGCGGGCTCTATGGTGCGCCATCTCCGGGCCTCCTTGAGGGCGTGAGCGTCAACACCCACACCCTCTCGGTAGGCCCGGACCTACCTCACGGCGTTCGGAACGTCCCTGGGCACGTCAGCTAAAGCCGGACATCCTGGCCATGGCGTCGGCTTCGAGGCGTAGGAGGACCAGGCCATGGTGTCTCACTCAGCCCAGGGTCTCCTCAGGCCGCAAAGCTCGGGCAGACCAGACGCACCCGAGGGTGCAGCGTCTACGAGAAGAGCGTGAGTTTCGTTAAGACGAGGCTGCTCAGATGCGCTCAGATGCGCTGAGTTTCGGATGCTATCCCGTCCTCTTGTGTCTTGTGCGGGCCGGGTCTACGGTCGCGGGACTGATGCAGACGACGCACAAGATTCCGGGGGACGGCGCGGTGGGCTTCGCGGCGTATCTGACGTCGACGCCGTCCCGGGGTGATTACTACCTGGGTGAGGATGGTGAGCCCGAGCGTCCCGAGTGTCACTGGTACGGTTCGGCGTCGACGCTGCGGGCATTCGGGGTCGATCCGGAGGGGCCGGTCGGACGGGGGGACCTGGTGTCGTTGATGGGCGGGGTGGCGCCGGGGTCGGGGGTGGCGTTTCGGTCGGTGGGTGGTGACGGGTCGCGGGTGGCGGGGATCGATGTGACGTTCTCGGCGCCGAAGTCGGTGTCGGCGTTGTGGGCGGTCTCGGGGGCCTACCGGCGAGCGCAGATCGAGGCGGCCCACCAGGCAGCCGTTGACTCGGCCATCGCCCGGATCGAGCGCGACGTCCCGGTGGTCAGACGTGGCCACGGCGGGACGGTGTCTGAGTGCGCCCGGAGACTGGTGGGAGCTCAGTTCGTGCATACGGCGAGCCGGTTGAGCAGGGGCCAGGAGGCCGAGGGTGGGGTACCGGACCCTCAGGTTCATACCCATTTTCTGGTGCTGGCGGCCGAGCGGGCCGATGGGCGGTTGGTGGCGGTGGATTCTCGGGAGCTGTTTCGCTCGGCCCGCGGTAACGGGGCGTGGTATCGCGCTGAGCTGGCCGCCCGTCTCGGTGACCTGGGCCTGGAGGTGCGGGGGCGTACGGGCCGGGGCGGCCGTTACTTCGAGGTCGCCGGGGTCCCGGAGGCGCTGTCGGCGCGGTGGTCGGCCAGGAGTGAGGACGTGGCCCGGGCGGCCAGGGTGTTTCGTCAGCGCTACGGCCGCGACCCCCGCGGCTCCCAGGAGCTGGGGGCGTTGGCGACCCGGACGCGTGGGACCAAGGCGGTCACCTCGGCAGTGGAGGTAGACATTGCTTGGCGGGCGGTGGGAGAGGAGTACGGCCTCACTGCCGGCCGGGCGCAGGCCCTGTTCGGCGACCGTGCCCTAGAGACCGGGCGTGACCTGAGCCGCGAGCTGTTGGCCGATGTGTGCCGGGATCGTTCGACGATTTCTGGGCGTGACTTATGGGCACGCGCCTGGGAGCTCTCGGCCGGCGCCTGCCGGTCCGAGCAGGCGCGCGGTGTGGTGGAGGGTCTGATGGAGCGCGGTGATCTGATCGGCCTGGAAGATGGTTCCTGGACCACCCGGGAGCTGCGCCAGCTCGAGCGCCAGACTGTCGAGCTGGCCGAGAGCCGGAGCGCCGAGGCCCCGGCGCCGGTACGGAGGCAGTCCCTGCAGCAGGCCCGCGCCGGGGCCGAGAGTCGGGTGGGTGCACGGTTGTCGGCTGAGCAGGAGCGGGCCCTCGACGTAGTGACCGGTAGGGGTGGGACGTCGGTGCTGGTGGGTCAGGCCGGAACCGGCAAGGGGGTGGTGATCTCTGCCGCCCGGGAGGCGTGGGAATCAGACGGTCAGCGGGTGATCGGCACCGCGGTCGCCGGAGCGACCGCCAAGCGCCTGGCCGCCGACACCGGAATGTCAGAGACGATGACCACCGACGCGCTCCTGGGCCGTGTCCGGTCAGGCCGGCTGGGTCTGGATGAGCGTTCGGTGGTGGTGATGGACGAGGCCGGCATGGCCGACACCCGCCGCCTGGGCGGCCTGACCCGGGCGGTCTCCGAGTCGGGGTCAAAGCTGGTGCTGGTCGGCGACCAGGCCCAGCTATCACCGATTGGCGCCGGGGGCCTGTTCGACGCAGTCCGCGCAAAGGTGCCGACCGCGGAGCTGACCGAGGTTCACCGCGCCCGGGAGGGGTGGGAGCGCGACGCCTGGGCGAAGGTCCGGGCCGGCGAAGCGGCCCCGGCACTGGCCGCCTACCGCGCCCGGGATCGCCTACACGTGTCCGATACCCGCGAGGAGGCCGCGGAGCGCATGGTCGACGACTGGGACCGCGCCCGACGGGAGGTGGATGGTGGGTGCGTGATGATCGGCGACGCATCGAACTCAGAGCTTGACCGGCTCAACGCCATGGCTCAGGACCGGCGCCTGAGCGCCGAAGAGCTCGGCGAGGAGCGCGCTGAGCTTCCCGGACGCCCTTACGGCCTGCACGCCGGCGACGAGGTGCTGCTCACCGGAGCCCTCTATGAGCCTGGCCGGGAGCGGGTGGAGAACGGCACCCGAGCCCAGGTGACCCACGCACGCGGGCGCAAGGTCGCCCTGCGCACCGAGGAACCCCAACCGCGGGAGGTCCGGATCGACACCCACCGCTTCTCCGAGGTGCGCCTGGCCTACGCCCAGCATGTCTACAAAGCCCAGGGGGCGACCGTCGATCGGGCGCTGGTGCTGACCGGTGGGTGGCAGACCGACCGGGAGAGCGCCTATGTCGCCCTCACCCGCGCGAGGGAGCGCACCGACCTCTACGTCTCCCGGGAGGACCTCGGCGAGGACGGCATGGACGACGGCGCCATCCAGCGCCTCGCAGAGCGCATCGCGCTCTCCCGGGCCCAGCGGGCATCGATCACTCAGGCCGAGGCACAGCCGCAGATATCGGCCGCCCAACCCGAGATGTCGCGGTGCAGACCGGCGACCGGGGTCGAGATGCCGAGAGATGAAGACGATGTAGGACACCGGGAGGATCCTGCACCGTCGCGGCAAGGTGAGCGGCGCGAGTCGTTGGTGGGGCGCATCCTGCGCGAGCGCAAGGAGCAGGAAGCACAGCGGGCAAACGAGCGTGGCCGCGGCCGCGACTAGCACCCAGGAGCGCCTCAGGGGTCGCCGAGGCCCGGGCGAGCCCTTTCGGCCGTCCGGTGGCGCAAGCGCTGGCGCCACGCTCGGAACCCGTCAAGGGTCCCGCTTCGCGGTCGCCTACGGCGAGACCTACGGCCGACCCTTGACAGAACCCGACCGCGGCGCAACTGGCTCACAAGGGTCGGCCGGAGGCCGACCCCATTCTCAAGAGGCTTTCACGCCACCGCACAAGGCGGGGGAACCCAGGCTGCTCGCCCGCCCAAGCTCAGGAGGACCCGAGCCGACTCCCGACCAGACTGCTTGCCCACGCCCGTCTCGCCGATCGATCGAGCGCGAACGGCGTCCGCCATCCTGGGCAAACTCAGCCCTCGCCGCAGATGTCGGGAGAAACACCGGGTCGCCGACGGGCATCCCGTCGTCGTCGTAGACGATCAGCGCGACATCCTCGGCGACCTCCGGCTCGGCCTGAACGATGGGCGAAAGAGCAGCGCGTGCGTCTGCCTCGCTGTCGTGGGCCTCGATCAGATTGCCGGTGCTGCTGAGCAGAACGTAATGCATCAGGTGTCTCCCACGATGAGGCGATCGACAAGGCATTGGGATCTGCACACGGGCAATGAGGTGCTGTTCACCGGCACTCTCATGAGCCCGGCCCGGAACAGGCTTGGAGAACGGCGCCCGCGCCCACGTCACCCGCGATCTCGCCGGGAAGAGGTGGGCGTCGGTCAGTTCCGCATCGAGGACCGCGACATCTGGTGCAGGCGAGCCTCGGCGTAGAGCGGCTCGGGAGCCATGTCCACACCGATTGGCCAGACGATCGTGCCCGCGTCCGGATCCACGCGAACCTGGGCGAATACCTCCGGGTCGGCCAGAGACTTGAAGACACCTCGCCACTCGCGCCGCTCAAAACTGACCTCACCTACCGTTCCGTCCTCGAAGGTCAAGCGCACGCGATGGTCACCCACGACCTCGACTGCCGTTACGTCAAAGATGGGTTGCATGCCCTTTATGCTAGGGGAGTGCAGCGATCTCTTCGAGCGGCTCCTCCCCCACCGCTCGACGCCAGTTGGCGTGCAGCTCATCGCCGTGAAGGGACGCCCAGTCTCGGACCAGTCGCAGGGCGCGGGCGGGCAGGGAGCCGGCGATGACGTCGCCGTTGAAGTCCACCGACGCGCTGTGGCCGCTATAGCGAGCGTGGAAGTGCGGGCGGGAGTGCGCGCCTTCGTTCCAGTACATCCAGATGGTGATGCCGTAGAAGGCGCTTATCCGCGGCATCAGGCTTCGGACTTGATGCCCACTTCTGCCCCGATGTCCTTTACCGTCGGCGCCGAGAACGCCGCCTCCACCCACTGCGCCTCATGGGCACTTGGCGCGTAATCGGCGTAGATCAGCGTCGTCTTGAAGTCGCGATGGCCCATCATCTCCTGCAACGTGCGCATCGGCACTCCCTGGGCGGCCAGGCGCGTGCCGAAGGTATGGCGCAGGTCATGAAAGCGCACCATGCGCACGTCGGCTCGGGTGAGGGCGGCCTTGAAGCGCTTGAGGAGCTTCGAGCGGTCGATTGGCTTGCCGGTGTGGGGATGGGCGAAGACAAGGTCATCATCGGCGGGAAAGTAGGTCTCCTGGTGCAGGCGGTCAAGCTCGCCGGCGAGACGGTCGGCGAGGGGAACGCTGCGTGACGATCGCTTTGACTTGGGGGTGCCGAACTCGCCTCGTACGAAGCTGCGCCGGATCCGCACGCGCCCGGCCTGCCAGTCGACGTCTCGCCAGCGCAGCCCCAACAGCTCGCCTTGGCGCATGCCGGTCATCGCCGCCGCCAGGTACATCACGCGCTCGGTGCGCCCCAGGTCGTCCTCGGGTACGCCACGCAGCAGCGCCTCGACCTCCTCGGGCTCAAGGAAGTGGATGTCGGGGTCGGCCTCGGGTGCGCGGGGCTTATCCACCAGCGTGCACGGGTTGGCCTGCACCCAGCCCTCGCGGCGGGCGCACTCGAACATCGCGTGCAGGATCCCCAGCGAATTCATTGCGGTCTTGCGCGACCGCCCGATGCGGTCCATGTAGACGATGAATCCCTGGATCTCCCGACGCCCGATGCGGTCAAGCGTGCGCTGCCCGAAGAACGGGACGAGGTGACAGCGGATGGCTGAGTCATAGGTCTCAAGCGTGGTGCGCTTGCGCCCGCGTGCGCGGACGGTGATGAGCAGCAGCTCACCGGCTTGGGCGATCGTTGCCCGCTGCCCGCGTTGGGAGACGCCTTCCACCGAGCCCATCAGGCGTCGCAGCTCGGCCTCGGCATCGGAGCGCTTGAGGCCCTCGCGGGTGGAGGGGACCCGCTTGAGCCCGATGCGGCGCTTGACCTGCACGTTGCCGACGTACCACTTGCCATACCAAGTCTCGCGGCCGGCACCGTCGCGCTTGACAAACAGCGCGCCCGTCCCCCTGGGCCGACGAGATGAGGACGCCGAGCGGCGCGTTTGAGGAGGTGAGTCAGCGGGCTCCACGAGCCAGATTCTACTCCGCGCTTCGGCCCCCAGGGTACTAACAGGGTACTAAACTGAGCGAATCTGAGAAAACCTCATATCACGTTATCCCTGCTAATAGACCTAAACGCACCTGAGCAAACCCCCCTAAGGCATTTGTGGTCCAGGCGGTCGGGGGTTCGAGTCCCCTCGCTCACCCCTCGTAGTTCGAATTCGAACCGCCGGTAAGAGAAAGAGGACGGTGTTCGCCGGCTTTCGAAGCTGGCCTGTTCGCTCGCTCGTCTTCATCCCCGGACGAGTGCTGAAGCACGTCGGCGAAAGCCGGTGTGAAGTCCGCGCGCAGGCTGTCTCGGTCGGCGTCTAGGTAGACCTTTTCGAAGAACGCCTGGTTGAAGTCTCGCCGTTCTGACTCGGAGGCTTGCAGGTACGCGAGTCCGCAGTCGGCGCCGATCTCAACGGCGAGCGTGATGACGCGTTCGCCGTTGGTCGCCTTGGCGGACGCCGCAGCGATTGCACCGCGCGCGTTGTCAAGTTCCGTTTGGAGTCGATCCTGCTCGCGCTTGAGCAGGTCAACCGGGACGGGGCCAGCGTAGTACGCCTGGAGTAACGACCTCTACGAACAGCTGCTGGAGCATCTGTTCCCGGGGTGACGACGACGAGCACGGCGCCGTCATCGCGGCCGGTGTCGCGACCACCGATTGCGGCACCAGGCTGCTCGGCCGTGAGCTCTTCTTGGCGCGCGACGGCATTGACTTCGTTCCGGGAGTACATGGCTACCGACGGCTCACCCCCGAATTCGTGCGTGACCGCATTCAACACTGCCGCGACCAGCGTCTCGCCTACCTCGCCGTCCACAATCACAGCGGCTTCGACCGCGTCGACTTCAGCGATGCGGACAACCGTTCGCACGAGCGTGGTTCCCCCGCTCTCCTCGACATCTCCGGTCGGCCTGTGGGCGCGCTTGTGCTGGCGCGCGGCGCGCTCGCCGGCGATGTTTGGACGCCTGATCATCAGCGCCGTGAGATCAAGGAGACCATTGTTGTGGGCCGCAATATGCACCGGGTGCATCCCGTGCCACCGACGCGTCCTCCCGCGGCCGACCCCGCTTACGATCGGCAGGCGCGCTGGTTCGGCGATCGCGGTCAAGAACTCCTCGGCCGCAGCAAGGTCGGCGTCATCGGTGCCGGCGGTGTGGCGCTCCCGCTGGTGACCATGTTGGGCAGACTGGGAGTCGACGAGCTCACGGTGATCGATCCAGACCGGGTCGAGCCGGTCAACTTGCCGCGCCTGCCCGAGGCCCGCCGAATCGGTGCCATGACTTGGCTCCACGACTTGGGCTTGCACGACCTGGCCGGGCGCCTCTCTACGCGCAAGGTTCGTCTTGCTCGTCGTGCGGTGCGTCGCGCGAATCGCAAAACGCGGTTCACCGGATTAGCCATGAGCGTCATCGAGCCCGATGCCGCGCGAACGCTGCGCCACTGCGACTTCATCTTCCTTGCAGCCGACTCGCACCAGGCCCGGCTCGTCTTCAACGCGATCACGCAGCAGTACTTGATCCCAGGTATCCAGCTCGGTACTCGCATCGACGTCGATCGCGGGTCCGGCGTCGTTGGCGACATCCGCAGCAACGTGCGTCTAGTCACCACACCGCATGGCTGCCTCCGCTGCAACAACCTCATCTCGGCCAGTCGGCTCCAGGACGAGGCGAGGGATGCACGTGAGCGCGAGCGTAACCGCTACGTCGACGAAGTGCCCGCACCGAGCGTGATCACGTTCAACACTCCCGTCGCCGCGCAGGCGGCGACGGACTTCGTACTCATGCTTGGTGGCTTCATCAAGGACACCGCGCCCACACTACCTGCGATGGCGTCCCCGCGAACGTGGGTGGGAACCGATCGGGAACCAGCCCAGCCGAGCGAGCTGCACGGACTGCGGAACAGCAGCTAGAAGCCATCGGGCGGCGGGGTGATACGGCTGAACTGCCGCTGCCACAACGCTAGGAAGCGACTAGCTTCGTGTCGAGAGACGCGGCGACGCGGCCAACGTGGACCGACCGGACCGCCCTTCGGGGTTCGATAGTCGTCCCATTAACTCCAAACCGCGGAAATTGAACCCTCGTTCATGCCTCGTCAGGGGATTGCTTCTTAGGCCGAGCGCCTCGACAATGACGTCGTAGCCGCTCGACGTGCTCGAGCCCTACTTAGTCGATCGAGGCGAGATCGGTACCGTCAGGCTTCGAATACCGACCCGTTTGGGACCCAAAGTAGTTGCGTGCACAACTATCTCCCAGTAATCGGAAAGTCAGGAAACGCTCGCGCAACACCCCTGATGGGTCTTCGAACCCTCAGGCATGATCCTCCTCGTTGTGCTTCCGGTTGGCCTGCGCAAGTAAAACGTTGGCTAGCCGATCCAGATCGGGCTCTTCATGCTGTACCCCTCTTGCCGTAATACGTACCTCGCCGGCACCGAACCACTCAACCTTCTCCGACTTCTGCCTTTTCCGCTTCTTCACCTACCGAGCATAAAACGCATGGGAGAAAGGGTGTCTAGGACGACATTGTCTTATTGCGCGCCGACCACGCCGGCGATGAGCTACTCACAATTGAGACTGCTCGCGACTCCCACACGGCGGCAGAGCGGGACTGTCACGCGGTAAGCCACGGCAGCCCTGAGGCTTCACTCTGACAACTTGGAATCAAATCCCGATCGCGACAGCGATGTAGGTCAGGTAGAGGGCTATCAGGAAGACACCAGCTTTTCGATCGAGGCGCTGATGTAGCCCGAGCACCAGACAGAAAACAAGCGCTGCACCGGCAGCAACCGGAAGATGTAGAACCCGGGTGGCATGATCGAAGTGCAGCGGTTTGACGAGGGCAATGACGCCGATGTTGAAGGCGATAAAGTGAACGATTGTGCCGGCGATATTTCCAAGCGCAAGCTCTGGTCGACCGCGCCTGGCCGGGATAGCTACGCGTCCCAACTCCTCCGCTTCTACTGTCGCGGCAATTGCCGTGTTGCCAAGCAGCGTGTCGGAGACGCCGAGGTGGCTGACAACATGGCGAAGCCCGTCGCTCAGCAGCGTACCGCCTCCAGTCAGCACCGCAAGCCCGCCGATCAGTCGCAGAAACGGCCGCTTGATCCTGCCTTCCGATTCCCGATCAAGCAGCCCCCGGCCAGAGCGAGCAACTCCGACGAGCGTCACGGCAAACCAGATGATGAGCAGTGCGCCATCAAGTCTCGATAACTCGCCGTCCAGAGACAAGAGCACGACGCCTAGCGGAGATGCCGCCGTCCAAAACAGGAATGACTTCGGCAGCGTGCTTTTCATCGGCGCGATCAACGCCCCAATTCCGGCGACTCCCAGCGCCAGAAAGGTGACACCGCCAAACGATGTTCCCGCCGCGGCCCCTGGAAGCCCATTCAGATTCGCGGCGATCCCGGCAGCCAGATTCTCAAGTTCGAACCCGGACAAGAGCACCGTGAGGACGAACGGCGAGATCCGGGTTCGTTGGCCGACACCGAGAAGCCCGTCGACCAGCGTGTCAGCCGCACCGACCACCAGAATGATCCCAAGGACCAGGGCGCCGATGGCAAATACCGTCTCCATGTCCCAACTCTGCCCGGAATGCTCGCGTCCGGTCAACCCCAATGCTTAACGATCCCGAACGGGCCGTGTGCCCAATGCGCCAACCAAGCGAGCTTTGGATAGTCGTCCCATCAACTCCCAACCGCGGAAATTGAACCCTTCGTTCATCCCTCGTCAGGGGATTGCTTCTTAGGCCGAGCGCCTCGACAATGACGTCGTAGCCGCTCGAGCACCTGCTCGAGCCCTACATAGTCGATCCAGGCGAGATCGGTACCGTCAGGCCTCGAATACCGACCCGTTTGGGACCCTCCCCGGACTGGCTGGTAATCGCCACTTTCTGATTAGTCGCCGTCTCGGCCGATGCGAGCCAGGTAGTTCCGCTGGGCGCGTGGGGGCGCTTGCTTCCGTTCCGGGCGGGGACCCGCAGCGGCCCGTGGTGGGCTGCTGGTCTTGCCTCTCCGGCCAGAGACACCTGTGGCGCACGTGGGCGGGTGGCAGTCAGGGCGAGGGAGTCGATCGGCACTCTGGTGAGGGGTCTGGCACCGCACTCTGCGACCAGGTCGTCTGAGCTCTGCGTAGGGGTTGGTCGGTCAGCGGTCGGGTGGCGGCGAAGCCTGCCGTTCTGTCTCCACGGCCGTTCGCGGCCGCGGAAGGTCAAGAACGTAGGATCGATGTCTGCTCCGCGATCGAGCCTGACCGGCTCGAGTGCGCGTGGCGGCAGGTATCTGGCCGTCGTGTGCTGGTTGGCACTCCGAGCAAGCCCCGTGAGCGCCAGGGTCGCGGGATCCGGGCCTCGCTGCGGCTGACTGGGGGTGTCCGGGTCGCGCTAGGATCCTATGTTTAGATGGATGCGCGCTTGGTATGAGGGTGGCTTGCGGTGCGGTGTTTGCCGTGCTGTTCGGGTCGTTGGTTTCATCGTCCGCGGCCTCGCCGGGGGCGCCGCGGATCGCTGTGGCTTCAGGGGG
>JAABUJ010007525.1_pt1 | contig 10138 bp, 12 predicted proteins | sample 5559131 | NCBI WGS metagenome assembly JAABUJ01 (sample SAMN10711875, study PRJNA513366) | rock metagenome | isolation source: Antarctica rocks | place: Antarctica: Victoria Land, Mt New Zealand nord | collected 2016-01-07 | reverse complement strand
CCTCGCCCGCCGCATCTGGCGGCTGCTCTACACCGCCGAGATCTCCGGCGCCCCGCCGGTATTGATCACTCGCTCAAACCCGCAAATTCCAACTTTCACTTGACATAGGAGCAGCCAAGGCGGGTCTGTGACCGCGGCTTCCGCTTCCGGTGGACGCCACCGTCCAAGCAGGAGCGGACTGCGGTGGGCGCGATTGCGCCTCCGGTCACGTTTTTGTCCATAAACGTGACCGTATGGGCACCACCGGACGAACCACGGCAGCGCCCAGCCAAGGTCTATTAGGCCAACCGGCTGCACAAAGCATTGGAGGACACCGGGATCAAGCTTGACTGCGTCGCCTCGGACATCCTCGGGAAGTCCGGGCGGGCGATGCTCGACGCGCTCGTCGGCGGCACGACCGATCCCGACGTGCTCGCTGACCTCGCGAAGGGCAAGCTGCGCGCGAAGATCCTGGCGCTCAAGGAGGCGCTGCGAGGCCGCTTTGAGGCCCACCACGCGCTGGTGATCGGCGCGATCCTCTCCCACCTGGACTTCCTGGACGAGCAGATCGCCGGGCTCTCTGAAGCGATCGGTGAGCACCTGGGCCCTACCGGGGCCAGCGCCGTGGCGCTGGCCAGCACGATCCCCGGCGTCGCCGCGCGCACCGCCGAGGTGCTGATCGCTGAGATCGGCACCGACATGAGCCACTTCCCCAGCGCGGGGCATCTCGCCTCCTGGGCCGGACGCTGCCCGGGCAACGACCAGTCGGCCGGCAAACGCCGCTCCGGCAGGACTCGCAAAGGATCCAAGTGGCTCGGCATCGGCCTCGAAGAAGCCGCCCTGGCGGCGATCCGCAGCAAGAACACCTACCTCGCCGCCCAATACCAACGCCTCAAGCCCCGCCTCGGGCACGGCCGCGCGCTCGGCGCTGTCAAACACTCGATCCTGATCGCCTACTGGCACATGTTCACCACCGGCGAGACCTACCGCGACCTCGGCGGCGACTACTTCCAGCGCCGCGATCCCGAACGCGCGACCAAACGCCTGATCGCCAAGCTCCAAGCCCTCGGACACCACGTCACCCTCCAACCAGCCGCTGCTTGATCTGGGAGGCATTTCCCATCAGACCCGCGCCTGATACCAGTCCAGCAGGCCGTCTCCGAGTCCGGGGCCGGAGGGCACGGCGATCCGGCCCGACGACGGCGCCAACGGATCCGGGCGGTCATCGAACATGGCCAAGGTGGCCAGGCCGCAGGCGCGGACCGGCCGCAGCAGCGCGGCGGCGTGCAGCGCGGCGGCGATGCCCAAGGGCCCATCGAGCGTGGAGGCCAGGAAGATCTCATAGCCCGCCGCGCGGGCGCGCCGCGCGGTTTCCAACACGCCGCTGAGGCCCCCGCAGCGGGCGATCTTCAGGCACATGAGCGCACAGGCGGGCTGAGTCAGGGCGGCCGGGTCAGATGCTGACTCATCGAGGGCCAGCGAAATGCCGGTCTCGGCGTCCAGCGCGCGGATCTCCTCCACGCCGGCCACCGGCTCCTCGCAGAACTCGATCCCGATCGGTTCCAGCGCGCGCAGCGCAGCTGCGGCCTGGGTCGGCGTCCAGGCGCCGTTGGCGTCCACCCGGATCAACATGTCAGGCCCGGCAAAGGCCCGGACAGCGGCCAGGCGTCCGTGATCGTCACCGATCGCGACCTTGACCTTGAGCGTGTCAAAGCCGGCTGCCCGCGCCCGGGCCGCCTCCTCGACCGCGCCCGCGCGATCCGGCGCGGTGAGCATGCAGTTGACCCGCACCGGCTCGGGCGAGCCGACCGCGTCGCCGAGCAGACGCCAGGCCGGCATCCCCATCCGCCGGCCGGCCAGGTCCCAGAGGGCGAGGTCGAGCGCCGCCAGAGCCTGGGGCTCCAGAACTACCTCGGCGCAGAGCGCGATGACCTGGGGCGGCGGCGCCCGGTCGGCGCCGGCGAGGATTTCCCGGCACGCCTCGAGCGCCGCGCGGACGGCGTCCAGCGTGGCGCCATCGTAGGAGGGCAGGGGTGCCGCCTCGCCGTAGCCGCTCACGCCGTCGGCGGCTTGCAGCCTGACCAGGAGCAGCTCGCGCTCGCGGACGGCACCGTGACCAGCCGGAAATGAGCCTCGGAGCGGGGCGCGGATCAGCTCGTGGTGGAGCTGCACGGGGCGCCCTCACCCGCTGAGCAGGAGCCCCGCCGAGAGCAGGACGCAGAAGGGCAGCTGGAGCATGCCGCTGATCAGAGGGCAGTGGACCTCGCCGAAACGTCGCACCCGAAATGGCGGCCCCGGATGACCGCCTGGCGGCGTCATGACCGCCGGCGTCGCCGGCGGTGCCCCCTCGCGCAACGCTGCTGCGCCATGGCTCCTGCGTCCTTGGCTGGCGCCCCCCCGGGCCTCGCCCTTTCAGGCACAATGTTCCTGGGAGATCCACTAGCCGGGCGATCGCGCGTCGTCTGCAGGCGATCAGCCGACGGGCCGGATGCGGCGAGCGGCGATCGCCAGCGCGTGGCTGACGTTCCGGTAGGTATCGAACGCGGGCTTGGCGGTGAAGTTGTAGTTCAGCAATCCGTAGAAGTCCTGATTGGATGACCGATCGATGCCCGTATCGCGTCCCGAGTACGTGAACAGTGGGCCCGCCCAGCTGTAGGAGGACCACAGTTGATAGGCGCGAGTGACCATCGCGGCCTGCGTCCGGAGGCTGACGAACGTGCCTGGCGGTCCCGATGTCGGTGCGCCGAACTCGGTCGCCCAGATCTTCTTGGCGCCATCCCCGTGGCGGGTCATCAGGCTGCGCAGGCTTGTGCGGGTGCCGTACAGCTGATACCACGCGCTCCACGCCTTCCGGGAACCGGGGTAGGCGGGAGAGCAATACGGGTGGGCGCCGACAGCGTCGAAGTAAGGTTCGCCGCCCTGGGCGTAGATACCCCTGAGGAAGGAGACCGGCGAGACGCCACCGCCGCCGGATGGGGACGGCGCGAGGCCGCCGGTGACCACGGTGGCGCTCGGGTTGGCCCGCTTGATCCCGATGTCTGCCGCCCTGAGCATCGCCGTATAGGCACGGGGGCTCGCCGAGGGAGCAAACGAGTCCGCGATGTTGGGCTCGTTCCAAATCTCAAACGTGCTGACCCCGCGCCGGCGGTAGTGCCTGGCCGCCTGGGAGGCGAAGCGACCGTAGGCCCCGGGACTCGGCGCCCAGTTGGGCACCGTCCCGCGGGGGCGCGCCCAGGAGGGCGTGTAGTAGATGACGCCGAGCACATTCAGTCCGCATCGCCGAGCCTTGCGGATCACCCGGTCAGTCGCGCCCCAGGCAAAGCTCGAGGGCCCGTTGGCTTGGATCGAGGCCCAGTTGATGTCGATGCGCAACCAACGAGCGCCGGCTTCGTGGTAGGCGTTGAGCTCGGAGCTCATCTGCCGCCGGCTCTCCGTCTGGACGCCGCCGCCTGTGGCGATGCCAAAGGCCCCTCGGCCGAAGCGATTTCGCACCGGGCCCACGCGTAGCGCCCGCGCATAGCGGGCGACGACCGGCCGCTCGACCGCATCGTTCGGGCACGTCCGTGCGCGCGCCACTCGTTTGGCGCGGGAAGCGGTCCTGTGTTTGGGCGAATACGCATGCCTCGTGTATGTGGGCGACTGCGCATGCGCGCACGCAGTCGCGATCGTCAAGATGATCGCGACCGCGCAGGGGGACAGGGTTTTGAGTCGAAGCAGGGGCACCACCGGACCGGCGTGTCGTCGGTTGAGACGCCCATCGCCGCGGCAAGCCGACGGACGGACAGGCAGGCTAGCAGGGCCGGGGGGAGGGGTGATGTCCGCTTGACCGCATCGGCAACCCCGCGTAGACGCAGACCAAAGCACCGGTTAAGGCACCGATTGACGCGCCGGCTGGGGGCCCAGCAACACGGCAAAAGAGGCCCGCGAGCGGCCTGCGGACCGCCGAGAACTACTGGCAGCGGCGCGGAATCGCAGGTAGTGGGTATACGATCGCGTTCCTTGGCTACTGAGAGTCACAGGTCCGTGCTCGATGCGGCCGACCTGGAGCACCTCCGGTGTCCGCTCACGCAGGGACGCCTACACCCGGGGCCCGACGGCGCAACCGTGGGCACCGAAGATGGGCAGATCCGCTATCCCGTGATCGACGGAGTGATCTGCCTCACCGCTGCCGCGGCCCAGGGCTGCCCGGGATCGGCCGATAGCGCCGAGCGGCTCAATCCGGTGGCGGCACGGCTACAGCGGTTTTATGAGGATGTGGGCTGGAAGGACAGTAAGACCACAGACGGCGAAGCACACTTCGAGGACGCCGAATTGTTCGAAGACCTGCGCAGTGTCTCGGCCGACTACATCCACCGGTGTCATCCGCGGGTACGCGACCATCTTCCTGCCTCGGGCGATCTACTGGTCGATGCGGGCTCCGGGCCGGTGCAGTTTCCCGAGTACCTGACCTACCAGGAGGGCTTTCGCAAGCGTCTGTGCGTCGATATCTCCCTCAACGCGCTTCGGCAGGGGCGCGCGCGTCTTGGTGAACGCGGGATCTACGTCCAGGGCGAGCTGACGCGGCTGCCGATCGCCGACCAGAGCATCGACGCCGCGGTAAGCCTGCACACGATCTATCACGTTGATGCCGACCTTCAGGAGCAGGCGATCCTCGAACTGCACCGCGTCATAAAGCCCGGCGGCCGGGTGGTGATTGTGTACTCCTGGAAGCAGACGCCGCTGTGGCGAATCGTGGAAGGACCAAACGCCGTCAAGCTTCGATGGCAACGTCTCACCGCTCGGCTGCGCGGCGGCGCCGGCATCGACGATGAGAAGCATCGCGAGAACGCCGGCCTCTACTTTCACCCGCACTCGGTCGGCTGGTTCCTGTCTCGCCCCTGGCCCTTCACACCCCGACTCGCGGTCTGGCGGTTCGCCAGCGTCAACGTGCTCAAGCTCTACGTGCACCCGTGGCTCGGCGGCCGGCGACTCCTACGAGCCCTCTTTACGGCGGAACAGCGTTGGCCCGAGCAGCTCGCCCGTCACGCCGCCTATCCGATCATTCTCATCGACCGCATCTCATCTGAGAGAGGCGCACCGCGCTAAAGGGACCTGCCAGCGGCCGTCGTCGCTGGCGACCAGCAGGCATTGGCCGTAGCCGGCCAAGAGAACCCGGGTGCGGGGCTCAGAGGACATGAAGTTAGACCCCATCGCGGCTGAGCACTCCGCGTTGGGCGCGACCCTTTTGACCGCCGGCGTTCAGGCGTAGCATTGGAGTCCGACGTCACCCATCACGAGGAGCGCAGCCGATGTCACGACTGATCAGGATGGACCGGACCGGGCACTCCGTGCTCGCCGAGTGGAGTCCCGCCGACGCCACCGCCACGGCTGCCGCTGCCGAAACCCTCCGTGATGAGCTCGCCCAGGGCTACATCGCGGTGCTGTCCAACGGTGCCGCGGGCGCCGAACAGGTCCGCGAGCTGCCCGACGACGACGAGGCGATGATCATCCTGCGCCGGCCGATCGCCGGCGGCTAGGAGTCCCCTCGGGCATGGAGAGCGCCGCTGCGCTGCCCGAGCTGGCGTCGGTGTACTGGCGCCGGGGCGTGGACCCCGGCACGCTGGTGCGCGACGGCCGGCTGTGGGCCGCATCGACGACCGCCCAGGTGGTCCCGTTTCTCGCCTTCGCCGCCTTTCTCGCCGTGGCCGCGCCGATCACCGCCCCGCTCGGGCTGGTGCTCGTCGCCCACGCCTGGATCGTCCCCGCGCTGTACGCGGCACGTGGGGCCAACGTCGTGCGTCCCAAGCGCAGCGCCGCGGGACCGGGGTCGCAGGAGCGGGCGCTCGGGATGCTGGCCGATCTGTTGGACCGCGATGCCTTCGCGCTGTTCACCGAGACCGGGCTCGTGCTCGAGCCTGGCGCGCTCGGCACCTGGCTCGTTGCCGAGGCGGGCGCTCTGCTGATTCCGCCCACCGGGCGCCGTGTGCACTGCTACTGCGTCTCGGTGCGCGATTCAGAGCTGCCGGCGGCCGACCGGATCGCGCACCTGCTGCTCGCTCTGCGCTGTGACGAGGCGGGCTTTGCCACCGTTGCCAACCGTGCGTTCGTCGGGGCCCCGTGGCGGGTACGGCGCCGGATGCCCGTCGCAATGCGTCCGGCGCTCGTTGCCGCGGTACGCCGCGCCCGCGATGCGAGCCGCGCCGGCGCGGTGGTGGGCTCCCGCTCAGCCGCTGAGCAACAGACCCGCCGAGAGCAGCGCGCAGAAGGTCAGCTGCAGCATGCCGGTCTTGGCCAGCGCCTGGTTGAGCGACGGGCCGTCGGCATGGGTGCGCACGAGCCGGACGAGAGGCACGGCGAGGCCGAGGGTCAGCCACGGCAGCAGCACCCAGGCCGTCACCGGGCCGAACAGCCAGGTGACCGGCGCGAGTAGAAAGGCGAGGTACACGACCGCGCCGAACACCGTCCGGGTTCGCTGCCGGCCCAGCCGGACCGCCGAGGTGTGCTTGCCCGCCCGGCGGTCGGCCGCACTGGATTGAGCCAGCCCCGGGCCCAGGCTCGGTAGGTCGTGGCGGCGGCGTGGTTGCCTGCCAGGATGTGCCAGATTGCCCGCAGTCCAAATCCCAGGACGATGAATGCGACGGTAAGCCCGCGCCGGGCCGCACCCATGTGTTCGATCAGCATCCCGGATTCAGCCCGTCCCACCCGGTACGCGCGCTGGGCGTCGTTCCATACCTTCCCGGCCGAGGCGCCACCGAGGTGCACGAACTCGGCCTCGGCGATGAAGCGAGGTCGCCAGCCGAGTCGAGCGGCACGCCGGAAGAGATCAAGATCTTCGGCGTACATGAAAATTCGCTCGTCAAACCCATGGAGCTGCTCCCAGGCGGACGCGCGGATGAGGAGGACGGAACCGATCGCTGACTGGATCTCCCGTGAGCGAGCGTGGTCCCAGTGTGTCCCAAGGCGAGGTTGGAGACGGTTGGGAACGAACCGAGAGAGGCCTGACGCGCGAACGAGCTCGGGGAGCGGGCTCGCGAACGGGACGACGGTCGGCTGCAGGGTCAGATCAGCGTTGAGCAGGCGCGGCACGACGATGCCCACCCGTGGATCATCCAGCGCGGCAAGCAGCGCGGTGACCGAGCCGGGGGCATGGACGAAGGCATCGCTGTTGACCAGGAGATAGGCCCGGCCGGAGAACAGGCGGCGCGCAGCCGCATCGTTGGCTCGGCCGAAGCCGACGTTCTCATCGAGCGCGAGAAGATGGACATGCGGGAGCTCGTGGGCGATGTGTTCGAGGCTGTGGTCACCGGAGGCGTTGTCGACGATCACAATGCGCTCATCCGGGATCCCGTCGTCGCGAAGGGCCCGCGCTGCGCGGACGGCAAGTTCCGGGGTCCTCCAGTTGAGGACCACCGCCGTCAGTTCCTTCACGTCGATGTCAGGCCTCTCGTCTGGGCGAGGCCGTAGACACGAAGGTGATCGTCGATCCAGCGCTCGAGATCATCGCGATCGCAGACCACGGGGACCTCTGCGCTGACCCGCTCCCACGTCCGAACGGCACGCAGATCCGCGGCAGTCGCATTCAGCCCCGTCGGCGTGCCGTCAAACGTCACGACGCCGTGTCCTGGCTCGAGCTCCGCCAGGCCGCCCCGGCCGCTCGAGATGACGGGCCGTCGCGCAGCCAGCCACTCCAGAGCGGCGAAGGTAAGTCCGGGCTCCTCCCACACGGACGGGACGACGCCCGCGTCACAGGACGCGAGAAAGCGCGGTATTGCCTCCCCCTCCAGCCGGCCGGCGTAGTCGATCTGAGGCTGGCTCTCGACCTGAGCCTGCAGGGGGCCGCCGCCGGCGACGGCGACCGTCACGCCCTGGGCGAGCAGCGCGGGAGCAGCGGCGAGCAGGATGCGCAACCCCTTGCTCTCCGTCAAGGCTCCGATGTACCCAAGACGTCTCAGAGCAGCGGGGGGCTCACCGGGGCTGCCGCTGACGGGAACGAGAGGCGGCAGGATGACCTTACGCTCTGTGGCCGGGGGGAAGAAGCTTTGATGACGAGCGAGCACGTGCGCGGACACGCCGAATAATATGAAGATTCGTCGCTACACGTGGGCTGTGGGGGGAATAGCAGCAACGGCTCTCGCATTGGCCACACTCATCTCCTCCTTCGCGGTTGCGGGGGCAGGCCCATCGCGTTCGAATTCTGCGCTCAGCCTGACGCCGTGCTCCTACTTTCAGGCGGCCCACGGTCGGTCAATCCCGAAACCGGTTGTGACGGCCGCGCCGCCCGACCAGCGCCTCCTCCGACTGCTGGCTGTGTTTCGGCGCCCGCCCCAGGCCGCCGACCGCACCGCGGCCGCCCGGTGCGCGTCGCTTTCCTCCGGTGTCCCGCTGCGTTACGTGCGATACGTCGGCCGGGGCCTGCTCGGCGGCGAGATATTCGCCGTCCCGCACCCACACTCGACGTTCGTCGAGCCAGGTATTCCCGCTAGCTCGCCCGTCGGTCGACTTCTCGCCGAGCCAGCCGTCTGCCTGGAAACAGTGGGCGCCCCGCCGATCTCAGGGCAGATCGGCGGCTGCACACCCCTGTCGCAGATCCGCCACCCCGCCGGTTTCGGCGCCGGAGAGATCTTCCCCGGCATCGGCGGCCCGCAAGCGTTCGCGCGCGCCGGCATCCCGCCGGATCTGCGACACGGCAGCCTCCTCGGCGGGGTCGTGCGCGATGGCATCACCACGGTCGACGTGTACGACCGCGCACGTCGCGTGCTGACCGTCAGAGCGCGTAACAACGCCGTGTACTTCCACGTCAACCACAGCGCACCCGCAGCCGTCTACATGCGTTTGGTCTTCAAAGACAGGACCGGCCACGTGGTCCCCTTACGCACCGGGTAGGCAAGGGCCGCCTGGCTGCGGTGTTCGTCGGCGAGGTCTCGCCCTACGGCTTCTGCAACGTCACGAGCAGGAAGCAGCCCGAGCTGCAAGCAAGCACCTTGAGTCACGTTTTCGGTCATTAACGTGACCGTATTCGCGGGGTGGTCAGGTGGCGTCTGACGGGGGGATGAGTGTGGCGCGGATGAGCGGCAGGGAAGCGAGGTGTTGGTCGGCGGTTATCAGCGTGAAGTCGTGAGTCAACGCTGTTGCCGCGATCCACAGATCGTTGGCTGGCTGTCTGCCGGTGGTGGCGCGCAGTTCGCCGTAGCGAGCTGCGACGGCGCGCTCGATCGGGACGATCAGGGTTTCGGCGAGCACCGCGGTGAGTCGTCTGAGCCGTTGCGCGCGGACGGTGCTGTCGGTGGCCAGCAGCACGCCGGCTTCTAGCTCACCGACGCTGACGACGCTCACCACCCACGGCTCGTCGAGCGTGAGGGCGGGTGAGCTCACGAGAACACTCGTGTCGATGAGCGCTGTCAAGTTGCCCAGGGATCACGCGCCGCGGCCGCGTCAGCGTCTCGAAGCTCCCTGAGCTCGGCGGCCCAGGCGGTATCGGTCGGCGTCTCGGCGAGAACCGCGGCTAGCCGGTCAGGCGCGCCAGGCTTGCGAGCACCGGCGAGCGGACCAAGCTCGGCGACGGGCCGGCCGCCGACGGTGATCGTGAAGTGTTCGCCTTGCTCGGCGCGTCGTAGAACGGCGCTGACGTCGTTTCGCAGCTCACGTTGCGCGATCTGGACCATGATCCCAGCGTAGCAACTTTGCTACATACGTCTCGGACGAGACGATTTTCCTCTACGTCGTCCTTCGTGATGACCCCGATCCCGGTCAATCCGCCCGCTGAGAGACCATGCTGCGCCTTGAGTCACGTTTTGGGTCAAAAACGTGACTCAAGGCGCAGGCGACGACCGTTGAACCTCGCCAGCAAGCAGCTCGTCGACGCGCTCCTGGACGCCGCGCCGGCGTTCGCCGAGGTGCGTCGCTAACGCCATCCGCACGAGGGTCGCCGTCCAAGCATCAGTGCTGGATCCGCGAACCAGGAGCTACGTCGGCGGCGCCGATCGGCGCCGCCCGCGCTTCTGCTTTGGCCCGGGCGGCGCTCAGAGAGTAGCCGCGCCTGCATGGCCGGATGGGTCGGATAGGTCGAGCGCATTGCTGCGCTCGACCCTCCTCAGAACCAGGACGTGCGGCTTTCACCGCATCCGGCTCAAGCAAGTCCTGATGGTGTCGGTCTGCGGCGGTGGTTGCAGTCGGTGTGTAT
>JAABUJ010007523.1_pt1 | contig 10140 bp, 12 predicted proteins | sample 5559131 | NCBI WGS metagenome assembly JAABUJ01 (sample SAMN10711875, study PRJNA513366) | rock metagenome | isolation source: Antarctica rocks | place: Antarctica: Victoria Land, Mt New Zealand nord | collected 2016-01-07 | reverse complement strand
AGCAAACAAAATTCATTAAATATCTATTTATTTAAAAAAAAAAAAAAAAAAAAAAAAGTTATAAGCTGAGCATAAACTGTATCTGAAGCAAAACTACTGTTCACTGCAATGACACAATGATGAGTGAGAACACAACTGGTGCAGACAGAACAGTGACACAAGTAAAGCAACAAACACACTGACATTAAGTCTTTCAGCTCAACAATGAAGAATCTCAGCAGTCATCTTTAACTCATTCACAGTGCTTGAAACATTCTCTGTTGATGAGTAATTGTAGCTGATGAGAAGTGTAATGTCACTGATGATGATGATGAGAGCAGTGGACAGAGCAACAACACAATGATGATGAGAAGTTATTAGATCAGCAGACAAAGAGAATTTGAACTTTGCACAATCTAGAACAATAAGCAGTCATCATACTAATATAGACTCATATTTATGAAAGCTGCACTGAATGCTCTGTGCATCTCAATGACAGTTTGTACATGAATTACAGAGAAGATAATGGTCATTGAACTTAATCTGAATGCATATTGTAAATGGCTCATCTTCATGCATGTAGTTGTCACAGGTGGCCAGCTCATGTTCCTCATGAATGTGAGTGACAGCAACTTTACAATATGTCTAATAAGCACAAAAATGATCTAAATTCATGTTAATGTGCAGAATTAACTGTTAAATTATTAACAACATCTCAAGCTCAGTCTTAAGTCAACTCTTCAACAGCAGATCAGTCAGAGCATTAAGTAATGAGAAGCTGAGCTGATCATCAGTTAACTCATTAGAGAGAGAAGAGAAAGTGACATCAGAAGCAGAATGCTTAACTGACTCTATGTATTGTTAATTTTCAAATTAAAATCAAGATAACAACATACTAAGAAGAGAGTTTTGTGAGCTTTTCTTAAGACAGAAATGACCAGTAATCTTGTGAGTGTAATTAGAAGCAGACTTCTTTTGATTTGAGTTGTTGTCATCTGCACCTGATGATGAAGTGACAGCAGCACAACATGAAACACAGACCTTAAGAAATGATCTATGAAACATTAGTGACATGTTGTAAACATATTATGAAAGTTCATATGATGATAGAGCAAATAAAAAAGTGATAAGTTAATGAAGTAGTGATTAAAAGTTGAAGTGTAGTTGAAAACTAAAGAAAGAAGAAGAGAATTTCTTTTAAGAAATTGTGATCAATGATATAGGCAGATGATGTAAACAGTGAATAATTCATCTCATCATCATGACAACAACAACCTGCACTTCTAGCTGCTTTTGAATGACAATAGTGGCGTGAAGTGAGGTAACACAATGTGAATGTAAACTGCAGACAGAAATTTTACAGAATGTTAAGTAAATCTCTGCACTCACATCAGTGAACTGTTGTGACTATGCAGTAGAAAAGAATGTGATATTATTGCTTACTCATCTCTTACTAAGTGTCTCTATTTATGACTTAGTCATCATTTTCTATATATACTTTACATAGCATAAACAAATAGAAACAACTTTCTACAGACTGATTCACATTATGATGACAGAAAAGTCAGCAGAGAAGAACTGCACTGCTTTGTACACAGTACACAGTTATATAGAGCAATAAGCTTAAAGATATATCTTTATCTTTGTCTCAGTCAAATATGAGTTCATTTACTTTACAAATCATTTCATAAAACATAACACAACAATAAAGCTGATTCTAGACATATATATAGTATAGACATCACTGATGTGCAGAGTGCTGAAAGTTATCTTGAATTTATATTTAAAATGAGATGCATATATATAATATATTTAAACTTAAGTCACAACAAGTCTTAAGAGTCTAGTGATGCTGACAGATTTTATATGAAATTTTAGACTTAAAAATTTATAAAGATTCTATATAACAATAATGTTATCATAAATTCTGTACTGCTGCTCAGTCTGATACAGTTTAGACAGTAAGTACAGAATAATTATATAACAGAAATGAATTCTTTAGAAACTGACAATTATATAATGATGAGTAGAAGTCATTATAATGAGAATCTTTTACATAACAGTAAACTCAGTACTGAACATAAAACTCTTTCTTTTCTTAATGAAACAGCAGTTAAAGAAGACACTGAAAAAGTTTATGCTTTACATTGTCATTATGTCAATTTACATTTTAATAAAGAAAATTAAATCTAACTTTATAAAGAAACTTTACTAAAAGAGCTCACTAAAATGTCTGCAGCTTCATTATAAGATACAGATACAACTCTTATTAGAAGTTAACTTGAAATTCAGAATGCTTTATATTGTATTATTATGATGAAATGACTTAACTATTCACATAAATAACAATGTAGATAAAGCTGTCTGCAGATACAATATTAATAAACTTTGTTGAGATTGAGAAGTGTTAAATGTCTACATAAACAGCAGTAACATTGAGAATTAGATAAATGCAGTGACAATGATATTGAAAAGAGATCTAAGATGTATGATGTATATAAGCATAGATAAGATATTTACAGTGTATATGATGAAGTTACAGAATCTGATCATGATGATGAGCATAGTAAATGTGATGAAAATGATAAAATTGAAGCTTTAAGTAGTGAATATATACACAGATAATTAAGCAGCAATTTAATTAACTATTAAACTGAATACACAGTCAAATCAATACTTACTGCAGTACATAATGAAGAAAATGAATGATCTATGAAGTCAAAAGGTTCAGATATGAATTTGATGAATATTGATGCATATAGAGATATCAGAAAATGAAGAAATAAATAGAGTGATTAAGACAGTAATTTAGATTAAAGATTTATACATTAAGAAAGAACAAATTATAAAGATCTGACATTTAATTGTTATCTGTAAGATAAGACTTCATCAGTAAGTAGTAAAAGAATGAGTTAATGATTAAAAGAATGAAACAATAAAATAAATTACATTTAATATGAAGTAACAGTTAGACAGAAGAGTGTTAAATAAGTATATAGAACTTTGTTGATTTATAAGCTTTCTTATTATTCAGTTATATACAGAAAAGATTGACATAACTTATTATCTTTATGTTATAGATTGAGTAAACTCTTCATGATATTTATATAATTTAAGCATTTAAACTATTCATTATATACTGATGAAATGTCTATGAATCTGAGATCTAAGAAAGAAACTATTAAGATGAGTTAATAATATAAAGAAGATTTTATGAGATTCAGCATTAATTAAAATAATCATTATATTTATATTATAAAGCAATCTTCTGAGACAATTTCAGACTGTAAAAAAGACATTAAAAGATTTAACATTCTTAGATACAATCTGAAATAGAAAATTCAACAATTATACACTTTAGACTGCAGAAAAGACAATTAATTGTTTACAGCAATGTTTATTTTTTATTGATGACAGCTGAAGAGAGACATTAACATTAAGTTATAAGAAAAGAAGATTAGTAAGCATCAGAATTAAGAGAAACATGAGAGACTACAGAAAATAAAGTTAGAATTTGTATTAGTTAGTTCATGAGGTGACAGTGATGATGACAGCAAGATGATAATGAAGATAAGATCAGTATGTGCTAGCTGCTTGTAGTTATGTGATGTATGGCAGCCTAGACAGTCTTGGTCACCTATGAATCAATCAATCAATCAATCATCAAAGCCTTGGAGTGGTCGAGTGATTGGGTCGTTGGGCCGTGATGTGTGGGGGCTGGAAGGATGAGAGCCAATGCTCAGATCCAGGCCTGCCTTGGAGGAGGTGTGAAAGACGAAAAGACAACCGCAGAACGTTGTGGAGCAGGCGGAGCAGGCGGGGCAGGGACGGCAAAAATAGCGCCTGATACCATAGTACTCAGAAGGCTGGCTCTATTCATATCTGATGATGAACCACGCGTTGTACTCCCTAGCACAATTTGTCACTACGATCAGGCAGGCGAAGTCGCAGGCATACCTTCGCACTGAGGCGATAATAATTCACCAGTGTGTGCGTTATACAATTCATATATTACGACCACATTTTACCTGCAGTCTCTTCCGAAAGTTGCCCTGAACAGTACGACGTCAGGATGTTTCTACCGCACGTACTCAACACCGAAACTCTACAAGTGAAAAAGGATGTCAGTGTGCATTCATACGCTATTCTGTCTCGTCGTTGGGATGATGAGGAGATTAAATTCGATATGCTCAACGATGTTGACTTACGGGGATCATTCAAGATCGTTGGTGCTTGTCATAAAGCACGTGAAAAGAAACTCGAATGGCTTTGGATTGATAGCGTCTGCATGGACAAAGACAATGATGCGGAAACGACAAAATCACTCAACTCAATGTTCGAATGGTACAGTAATGCCGAAGTTTGTTTGACGTACCTCAGGGATGTGGATTCGTCAGCTTCCAACCTTCACACGTTCGAGAGCTGCGAGCAGCCCGGCCAGAAGTCTGTATGGTTCACCCGCGGATGGACGTTACAGGAACTTCTAGCACCGACGAATATGGAATTCTATGAAAAGGCCTGGAAGCTGATCGGCGAAAAAGCAGATCTTCTGGAAGATCTTCACCGGGCGACAGACATTGACCAGAGATACCTCAAGGGCGGCACAGCATTCAGAGAGGCTAGTCTGGCAACCCGAATGAGCTGGATGGCAGGCAGGAACACAAAATACGTTGAAGACATCGCCTACAGCATGCTTGGTATCCTCGACGTCAATATGCAACCTCTATACGGCGAAGGTGTCAAAGCATTCATGAGACTACAAAGGGAGCTGATAGACAACTCAACCGATGAGTCAATCTTCGCATGGACGACATGTCCGCAGGGTCTGAAGTGCTACCGACGTGACGAAGCTTGGCGTCCAGAGTCTTGGGGACTCTTAGCACCATCACCTGATTGCTTTAGAGATTCTCGAGACCTTGTCTTGCCTCCTGAAGATCAGATAGAACCAAGGCTGGATGGTGGGTACCGATGGGCGCAACAAGGTGTGCAGTTCATGGTTCCTCAGAAGTCAGGGACGGATGTGACAAATTGGCTAGGTTTGCCTCGGACGGAGATCAAGTTTGCTTTGAACTGCTGGAGCTATAAGGGTAGGAAGCAAGAAACGGTGATCATCCGTTTGCTGAAGAGTGGTAACGCCTACAAGCGTGTTCGATGTCATGATCTAGACACGAAACCCGGCAAGAAGCCAAGCAGCAATCGAGTTTTTGGGATTGAACAAGTCGTCACAAGGCCGCTCATGGTAGTGCAGCCAACATTCAGTTGACCAAGAGTAGGAATCATAGGTACATGGTTAGACAGCCCATGCTCAGTGTAATGACATAGCAGGAGTGGTTTCACAGTCGCAAACTAAAGCTTGCTGCCTCTGCTGGTAATTCGTTACCTCCAAGATACCTAGATGACTGTGATCTTTGCATGCATCAATCGAGTCTTGAATCCTGGTCCATTTTCTGTTTATCACTTGTCTAACGTCTTGTCGCATGCTGAACCCATAGAAGGAACTAATTGCGTATCCAAGGTCGCTCAGAATGACTCGGGGCAGTCACTTTTCGACCGTCACTTTCTAACCAATTTCCGTTAACCATTCTTAGCTGCATTGAAGGCATTCACTAGTAGGTTAGAGCGTTCTTGCTCTTGCCCTTGCTTGCTGTCATCACCTCATTGTCTGACTATTTTTATTATCTCTGTGAGGGCGACAGCGGGGCCGGCAGCAGGGTGGGGGCAACAGTGGGGGTGGCAGCGGAGGCAGCAGCAGGGATGTCAGTGAGGGCGACAGAGGAGGCATCAGTGAGGATGAGGGCAACAGCAAATGCAACAGCAGTGCCTTAGTAAGGGACCCTTACTAGCAGTCATGTTCGTCGGAGTCTAGTGAACGCCTCAATGCAGCTGAGAAAATCTAACGGGAATTGGTTAGAAAGTGATGGTCGAAAAGTGACTGCCCTGAGTCGTTCCTGAGGTCGCTCAACGCAGCTTGCTCTTGCTCAAGACTGGCATCAAGGTCGTGTTTGGCTCGACTGCCTCCATGCCCGCAAAGGTCTCGGTGACAATGTCCAATGCTGATATGCACACCAGAGCTTTGAAGCGATGACCAGAGCAGCCTTGGTATTCAAACATCCCAATTCAACTCTCTCATAACGATTTAGGTCGAGGCTGGTCGTGCAAAGAAGAGCAAATGCAGGTTTCTAGTGGTGACATGTACCATTTTGCAGCTCGACCACGTATCTCGATGCTGCTTGTGGCTACAGCCGTCGAGATGTCGCATATCAGAGCCATGGTACTGTCAAGGGGATACCTACAGGGCAACTTCACAACTTCGCCGCCTAGGCCATCGTCTGCGTTCTTGTTCCCTAGCCTCTCGTCGCCTGCATCATTTGTTATGTCGGTCTCCATAGACAATCGAGCCAGTATAGCAGCATACATCCCTCCACTGGACTCGATGTCGATTTGACCGACGGTGATATAGCCCGCTAGTAAAACACCGAGCTCGTCCGCTACGGGATAACATCAGTAGTGGTAGCCTAGATATCACTAAAAGCGAGGGGATTTCTAAGGCTAATGCAGAAAGACAGTGGGTGTTCAAGGTCGTTTGTTTAGAGACACTGCTGTTCCCTACAAATGGTGATGTCATAAGTGGATCTAGGAGGAATAGGCATTGAAACCGTGGTAAGTGAGCCTGTTACCAGAACTTTTTCAGGTCAGGGTCCAAGATGTTGGTGCATCTGGTCGGCGGGGGATTGTGACTGGGGTGCTTGCACACTGCAGGATCTGCAACAACCTTGAACGGCGGCACTTCGGGCTGCCCGATGGCAACTGGGATACCTTGTTGAGTGCAAGCTGCAGTGAAAGGTGTAAGGCGCAAGGTGCACAGCGATCAGAAATTGAGAATTGATGATCAATGACGGTGACTGGTGAAGCAGGGCAGCCTCAGGAAAGAAAGGCGGCACAGAGGTCGCCTGACGCGCGCAGTACGGTACACGCGAGTAGGGAAGGAAGCAAGATAGACAGGTTGAGGAGGGGGGATGTGGGGAGTTCTTATAGAAAGAGGTCAAAGGTGGGTTATGTAAGCACGGGGTCATACCGGAAGACGGGGTTTCCCGGCCACAACATTACGAATTGAGACTATGTGTACTTCGTATGAGTAAAGTAAAGAACGTGCCATTGCTTCAACTACACAACTATACGAAACACCACAGTATGAAAGCTATGTCACTAGATCTGTGACATTAATTCGCTATTCATATCCCGACTCAAGCCCGAACCTGCGGCATATGCATCCTCTAAGGCTTCATCGTGGCTCCCGTACCAACTTTGAATCCATCGTACATCTCCCGAGAGAGTCTGCACGGGAGATGGGGAATGTCAGCATCAACTGCTTATACGCCTCTGGAAACGCTGCTATTCTTTCAGTATCTCTCAACGGTGGGCGTCGATCCGTCATCTTTTAGCAAGATCTCAGACTTGCTCAAGGAAAACGAGTTCATCAGAGATGCGAAATCTTTTGATGCTGGACGACTGAGCCCGGATTCACTGAGGGAGCTATACCTGAACTTGCTGAAGGAGGAGATCAGGAGTGAAAATGATGGCGCACAGTCTGACCATCGAGAAGTGGTTGGGGACCAAGAGACGCAAAACTCTCGGAAAAGGAAGCTACCCTCTCCGCCTTTGGCTTCTGTGAGCGACGCGGCACGACATATCCATCTTCTACCGCAGCTTGTTACACGATTGTATGTGAGATATAGGCAATTCGCAATACAGGGCATTCGTGAGGACGAGCGACGGTACGATTCACTGAAACGAGATATAGAAGAGATAGAATGTGGGAGATGGGATGACAGGCTAGTACAGCGCCAAGATACGGTTTCTCATGAGCCGAGTTTGGCTCGGCCGGCAGGGGGAGCACACAGTTCCAATCCAGGCGGCCATCTGTCTTCGGTTTTGAACGAAAAGCCAATCACTTCTCCACCAACGTCTATAAAACCTCTTCCGGGAAAGGAAACGTTAACTTCGCCCAAAGAACAGCGGACCGATGCACACGGGTCTGGGGTTAGGAACACCAGTCATCGGGCCGGGCTAGATCCTATACCGTCCATCCAACATGCTCCAACCGGCACGCCAGACTACACACGCCCCGATTTCCCACCATATCAGCGTTCCATGCCACTGGCCGCAAGCTCATATTCGAAGCCAAATGATGTATACACCGTCGCGCAGAATACACCGAGACCTCCACCACAGTTTGGCCAGGTCGATGGGAATCTGTCATATCTGCCGCCACCTCACCAGTCAGCTCATGGCTATCGCTTAGGCTCTTTAACCTCAGATGGGCATCGCTCCTTACCATTTCCGCCACCCCTGCAGGAACCTAGCGCCGGTCCGTTGCGAAGCCCTGATGTAGTCCATAGTCCCGCAAGTGTTGGCCGCGCTTCGGCGTCACCTGTCATACTGCCACCACCACCCGGGATGCACCGTACCCCTGGGTCCTCGACGAGGCCCCTCAGTGCGTTAGCTGACATGGCTGTGCAACACTACCGTCCTCACCCTCCTTCTCAGCCCTTAAGGAACAACCAAATGTCACCAGCACAACAACAAGTTCAACCAGGTCAACTCTCCCAACCAAGTGGTTATTTCCAGTCGCCATATCAATTCCCCGCCAGACAACCGGCCTATACCGGGCCTTATCAAACACATACTCCACAACGTATAACAACTCCGTACTCTCCTGTCTCCGGACCTTCGGCTCTACCACCATTCCAAAGCTTCTCCGCCGGTCATGGTCAGCCAGTGGGACAGGCCCCACGACATCAAGCTCAACAACAGCAGCATAGAGCATCCTTACCTGCACAGGTACACAACACTGGTCCTTCCATACCCAACGTCTATAGCCCGTCTTTCAACCAATCACAAAGGCCGCCGAATGCAGGCCAACAAACACCCGTCTCAACACCATTGGACAAGCGGCGGCTCCCTCAGCTTACGCCCCTTGAAACGTCTACATCTTCAACAAAATGGAAAAGACTAAGCCTGACCTGCCCTACGAAGTCCCCTGGCTCGCCGACGCCACCTGGACCAGAAGATGTAAGCCCCATCAGCGAACGAGCTCCATCGCCTGAGCAAATTCCTGAACCAGGAGAGAAGCCATCGAAAGGCAGGACAGACAAGTTGAAACATCAAGCGGAAACCCCCGAGGCTGTTGAACACAGAATGGACGGAAAGCCCGCCACTGCAAAGGGCAACGCGAACAAACGTGGCAACCGCGGCCGTGTGTCTACTCCCCGCGGTCGGGGTCGTGGTCGAGGCCGCTGGCGTGCAGGTAGCACCACATCCTCAGCAGTACCTGACTCGGCCGCGGCGAGTACTCGAAGCCAATCCGTCCTCTCCCACGCGGACGAGTTGTCGATGGACACCGGCACGGTCAAAGCGCGAAAAGTCAAGAACGAACCACCCGCTACCCCCGCAGGCCTCGCCGGCGACGAAGACTCCGAGCTGGCGGAGCCCACGCCAGACGAGACCTCGCGAATCTCCACGCGCCAGCGCCGCGGCACTCTCCGCGGCTCCGAGACGACAGCGACCGAGAGCACCGGCGACACAAGCAAAAAGCGCAAACGCGCCTCGCGCGCCACACCCGACGACAGCAACCCCCACAACAACCCAAGCATGACCCTCCCCCAACTCGCCAGATCTGACTACGTCCTCGCAAGCCGCAACTTCCCCCGCACAAGCGCCACCATCATGAACGACGTCACCGCCCACAAACTCGCCTCCCTCTTCGCCAAACCGCTTACGGAGCGCGAAGCGCCCGGCTACAAGGACCTCATCTACCGTCCCCAGGACCTCAAATCCATCAAGTCCGCCATCTCGGCCGGCAGTCGCGCCGTCGCCGCCGCCGCAGACAACTACTCGACTACCGTCGGCACCCCTGCCGGCGAAGCAGCCGGCAGTCCGGGCCAGGGCGCAGGCACGCCGTCCGCTGCAGCCAACAGCAAGAACGCGAGCCTCTGGATCCCCAAGACCGTTGACGTCGTGCCACCGAGGGGGATCGTCAATTCGGCTCAGCTGGAGAAGGAGCTCATGCGCATGTTTGCGAACGCGGTCATGTTTAATCCGGACACGAAGCGCGGGTTTGGGCCTGCGTTTAGGTTCGGGGATGGGGCGGGTGCGGACGAC
>JAABUJ010007521.1_pt1 | contig 10144 bp, 11 predicted proteins | sample 5559131 | NCBI WGS metagenome assembly JAABUJ01 (sample SAMN10711875, study PRJNA513366) | rock metagenome | isolation source: Antarctica rocks | place: Antarctica: Victoria Land, Mt New Zealand nord | collected 2016-01-07 | reverse complement strand
ATCCGCCAGCACCAGTCCCCTCCAAGTGCCCCTCTCCCCAATCTTGATGATCGTCTCCCAAACGCCTCCATCGCCGCCCTCACTCGCACTAACCGTATTATCACTTTTCCGCATGAGTCTTAGGATCTTCCCGCTCGGGGCCTGGATCGCCAACTTGGCTGGCTTTTCTTGTTTCTGAAGGACGTGCAGTGAGGCCTGTGTGCTGTGCCTGTTGGAGGTGGAAGAGAGGTTTGAGGCTACGGGGCCGAAGTAGTCGGATGTTGAGGCGGCGGAGGAGGAGGTCATGGACATGGCACTTGAAGGGCGGGTGAAGGGGAAGGGGGAGGTGGAGGAAGAGGCTGCGCTGGGGGAGGAGCAAGTGAGGGAGGAGGGATGCTGTCGGACGGCGAAGACGAAGGTGTTGTTCACAGCCAGCCGGGCGCATTGGGGCTGCGCGACGTAGAGGTCATGGCGTTGGGCGTGGGGGGTGGGGTGGCGGAGGAGGAACTCGTAGGGTGGGTTGTCGCCGCTGTGGACGATGGGGATGGTGAAGGCGAGAGGGTGCGGGTTGTCTTTGATGGAGTGCATGAGGCCGCGCTTGCCGGCGTAGACTTTCAAGGTCCCGGAGCCGCCGTCGCCGGGGAGGTAGGCTTTCACTATGTAGCGCTTTTCACCGTTGACCCACTCGGCTTGGGCGAGAGCACGGGTGGAGATTGTGTCCCCACTTTCGAAGACATCGCCGTCGGCATCGCGGGCGTAGGAGCGGGCTTCAACTTCGGCGAAGCATTCGATGTCTGGTGGGACGGAGAATTGGACGTGTACTAATTCGAGGTTTTCGATGCGTGAGAGGCTGGTGTCATAGTCGATTAGGCGGAGGTTGTGCTTGAAATAGGGCGGACAAGCGCAGGGGAGAGCCATGAGGATGTCGGGCGCTATTGGAGGGCAGATGTGCTGTTGTACTATGTGCGAAGCAACATGAGTGTAGCATATCTCCATTGGACGAGCAAGAAACCATCCTGATTCTGCAACTTGTGCTCCAGCGCTTGAGTATTGACTTCGCTTGGGATTTGTTGGGCTTGCTAAAGAGCAATCCATAATTCTCCATTCGTTGTCGACAAGCACAGCGTTCCACCAGTGGTTTGGTCTTGGATTGCTGTCCACCTCCAGAGGGGCGTCCGGTGCTTTCAGATGTCCCCTTACGACCTCTGCGTGCAAGGCCACCGACTGACACATCTCCATGACAAGCACAGCGACTTCTTCCGCACAGCCTCTTCTCATTTGGATTACCCGTCTACAGTCGACGTCTCCCTCGAAGTCCTCTTCCCAGGCGACCCGCTCACTGACCCAGGTGAAGATGGCTCGCAGCCTCTGAACGTCACTTCTGTAAGGCCGACATACGTATCCTTGCGCCAGGCTTGCTGCATTGGTCCCAGGTGGAAGGCTGTTGACAAAACGAGCACTCTTATCCACAAGCTGAAGGTTCACGGTACTGAAATCCGTCGGATACTCTACAGGGTAGCCATCCGCACCTTCGTCACCTTGCGCCACTTCATACAGAGCCTCTACAGGGGCAATTGCCGGATAGTCAATCATCTGGCATTTTTCAGCCCTTTCAACCCTTTCGTTATGACTGAGCGAATTAGATCGATTGACATCCCGTCTGACTTGTACCCAGTCAGTGCAGCCCTTGCCCCCTAAACCCATGTCTCTTGCCGCACTACCTCCTGCAATAGCCGTGACTCCATTCGGTAGCAGGCTCTTAATGGGCGAACGTGGAGGATCTGCCTGGCCCGCAGCCATGCTGCTTCTAGCGTTTGCTGCACCAGTCTTTGCTGATTCGACCAACTTCTTGAAAAAGCCGCTTTTCTTCGCTCTAGGAGCTGCCAAACCACCTAGTAGCCCACCAGATTCGATGCTGTTCTCTCCCCAAACATCTGGGGCTGTCGAAGCGGGTCTCGAACCATAACCCAAGTGGTGTGCATTCGCAGCTGAAGGCGTCTGCGGCCTCGACTGCTTATCTTTGGCAGACAGTCCATGCAGTATATCCTGCCGAGTATCGATTACACTCATTGGTCTGCTCCTGCTGATGCTTCCCCATCCTTTCTTTCTCGCTAAGCTCCCTGCACTAGTCGCGCTAAAACCACCGGCTGAGTATCCACTCATGATACTTTGACCGGTGCGCGAAGTATTGGACGAACTATTCGTAGCAACGCTTTGGAAGCCACTGGAAGAGTTAGTAGCGCTTGACTTGGCAGTAAAAGTCCGATTCAGCATTCCTCTTCCAAGCTCATACGCTGACTTGCGATTTCTTAATTTGCGGTCTGAGTCATTCCTGCCTATCACTGGGGGTTTCATGCTCATGGAGGACATCGGTCTTTGTTGCAAAGGCGAGTGCTTGGGCGGAGGAGCGGGAGGTCCAGCATCATCGTTTGGCAGGAACAGCTCGTCAGGAGGTCGAGGGCTAGTTGATTGCATATTTCTCAGTCGCGTCTCCATACGTTCTACGTAATCATCAACGCGATGCGGTCCAGGTTCGTAGTTACGCCGGGTATCCTGGTATTGAGCTCCATTATCGGTATCATATGTGTGACCATCTTCCATTGGTGGAGAGGCCTCGAATCCCATCGACGACCGCGGTCGATTGCCGCCATGGCCCCTAGGATTCGTTCGGAACTCTTCGAAAGCTTCTGGTGACCATGGAGTAAGCGGCGGCCGGTCCTGTTCGGGAGATGGCGAAGGATCGTCCTGACGCAGTGCCATATCATGGAGGGATGTCATTACATCCTCTATTGCATCTCGGAGAGGCGAAGGCGTATGTCCAGGTACCGCAGGGGATGTCGGCACGGGGGAGGGTCCTCGAGAAACGGTGGGGTATCGGTCGTTCATGGATGGGGTAGGCGAAGGAATCATTCGCGGTGGAGGCGCATTGTAAGCTACGCGGTGTGGGGGCGGCGCTGGAGGTGGTGGAGAGGAGCCAATGTCCTCGAAGGGTTCCTCGTAGTCCATGGTCTCAGCTGGCTGAAACTGCATAGAGGTTTGTGGAGATGGCGCACGAGAGCCATACTGTGGACTTTGACGTGAAGGGGGTCTAGAAGGTCGCTGGAGAAAGCTTGATTGCCTGAAAGGTGAACTACGGTGGGAAGAAGCTCTCGAGGGCTGTTCTAGGAAGCTTAATCGTCGCTCCGGACTTGGAGATGGCTTCCTCGACCTGTTGTCTGTTTGCAGAGCAGGCACGACGGGTTTCGGAGTGACTGGCTGCGCGTAAGCTTGGAATGGTTTGCGAAACGTAGTTTTGGTTTTCTGTGGAGACGGAGTTGTAGTGGCAGCAGCAGGCTCGCTCTTTCCAGGGGTCGAGACATACGCCTGGAATGGCTTGCGAAAGGTCTTTGCTTTCTGCGGAGTTGATGTAGGGCTTCCATTCCGTGAATTGGATCCGTTGGACGGCGGCAGTGGGCTCGTCGTCCGTATTACGGGGCGAAAGCTTTCGTCTAATAATTGCACGAAATTCGAAGGGAAAAGGCCCATTGCCCTCTTGTCTCTGTGCAGACGTCCCATCCACCAGGATCCATCGCCAGCGTTGAGACATTCTATCAGGTCGCCCTCAACGAACCCCAGGTCCCTTTTGCTTTCTCCTCCCCACTACGTAAAAGTCAGTATGTTCCTTGATGATATGACGGGCCGACAAGACGTCAATGGGCACAATCGAGGACTGCCACACGGGAGCACTCCCGCCACATGTCTCACGGCTGGAATTGCTGTGAGATAGGTAGGATGTAAAGAGCGGATTAGTTACCGAGTACGTAGCTCGACACCAGCAGGGGAATCGAGTTGGCAGAGATGGCGCTGCGTAAGCCATTACGGTCTTGCTCAATGATCTCCGACTCGATGTCCAGGCCACTGCAAAGTCCAGTGGAACGCAACTTCATCGAATATATGGGGATGGCGCGATTGCGGGCTCGAGCTTGGATGCTTGAGGTGGTGTGGAGGTATTGAAGAATTATATGGGGAAGCCTTCTTAAACCAACGAACGTATGTGCAGAATCACAGGAGCATACGCAATGAAAGGAGCGACGACGACATGGGCATATCAAATGCGCCAGTCTTGTGAAAGTTTTGAAAAAAGGCGGCCCAAAGAGGAAAACCGTTTATTTGAGTCTTGGCGTAAACACATCTTTGGGCTAACCCTTTTAGATTCTCCGGAGCTCCGCCGAGGTACTTCCGTCCGATCCTTGCTCGATTTGCCCTCATTCAGGAACTATGGGGCTCCACCTTCTTCATGAAAAGTAATTTCTGTATCATTCAGAACGTCAAGTTTCTTCATCGCGTCGTTGTTGATGTGGAGAACACTTCAGTTACTATTTTCGGAAAAGCATTCACAGATTCTATTCGGGGTACTGGGTCGCTGATTTTAGCCGGCTTCTTGAAGGCCTAACCGCTCACTCCAGCACAGCCTCACGCTGCTTGTTATTCGGAGAATCACCTCCAGTGGGGTCCGATTGAGCAAGAACCAATCATACAATAGCCTTCGAAGGCGCTTAAACAGCACAGAGACTCCTGTACAAAGTACAAGCCTCGCCTTAAGGCGTCCTGAACTGCCATAGTGGACCCCCGCCGGTTTAAGTCCATCACCGCATGGTCGGTCTTTGCGCCCTTAGAAAGAAAGACGAAGTGACTCGATCTTAGTGGCCTGACTTCCTTTAGAAGTGGGATACTTCGTTCTTCAGCGTCGTCCTGAAAGATACAGTAGTGTGCGGCCAATCTGGTGAAGATCTTCAGGCGTCCGCTCCGCGCCGCAGCTGAGGACTTGGTACGAGCTCCTTCAGTTCCCAATTGCAGCACACCCAGCCGGCTTCTTCACCCAGCTGAGCCCTCGTGTTTCAGTCCTTTCCCTCTTGGTTTTTTAGTCTCTCATCCCATCACAGCACATGCGGTCTTGGGCTTTCAGATATATCATGCCTCCCATCCAAGTTGCTGGTTGGCAGCTGGAGTCGCAAATCGTTTCGTTTCTTTCTTCCGTGCTGCATCGTAATCTCGTTTATTAACATCCTGTTTTCTATACACGACCATGCCTTCTCTCCGTCAGGTCGCTTTAGCCCTGCCTCTTTTCCTTCTCCCAGTACTCACTGTGCCAGCGCCTAAGCCTTTTCAGCTTGTCAGTCGGGGAGGGGGATCCGTCGCTGCCGAAACCTCGTATCAATGCTTCAGAGGTACCAACTTCCCATTAGAATGGCTATCCTGGGACGAACTTCTAGCCATCAATAAGCCGGCGCTCAGCCGAGGCAACAGCCCCGAGACCGTTCGGGATATCATCTCTGCCATCCAGTCTGTCTCGATGTCTGCGGGAATACTTCCGTGAGTATCCTTACAACAAAACTCGATCTTAGAACAGAATGCTAAACTTTTGTTCAGTGAATTTATTCTAGCGATGATAATGCAAGAGACCGGCGGCGCCCTCGGCCACCCTGGCGACAAAGGCAAATCCTTCGGCCTGATGCAAGTCCAAATCACATCCGAAGCCCACATCAACTGCGCTCCTGGCTCGTGCACGGCAGACGACATCACGCGCATGCTCCAGCAAGGCATCTTCGGTCACACCGGTACCGGCGCTCCCGTTTCTCCGGGCATCGCGTACGCTCTTGCGAATGAAAACATCGCAGCTGCGTTGAGGGTGTATAACACAGGTCGTGTGGTGGATGCAAACAATCTGCAGGCGGCGACGCCGTGCTCGACGAGCAGCTATGTGAGCGACATTGGGAATCGGTTGTTGGGTATCTCGCCGGATGGATTTCCAAGCCCACAGCAATTGCAAGACAGGTGTGGGTTCGTGCCGGCTTCTACTGCATGCTAGCTGTTTCTGTTATCTTACTTTCCGCAAGCATGGCATGGCGTGGGAGTCTTGAGTGGTACTTCTGACTGCATCTATCTTAGAAGCATTGCATAGCGTTCGGCTATCATGGGGAAACAAAAATCTCCTTGCACGGCTGGTAAAAAAGAGGCTCAGCGCTAAGTGATCTTACTTCCTCACGATTGTATCAGACCCGATTCCATTGAATTGCCTTAGAAGTTCATGTACGGTAGATCCCACATGTGCCGCCGACGGGGCCTACTTCCAGCATTCGAGGAAGGTCAAGCCGCACGTCTCGTTGCCTCGCCGCTGTTTACTACTCTCGCAAACATCGACGAAGCGTCCAAAATGCCATGTCCCGCCTTGCAATCTATCTTTTTCAATATACGAACAAGCTATTCCACAGGGTCCACCTCTCTCCCACTAGACATCCTCCAACTGACCAGTTTGTCCTCCCTCCCTTCACGAACTCTTCGAACCACCATCTTGGCCACACTGGTGGTTTGGAATCTAGCCCTTCCAGTACACGATTCCGGAGACACAGTCGAAGCTACAAAGGCACAAGCGCTACAAGCCCCTCCCCCAAGCCTTGAAAACCCCGTTGAGTTCGAGCGAGACAGGAAGTGTAATAAAGTGGCCACGCTGCTGTTTAGAGCGCATTGAGATTGTCGAGTACTTTGAAAGCCGGGTAACAGGCCCTTTCGAACTTGCGCACTGTTCCACGAGAAGAGGAGGAGGCGGTAGTCTTGAGCAGCATCTGCGCGCAGTACGATCTGGATAGGGAGAAGTGGGACAGGGTTTTGGAATTCAGGTAGGGAGAAATTTGGATTTGAGTTGCTGAGATTTTTTGGGGGTGGGAAGTTTGGGTGGGATGGGTTAGTAGGTGTTGGGTTGGCTTATCAGGAGGATTTGATGGGGATTCTAGAGTGTAGGAACGTGGGAGATTCAGAATTATACAAGCAGCTCTCTAGATCTGCTTGATAAATACTATCTCTATGAAAACCAAATTATAGTAAAGAGGGGGGAAAGGAGGGGAGGGGAGGAGACGAAGATGTCAGCGGACGGTGATCATCTACGACCTTACTGCAGACACGTTGGTCAGGCAACTGATGGGTCGGACGAGAGATAGATGCTGTTGTTGAAACCTAGATGCTGTGCCCGTGGCGCCTATAAGACTAGATGTCGGGGTGTATTATCTATTGTGAAGGCCGGGACATGGCTCAAGCTCCAGCTCTACACTCCCTTCGTCTCCCTCAACTTCTGCAGACGGGCAGACCTCCGCATGGGCTCGTAGGGTTTAACCAGCCTGTTCGACCTCGCATTATATCGAGCATCCCTCGGCCTCATCATCAGCTGCTTCAAATCTTCCCAACTCAGCTCGTTTCTGTGCGGCTGCTGTATTCCCGGCCTCCTTCTGCAGTCAGTTCCCCAGCGCCACCCAGTTGCGCGTCGAAAGCTGAATTGTACGGATTCCATACCGCGTACCTGACTCAGTACCCGCGCTAGATACCGGTCCGTCTCTCTCGAGCAGCAGGTTCTTACGTCTACCGTAATGTGCCTCCAGCTGGAACACGCCTTGAGAAGCTGGCCCATGCCCCTTGGTGTCGCGTCATGCAGGTTGTATGTGAAGGAGAGGTTGGTGATGTGCGCGCGTCGCGCGTCGCCGATGTTCCAGAGGAAGCGCGCGAGGAGCGTGAGGTTGGGCAAGTGGAGTTTGTTGTTGCGGTAGTACATGGCATAGGCTTCGATGTTGGTCTGGCGCGAAACGAGGAGTAGCTGCAGTGGACTGGTGTCTGGTCCACCACCCTCCTGTTGAGCTGGGTCGCTGAGAGCATGCTTGTAGATCTCGTTACGGATTTCGGGCGCGAATGGGAGACCAAGGTTTGGTTGTGCCTCGACCAAAGGTTGGATAGAGGCCGCCATCGTGTGAGTGTCTTTGAAAGGACGTTTGATTCCTACGCTGTCAGTCTTTGCAGTGAATCTGGTTCTGTGTTTCTATGATTGTTTTGCGATGTAAGTATTAAGGCTGCTAGGCAAGTCTGCGAATATAACTAGATGAAGGACCCGGGTCATGATGTCTTTCTTTATTAAGATATCTCGACGTCCATTGGAGAACATCTCAAAGAATAAAGAGTTCGACTCCATCCAAGAGGGGCTTTGTTGGGTGTGTCATAGATTGCAAATGTATGATTGTTCACAAAGAGCTTCTCAAGAGAAAGTACAATAAGCTTTCTGACGGTTGTAAGATGGACAATGGGACAAGTGCCCCATGGATTACATAGACGTACCTCGTGCACCTCATGCACTTCGCTCTGTCTGTAAAACATATACTTAGTCTTTTCTAATAGCATAGACCTCAGAACAGCCCTCTTTTCGCACTCCATCGCACACCTCTTCTCACTCCTGACAAAATGGGCAACTCACAGTCGCGGCCGGCCCGCAGACCTCAAATTTCTTACCCTATCAACGACTATTACCGACAGAAGCCACTCCCTCCACGACCCTTGCAGCCCAGATCGGCCAGAGGTCCGCAACTCAGCAAGCCATTGCCGCAGGCGCCGACAATAGCAGCAAGGAGAGCTAGCAATGGGAAGCAGGGGCGTGTCCCCATCGAGTACGCAATATACTCCCGGCAGAGCAAGACCGGCAAGTTCTATTTTTGAACGCGTTTCAGAAACCTAATGTTTTGTTATAATGGGAACAACCTGAATTGATTTTACTGTAATATGGTAGATCAACTGTAAGACAATAGTATGGTGGCAAAGAAATCTTGAATTAAATTGTAGATAGTGAGATGAGGCACAAATGTAATAATGGAACCGTGACCTCAACCTCGTACTGATAATAGAAACACACGTTTGATTCATATCTCCTGCGCCAGCAGGGTGCACAATTCTAGGGAACAGAAACGAGCACCCACCCCTTGGCACCTTTGCATTAACGGAGCCACGATGGACTGAGCGACAACTGATAAATTACAGCTAACAAGGCAAAAAAGTAAGACGTGTCGCGTATTCGGTCATGTCAACCATGGAAGGAGCTTGACGAGAACGAGCACGACAGTGGGTTCAGTGCAATTAGGGCTTGCTAGGATAGAGTGCGCCCATCGTTGCCGGTATTTGGGACAACTTGAAGAGCTCAAGGAGCGGTGTAGAGAGAAATGAAAATTACCTGGCACAGCGAAAGCCCGGTCATATTTGGCTCACCTAGCAGAACATCCATCGGATCGCAAAATTGAGCCTTCATCGAGACTTGAAGGCTCAGCTCGTGATAATGGACAGGCCTCTTGGACTCTGGGCTGTCATAAGGCGGCTTCCATCAATAATTGTTGCCGTAAGACACCATCCAACTACGAAAGCAGAAGTTGGCTGCTTCTCAACGCCAGCACCTACTACGCATCTGCGGCGTCGTGTCAGACCAGCTCAAGCCCTGCCAACATGGTAGGCCTTTACTATGCTCCTAAAAGGTTGGATGTCCGAGCTAGGATGTCGTGATGGTTGTTCTGCGAGACGTGCGGTAAGGTGTCATTCTCTCGGGTACAGAAGCAAATCGTATGGACGCCCTGCCCCTTGGTGTAAAGAACACATCATTGCACGGTCTCGTAGAGTCTAAAGCAGGTACACTCTTGGAAATGAAGCCGACTGCAATGTTTGATTGTGAACTGTAAGTCCCACGATGCCAAGCTGCCTGTCAGGCCAGCAAGATGAGGGGATGATCCGCTGGAGCCGCCGTTTCACGCTGAGAGTCCCCTGCTCATTTCTCACCAATACTCCATTCGCAATATTAATGATGGTTATCGCCTTCACCAATCATGCCTCTTTCAGGGTGGCCGTTAACTTGTTAAGGTCGAATCAGGCCTGGGGCCGGCTGCTTTCCTTGGATGGCCGAGCGATCCCACTCTCCCCATGGGCTGGCAAAAGCTTGGCTGGACGTTGTACAGGGAGACAGGAGAACAAAGGGTGCAAGGGGTGAGGGGATGTTTCACACAGACGGTGTTGCGATTGGGCTGTGATTGGCTCTCTCTCCCGGTTGTATCCTTTCATTTTGACATCTGTCTCCTTCAATTTTGTTGCCCACTGCGTCTTCAACAGCCTCTGTCATTCATTTTCCTATACGGCATCACATTCGTTAGTCCACCTCCGCAAGTCGGTTGTGGTTAAGTCACTCCTTTCCAGCTAGCCTGAAGTCATTCTTTCCAACGTGTCCAAGTGATTTCATCGCCCTTGAAGACCGTTACCTATCGAAAGGTCTACCGGAAGACCCCTCGACAACACATTTACATATCCGAGAGAAACATTCGGAGAAACCTGAGCGAAACAC
>JAABUJ010007518.1_pt1 | contig 10150 bp, 7 predicted proteins | sample 5559131 | NCBI WGS metagenome assembly JAABUJ01 (sample SAMN10711875, study PRJNA513366) | rock metagenome | isolation source: Antarctica rocks | place: Antarctica: Victoria Land, Mt New Zealand nord | collected 2016-01-07 | reverse complement strand
TGTATGATGGCTTCGGACAGCTCTGTTCTGTCCATTCGTTCCCTCCTCCGAGCACACTCCGGGCACTGATTCCGCCCGTGCTCGGAGGTAGGGTACCACTCTCATCACAATCGTGGGGCGCACCCCTACGCGCCGCGTTTTCTGGCGTATGCGATGGTTTTTTCCAGCGTCATAGCCTGTCCCTCGTGCGACAGCATAGTGAAGCGATCCTCGCCCAGTGCGGCCAGCGCGGCGGCGACGGTCGGCTCGTAGTGCGGGCTGAAGGAGGGGGGCGGTTGCCGCGGCGCGCCCATGGCCAGGCGCAGCGCGGTCGCCGCCCCGATCAACCGCGTTGCCCGCCCCGGCCGCCCGTGCGCGCCCGCGACCGCCGCCAGCCCGTCCAGGGTGAGCGCCATGCCTTCTTTGTCCCCCACCTCGCGCCGCAGGCCCAGACTCTCCTCGTAGAGGGCCGCCGCGCCATCGACATCGCCGCGCGCGAGGGCCACGATGCCCAGGTTGCTGAGCGAGGAGGCGATGCCCTGTGTGTGCCCCGCCTCCCGCTTGAGGGCGAGGCTCTCCTCGTAGAGGGCCGCCGCGCGCGCGTGCTCGCCCCGCATATAAGCGACCAATCCCAGGTTGTTGAGCGTGCCCGCGATACCCTGCCCGTTGCCCAACGCGCGCTGCATGACCAGGCTCTCTTCGTACAATGGCGCCGCGCGCGCGTAGTCGCCCTGCATTTGCGCTATGCGGCCCAGGCTGTTGAGCGCGCCGGCCACGCCTTTGCGGTCGCCCGCCGCCTTGCTCAGGGCGATAGCCTCGCCGAGCAGCGTTCCCGCGCGCCCATAGTCCCCTTGCTGGCTTGCCAAGATACCCGCCCCTCTGAGCGCCTTCGCGCGCGCCGCTCGTGTCCGATCCGCCGCGTCGCCCGTCTCCGCATCGTGCCCGCGGTAGACATCCAGGGCGAGCTTGCCCTCCAGCCACCGCCGTCCCTCGCTCAGATAGTCGCGCACGAACCAATACCACCACAGGGCAGCGACCAGCCGCAGCCCCAGCGCGGCCCACTCCACCGACGCCGACGCCGGGGCATCGACCGTCGCCCCGACCCGCGCCAGCGCCAGCGCCGCCCGCATATTGTCGTGCTCGGCGTCCAGCCGGGCCAGCCACGCCACCTGGTCGCGTTTCACCAACTCCGGCTCCCCCGTTTCCGCCAGCGCGAGGTAGTGCCGCGCGAAGCGCAGCCGCGTTTCCTCGGCCGCGCCGCCCTCCTCCAGGCGGGCCAGTGCGTACTGGCGCACCGTCTCGAGGAAACCGTAGCGGCTCTCCCCGTTCCCGATAGCCGTCGAGCCGCCTGAGGGGCTATCGGCCAGTACCACCAGCGACTTGGCCTCCAGACCCGTGAGCAGGTCCAACACCTCGTCCGCCCCCACGACGCCCCCGGCGCACACCGCCTCCGCCGCCGCCAGGGTCCAGCCCCCGGCAAACACGGCCAGCCGCCGCAACAGCGCTTGCTCGGGGAGGCTCAACAGGGTATAGCTCCAGTCCAGCACGCCGCGCAGCGTCTGGTGACGCGGCAGGGCGGCGCGGTTGCCCGTCTTGAGCAGGCCGAAGCAATCGTCCAGGCGCGCCGCGACGTCCTGCACCGAGAGGGCGCCCAGCCGCGCGGCGGCCAGCTCGATGGCCAGCGGGAGTCCGTCGAGCCGCCGGCACACGTCGACCACCGCGCAGGCGTTGTGGGCCGAGAGGGCGAAGTCGGTCCGGGCGGCGCGGGCGCGCGCCAGAAACAGCTGCACGGCCTCGAAGTGCTCCAGCCGGTCGAGGCGAAGGATACCCTCCGGCCCCCCACTCCCGGCGGTGGCATCCATCGGCGCCACGGCCGTTGTCGTCGCCGCCGTTGCCGTCGCCGTCGTTGTCGTCGCCGTCGCCGCCGTGCGCAGGGCGCCGGTGATGGGAGGGAGGGCGAGCGGCGGCAAGCGCCAGACGGTCTCGCCGGCCATGCCCAGCGCCTCGCGGCTCGTGGCCAGGATCCGCAGGCGCGGACAGGCGCGCAGCAGCGCCGCGGCCACCTCGGCGCAGGCGGCGACGAGGTGCTCACAGTTGTCCAGCACCAGCAGCAAGCGGCGGGGCTGAAGGGCGTCGGCGAGCGTGGTTAGCACAGGCACGTCGGGCGCCTCGCGCACACCCAGGACGGCGGCGACCCCGCCGGCCACCAGCGCCGGGTCGGCCAGCGCGGCCAGTTCGACCAGCCAGACGCCGTCGGGGTAGTGCGCCTGGCTGTCGGCGGCCACGCGCAGGGCCAGGCGCGTCTTGCCGCAGCCGCCGAGGCCGGTCAGGGTCAGCAGGCGGCATTCCGCTGGCCCCTGCGCCAGCGCATGCCCGAGCGCGGCCAACTCACGCCCCCGACCGACGAAGCTCGTCAGCGTGGCGGGCAGATTGGTGGGCGTGGTCTGTGGCTCGGTTCGTGGGACCGCCACTGCAGGCGGGGACGCCACCGCGGCGCGGAGTGTGGCGTGCAGGGACTTCGTCTCCGGCGTGGGGACCACATCCAGATCGTCCCGCAATGCGCGGACCAGCGCCTCGGCGCGGTCTCCAGTAGCGGCCAGTAGCCGCATCAGGAGACGGGTCGCCGGCTCGTGACAGGGATCGGCCGCCAGCAGGAGGCGCAGGCGCCGCACCGCCACGTCGGTATCGCTCGCGTCCGCGCTCAACTGGGCCAGGCGGAGCAGCAGCGCATGGTACTGCTGGCGTAGCTCCTCCCGTCGCGCCACCGCCCAATCTTCGTACGGGTCGTCGGGCAGATACGCGCCCCCATACAGATCGAGGGCCGCCTGCCCCGTAGTCATGTCTCCACCGGTCAAGGCGAGGCGCGCTGCCCGCGCGAAGGCGTCCGCATCGAGCCAGTCCTGATCCTGATTGGCGGGTGAGCCCCGATGGGGGTCGAGGAGGAGTATCGATCCTTCTGACCGCAGATAGCTCGTGGCCGTGCCCGGTTCGTCCAACACGGCGCGTAGACGATGTATCGCGGTGCGCAGGTTGACGCTGCCCTGGTCGCGATCGGCGTCAGGCCACAGCAGATCGGCGGCTTGCTCACGCGTGAGGCGCTGTCCAGGCGCGGTGAGCAAGCACTTGAAGAGGGCGGCTACAGTGCGGCGCGACCAGCAGCCGGGCGCCAACTCCCTATCGCCATGCCAGACCGTGAAGCCGCCTAACGTGCGCACGCGGAGAGCCGGTGGCGCCGGGGTTGGCGCCCGGCCGGACAGTGCGGCCGTCTTGCCGGCGCCCGTACGCCTGCGGACCGTCCCGCCCTGCGTCTGCCCCCCCCACGTCTTTGTCCTCGACCGCTACCACCGGCGTCGGTATCGCCAGTAGCGATCTGCCGGACACGCCGGGCGGCGCCTCTTTGCCAATATAGCGTGTGCGCGTGCGTCCGCCCTCTTGCCAGCGCGTACCAGTAGGGCCCGTGACCGGGCCGGCCGTGACGGCACACCTGGCAATCCGGCTTCCCGCAACGACGATATTGCTGGCTGTAGGTGACGGCGCCGGTGGGCGGAGGATTGGTAGGGGGCAAGATGTGTCCTTCAACAAGTATCGGCACTATGCTACTACACCCAGCTTTGTCCGCACAAGGGGTAACGCGCCCTACGCCTCGCGACTCCGCACAAGAGTTCCTCTGTTTGCGGACACGCCGCGCAGTCATGGCAAGGTCGTCGTGACCGTCCGCGCCAGCGGGCCCATCGTCGTGGAGATCGACCCGGCGTCCAGCCCGGCGCTGCCATCCGCCACGGCGAAAGGGCAGGCCTGCGGTAGGTCGTGCGCGGCGCACTACCTACCGCCCAAGGACGCCTGACGCAAGGACCCTCACCCCCAGCCCCCTAACCGTGGGAGAGGGGGCTGAATGGAGTAGCAGGCTCTCCTGTATGACCTGTATTGAGCATTATGTAGGGGCGTATCGCTATACGCCCGACGGTCGCGGCACGAACGCATGCTGGACACCGCACATTCGCGTGCAAAGTCCGGGCGTATAGCGATACGCCCCTACACTGCGATGGGCCTACCAGATTTTAATCAGACAGGGCTGTATCGCCATACGCGCCTACGATAATTCGTTAGCGCACAGACCTCTCGATCTCGGGGCGCTCGCTGCGCTGCTCGCCCGTCACTGGGAGCGTCCGCGCTCCCAGCGCGACCGCAGTCGCCGTACGCTGCCATGCGACCGCAGTCGCAGGCTTCAAGGATTCCATCAACATCCCCTATACTGACATAAGGATATCGAGGCAGTATAGGGGGCGCGTAGAGTATGTCGGATTGGCGGTTGGTCTATAGCGACGCGGCGGGGGAACTGCGTGAGCATCCCATGCTGGGGCCGCTCGGCGGCACATTCGGCGACACGCGCCCGCTGGGCCGCCTCACGCCTCTGCCCGATGGCGCGACGCTGACCATGTTGCCCGGTTGCACCCCGCTGGGCCGCGCCGCCGACGACGCCCACGTTCCTCTGAGGCAGGGGAAGGATTACGCGGTCGGCGCGCTGCTGCCCACCGGCTACGCGCGGCTGTTCCTGCCCGCCTACCAGAAAGAGGCCGCCGCGCCGTACCTGCCTCTGTTTGGCTATACCGCCGTGGCCGCGCGTGAGGGCCGCCTCTACGCCGCCGCGCTGCCGGTCGATGACGCGGCGACGTGGCGTCCCGCCGGCTTCAGCACGCCCGACCTGCATAGGCGCGTGGAGCGGCTGGAGCACGCGCATCCCGAGAATCGCCTCTACAAGCAGTTGGCCCTGTGCGCCGAGCACTATGGTTGCTACACGGCGCAGAACGTCTTCTACCAGCGTTGGGAGGGCGCCATCCCCGTCTCGCCACGCTGCGCCGCCGCCTGTGTGGGCTGCATCTCCGAGCAGGATGGCGCGGTCCCTTCGCCGCAGATCCGGCTCGACTTCGCGCCGACGCCCACGGAGATCGCCGATCTCGCGGTACGCCACCTAACCGAGGGCGGCACGATGGTCTCGTTCGGGCAGGGTTGCGAGGGCGACCCGCTCAATCGCGCGCGCCCGCTCGTCGCGGCTATCAAGCTGATTCGGGAGCGCACCGATCACGGCGTCATCAACATCAACACCAACGGCTGGAACTACCGTGGCCTGGAGGAGATGTGCAAGGTCGGGCTTGGCCGCATCCGCGTCAGCCTGTTCTCGGCGCACCCGGCTGGCTACGACGGCTACTATCGTCCGCGCGGCTACTCTCTCGCCAACGTTGAGGAGTCGATGCGCGTGGCGCGCCGCTACGGCCTCACCGTGGCCGTCAACCTGCTTGTTTTCCCCGGCTACATCGACTGCACGGGCGAGACCGAGGCGCTGATCGACCTCCTGGCGCGCACCGACGCCAACGAAGTGCAACTGCGCACGCTCAACATCGACCGTGAGATGCTGGCCGAGGCAGTCCCCGCGCCACTCGGCGCGGAGCAGGGTATCGCCTCTTTCATTGCAACGCTGCGGCGCCGCCTCCCTCGCGTGCGCCTGGCCACGCACTCCGACCCCGATCCGCTACAGGCCAGGGCTGGTTAACCCCTAACCAGCCCCGGCCTGCGCTTGAAAGCGCATGGCAGAAGACGGACACTAAAGTGTCTTGGCAAGATCGACTACCCTATAGACCTTTTAAGGTCCGTCCCCTGCCATGGTCTTTTAAGGCAGGTAATGGCTGGTAGTAGCCCACGTAGGCTATGGCGCCCGCGCCGCGCGCCGCCTACTCTAATCTCCAAAGGGGTTGCTCGCCCAGAGTCATTCGTAGTGGATGAGCTATTGCCGGTGGGACAAGAGGAGAGAATAACGTATGGTCCAGGAAAAAATCGCCGCGCTCACCGCGTTGGGGCCGGTTGTGATGGGAACCGTTGGTGTGCTGGTCGTATCGCTGTTGCTCGCGGCGGCCCTCTCGGTGGTCATCAATCGTCGCGCCGCGCGGCGTAAGGCTCCCACGGCGCGGATCACGCGCGCTCAGGTGATGGCGGCGCGCCCCGCTGGCCCGGCCGATATGCAGGAGCGATTGCGCCGCCTGACCGCCGGCGCGAATGGGCCGGGAGGCGGCGATGGCCTGTCCACGTCGGCCAGTGCGTCCGCCGCCGTCTGGCCACAGGCCAGTTCCGCCGTTAGTGGGGCTTCCCTGGCGGTCTCGCCGCGCAAGGCCGGTCCGGCTGGGGTCCCTGTCGCGGAGGCGCCTGGCGGCGACGCCACGCGCTTTTTTGGTGATGACGCGGATAGCGCGGATGGCGCCGATGATATGGATGGTTCCGGTGAGACGACGTTCTTTGGCGATCCGGATGCCTCGACGCCTAGCGACGACGCCACGCGTTTCTTCGGTGAGGGTGTAGACGACGCGGCGCCGGACGCCACGGCTTTCTTTGGGGAAGAGCCTTCCACCGAGCGTGTCGCGCCGGCCGAGCGCGACGACGCGACGCGCTTCTTTGGCACGGACAATCCTTCCGCTGAAGGTCCCTCCGCGGAGGACCCTGACGGCACGGGCTTCCTGCCCCCCTCGGAGACGCGCTTCTTCGCGCCGGACGAACTAGAGGGAGAGGCCGCGGACGTTCCCGAGGGACGCACCGGGATGCTCTATGCGTTACCATCGGCTACGAAGATCGCGATGTGGGATACTGACGAAGCGAGTACATCGGCGCGCGACACGGGGAGTCTCGATCGCGTGCGCGCGTGTCTCGCCGCCGTGTCGACGCCCGACGTGATGGCGCTCTCGGTCATCGACGGCGCGGGTCGTGTGTTGGCCGGTGAGACCGACGACGACCTGACGGGCGAGTTGCGCTCTCTGATGGCCGAGTCGGGCCAGGGCAACCTAGCCGACGTCGAACAACCCGTGCGTCTGGCCGATGAGTCGACCGGCGCGATCCTACTACTTCCAACCGGGGCCAACGCTCTGCTCGGCGCGCTGATCCGCGATGCGAACGATCCGCGGGCGACGCGCCAGTCTCTCCGCTCGGTGGCCCATGATATAGGCGCCGCGATACGCTATGCGTCGTGATAATGTAAAGATTTATGCTTCGTGATGATGTAAAGATAAATGTCCAGGCCGGTGACGGCGGAGCGGGCATGCTCCATTTCCGGCGCGAGAAATTCGTGCCGCGCGGTGGCCCCGATGGGGGCGACGGCGGCCGCGGCGGTTCCGTTTATGCCGAGGCCGATCCGCGCCTCAATACCCTCTATCGCTATACCCGCAGCCGCCACTTTAAGGCCGAGAGCGGCACGGCCGGGTCGAGCAACCGGCGGCACGGTAAGTCCGGGGACGACCTGACCCTGCGCGTCCCCGTTGGTACTGTCGTGATCGACGAAGCGACCGGCGAGCCTTTGGCCGATCTCGACGAGCCGGGTGAGCGCGTGATGGTCGCGCGCGGCGGGCGAGGGGGGCTCGGCAACACGCACTTCGTCACGGCGACGCGGCAGGCCCCGCGCGTGGCTGAGAAGGGCGAGCCGGGCGAGGCGCGCTGGGTACTGCTTGAGCTCAAGCTCATCGCCGATGTTGGCATCGTCGGGCTGCCCAACGCCGGCAAGTCGACCCTGCTCTCGCGCGTCAGCGCGGCGCGCCCCAAGATCGCCGACTACCCCTTCACCACGTTGAGCCCCAACCTCGGCGTGGTCGGCCTCGACGACGAGCGCACGTTCGTCGCCGCCGACATCCCCGGCCTGATCGAGGGCGCGCACAGTGGCGCCGGCCTCGGTTACGAGTTTCTGCGTCACGTCGAGCGCACCAAGGTGTTCCTGCATCTGCTCGACGCGGCGGCGGAGGACGCCGACGAGATACTGCATGCCTTCGACGTGATCAACAACGAGCTCGAGCTCTATCAAGAGGGCCTCTCTGGCCGACCCATGATCGTGGGTGTCAACAAGCTGGACCTGCCGGAGGCCGTCGAGAATCTACCCGCGCTACGGCGCGGGCTGGAGCGGCGCGGCTATCGCGTACACGCCATCTCAGGAGTGACCGGCGAGGGCGTCCGGCCCCTGCTGGAGGACGTGTGGGCGCGCCTGGAGGATGTGCGGGCTGAGGAGGCGGCGCGGCCGCACGAGGCGCCCGTGGTGGAGGCGCCCGCGGTCGAGGAGGTCGGTGTCGAGCGCATCCCGAGCGGCTTTCGCGTACGTAGCCGGCGCGCCGAGCGCGCCGTGGCCATGACGGACCCCAGCGAGCAAGAGAACATGGATCGCTTACAGGAGTTGTTACGCCGCTTCGGCGTCACCACGGCGCTGGAGCGCGCTGGCGTCGAGACCGGCGACCAGGTGTGGATCGGTGACACCTCTTTGACGTGGGGAGACTAGCCCCGTCGGTAGTCAGGCCCGGCAAGTCCATTAGTCATCGAAGCGCGCCATCACGCGGGGGATGTCGGCCAGGAGTTCGCGCGCGAGGAAGCCGAGTTTGCCCATGCGCGCGCTCAGAGCGTTGCCCGCCTCACCGTGCAGATAGACACCCCAGACGGCGGCGTGCAGCGGTTCGGCCCCGCGCGCCAACAGCCCGGTCACGATGCCCGCGAGCGTATCGCCCGAGCCCGAGGTGGCGAGGCCAATGTTACCGTCAGCGTAGCGGTAGGCCGTGCCGTCCGGCGCGGCGATGTAGGTCTCAGCGCCTTTCAGCGCCACCACCGCCCGCGCCTCGCGCGCCGCCCGCCGCGCCATCCCTAGCGGGTCGGCCCCTACCTCGTCCCGCTCGACGCCCAGCAGCAACGCCAACTCGACCAGGTGCGGCGTCAGCACGGCGTTGCCTTCCAGGTGGTGTAAGGCGCGTCTATCCTCCGACACAGCGGCCAGCGCCGCGGCGTCCAACACCAGGGCCGTGTCCGTTACGCGGGGCAGCAGCTGGCGCAGCAACGCCTGCGCCGTCGGGACATCGAGCATGCCCGGACCGATGAGCGCGGCCGCCGCGCCCGCTATCGCCTCAGCCAACCGCTCGGCCGCCGACGGGTCGATGTCGCCGCCCGCGGTCTGCGCCAGACCCAGTGCGCGCGCTTCCGGGACGGCTACCGCGACCGCCCCGGCGATCTCGCGGCAGGTGGCGATTTGTAGCTTGCCGGCCCCCGCGCGCAACGCGCCGACCCCGGCCAGGATGATGGCGCCGGGTATCTCGATCGAGCCACCGGCGACGAGCACAGCGCCGCGCGTGTCTTTGCCGCGCCCCTGGCTCGTATCGTCGTCGGGTCGTGGCAGCGGCCAACCGCGCAACAACTCCGGCGTCACCGCGACGGGCGTGTTATCCTCCAACAGTCTTGGCATCGGGCTCCTTGGTTACTCTCTCCCCAGCTTCCTCAAGCGGGGCTACATGGTTGAATAGGCGCAACGCCAGTTTGCCGTGCGTGCCGCGCGCCGGGTCGAACTGGTACGACGTCACGGAGCAGTTGGCGACCTCCTCGGCGCGGTCGATGGCCAGGATATCCTCCTCGGTCATGCGCTCGAGCAAGTAGCGGAAGCACAGTACCACGACCGAGTGGCACACGATCAGCACGCGCTCCTGGCTGTACGCGCGCGTCAGTGTGTCGATGACGCTGCGCAGACGCAGGATCACATCGCACCAACTCTCGCCGCCAGGCGGGCGATGGTAGAACTTGCCCAGCAGACGGCGCGCCTCGGCCTGCACGGGATAGCGCTCTTGAATGCCGCTCGTGGTCAGGCGATCGAGGATACCGAACTCCTTCTCGCGCAGCCGCTCATCGACGATCAGGGGCACACGGCCGGGGTTGATCCCCGCGATCCCCCGTATGATCTCCGCGGTACGCCGGGCGCGCACGTACGATGAGGACAGCATGACCGTCGGCCGCTCGCCGGAGGGCAGCGCTTCGAACCAGCGGCCGAGGGCGGCCGCCTGCCGCTCACCGAGCGCGGACAAGGGGACATCGACGTCGCGTAGGGGGATGTCGATAACGGCCAACCCCTCTTTCAGCGCGGCGTCGCGCGCCACGTTGCCCGCGCTCTCACCGTGGCGTACGATCCACAACACGTCCGGCCACTTCTGCTCCCGACTCACATCGACACTCACTGCTCGTCGCGCTTACTTCCGCGTCGTCGCCGTCGCGCGCCCATAGGCGCGCCGGCAAAGAAGCGCGCGACCGACGTGCGAATGGGCAGCGTGGGCGAAACGAGGTCGGCCTCCGCCTCGACGAGCGCGCTGCTCGTATAGTCCCCGAGCGTAGGGTCGGGCGCGCT
>JAABUJ010007517.1_pt1 | contig 10151 bp, 11 predicted proteins | sample 5559131 | NCBI WGS metagenome assembly JAABUJ01 (sample SAMN10711875, study PRJNA513366) | rock metagenome | isolation source: Antarctica rocks | place: Antarctica: Victoria Land, Mt New Zealand nord | collected 2016-01-07 | reverse complement strand
ATTAAGTTCGAAATCTTGAGATAATATTTTAAAATTGTATTAACAATAAAATCTTGTTACAATCTTTATTATTATTTTCGACTTAACAAACTAAAGCGTTATAATTTTTAATTATTTACTATTTAATAATCTCTTGTGTTAAATAATCGCTAAATAAAGAAAATCAATTGTTAAATATCTTAATTTAACTCTTATTTACAATTTCTTTATATTAAAATTAATTAAATAATATATATATATTACAATTTCTTGGAGAATCAAATATTAAAAAGAGAGCTTGTCGACAAATTAAATAAAATTATCGCTTTTCTTAAAGTTGTTTTTAAAGTCAAAGTTGCGTTTACATAACTTTAATTTGTATTTAAGTATTTTACAATAAAACAATCTTACAACTTGTAATACTTTATAATAAAGCAATTTCGCAATTTCTAATATTTTTTGATTAATAAATATTGATAAGATGTAAGCAATTATTAACATAATATATAATAAATGTATATATAGCATTTGCAAATACAATTATTCTAATTATAATACTTTATCTTATACGAGTTATAAGATTATTCTTAAACGTATTTATATATATCGTTGTATATTTTTGCTTAAATAAGACTTATTTATTATTGTAATCGATTTTTACTTCAAATATTAAATATTGTTTTTAAATCTTTTAGCAAAATTATGTTTTAATATTAACGCTTACTCTTTATAGATAGTTTACACTATTTATTATAGCGTTCGTCAATTGTTCGAAGCTATTGTATTATATTTTGTAACGTTGTTTATAAATAGTTAGAGTTAAATGTAGAGTTTATTCTAGAGTTAGGACTTGTCGAACATCAAACATAATTTTGCAAAGGAGATCTGAGCACTAAGGCAACCGTACTAATCATTTCTCTGGACGTTTAGGCTGCCCCAGATCTTACCTCGAAAAGGTCACAACAGTCCTCTCTGTGACTTTCGACACTTATCAGATGGATACCAGAAGATAATAGATCAACAATTGTCGCGGAGGTAATCTCACCTGGACAAGTAAGAGGCCCCTCGACGTTGCTGGCTCTATCCAGCGGCCAGCCGTCTAGTCTAGCCTTGATTCTCAATCGTGATGCCAAGCCCCTAGTGCCATCGACGTCTTCGGCCGGCAAGCGGGCCTGCCCATCCGAAGGCGTGTGGCGCAGCTCCTCTGAAATTTGAGGCAAGTTGCGGCGAGATGGCAAGGTTTTGACAACGCGGATCCTCAATCCGTGAATAGAAACCAGGTGAGAAGAAACCCATGGTCCGATGCTCAACACTACTTTAGCGGAGACCCAGTACGAGCACATGGAGAAGAGCATCCCGTTCCCACTGTCGCTCTGCGGCAATGGCATGACACATGCTTCATACTGCCGTGCGGTTGGAAATGACGTACAATTCCTGTGACGTAGAACGTTTCGGTGGAACTTTTCCACCATAAGGTAAACTCGACTCCCTCTCCAGTCACGTTAGCAAACACTGCCTCAGAATTCTCGCACAATCATGTACGAGCGCGGAATTCACGAACTGGCAGATATCAAGTATCGTATCTTACATCTTCTACCCTTTTCCTCATTGCTCTCCATCTCTACCCTCTTGTTATATTTCGCATTCCGTTTGAAATCTCTACTCACAACGCGGAATGACGCATGGAATGTGCTCAACTCTGCCCTCTACTTCGTCGCGGAGTGGGGTCTACTCTGTGAGTCGAGTATCTCTGCTTACATATACGCATCCACACTGACCTACGACAGTTCCTGCCTTTTTGAACCAGGCACTCCGATGTCTGTCTTTCTACGGACGGAACAGAGCCCGACATCTTAGGCTTTCTGGAGATAATGATCTGCCACATGTAGACATTCTCATTACTTGCGCTGGGGAGGACGACGAAATGGTGAGCAACACTGCCGAAGCCGCTTGTGCGATCGACTATCCAACTCATCTCTTCCGTGTGATTGTGCTTGACGATGCTGCATCAGATCGACTCGGCACAAACATTGGCGAACTTAAGGAGACGAGTCAGAATTTGTTCTACACAGCCAGAGTCAAAGGCAAAAATCATCATTTCAAGGCTGGCAACCTTAATCATGCCCTCAGCTACACTGAATCTCTACCTGGATGCGGGGCGGAATTCATCGGAGCTCTGGATGCGATATGATCCCAGACCCGCAGTGGCTTCGAGCGCTATTACCTCACATGTTGAGGAATCCAAAGCTGGCTCTTGCGCAGCCGCCTCAGGTATGTACCTTGCTCCGCGAGCAAGTACGATCTCACTAAGCTCGACCAGCGATTCTACGACGTCCCGACAGAAGATCCGTTAATGCAAGGCCTCGACGTCAATTTCAAAATCACCGAGGCACTGAAGGAAACGACGGGTAGCACATGGTGTGGAGGATCCGGCTACCTTTTACGCCGCGCTGCTGTGGAAGACATTGGCGGCTTCCCTACAGAGTCTGTTGGCGAGGACATATATTGCAGTAACGTCCTATTGGGCAAAGGTTGGGATGCAATCTATGTCGATGAGACATTACGGAGCGGGCGGGTACCCGAGTCTTACAAAGCTCATGTCAAACAGCAGGGACGATGGGTAGGTATTTCTGCGCCATCATTATCAAGGGGTCAAGCTGACGAAAGCAGCATGTAGGCCGAATCCAGACAGCCATTGCTATGCGCTTTTACCTTTACGGGGCCAAAGCTAGACGAATGGGGCTGCGTCAACGTGTTACTGGGCTCATTTACGTGGTTCTGTCTTTGTGTAACATCCTCACCACCGTCGGCATGGGCACTTTGCTGGTCTCCATCTCGACTAAGAAGTCTCTGATTCTCTATTCAGACGAAAGGGAACTCCGCAGACTCGTCCAACTGGTATGCGCTTGCATTATCACTGAGTGGTTCGATGACTGTGTTGTGGCTCTAATCACCGGCTACCGGATCGCAATATCAGAAGGCCACATCAATTTCTGGATTGCACCTTGTGAGTAGCAGCTCCATATAACCCGACACGAGATTCAGCACTGACTGATCCAATAAGATCATGCGGCAACTATCATTCGTGCCTTCTCGCCGAGGTGGCTCCAGAATGAGACGTTCCAATTCACACCGTCGGGCTCTTCGGGCGAACCAAAAAGCAAGACGCTGCCTAGCCATGATGCTGCAGGTCTGCGTAGAGCATGGCATACTCTTCGATCAAAAAACGTCTGCTTCCATCTTGTGTACATCCTGCTCTGTACAGTCGGTCTCGCGCACAGTTGCTATGCCATCATCCAGCGCCCGCGTGATGGCTACGAATCGCTATCGATGGACTTTGTGCTTCGGATGGCTTGGCCGCCCGTGCTTTGGCTTGTGTGCATGAACTCATTCACGATTCCCATACGCTGTGCCTTCCGACCACCCTCGATCCCCAACCGCTCGCAGCTTCTCAAGAAAGACCCCGTCCGACGAGCGTTGTGTCCAGACGAAGTTAAGGACCCCGGAGAGGATCAGACGTTTGGAGATCACACACTTTACTACTCTCTTACCATGGTCTATGTAATCAGCCTCTTCGTCTACAGCTTCTACGCTCTATAACGTGCCATGCGATTAATGTCAAGAACAAAAAATCATGGACCAGTCGAACACTGAAGTCACTTTGTTCCAAGCATCCTCTGCGTCAGCGAACACTGGGTTTTCTCTCCATTTCCCAGAAAGCCCCACTGAGGTCAGTGGAGGGGTGTGGAGGCCACTACATGGTATGCTTAGGCTGTTTACCTCTTTAGCTATATGTCGCTTCTGGTCACGTTCTTCGATTTCGAGATTTCCCAAAAAATTACTCGTTTTACCCTAGCAGCGCATAGGATGCAACATGCATTCGAGCTGCTTTCAACATGAACCCACCTTATTCGAAAGGCTCTCACTACCAATCCATCAAGCCTGGAAGCGAGCAAAAACATCGGGACACGGCGGGATGTTGAACGCCTAGTGACAGACTTCATAGGATTCTTCTACGACTTGTCGCCAACTTAGATGACCCTTCTCATCCTGCATACTATGGATTCTTCGTCATCAAGGTCACGCAAGACAAAATCCTTACATCCTTTACATGGCTGCAGCTACAAGCCATCATCCAGCCTGCGTCCTCCCGTCCCACGATATTCTAGCTTATTGTAGATGGCAGAAAATCTGGGTGTCACCCAGGTGACGCGCCTTCCTTATGCACCACGGCGCCAGCGTGATCTAGTCAGCAGACCTCCTTCCAGGGCTTCAAATTCACCTCTTGCACCACCCACAGCACAGGGTCGTTCTGTCAAGATGGTATTAGCAAGTAACGCTTATATAGCCTAGGCGCCATCGAAATCGCTTGTGACTATACGGCAGTCCTCCGCAGTAGCCGCAACAAAGTTTCTGTGATCCTAGCGAGTCTAGGCCGTCGTCGCATTCGCACTTATCCCTCCCACAGCCGTCAAACTGTGGCCCTGCTTTTTCACCATATAACCCTTTGCAAGCAGCACATCATCTACCTTCAACGCCATAGAGATCACGTCTTTGAAAACGCCGCTGCCAAGCATCTGCGCCGGCAGCCCTCCGACTGCCTTGATGAGCCATTCTCTTTGAAGATAAGGTGGGTTTGCCGGCGTACGGGGCGGATTGCCTAGCTCTTTGAATGCTATTGCGATGGGCTGACCGGCGGTTGTGATGGGTGGTTCGTCAACTATTATGGTGAAACCCCGCACCCGGCTGGTTCGTGGCTTGACAGCTTCCACTATCATAAAGGTCAGGACTGCGAAGAAGAGCTCGTAAATGGTGAAGGTATCCAACCCATGGATAATGGTAATATGGAGGCGCGGATCGTTCCAGGCTGCTGTCGGAAGTGATGCTGTGTTTGCTGTTTCAACGAGGTCTTCCGTGCCATTCAAGGACTTGGCTGCGTCCGAGGACGTGGGTAAGGTAGATTCGCTCAAGGGCGAGTTGTCGAGTCCCGGCAAGTAGGCTGGTCCAGCACGCCTCCAGATCCAGAGCCTTCCAACGTTGACTTCATTGTATACAAGGGTGGCTTCGACATTTCTGAATCGTCGAGTAGGCTCGCGGAGGGTACTGAGCATGGCTTGGTAGAGTCCTATGACGGCAAATCCTGCTGGCATTGTCGCAGCAGGTGCTTCATCCCATGGGCCAACTGTAATCTCGACGTTGGCGTATCGCGGAATATCAAGCACGAAGACCTTTCGAGCCATCTGGCTTTCGAAGTCCTGTAAAGCAAGTTGCACCATCGCATCCACGGCGTTCATGAGTACCGAAGTCGCAGGAAGTGTGGTTGATCCATACTTAATTTCGGTATTGAATTTTGTCTCATCAATTGCGCCAATATAGGTAGTGTTCCAAGCAACATCCGGCAATGAACTGTGGTCGACGGAAGAGAGTGTAGGAGGATCAAGAGGCTTGTTGAGGGCTGCTGCTTCAGCTGAGTGGAACAAGGACAGGAACGGTAACACGCAGTGCAGCGGGCTTCGTAAGGCTTTCATACCGAACATAATCAACGTTACTTTCTGAGAACAGGGTAGAATGCGGCAAGTAAGTGGACTTTTTAATAATTTAAACACTCTTCGCAGTATGCACGACTACAAGGTAGTGGCGAGGTGGCTCGGAGAGCGCTTCTAACTAGGGAGCGCAAAGAAGCGTGTCGCATGGGAAGGCCCCGAAAATCGAGATTGCTGTTCTATGACTATACTGGAAGAAGAAGCCACAATGACGCTGGCTTTTGACACTTGCCAGTCGTGAGCTTATCGATGCCTTGCCACGCTTTTCTAGAGAGATTTTGCATGCTGCAGAAATCAACGTGTCTGGCGAAGCGGGCCACCACTAAGACTATACTACCAACGTCAATGGTGACCACGAAGAAGCTCGGCTATCGCATTTGGATGAGCACAGTCAATCTTTACCGGGACACAAACCACCCCGGCGCTTGTATAATTATAGGTTGACCCAACGCAGGCTATAGTCCCGACCTGTCGCTCGAATATAGAAGGACTCCGTGCATTTCCCCTAGCGAGGTTATGGACCGCTGCAATTTGACGACGACACCAGTCTTCTACTTCGAGCAAGGGATCAGGCCTGGAGCGAGATTGAAATGCACGGTATACATGGTGTTGGACAGCCAGGGCCAGCCGGATAGCAGACAATTCACCAAAGACGACCACCAGGGAATTTACCCTTGGATATCAATATTATAGCTGGAAACATCACAATACCTGCTTGAGCGATTATTCTCTGCTTGCCTCACCATACCAAAATTGGTCCTCCCACCATCAAGATCTCCATCCAAACAACCACCTCGATAGATCTGACTAGGTCCACTTCACGAATCAATACAGAAGCACCGAGTTTGCAATGCCAGCGTCGCTGTCAAGCTGCCTCTAGCTCATCTCCCTTAAGCTAGCTTCTGCAAGCAGGTCCACCATAATCAGCCACGGAATGAGAGACTCAGCATTCGCACTGCTTGGACTTCAGTGATCTTGTTTCCCTTTTGCCAACAAGGCATTCGAGGAGGTGAACCAAACCAGCACCAGCTGGTCGAACTATCACTGCCTCGAACATCCGATCGACGATGCCGTACATCCTCGTCAAAGATACATTAAATTTGCTTAGTAGGGATCAACTGCGAATACCGAGATAAAATTTCGCGGAGCTTAATAGGCAGCTCTCTCACAGGCCGCGGTGCCACGGAGCAATGTTGTACTTCTTTCCAGGTGCGCAACTGTGTATCACGGACAGAATGTGAAGCACGAATCTCATGATTCCTCACCCTTTAAGAGTGAGATAGCACACAGATTTCCATCGGCTCCGAGACCTCAAAGCCAGTCTCTACAGTCTCTACAGTCGACAGTACATTGATCCCTAAATCGCGTCTGCGGAGATACCGTTACCTTGACCTTCGATAGCATTCAATGGGCCACATTAATCTGTGGAACTTTTGCGGAGGAACTTATCAAAATTGCACCCATCGATCCCCAAGTATGCCAACCTGTGTGAACGCAGTTGGACCAGTATGGGAGAGATACAATAATCGAATCCTTGTCCTGCTCTACAAGCAGCCCTTATCGCCGCCATTATCCAGTAGTAGCCCAGTTCACGCAGCAAGTACAAATCTCTCTAAGCTTTACCTCCCGGTGTTTCGCATCACCTCAAAGATCCAGACCGCCTAAGACCGTCTAATACCCGTCCCTCTACCAGCCTTATTTCAGACTGAACCCTTTCAAGTAATCACCATCACTCAATTTAGATAGCCTCCTCTCTGAACCCGAAAATGCCATGTAGCGTATTCTCAGTCCTTTCCTAGCTAGCAAGCACCTGTGTTACTAGGCCCCAACGCCCAAGCGAGCGGTTTTCTATCTTATCTGGTCGCACCCCCAATTCCTGGTTTCAAACCCATCCTATACGTCTTCGGAAGTCCTTGAACGCCGTACCCGGCTTGAACGTTCGTGTCTGACGTCACAGACCTGCTAGTTCTTCCCCAGATTGCCTACGTTTGACACCCCTCATGGCACAATCGCCCAAGGTATGCGGACCGGACTTACGGCGGTATATAGCTGGGATAACGTCGATCTTGCTCTTGCAGAGCCAATTGGACGAATTGTCGACCAATAGTGCAGGCCAGGTTGTCTATCTATACGGCATTTGGCTAATGTCTGAGATAGAAAGCATTTACTGACCGCTTCTTATCCTGTCCCAGCACAAGCTCTGTCCCGTACGATGACTCTTATCGGGCTACAGATGTAGAAATCACAGCGCGTTTGTCTACGAAAGATGCTCAGCAATCGCTCCATGAAGATTGAAATTGCTAAGAGGCGCTTTCTGCATGTACTCGATAATGTTTCATATCGAAATCTCTTCCATTCCCGAAACTCTCATTCAATTACTTTGAAGGACCTTTGGTTAGCAAGAAAAATCGCGGCAAGCCCACAAAGCATCCTCGATTCTTGTAGGAGGCTGGTTATATGCAGCTTCCCCCGAGAGCGATGTCATATCTTGGGCAGGTCCGAAATCGAAGCAAGCAAACACTGCGCGGCCAGATTACAAGCCCATAGCTATCAGCTTCGTTTCATGCGTTGTAGCTCTGGATTCTGTCCGCAAGGACACGCTTGAAATTGTTTCAACGGCCAAATGAAGATCCTTTTCTGACAGGAGCACTCATGGCGAACTGTTGCCGTGCTTTTCCGTTGCAATCTTGCCATAATCTTTACTAGCATCAAACAATGGGTAAATCAGTTATCAACCATGATTGTCGATACGCCTGCAAACACCAACGGTTGTAGGACTGATTCTCTCAATTCTTCTCCTTTCTCATTTCTCTTCTCTCTTTCTCTTAATTCGCTTCCACAGTGCGTATTGCTTCCTTCCAAATAACAGCCAAAATCCAAGCCCAGCGTCTTCCGGATGTTCATAATTTGCCTTCTGGTCCCTCCCATCCTTGGCCTATCATTGTCACAGCCATCATAATCGCAGTAAGATACCACGCAGCTCAACGGTAAGTAAACTCCAACGCATCTTATGTAATTCTCAAGGCACAGTATCTGTCCCAACGCAGTGACTATAAAAGAGGGATACCAACTTCAAAACTAAATAAGGACGAAACGTCAATACCCTTTCTACCCCAACCTCTACCACGAGCTCAGAGTCCGCTAGCTACCAGAACACCCTTCTTTAAGAATTCTGGGTACCACAAGAGTGCTACACGACCGGAGCAAGTGCTGCGAACGCGGGAGATTAAAGGGGCAGTGCAAACCAACCTCAATGTTGATTTAGCATGGCAGCGACCCCTAAACTCCATGCTCACAGCTCCGTCAATTTCCGCATACCAGCCCCACGTTGGTCTCGCTCTTCATGCCTCACGAGATACTTCCTCTCGTCACCCGAACCTGCTTAACCAGTGCTGGTGAAAACCAGAAGCCACGCCTGTGTTCGCTTCGCAGAGTCATCGCCAGAGACAAGCCGCAGGTACAGGTCTATCTCGTCTTCCCAGATCTTCACATCAAGAAATGTACTTGCCTTAGGCCTTCATAAGCCCCCTCCAGAGCCTGATGCGGCCATAGCGTAGCCAACTACGCCTTTCCACTCGTGCGTAATATCTGTGAGTCCTGCGCCGGCATATCGCAGGATCAGTCCCCGCACAGATGTCTGGCCTTCGCAATACGATCTTCGAAGAAGTCGAACAAGATCCTTGGAGTATTGGATGTATATCAGAGTACGAAATCTAACTTGACATAGAGCGAGAAAGCAAGCAAGTTGTGTGAAACTACATGTTCCCTCCCCTCTAGCGTGTAGAGGGTGACTACTGATAGCTAAGAAAAGAAGCCTGGAGCTGCTGAGACGGTTTCTGTGAACTTTGATGGCTGATGAGCTGGATCAGGAGACCTGTGCCGCTGGGGTCGACGATGGGCTCACGAGCGAGATGGTGACAGACGCGCGTCAGAGGGGAGGCGAGGAGGCATTATTACAGTTCGTGTGAAGGGAGATTGTCCGGTGAGTGCTTTGTGGTGGTAGGGGTACTGTGCGTGAGGCCTGGTACACAGTTTCTTAACGTATTGGTGTGGGAGGTTTGTGTTGTGAGAGCAGAAGTCATCTTGTACGCAGCGTATGTTGAGCCAGGACAGTTTGGAGGGGAATGACGATAAGTAGAGATGGGCTAGCGGATGTGAGGAGTGAATGCTAGATGGTAATGGGGTACGGCAAATGTGGTAGAAAAGGTGTGAAGATTTTAGAGGAGAGGGGGAAAGGGGGTCAGATTTGGTGGGTTCAGGATGTAGGTTCGGGATATAGAAGAAAGTTATGGCACTGCAAACCCTTCTAATGAGAGCGTCCAAAAACCATCATATCCCTCGCCGCCTCCTTTCCAAACCCACCACCCACCCCTTCATCTAGTACAAGCCAGCTCCCTCCCCGCCTTGATCCTGGCGAGGTATCGCACCAATCTGTTTCAACGCAATCACAATAGCTGCACCATACTATTAGACCCTATACCCAAAAACCAATTACTTGAACAGCGCCTTACCGGTCTCTCCTGAGCTCATGCCCATCCGCCACACGTGGCCTTCCTCAGGAACTGTAAGGACGGTGTGCCGCGTAGGCGGCAACGGCGGTTGGGCTGGAATATTGATGGGACTCTTTGG
>JAABUJ010007514.1_pt1 | contig 10154 bp, 13 predicted proteins | sample 5559131 | NCBI WGS metagenome assembly JAABUJ01 (sample SAMN10711875, study PRJNA513366) | rock metagenome | isolation source: Antarctica rocks | place: Antarctica: Victoria Land, Mt New Zealand nord | collected 2016-01-07 | reverse complement strand
CCGTCAACTCACACCACCGGCATAACGACTGACGCCTAACAGGTGTCCACCTAAAATAAGCGGACACTTAGCCAAAGCACCGCACAATGTTCCCTCGCCCGCCAGATGGGAACATCAAACGCTTACTCTTCGTCGAAGGTGAACCGCTTCTGACGAGCCTCGAAGAGGAAGCCTTTGCCGAGTTCCAGGAGGAAGTGTTCGATGTGGGTGACGATGGCCGATTCCAGCTCGGACTCTGAGTAGGTGGCCTTCTCCTGCAACCCAAGGAACTCCAGCACGTAGGGCTCTTTCAGCAGGTCTTGTGGCTTGGCGACATGCTGCCCCTTGCGTGCAAGCTCCCGGATTGATTCCTTGTCACGGCTAAGAGCGAGACGCTCATACAGGCCCGCGTCAAATTGGCGCTTCAACTCGCGCAATGTCCATCCCTGCTGGGCGGCCTCAATCTCGTAGAAGCTCCGTTCCGCCTCATTCAGGCCAATCAGAAAGACATAATGGGACCAACTGAGGGTAAATGCAGCCTGAAGTTGGTTGCCGGAATCGGGCGATTGTCCAGACAGCGTCTGGACCATTGACAACCCGGGCAACTCCTCTCTGAATTGTCCAGACGTTGTCTGGACAATTCGCGGAACTCGATTCGGGTATGCAACATAGAACTGGCGCATCGACGCAAGGTTTGTTCGTGAAAACCCCATGCCAAACTCGCATGTCAGCCGAGCGGCAAGCTCAGTTAAGAGTTCCTTGCCATATTCGGCACGATCAGCACCTTGCTGCTCCTGCTCGAATATGCGGCGCCCAATCTCAAAATTGGTACGAACCTGTAGCAGGTCAACGCCACGAGCGACAGTCTGGCGGGCCGACACAACTAGAGCCCGGATGTCCTCATAGAGCGGAACAGGCTTTTTGATCTTGCTCATAGCAAGCCTCGGATGCCCTGAAGGATTTCGGCGCTTTCGAGGTCGAGGGCGGCGATCTCGTCCAGTATCTCCTGCGGCGAACGATGGACGATCTCATCATTGCCGTTCGGATTCTTGACGGAGAGATCGAAGGTCTTCTTGTCGATGGTACTCACGTCAATCGACCAGGACTGCGGAGAGTCGGCGAACGTCCCCTGTTGCGCGATGAAGTCGGCGAGGTCGGCATCGTTCAGCGGGTTTGTCTTGCCGAGATTGCGACCGGGGTTGAGTTGATAGAACCAAACCTTCCGCGTTGCGGAACCCTTAGTGAAGAACAGGACAACGGTCTTCACGCCCGCGCCTTGGAAGGTGCCGCCTGGGCAATCGAGGATTGTGTGCAGGTCGCACGATTCGAGGAGCAGCTTGCGGAGCGAGACGCTCGCGTTATCCGTATTCGAAAGAAATGTGTTCTTGATGACAATGCCAGCGCGGCCACCGGCACGGAGCTTGCGAATGAAGTGCTGGAGGAAGAGGAAGGCCGTTTCTGAGGTCTTGATAGGGAAGTTCTGCTGAACCTCAGTGCGCTCGCGACCGCCAAATGGCGGGTTGGCAAGGATGACATCGTGCCGATCCTTCTCTTGGATGTCATTGTTGTTCAACTCAAGCGTGTTCGTGTGGATGATGTTTGGAGCCTCGATGCTGTGGAGGATCATGTTCATCAACCCGATCACGTAGGCAAGCGGCTTCTTCTCCTGGCCGTAAAAGGTGCTGGTCTGGAGTTTCTTGCGGTTGGCGACGTTCTTCGCTTCCTGATTGAGGCGCTCGAAAGACTCGCAAAGGAAGCCTGCGGAACCGAGAGCGCCGTCATAAATCGCCTCGCCGATGCGTGGCTGGACGACGGCAAGCATGGCGCGGATCAGTGGGCGCGGCGTGTAGTACTCGCCGCCGTTGCGCCCTGCGTTACCCATGGAGCGAATCTTGGCCTCATAGAGGTCGGAGAGTTCGTGCTTTTCGGTCTGCGAGTTGAACCGGAGGGTATCGACCAGTTCGATGACTTCTCGGAGGTTGTAGCCGGACTGGAACTTGTTCTTGAGTTCGCCAAAAATCTCACCGATCTTGTACTCGATGGTGTCGGGACGGTCGGCCCGCTGCTTGAAGCCCTTGAGGTAGGGGAAGAGCTGCAGGTCGACGAAGTCGCGGAGATCGTCACCGATCAGGGCGCGATTATGGTCCAGCGTGCCGGTGGGGGTGAGCGGGGTAGCCCACGTGTGCCAGCGGTAAGCCTCCTCCAGCAGAAAGATGTGAGTCTGACCGTGCAGCTCTACAATCTGATCGCGATCCTGCTCCAGAGCGTCGAGGTATTTCAAGAAGAGCAGCCAAGAGGTCTGCTCGATGTAATCGAGCTCGGAGGAAACGCCTGCGTCTTTACGCAAGATGTCATCGATCTTCTTAAACGCTTGCTCGAACATTGTTGAGGATTGGCACCTTTGGGAAAGCGGAGTTCCTTACAGGATAACGGGATACCACTCGATCGCTGATTCCAGCTCTAACATCCTTATAAGATGATTCGCGAGGTGTGCATTCGGGTACCCCAACGCCACGTGGCGCGTGATGGCATAACCGCGTTGCACAAGAGTGTGTTTAGCCATTATGCTACAGGTCATGGTGAAGGCTAAAGAGCCTAACGCAGCACAAAAGCCCCGACACCCCCCGAAGGGCCAGCTCGTCGGCTATGTGCGAGTCAGCACCTTCGATCAAAACGAAAACCGGCAACTTGAAGGTGTTCGAACGGATCGCGTGTTCTTGGATAAAGCCTCGGGCAAAGACGTGAACCGTCCGCAACTTGCACTCATGTTGAGCTTCGTCCGTGAGGGCGACACCATCGTATGCCACTCGATGGATCGGCTCGGCCGCAACCTGGACGATTTGCGGAAGATGGTCCTTGGCCTGACTGCGCGAGGTGTTCACGTCCGGTTCGTCAAGGAAAGCCTGATTTTCACCGGCGAAGATTCGCCGATGGCGAATTTGCTGTTGAGCGTGATGGGTGCCTTCGCACAGTTTGAACGTGAGTTGATCCGTGAGAGACAGCGAGAGGGAATCGAGCTGGCAAAGAAGGCCGGCGCGTACCGGGGCCGAAAGCACTCGTTGACGATGGAGAGGGCTGCGGAGCTGCGGCTGCGGCTCAGCAAAGGCGAGAACAAGTCGTCTCTGGCGAGAGAGTTCGGCGTGGATCGGACGACAGTCTATCGTTATGCAAAGAGCACCAGCGGAGGTCGAGCATGATTCATTTTGGCCTGGCTGCACTGAAGCATTGGGATAGGGAAGAGTACGCGGCAGGCTACCGTGCCCGCTTCTCGGATATTCCGGATTCTGACACGTCGCATCATTGTTGGCGTTGTGGATGGGAAGATGCCGATACGGAAGCTTTGGAGTCAGCCCGTCACAAGAAGGAGCTGGCTGAAGGCAGGGAAGACCATTTCGAAAACACTTGGGGCAATCTCTTCGATTCGGGGGAAGAGGCGAGAGCTAACGGTATTCCGTTCGAAGAAGAACGGACGGAGCCTTGGAAAGAGGGCTGGATCGCAGTGGATATAAATCTGGGGATGCTTGCGGAGCGAGAACAGTAGTGAAGAAGGGGACTCAGCGAGTGATGCACTGTCGATGTGGGCGGGAGAAGATCCTCGCGCAGGGTCTGTGTGCAACCTGCTACTCGCTCAAGCGACAGGATGAGGAATACTTCGGAGGGTTGCGGGAGGCGGTCCTGGAGCGCGACGGCCACCGTTGCCGCGTCTGTGACGCCTCGGGACGGGACAAGCGCTCGATCATCGTCCATCATCGGGTGCCCGGTCGATCAGTCCTGAACCTGATGATTTCACTATGTCCCGGATGCCATGCCAGAGTTCATCGAACTAGGACCGTCCTCCGGTACATGCCCTCACTACTGCTGGAGCTTTGGCGGGAGCAACATCCAAGGGCTCACGAACAAAGGACGTTGGATTTTCAGGTCCGAGGAACGGTCTTAATGTCTGGGCGGCTTTTCATTGGCGTTGGGGAAGAGAAGTGACATGAAAGTGACGTTTCAGACAGTACAAGTGGGTCTACGCTCTAGAATGCCGTAAGAAGTGCTTGGACACGTTGCTTAATATCGTCGCGGATTGTCCTGACTTCCTCTATGGGCAGCCCCTTTCGGTCACGAAGAGGCCAGTCGTCCCGACGAAGGCCGGGAACATAGGGGCATTTGTCGCCGCACCCATGGTGATGAGCAACTGAGCTTCGCGTGCTAGCTCATCGGTAAGCTTTTGGGGTTTAGCCTCGCTTAGATCGATCCCAATCTCCTTCATAACCTCCAGAACCTCGGGATGGACGCGCAAACCGGGGTCCGTTCCAGCCGAGACTGCCCGCGCCTTGAGTGGATCGGCAAGCTGATTGAAGAAAGCGGCTGCCATCTGGGAACGGCCGGCATTATGAATGCATGCGAAAATAACGGTTTGCATGATGTCTCCTGGTATATGGGGGGCGTACGGACTACTGCTTCCCGATGCTGTCGATTTCCTTCTTAATGGCAAACGCATCCATAGTCGCGAGCGGAAGTGCAAGCATCAACGAGATGCGCGTCGTGAGCATGGCGAATGCCCGCTTATAGGCCCGGTCGATCTCTTCGGGAGTGCCGTCTACCGCTGCAGGATCGGGGATTCCCCAATGAGCAGTCATCGGCTGTCCCGGCCAGATCGGACAGACCTCCTGTGCCGCATTGTCACAGACCGTGAAAACAAAGCTGAGATGAGGGGACTCCGGCTGGGTAAACTCCTCCCATGATTTGCTCCTGTAGCCCTCTGGATTAAGCCCTGCGTCCTCGATCTGACGCAGGGCTTCCGGGCGCACAGATCCCGATGGATGGCTTCCCGCACTGTAGGCTGTGAAGCTCGGCGCACCACGCCGGTTCATGATGGCTTCAGCCATGATCGAGCGACTGGAGTTGCCGGTACAAAGAAACAAGACGTTGTAGTGAGGCATTTGAGTCGTCCTTAGTTGCTAGACCACCTGGGGCTTGATGGCGTAGACCTTGACGCTGGCTGCTGCTGCGTTCACGTCGTACTGCGAAAGGAGCGTAGTCAGTTCCTCGTGCAAGGAAGGCTCGACAGCTGCCGGTGTGCAGCAAGCGTCTTCGATCACCTGGAATGGGCTTCCTGCGTCCATGCTTGGGGAGCAGCAGCCTGCCTGGTTCTCCACCTTTGCATAGGCGTTCAGGTCGGCCCCGCTATCGACGATCTCGACGTGCTGGAATCCAGCCGCGAGCAAGCCTGCACGGTAGTCATCAATCAAAATGGCCCCTGCGATGCAGCCGACGTAAGCCGCCATACTCTGAGCAACAGCCTCGGGCAGCTCATGCTTCAAGGCAATGTCGCTGATGGCTACGCGGCCACCCGGCTTGAGAACGCGGGCAATCTCCCGGAACACAGCGGGTTTATCGGGTGCAAGATTAACAACGCAGTTTGAGATGATGCAATCGACCGAAGCGTCTGGGAGTGGAATCTTATCGATGGTGGACTGAAAGAACTCCACATTGGTATAGCCACCCTTGTTCGCGTTCTCACGTGCCCGCTCGATCATGGCCGTGGTCATGTCGATGCCGATAGAGCGGCCTTCTGGCCCAACCATCTTGGAAGCCAGAAACACGTCAAGGCCGCCGCCAGAGCCGAGATCAACTACGACCTCCGCCGCTCTGAGATGAGCCGTTGCCGTAGGATTGCCGCACGAGAGACCCATGTTGGCCCCTGCTGGAATGGAAGTCAGTTCAACGGCACTGTAGCCGAATGCTTCCGCGACTGCCTTCACGCCTGCGTGATCGTTCGATAGGGTGCTTTCAGCGACCGCCCCATATTTCGACTTCACCGAATCTAATAGCTGCTCCGACATAACCGCCTCCTGGTAAATATCTGCTTTGGCGACTATATGGCTTGCCTTTGCATACGTCAATGCGTATACATAAATCTATGGCTGCGAAACAGACGTACGACGTGGAACGGTTCTTTCAAGCCCTTGGCGATCACACGAGGCTCCGGCTGCTGAATCTGATGGGCGACCAGGAGATTTGTGTCTGCTACTTTGTCGAGATTCTCGGCGGTCCTCAACCGAAGATCTCCCGGCATCTGGCATACCTTCGCAGCGCCGGGATTGTCTCAGCACGGCGGGAAAGTAAGTGGATGCACTACCGCATTGTCATGCCGCCGCACATCGGTGCGTCCCAGATTCTCAAGCAGACTCTCGGCTGGTTGAAAGAAGAAAAGACCATGCAGGCAGACCGGGCGCGACTCACGAAAGCCTGCTGCACGCCCTCGAAGTATGCCCTTCTAGAAGGCGCTCCGCTTCCAACCACACTTGACGTAGCACCCTGTGAGGTTTGCTAGTGTCTACCGCTCCCATCACGCGAGGCCGCGGCTGTGCTCCGGCTGCTCTTAAGAAGCTTTCGTTTCTCGACCGATTCCTCACGCTCTGGATCTTCCTGGCGATGGCCATCGGGGTTGCCATCGGCCACTTTGTTCCGTCCTCGGCCGGGTTCGTCAATCGCTTTCAAACCGGCACGACCAACATTCCGATTGCTATCGGGCTCATCATCATGATGTTCCCGCCGCTGGCAAAGGTTCGCTACGAAAAGCTGGGTGAGGTCTTTCGCAACAAGCGCGTCCTCGGTCTGTCGCTCGTCCAGAACTGGATCATCGGGCCGGTGCTGATGTTCCTCCTGGCTATCGTGTTCCTCAAGGGCGAGCCTGCCTACATGCGCGGCCTGATCCTGATCGGCATCGCTCGATGCATCGCTATGGTGCTGGTCTGGAATGAACTCGCTGAGGGCGATACGGATTACGTTGCTGGGCTCGTCGCGATCAACAGCGTCTTTCAGGTGCTCTTCTATAGCCTTTATGCCTGGGTCTTCCTGACTGTTCTCCCGAAGTGGTTTGGCTTAGAGGGAAGTGTCGTTCCTATTGGGATCGGCCAGATTGCAAAGAGCGTGGGTCTATACCTGGGCGTTCCATTCGTCGCTGGCTTCCTCACTCGGTACGTGCTGATCCAAGCGAAGGGTGAGGAATGGTATCGAACCCGCTTCATCCCTCGCATCAGCCCTCTTACCCTCATCGCATTGCTCTTCACGATCCTGGTGATGTTCTCTCTGAAGGGCGATCTAATCGTTCGCCTGCCGCTTGATGTGGTCAAGATCGCCATCCCGCTTATCATCTACTTTCTCATCATGTTCCTGGTGAGCTTCTGGATGGGCAAGAAGCTGGGTGCCGATTACGCGCAATCGGCTACGTTGTCTTTTACCGCTGCCGGCAACAACTTCGAACTTGCGATTGCGGTAGCCGTGGCTCTTTTTGGGCTGAATTCGGGTGAGGCTTTCGTAGGAGTGGTCGGCCACTCATTGAGGTCCCCGCACTCATTGGATTGGTGAAACGTCGCGTTCTGGATGAGACACCGGTACTTCAGCTCAGAACTGAAGGGCTTTCAGGTTTATCCGGGAGAGGATGCTCCATAGCTGCGCCTGATAACACCGACAACCCGCGATTGTGTTGCTGCAAAGCTAAAGCGTCGCTGTTTCTGCAAAGCGGTTCTGTCATCATAATGCGTCGTAGTCGTCGTGCGGTGCGTAATGTGGGAATCGACGTACTGTGTCGATTTCCAAGGACTGTGGGAAGGGTGGGACAGTTTCACCGTTCCACACTTTCCATCAGGCCGTCATTTCCACCGCGGGCGCTGCGTCAATTTTCGCTTCGTAATCTGGTCCGTAGAGGCGACGACGCGGGTTCTTCCTGTATCCGCCTTTCTCGCTGTTGGTCTTGATCTTTGGTTCGTTTCTAAGATCCTGCTGTGCCTTGATGATGGTAAGAGCATGGCTGAGTCGCTTGTTATCGACGATCGCAGCGTGGCTGACACGCTGGTCCTTGCTAATGAGGCGGTAGGGAAGCGTGTGTTCCTTCGATCGCACCTCGAGCCTGCCATCCGGGAACTCGTATAGATCGACGTACTTGCCACCCAGACCTTCAGAGAAGTCGCTACGCTCCAGGATGATTTGCTTCTTGTCATATGACATGGTGAGCTGATCGCTCACGTAACGCTGTTCACGATGGCACAGGATGTCGTTGAGCCGATCAGCCTTGACGTTGAGAGGCCGATGCAGGTTCGCAGGCTTGGCCGCGGGCAGTGCGAACCGTTCGTTGAAGCGCTCCAGGAACCCGGGCAGGAACACGTTCCCGGTGTCGATGTCGCATACGTTCTCAAGCCGCAACTCTTTCACCAGGCGATCCTGTAGCGTGCGGTTAGCTCTCTCGACGCGGCCCTTGGCTTGGCTGGAGTTCGCACAGATGATCTCGATATTCAGTTCGGCGAGCGCACGGCCGAACTGTGTCATGCCGGCGCCACCTTGCGCATCGCGGTTGATCCTGAACACAGAGTGCTTGTCTGAGTAAAAAGCCACTGGACAGCCATGGGTGGCAAGATATCCTTGCAACGCTTGGAAGTAAGAGGCCGTACTCTCACTGGGAACGAAGCGCAGTTGCATCAAGCTGCTCGTGGCATCGTCGATGAAGACCAGCAACGTGCAAGGCTCGCCACGACCCTCGAACCAGCGATGTTCGCTGCCGTCGATCCGCCCCGAGACTCACGTCGCAGCCTTGGCTGATGGAAGCTCCTGCGTTGCTTGCGTGACAGCCACACGCCGGCCTCGACCATCCACTTGCGTAAGGTCTCGCGCGAGACGTCCACACCGTGGCGATCCAGCAGAACCTCCGCTGCCAGTGTCGGCCCGAAGTCACGGTAGTTCTGCCGGACGAGTTCGAGAACCAACTCACGAACGCCTGAGACCAACTTGTTGCTTGCCGGCCGGCCGCGGCTCTTGTGGATCAAGGCTCCGCCGCCGCCATCGCGGTATCTGGCCACCAGCCGCTGCGCCTGCCTCAAGCTAACCCCCAATACGCCAGCCGCCGACTCCGTCGTGCGCTGGCCAGCCAACACCTCGGTCAAGACCTCAACCCGCCGTAACTCCTGCTTGCTCATCTGAAGCCAACCCATCTGCCGCCTCCAACCCTGATCTCAGGATGGGGCAGCGACACTTTGGCTTTGCAGATCTACGACATTATTGCTGCTTTGCGCCTACACGCGATTGACTATACGTAATGAAGCTTATCAGACGTAAACTATTGATTGCAAATGCTTTCTATTATAGATGAGCTTCGGGTGGTTGCATAATCGAGCCGTGAGCTTGATACAGAATCCTGAGCTGTTCGACTTCCTTGGCTGCTCCGGCCTCAGCCTGAATGGCTTGTAGCTTCCGATCTTGCTTCCATTCCTCGTATCGCAATCTGAATGCCGCACGACCCAGCAGGATGTAGACCTTTACGTGGAGAGGAGTAATGTTGGGACTGCTCAATTTGACCTCTCTGATGAAACAGAGCCGTGGAAATGCCGGAACCGTGCTCCCAGCCCTCGACGGCGGGATGTTTATGTAAAGACATAAGGACGTAGAGGCAGAACCAGAACTAGCGGTGGCCTGCTGCCGGTGCCCTTGCGCGTAGGGATTTGGGAGATGCAAACCTCTGGAAAGTTGGATGCGACGGTTAGAAGGCAATGCCGAAGTCATGCTGCTTCGCAGGCTGTGCGATTTCGGGGGCTACGAATTGCTGTGCGGGGGAGAAGTCTTGTTGTTGCTGCGGTGAGCTGGTGTACAGAGCGAGATCCGCTTTCGCTGATGCACCTTGAAACTGCTGCTGCGTGAGTCCATCGCCGGTAGCAAGGACACGTTCGGCGCGCACGTTCTTCAAGGCATCGACGGTGTAGCCGTAGTCGATGTGTCGGGTCTTTTCCGCCGAGACCTCGGCGCTCTTGCCCGAATCGAGCTTCACTGTCATAGAGTTATCCTGGCCGATACGGGTCACGGTTCCCAGATCGCCGGACCGGACACCCAGCTCCTTGTCATACGTCGTGAACCGAATGCGCTCACCCCGGGCGACTTCGCGAGTTTCTTCCTGAAAGACACGGCTCTCGCGTGTTTGGGTTCGGAGCTGGGCGGGATTATAGGAAACATCCTCGCGGGTCGCGTCGAACTGAACGGAGAGGACATTGCCGCGCGGCTGCGCGGCGGTGACCTATGCGCGCCGGTGCAAAACTAGGCCACAGTACGCCGCGTGAGCGGTGCATTGCGGCGGAGTAAAAGTAGTCCACCGCCGGATCTTCGTTTCGTGAGCTGTTGCCTGGATGGGACGGTTTCATGAG
>JAABUJ010007513.1_pt1 | contig 10157 bp, 9 predicted proteins | sample 5559131 | NCBI WGS metagenome assembly JAABUJ01 (sample SAMN10711875, study PRJNA513366) | rock metagenome | isolation source: Antarctica rocks | place: Antarctica: Victoria Land, Mt New Zealand nord | collected 2016-01-07 | reverse complement strand
TTCTACCTCCTCCTCTCCACCCTCATCCTCTCCCTCGCCCCGACCCTCGCCCCCCTCGCCCTGCGCACCATCGCCGGCCCCCGCTGGTCCCACACCGAGGCCCCCGCCGTCCTTGCCGCCTACTGCTACTACATCCCCCTCCTCGCCCTCAACGGCATCCTCGAAGCCTTCGTCTCCGCCACGGCCACGACCGCGCAACTACGCACGCAATCAGCATGGTGGTTCGCCTGCAGCGCCGCCTTCGTCGGGAGCGGGTATCTCGTGCTGAGGGTGTGCGGATGGGGTGCGAAGGGGCTGGTAGCGGCGAACTGCATGGGCATGGGGGCGCGGATATGGTGGAGCTGGGGGTTCGTGCAGGCGTATCTTGGGGAAAGGGGCGAGCGGCTGGAGGTTCGGCATCTGAGGCCGGGGACCGCGACGCTGGTGGGTGGGGTCGTGAGCTGGGTGTTGCTGAGGCGGGTAGAAGGGAGTTTTGAGGGGGGATTCATGGATGTGGTCAAGTGGGCGGGTGTGGCGGGACCGTATGGGATGGTTGTGTTGTTCGAGGAGCAGGCATTTCTGAGGAAGTGCTATAGGAGCTTCAGACCTGGAAGGGCGTTTAAGGAAGGGGGGAAGAAAGAGCAATAAACGAATCTTTCGATCAGCATAGCACGCATCTCAATCCCAACATCATAATCTTCTTCGCTCCACCACGCACAAATCCTTCGCTAACTTGTCTCTTCCAGCCTCTGTCTATCTATCGAGCACCACTCTCACTCTCTCCTTCTTTTACTCCTATTCTTCTTGTTCATTTATTCTTACTCTTTTTCTCTCCTTCTTTTACTCTTATTGTTCATCTATTCTTACTCTTACTCTTTCCCTCTCTCTCTCTTCTCAATCTTTTATTCTATTTTCTCCTTAGGCTCTCTCTTGTCTTCTCCGATTATCTCTTTCTCTAAAATTTTCAGTTCTTCTCGCTCCCATCTTTTTAATATTTCTTTGATGCTTCTCTTCTCACTTCTCTCCCCTACTCGAACCTTTTATATAGCGGGTCAGTTCGAACAACTCGCCATTTCGTGACTTTGTCGAACTAGATCGAGGCTTTATAGGGGAAGAGAGTAATAGAGAAGATAAATTGAATAGAAAAAAGATAAAAAGAGAAAAAGACATGAAGGAGGGAAATTGGGAAGAGAAGAAAGACGAGAGTGAAAAACGGGTTAAAGTGAAAAAGAGAGGAGAAGAGAAGAAGAGAAGAAAGAGAGAAAAAGAAAGAAAGCAAGAGGAAAGAAGAAGAGAAGAGAGAACAAGAAAGGGGAAAGTGGAAAAGAAAAAAAGTGGTGGAGTCATCCAGTCGTCGAGTGAATAAGTTATCTAAGTAGAGATTGTTGAGCTGTCAACTCGTGAAGCTTTTAGGAGCAAAACTGTCAACTCGCCAAATCGTCAAATCGCCAAATCGTCGAGCTCTCAGACCATCGAGTTATCAAATCGCCAAATCGTCAAATCGTCAAATCGCGAAGTCGTCAAATCGTCAAATCCCCACGTCGTCAAATCGTCGAATCGTCAAACCGTCAGATCGAATTATCAAGCTCTCAAATCATCGAGTTATCAAGTCGTCAAGTCATCGAACTCTCAACTCCCCAATTCCACTTCTCCTCAAAACACTTCTATCAACCCCCCCGTCAAAAATCAAACCCATATTACCAAAAATATGCTAAGAAGCGTTACGTAATATAACCTTAACCAATGATCCGATTTCGAAAGAAAAGGGAACATAGGAAAATTGGTGTGGGATATTCTGAGCGTGTTTATGCAATACGGTATTCGTAAAAAAGCAACCTCAAGGGCAGATGGGGACGAGAGCGGGAGCATGAGAGGCACTACTATCTTGTAGGGCCAGCGATAGCACTGAGTAGAAGGAGGAACTTCGCAGTGGTATGAAATGCATGATGTTACATATCGTATGAATGGTTCTGCTGAAGTGAGCTACATCCACTCTAGCATACAGCTTTTCCGTCGAGGCAGACCTTACATCTTCTCGGCCGTCGCCATCAGAGAACCTGTCACAAGCGAATCAGCATCCCCAGTCGCGTATCAAGACACTCCCGAAGAGGAATAACAAGTCGAGAAGGGTAGACTCACCAATAAAAGTAACAACCAGCCGACTGCGCACCTGGCAGATATCCTCCGGCACCAGCCAGATCGTCGCCCCCATCTTCCTTGCAATACTAATCGCCAACTTGGCATTCATGTACGCCTCCTCGTCCGTGCGGCCCTGCGTCACAAGCTCATAATCCACATAGCTGCTCTTCATCCCGTTCAGCACATCCAGCAGGAACACGCCGCTGCCGATCGCCCCGTCTTTGAAAGAGCGGATGCTGGATCCTCGGCCGCCCTTTTTGCTCTGCTCGTTGGCCCACTTGATCATCTCGGCGTCGGTGATCTCGCGTTTACCCAGACGCTGCGCGAGCGCGGACAACGTCTCGGAGATGTCGCGGCGCATGAGCTGCCAGACGAGGCCAAGGGTGAGGGTGCGCTGGCCATCGGTGATGTCGGCGCCTTGGACGCCGACGAGTGAAAAGCGCATCTGCTTGCCGAGCTCGATGGCGTAGTTGGTGTTCTCGACGGCCTTGAAGCGCATGAGCTCGCCGCCGGAAGGTGGTGGTTTATTAGCATGCCGCCAGTTGACGCTGCCCGGGATGACTTTGTCGTAAGCTTGCAGCAGGATGGTACCGTCGCGGAGGTCGTCGAAGAGGGAGTTCACCGCCGGCTGCACGTCGAGGGAGTTGAGCCATAGCGTGAAGACGCGGGCTTCGCGCTCGCCCTCGGCGTCGAAGTCTTCGACTTGGGCTTTCTCTTCTTCGGTGATGGGGTCCAGGCCCGGGTGGTTGTTGAATAGATTGGCGACGAAGGCCAGGTTGAGTTTGGGGTTGCCGGCGACAAGAGAGGTGGGGGACAGGAATTTGCGGCAGTCGAGCTTGTCGGCGTTGGAGAGGACTTGTTCGGCGCGTTGATGCAGGTCGCGGGTTTGTAAGGGGGTGCGGTCGCAGAGGGAGGGGGCGAGTTGGCTAAGGAGGATGGTGTAGTTCTCGCCGTCTTTGACGTCGTGGGAGAAATTTTGGACGCTGCATTGGATTAGCTTGATAGCAAGCACGGTTGAGAAGGGGTCAATGTACGTTCGATTCCATTTTGCATTCTTAAGGTGATAGTTGAACCATCTCAGTAGGATCTGCTCGGGCGGTAATCTCAAGAACTGCTCAAGTGTTTCATCTTCTTCCAGCAGCCTATAGAGCTCAGGATGTAGCTTGATATCGACCTTGCTGAGTAACCCTCTCCGAATGATCTGCCAAATCATGCCTAGTATCAAGTGCTCGCGTACTTCGATGATGTCTCCGCTTCCAATATTGACTACCGAGCATCCGATACCTTTTGCCGAGTTGATGACAATGTTGTTATTCTCTGTCATATGGAATGCATTCAGTGTCTTGATTTTTTTGCCTGGTCTATTCAGCACACGTTCGTCAATTGTGTCTGGAACGCTGTCGTTGATGAGCTTAGCCAGCACCAATCCATCTCTGCACTCGTCGAACATCTCAAAGGTATCCGTAGGAAAGGGTAGGCGGTTGCCAATGTCAGGATCTCCAGCCAGCACGGCGTTGATGTGTCTTGTAAATTCGGTTCGCTCATCCTCATTGATGGTGTGGGTGACATTGGCCGACGAGCCTTGAACCTGTATCCTGCCAGATACACTGCTCTTCGATTGATGACCCGATGACGGCGCATTATTGCTGTTGTTCTGGTTGTTGGTAGCATCGCTCATTCCGCGGACTCGGCCTGTGGACATGCGCTTCTGGGCTGGCGATGAACCACGGACTTTGGATATGAGCTACAGAAAACGACAGTCAGTCGTTCCACCTTTTAGAGTGACTCATCCAAGTTCCCATGGAGTATGAAGCATACATCGACGTAATCGTCAAGCTCTACTCTCCTCGAGCTATCCAGCTCCACCTCTTTCAGCGCCTGCCTAACCACATCGTAGGGCTGCCTCTCCGATGTCTGGGTAGCCTTAATGACCGTCGCTTCGTCAATGTATCCTTTGTCGTCGACATCGAGCTTGCGAAAGGCATCTTGGAGACTGAAAATATCGGCTTGGTGGAATTGAGGGTATTTTCTGGCGGAGGAGAAGTTTTAGCAATGCTTTCATCAGCAGTAGCATGGCAGATCTGAAGGGCCCCCAGATTAATGCATCTGATTATGGTAGATGGCATACCTCTGCAGTTTAATCACATTCATTGTTGTGGTTGGCGCAAAGCTTTGAGGATTGTTGTTGTGGAGGAGGGGCGGCGAAGGCGGGGCAGGGAGGGGATGGGGAATTATTCTATCTGGTACAATCAAGGTTCTGTACCATATGAACCAGACAGCTTTCTTATTAACTCATTGGGGACGATTATTGCGAGTAGAAAAGATGTTGCCTGTAGCGAAAGACTGCTCAGCCCCACTGACGACGTCCATCAAGTTGCTTGACGGAATGTGCCTCTCCGGAGAAAAAGATAGCCTTAAACTCCGAAGGCAGGGTCGATCGAGGTAAATGTAAGATACCTCATTGAAGTGTCCATGCTATTTGGGATTGTTCAAGAGCTCGCTCATTGCTAATTATCCCTATATGTGCACAGCATCTTTGACCCGTATACGATATAAATCTTTTCCTTCAAACCCCGATCAGTAGGTCTTGAACGGACACCCCTTTGCAACCGAGTCACTGTACGTCTTTTCCTTCACGATTTCTACTGTCAATTTCATCAACTGCTCCGCCAATTCCATGTTCTGCGACAAATCACTGCCGCTCTCCGGAACCGCTGGTGGGCAGATGTATTGCCCACTCTTCTCCGTCTTCGTCGCCGCGAACATTGTACTTACAGCACCCTGGAATTGATCCTTTTTGAATGGCACCATGCCCACCGACATCGCATACCCGCCGAGAGGGAAAGGCTCGTGGATATCTTCCGTCGACATCTTGGTCTGGACAAAGCCCGGGTGGATTGCATTCACGAGGATCTTTGGATACGCAGAGGTCAAGTGTTTGTTGAGGTATCGGGAGTAAAGGATGCCAGCAAGCTTCGATCTTCCATACTGGCCGTTGGGTCCGAGATCTTGATTTAATTCTTGCACAGACTCGAATTTCGTATCTGATGGTGAGGCCTGGTGGGCATTCGAGGCTGTATTGACAATGTGGACGGTGTTGCCACTCTCGGCGGTCTTCTTCAGGATTGGTAGGAGATGGCTGGTGAGGATGACATGGCCAATGTGGTTTAGGGCCATCTGGGACACGGTCAGTTTGATGCAACATGGATCGAGGATTCCAGATCCAACACACATGGCGGTCGATGCCGTAGCTAGTCAGCTGGTAGGTCATGATCCCTCTCCCCGCATTGTTGATCAAAATGTCAATTCGATCAGTGCTATTTGCGATCTTTTCTGCCACCTCCGTGACTTGATGCCAATCTGACAGATCGCAATGCAGCCAGGTCACCCTGTCTGCTACTTTCTGTCCCATCTCTTCCTTGATAGCGTTAGTCGCGCCATCGACCACCTCCTTAGTCATTGAAAGAATGAAGAGCTTCTTCACGCCCTTGGACAGCATTGTATGCGTACAGCCATAGCCAATGCCTTGCGAGCCACCGGTGACAATAGCTACTTTGCCCTCAAGGTTGGGTGTTTGGTCGAGAGCAAATTGCTGGTCCTCGGAAACGATCTTATGGCTTGCATCACCACCGAAGTTCTGGGCAATAGTTTGCTTGACAGCCTCCATACCGAATGGTAAAGCGTATGCTCGAGCTTGTATAACTTGAATTTGAGGAGTCAAGAGCTGACAGGACGGAGTCAATCTGACAGTGCGTGGAATCCTGGTCGATCTGGAAAAGAGGACTCGTGTGGAGAGGGGAAGCTTCATGGAAGAATGGAGCACATGTGAAGACAGATGATGATGTAAATACAAGCAGACTGCAGTAGGTGAGTCGTGATTGGCGCATCTCGCGTCTGTCAGAACGTCATGATGTGTCGTGATCCTTGATCCGGCCCGACTCCATCTCCGGCCCTTCCATAGCGGACGATACCTTGGACGAAGGACACCAAAGCTGTAGGCCTGGACAGGAAGATAGAAAGATCCGTAACAGAGCTAGAGAATGGTGGTGCCACCTCGGTGTGGCAACCTTGATGACATAGAAAGTGGACTTTAAAGACACTGTGAAAATGCAACATAAAATAGCCCAACCGTTGATTTGAGGAACGAATGGATAATTAGACGAAATGGTGAGAAAACCAAAAGCATGATACAAACATGTTCACATCTCATCAAGGAGTAGCATTTTAAGGCGGAAAACCAAATTACATCTGCAGGAAAAAGAAAAGACACCCCATGCCACCATTTGACCAGCACCATCAGGAATTGACCTAATACAGAGCATCATGCTTTTCACAGAAAACAGACAAAACTTGATAATGATAGCCTCAAACGCTTACGTTGATGCCGGATAGTGGCATGCCATGATACTTTCTATAGCCGGTCATTCTAGCGAAAATGTTCCGTTGCCGAATCAATCGTTATATAGAATGCTCGGGTCAAAGTACGGCCATGTGATCGCAGGAACTCGCTTCTCTTCTTTTCCAGTCGAATCGTTGTCAATGCCTAGCTAAGCTTAAAGATCTCGACGGTGTCTTTCCCGGTCTACTGCCACAGGTCGTCGACGTCGCTACCGATGCCGCATTGCTTGGCTGATTTGAAGCTGCGGGGATTGATGAACGCCGCATGGTTCGGCCAGACTCCTTGCGCGATGTCGAAGAAGATATATGTGCTCACTTTACTTATTTCCTCGATGCCTTTAATCATGTCGCGCACTTCGAAAGGTGGCGAGTCTGCACGCTTAATATCGTTGTTTAGATAACCCCCGGGACCAAGTATTCAGCAGATGTGTCATAGCGCAGTGTCACTGAATGTAAGCATGCCAATGGTCAAACGTACTTACAGATGTGAGGCGTTGAAGCAGAGAAAAAATTTGATTCATAAACCGCAATAATACGCATATAAAGACATACCGTATTCATTCAAGACAAATTCCGCCAACCTCCCCAAAGTTGTGGCAGTCTTTTCATGATATGAAGTATAACCTCCTTTGGTCAGGACCTCGGTCCTCTTCTCCCAGCTACTCTTCTTCTGCGTGCGAGCATCATAGTATCCTACTTCAAATAGGCACTTGACGCTCTTGTAGGCAAGCTTGTGGGATATGCACGCAGAGATCAACATTGCCTCAAGCACGAACGCAAGGACCGTCTCAGAGGTTGCTTTGGTAGGCTTGAGTAAATTCATGTCGAATAGCGGCAGAGTCCTGTACTTTGACATGATGTCTTGTGCTTTGTTTGTGTTCACATCAGATGCTGATTTGCTCTGGTTTGGGCTTCCAGGAGCCTGGATTCTGGTGCCCTTATTGCCTTGCTTAGCTTTCTTAACCACCGGGCCTGGGGCATTGTTTTCGTTGTCCCCCGAATTCTCGTCACTCTTGGGCTCAGCAGTATCGTCATCGCGCTTCTTGGCGCTACCTTTTCCTGGGGCGAGGCTTCTTGTTTTTCGCTGCAGGAGCTTTGACGCGTTGCCGTGAAGAGATTTGTATCTTCGTGTCGAGGGGGCCATGGTCGCGGGTACTTGTTTGGACCATGCTAGGAGTTAATAAGCAGTATCGGTACCGTATTGCCCATAGTTCGGCCTCAGTCTTGAGGTACGTAAAGTAATGGTGAGGGTGACAACGGAGAAGCTCCAACGTCGGGCTCACTGCGCAAATCCTAGTCGAAATCGCTGGCATATGTCATGTCGACCTCGACAACGGCCTTGTAGCCACTATCGCATTCCATCGCGATTGGACCATGCATATGAAGGGACGAACGCGCACCGATAGATGTCTTTTTCATGCCAACCTCGGAACCCGATGTAGAAACCAGTTCTCGGATTGATGAAGAATGGAAGAATGTAATGGCGACCGATTTGAACCGCTTAGGTTCGCTGGCTGTCGGCGCTAATTGCTTGGCACCCCCACGGCCTCAACTATGTATGTCTTGTCGATCCATCGCTATTTTGTCAAAACAATTTTCAGTAGTGCAAAGCATTGAGTACTTGGTTCAGTCAGCCTTGGAAACAGCGCCCCGCCTGCGCATGAAATACTTCGCGGAGGAGAACTCGAGTTTCCGAGAGATTTGAAGAGCTGACTTTGATGCCCGGCCCCGTTGGTATGGAATGAGTAATCCAGGATGGACCTCCAGAAGTTGATGAAGTCGCCTGCTCTTCTGCCATCTCATGCGAACTCTCGACATGTGCTATCCTGATCTCGGAAGAGTCCACGCTACTACGATGGAATCGATCTAACTAGTAATGAGTGTAAGCAGTCTCGATCTGTTGTGGCCACTGTACGTTCTTCTCTCGGAATAAAAATTTGGCACCTTCATTGCGTTTCGTTGGGGCACTGGCCTGCCTCAGCGGAGTCTCTCTTTACCTTGGACATGCGTACCACTGCAAGCGAATACAGACTTGGTACTCTGGAGATTTGTATCCTTCAATTTTGTCACCTGAAAGTCTAAAATAGCATCAAGGGCAGTCTTCTGATTCCGAAGCAAGGCTGAACGCGGCTCGTCTTACTTCTCATCTTCCTAAGCTTATCTGAAACACAAGCCATCGGCGGCTGATCGATTGGTCGGTGCGGCATATATGTATTGAGTGTACAGCCCGAGAGACAAATACCCGACAAAACACACGCGACCGGCATGCTCGGGACGAGAAGCGACTCAACATCATATAAGGCCACCAGAATTAGCAATGAACAACATAAATCCGTTTGAGCCATCTGGTTTAGTCCACAATGCGCCCTTTTCTGATCCAAGCCTCACTCTTCTGCCTGACCTGGCTCACCCCTTCTAGCGCCTTCCCAGTCTCTGACCATGACCTCGATCTCTACAGCAGAACACCAATCTCATTCTCAGCACCACACGGCCTCCCTCCACGTACCGACCCGCACTCATCCCTCGCCAAACGGGCCCCCTCGCCCTGGTTCGATCTCGGCCTCCCAGGCTGGACCGCCGCCGTCGAGCTCTTCGAGCCCGTCGCCCCCAGCTTCTGGGCCGCCGGCGCCATAGCCAACCTCTACAACAAGGCCATCGCCGACTGCACCAACTTCATCGCGCTCAGTACCGCGCCCTTGCCGCATGGCGGAACGTTTCGCATTGGCGAGATCGAACTGGCGTTTGAGGGCAACGCTCCGGTGCCTTGGGAGGTGATCAAATCGCTGATTGGTGTACTGTATGATTGGGTGAATCGAGGACACGTCAGTACGTATACGTTGTGGATCACGAACAATATTCAGGTGTTTCGTTTTATCTTGAGGGTGGGGCCGGGCAGTCCATGGGGGCCGAGGGGACCGCCGCCATGATCATGTAGTTCGGAGAATTGTCAATACTGCATCTTTATACAAGCTATGTGAGTGAGAGTCAGGAATGCCGTACGTAGCATCCAGTCCTGTACGCTATCCCCAGTGGGCCACAAATCACCGGCTGTGTTCCACGTCCCACGATCCTCCTTTTACGAACGACCCATGCTCATCCTCTGCCCATCAATGTTCTACTACGATCGCTAACTGGTTCACATCGTGTTGTAAGTTCTCCCGTGCCCCCCTCTCTCTCTTGGTGCTTTCTCGCACATTTCTGCTCTTCGGCTTCGGCAATATCTAGCAACTTCATCGAACGGCAAGATAGCATTGGGGGCTTACTGCCCAACCCATCATCTCAAATGGAGCGATCGGCGCACTTTCAGACCGCATTTGCTCATCCTAGGCCATGGCTCCCCTTCTCCTTCCAAGTGTCATAAAACCCAACCGACCTCTTGCGCCTTTCGTTCTACTGGATCCAAAACATCCCCAACCACGCCACCCCAACCGAACTCGCTCCCACCGAGAATGACACCGCTCACGTGCGCACAGCCTCCCCAACGCGTCCATCAACCATCTCCATCCTCTCCCACCCATTAATAGTCAGCCATCCCCTGGGCATCCCTCCCCACAAAACCTCATGCATCACCAACCCTTATCTCAACAATCCACATGGACCACCCACATCCCCTCAAACCCATATCCCTAAAACCCACAAAC
>JAABUJ010007510.1_pt1 | contig 10162 bp, 6 predicted proteins | sample 5559131 | NCBI WGS metagenome assembly JAABUJ01 (sample SAMN10711875, study PRJNA513366) | rock metagenome | isolation source: Antarctica rocks | place: Antarctica: Victoria Land, Mt New Zealand nord | collected 2016-01-07 | reverse complement strand
GTTGAGGCGCGGGTCCAAAATCTGCACCGCCCGCGCCGTGTTCAGGTCAACCGATTGCAGGCCCGCGTCTGTCAGCAGGTTCAGCGTGGGAATGTTGTCTGTCACCGTGCCGTCAGGCCGATGCTCCGTCCGCGTTTCCACCCCGACAATTTGCCCGGTCAGTGCTGGCCCCGTGTTCGGCGCGACCGATACGCGCGCGCCACGCAGTTTTTGCAGCAGGTCGGCGCGCGAGGTGGGCTGCGTCACGTCAATCGCGAACGACTGCAATGTCCGGCTGACCGGGTCGCGCGTGCCGTAGGTCACCGGCTGCACCTGCCCCGCGCTGTCAATCAGCACCAGTGACTTCAGCAAATCATTGACCTGGTCGGTGGGAAACAGCAGCGCGACATCCGCGTTGCCGTCCACAGTGCCGCCGCGTTCAATATAAGACACGCCGCTGGTAAACAGCGAAACCGAGCGCACCGGCAGCGGCGTCGGCGGGCCGGTTTGGGCCTGGGCATGGGCCAAAACCGGCAGCAGTCACGCGGCGGCGGGCAGCAAACACAGGACACGGTTCATGGCACACTCTCCTTGAGCGCAGAGGCAGCGATAAACAGTACTTCGCCGGGGGGTACGCTTTTTCCTGCGCCTGCCTGCTGCCGCCGTGCGCTGCCTGGCAAAACACAGGGTTAAAACCCCGTGCTGACGCCGCAAAACCCGCCTTCGCGGGTTGAGAAGGGGTTGTTCTTAACCCACGCCCTCCGGGTCTGCCAGTGCAGCAGGTGGGGTTTTACCAACAGCACGGCATTTCAATGCGGTGTTCTGCTTGCACTTCACTTGCCCTTTGCGGCGCAATGTTGTAAACATTAGGTGTTGCAACGCACCCATCGTGCATTGCTTCGGCGTTTTCCAGGCGTAGAAAGCGCGTTGCAACGACGGAACAAACCCTTCCGCCGTAGGAACAACCCCGGCACGGCTACAACACGGCAACGACACGGTCACGACACGGTCACGACCTAGTCCCTGAGCAGTACCGGAGCAGTGCCGACTACGGCAGCAAGCGGGATAAATGACAACAGCACAGACAAGCCACACCCGGCACGTCGCGCAAAGGGGCGAGAGAAGGAGGGCGGCTCCCCTGCTGCCCAGGGGGAGGGCGGCTCCCCTGCCACGCATTTGCGAGGCTGCAAAATCTGTGATATAATGACGGCAGCACAATAACAAACTGCCTGGCACGCAAATGCCGCAGTGTGCTTTGCGCCTGAGGAGGCGCAAAATGAAATCATCAGGAGTTTCTTTATGACCTTGACAACACGCAAGCGGCTTGCCCTGCTGCCTTTGGCGGCAAGCGCCTGGCTGCTGCTCTCAGCAGGAGCCTCGGCCCAAACCGTCCCACCGGACACCGATGCCGGGGTACAAGCCGCCGTCAGCGCGATTTCTCAGTCTTCCCTGCAAAACACCATTCAAACACTGGCGGCGATGCCCACGCGCAGCACGCTGTCCCCGACAGGCAGCGCGCAGGCCGCCAACTGGATCGCCGCGCAGTTCAACGCCATCTCCCAAAGCACCGGCGGGCGATTGCAGGTAGCGCTTGACACCTGGACGCAGCCCGCAGACAGCCGCCTGTCTGCCCCTGTCAGCATGACCAATGTGATCGCGACGCTGCCAGGCACCGCCACCCCGGAGCGCATCGTCATCATCAGCGGCCACTACGACACCCGCTGTTCCAACGTCATGAACGCAGCAGGCAACGCGCCAGGCGCAGACGATGATGCGTCCGGGGTTGCTGTCGCCCTGGAAATGGCCCGCGTGATGGCGGGGCGGCGTTATCCGGCGACGATCAAGTTTGTTGCCTTCACCGGAGAAGAGCAGGGATTGTACGGCTCCACCCATTTCGCGCAGCAGATGTCCAGCGGCGGCAAAAACGTGATCGCCATGGTCAACAATGACATTGTCGGCAGCTCGCACGGGCAAAGCGGTGTTTACGACGCGTCCCAGATCAGCGTGTACGCCGCGCCGACAAACCCTGCGGCAACGGCGGCACAGGTTTCCAGCCAGCAGTCGGCGGGCACCGACGCCGACACGCCAGCACGCACTCTGGGGCGCGCCATTTTGGATGCCGACCGGCGCTACGTGCCCGGCTTCGGCACAGCCCTGATGTACCGGATGGATCGTTTCCTGCGGGGCGGCGACCATCAGCCGTTCGTCCAGAAGGGCTATGCTGCCGTGCGCCTGACCGAGCCGAACGAGGACTGGCGGCATCAGCATCAGGATGTGGTCGTGGTCAACGGCGTCCAGTACGGCGACCTGCCGCAGTTTGTAGACTTCAGCTATTTAGCCAACGTCGCCCGCGTCAACGCGGCGACCATAGCGACGCAGGCGTCTGCGCCGACCACGCCGACAAACGTTGTGCTGACCGCCAACCTCAGCCCTGTTACCACACTCAGCTGGGACTACATGGCCGATGCGGCAGCCTACGAAGTGCTATGGCGCGTGAACAATGCCCCGGATTGGCAGGGCGTGCAGCTTGTGCAAGGCACCCAAACCGTCACGCTGCCCTTGTCCAAAGACGGTTATCTGTTCGCTGTGCGTTCCGTGTCGACAAGCGGCTCGCGCAGCCTGCCGGGCATTCCTACAGCGCATTAAGAGTGTGCCCCGAAAGGTTTTAAGAGGCCCCCCCGCCCTGCTCCCCGCCACTGAGGCCCTGCGAATAGGGGCAATGGCGAGGAGCCAGAAAGACGTAGTTCCTGCCGTTGTGGGAAACCCAAGAGCAAGTCAGTCTTGTGCTGTCCTACTCCGGCTCCCCAGGATTGGGGCGGGGGGGCATTCTTCGCTCTCATGTCTTCCCATCCACGCTCTTAAGCCGCGATGTGTGGAAACTCACATTACGCTCACTGGAGACATACTCATGATGCTACTTGCAAAACGCTGTTTCGGAGCCATGTGCGCGGCAGGCTTGGTGTGCCTGCTGGCCCAGCCCGCGCGGGCCATCGTGGGGGGCAATCCCAACCCGCCCAAGGACAGCAACGGGAACAACCTTTATCCCGCCGACAGCCCCAATAACCCGTACAACCCTGTGACGCAGACCGGGCGGCTGGACAGCCTGGGCCTGTTGTCGCCGTTCTCGGGCGTGGGCGCTATTGACGGCGGCACGGGAACGCTGCTGGATTCGACGCATGTCTTGACGGCGGCGCACTTGTTCGGCGCATCCGGCACGCTTTCCGGGGTCGGGTTCAGCCTGGACAGCGGAAATGGAATGGTGTCATTTGACGCTACGCGCGTGGATATCAGCCCGGACTTTCATGGGGTCAACCCGGACGATGCGGGCGATATTGCCATTGTCACCTTGAGCGCGCCTGTCCCGGCCACCTATCGCACCTACGGCTTGTATACGGGGGCACTGACTTCCGGCACGACCTTGACGATGGTGGGCTACGGCGACTCGGGAAACGGCGTGACCGGGTATGACAGCAGCGCCCGCGCGCGGCGTGTCGGGAAAAACAATGCCGATGCATTTTTGCTGCCCGGCGGCCAAAGCTACGACACGACTTATCAGCCGGGCGACGGCGTGTATTTGTTTGACTTTGACAGCCAGGACGGCGATACGGCCACGGCCCCAAATGTAATTGGCGGCCCGTCGCTCGGCAACGATGTGGAGGCAACACTGGGCAACGGCGACTCGGGCGGGCCGGGCTTTGTGCTGGTGAACGGGCAGTATGAGATAGCCGCCATCAACAACTTCCTGATCCAGTATGGCACAAACGCCAATCCCGGCCCGAACTTTCCACTGTTTGGGTCGGGGGGGGCGGGGTGGTGGTGTCGGCCTACACCGGCTTCCTGGGCGGCTTTGTGCCCATCCCCGCCCCGGAACCTGCACCGTGGGTGGTGTTCGCCGTGGGCGGCTTGCTGCTGGGCGGACGCGCGGTGCGGCGTGCGCGCAGGGGCTGATCGGGAAAGCGGCGGCGCTGAAAGGATAAAAACTCTGCCTGTCCCTAAAGGCAGTCGCTGAAACATAAACGGCACGACTGCGCGCCTGGTACGTTTGTTCGGGTCTCAGTGTTGGTATTCTAGTGCTGTAAGAAGTGTTGACAATAGGCCAACTCTCATTTTAGCAAGGAAAATCACGATGACCACCTCTCGCTTCATCAGCCGTGCCTCTTCTTTGGGCGCGGCGCTGGCATTTATTGGCGGCTCGGCTGCCTTCGCACAAACCACTCTTCCAAGCAGCCCGTCCCCAGCGGGAACCGCCGGGCCAGGCTCGCAGACTATGGGAACAGGCGCGCAGACTATGGGTACTATGCCCGGCATGAGCACGGGCACTATGCCTGGTATGAGCACAGGCGCGCAAAGCGCAGGCGCAATGACGCCAAGCGCAACCCTCAACGACACGGACAAGCTGTTTATGCTGCGCTCGGCGCAGGGCGACATGGCAGAAATCTCCACGGGCCAGATGGCTCTGAAGAAGTCCAAGGCGGCTCAAACCAAGCAGGTTGCACAAATTATTATTATGGGGCACAGCGCATCGCTGAAAGAAGGCATGGGATTGGCAGTCCTGCTCGGCCTGCCGTCGCCCAAAGGCCCCAATGTGGTCGACATGATTATGGCGCAGAAGCTGTCGTCGCTCAGCGGCAAGGACTTTGATAAGCAGTATCTCGCGGGCCAGCAGGTAGACCACGAGAACACCGTTGCCCTTTATGGCATGGAACTCAGCCAGGGACAAGATCCGCAGGTGAAGGCATTCGCCGCCAAGTACCTGCCTGGCGTAGAAGGACATACAGCGCTGATTTACCAGGCGGCCCTCAGCGTCGGCGCCCCCGACAGCAGCCTGCGTCCGACCACGCCGCCCACGGTGACAGGCGTTGCGCCCGCCGGCATGGCTGACATGAACAGCATGCCCGGCATGAGCAATGGCAACGGCGGCATGAGCAATGGCACAAGCGGCATGAGCGGCACCGGCACTTCAGGCATGAGCGGCGGGGCAGGTGCGGGCACGACAGGCAGCACGGGCGCTGGCAGCGGAGCAGGCGTGACCGGCGGCACGGGCACAGCCACACCGGGTCAGTAAACAGCCATCGCTGACAAAAAGCTCAAGGCCAGGGAGACAGTGTTTGTTTCCCCGGCCTTTTGCCGCGTGGCCGGGAACTACTCCCCAATCTGCGCGGTTGCCGCAGCAGGCAGATCGCCTCAAGGAGAACCTTACCCAATGACAGACATGAAAGCCGTGCGCATCCACGCCTACGGCGGGCCGGAAGTTTTACAGTATGAAGACGCGCCTCGCCCCGCCGTGCAGGACGGCGAGCTGCTGGTGCGCGTCCAAGCGTGCGGCATCAATCCCGTAGACTGGAAGGTGCGCGAAGGCTACATGAAAGACGTCTGGCCTGCGCAGTTCCCATTGATACTCGGCTGCGATGTGGCCGGGATAGTGGAGGAAGCCGGCGCCAACGTCACCGAGTTCGCAATCGGCGATGCCGTGTTTGCCCTGGTGCTTAGCGGCGGCTATGCGGAATACGCTGCGTTCCCCGCCACCATTGCCGCCCGCAAGCCGCAAACGCTGGACTTTGTGCAAACCGCCTCGCTGCCCGTCGCCGCCCTCACCGCGTGGCAGGCTCTTTTTGACCATGCGCACCTAAAAGCCGGGCAAAGCGTGCTTGTTCACGCGGCATCCGGCGGTGTGGGGCACTTTGCGGTGCAGTTTGCCAAGAACAAAGGCGCGCATGTTGTCGCCACCGCCTCCGCCCGCAACCACGACTTCGTGCGAAGCCTGGGCGCAGATGAAGTCCTAGACTACAACACCACAAAGTTTGAAGACGTGGTGCATAACATGGACGTGGTCTTTGACACAATGGGCGGGGATACGCAGGAGCGCTCGTGGGGCGTTCTCAAACCGGGCGGCATCTTAGTCAGCATTGTCGGCGGGGACACCGAAATGCAGGCGAAGGCACATAACCGGCGTGGCTTGAACATGCATGCCGAGGCTAATGCCGCGCAGCTTGCCGAAATTGCCACCCTGATTGACGCGGGCAAGGTGAAACCACACGTTGAGCGCACATTTCCCCTCGCCGAAGCGCGCGCGGCGCAGGAGATGAGTGAAAAGGGCCATGTGCGCGGCAAGATTGTCCTGCGAGTGAGCAACGAGTCTTAAACGAATACTCATGGCATTGCCGAGGCGGATCAAGCCCACACCAATGACGGAACAACAGCGTCCGTCGTTGGTGTGCTTTTGGGAGGCTTTTTCAATGCTTGGGGCAAGCGGCTACCAATAGGGGTTAGCGTCGTTGAGCAAATAGCGGCCCACATAGTCGTTGATGGCGTCTTCTAGGGGCGTAAAGGGGCGCGTATAGCCGACACCCCGCACTTTGGTCAAGTCGGCCTGGGTGAAGTATTGGTAGGAGGCGCGGATGCTTTCGGGCGTGGGGATATAGTCAATCTCGGCGGGAAGTTTGAGGGCAACGAAGATCGCCTGCGCGAGATCGTTGAAGGTTCTGGCTTGGCCCGTGCCGCAATTGAAGATGCCGTTGGCGTCGGGATGGTCTAAAAACCAAAGAACCATGTCGCAGACGTCTTTGACATAGACAAAGTCGCGGGCTTGCTCGCCATCCCCGCAGCCGTCTTTGTGGGATTGGAAGAGTTTGATGCGTCCGGTTTGGCGCACTTGCTCGGTGGCGTGCCAGGGGACAGAGCCGAGGAAGCCTTTGTGGTATTCGTTGGGGCCGAAGACGTTAAAAAAGCGCAGGCCAGCGATCTTGTTTGTCCAGCCTTTGCGGATGGCGTCCCTGTCGGAGAGCCATTTGGAGAAAGCGTAGGGGTTGAGCGGGAGAAGTTGGGGAGTAATAGCGTCGTCATCGGAAAAGCCCAAAGCGCCGTCACCATAGACGCTGGCGCTTGAGGCATACACGAGGCGCACATCGTTGTCTGTGGCCCAATGGGCATGGCGATTAGTAACATCTGTATTGTATCTAAAGAGTGCGTCAGCATCGGTGGCGGATGTATCAGTGATTGCGCCGATATGGAGGATACCGTCAATTTTCTCGTATCTATTGACCAGCAATGGCATTGTATCGTGGCGACCTACGATGTTGATAAAGCGTTTGCCGCGCAAGTTCTTCCACTTGCCTTCACTGCCCAGGCTGTCCACAATCAAAATATCGTCGCGACCCCTCTCGTTCAGCGCGGCCACAATGCAGCTCCCAATAAATCCGGCCCCGCCTGTCACAACCAGCATAAAATAGCCCTCCGGGTGTGAGTATACCTGGCGGGTGTTGGGGTTGTTCGCGCGCAATTCTTGAAAAGAACGCAAGATTACCCCTTCGTCCTCCATGCTGGAGAGATGAGAAAAGGCAGCATTCAACATGATCTGTTCCTGCTCCTCCAGAATTGGGGGCTGGGGGGCGATCTTCCCGCACTTTGTTGTTGACAACCCCACCCGGTTGACTTATAATAAGCGCAACACTCACTATTCATCGGCGGACACTTTACATGAATCAGCGGACACTTCACAGCCGAAGGCCCGCACTGGAGGCTTGTTGTGCGGAATACTGTTATCGCGCGCAGTTTGGCGATTATCGGGCTGCTGGGCTTTACCGAACGGGCGAGTTTTGCGGCTTCGGATGCCGTGCAATTGCCTGCGTTTACCCAAGATGTCAAGCAAACCCTCAGCTTTGTCGTGCTGGCGTCCGTAATTGCGCTTGTTTACGGCTTTGTCTTAAGGGCGCAGGTGCTGCGTTTATCGCCGGGCAGCGAAAAGATGCAGCAAGTCGGCGAGGCGATTAGGGCGGGCGCGTATGCTTATCTCTCCAAGCAGGTGCGTACTATGCTTCCGCTGGTGGCTATTCTCGCGGTTGCCCTGTTCTTTTTGTTTCATGGGCAAAGCGGCTACACAAACGCGACTGCTTTGGGGGTGAGCGTTGCTTTTTTGGTTGGAGTCGGGCTTTCCTACGCGGCGGGTTATATCGGGATGGGGATGGCTGTCAACGGCAATCAAAGAACTGCCAATCAAGCCCTCACTTCTTACAAGGGCGCGTTAGAAACTGCGTTCCAAAGCGGGGCGGTTGCGGGGATGATGACTGTTGGGCTGGGGCTTCTCGGCGCGACTGTCTTTTTTTATGTTTTCCAAACCGACGCCATGAAAGTTCTGGTCGGTTTCGGGTTTGGCGGCAGCCTTGCGGCGTTGTTTATGCGCGTGGGCGGTGGGATTTTCACCAAAGCCGCCGATGTGGGCGCGGACTTAGTCGGGAAAGTGGAGCAGGACATCCCCGAAGACGACCCGCGCAATGCCGCCACTATTGCGGACAACGTCGGGGACAACGTCGGGGATTGTGCGGGCATGGCGGCTGATGTTTTTGAAAGCTATCTGGTTACTCTTGTCGCCGCGCTTATTCTCGGCGCAGCCGTGGGCGGCGTGTCTTTTGCGCTGCCGCTTATTCTTTTCCCGCTGGTTATTCACGCGGTCGGCATTTTGGCGTCCGTTCTTGGCATCGCGAGCATGCGCGGGCGCGAGGATATGACCCTGGACCCGCTGGTTCCTATCAACAAAGGCTTCTGGCTGACTGCGATTATCGCGAGTATTGGGGTGGCTGTCGCCGCGTTTGTGCTGCCGGGCCTGCGCGATGGGATTGTTGTTGGCAGCCGCACCTACGGGCCAGGATACTTTGTCGCGGCGGTGGCGATTGGCGTTGTGCTTGCCCTCGCCATTGGAAAACTGACCGAACACTTCACCGGAACCGACAAAAGGCCTGTCACCGAGGTCGCCCATGCCGCGCAAACCGGCCCGGCCACTCTTATTCTTTCCGGCTTTTCGCTCGGACTTGAAAGCGCGGCGTGGGGAGCGGTCGCCATTGTCGTTGCCCTGCTCGCGATTGTCTTGTTGTTTGGCGGCAATGCGCTCCTAGCCGCTTATGGCATTGCCCTTGCCGGTTTGGGTCTCTTAACAACTACGGGCTATGTGCTCGCGATGGACACTTTCGGCCCTATTTCCGACAATGCGCAGGGGATTTTTGAGATGAGTGGGGCTATGAAGGAGCATCATGCCAATCTCAACGGTGCGGCTCCCGCCCAATTCGCCGGGGATAAAGTTGTTGCCAAGCTGGATAGTGCCGGAAACACCACCAAAGCGCTCACTAAAGGCTTCGCTATCGCCACGGCTGTCATTGCGGCTGTTGCTTTGTTCCGCACTTTTATGACAGACGCGCATCTCAGCCCCGCCGCGTTCAGTTTGGGTAATCCGCGCGTCTTTATTGGTTTGCTTATTGGCGGCGCGGCCCCTTATCTGTTCTGCTCTTTCGCTATCAATGCCGTTTCCCGTGCCGCTTTCCAGCTTGTGACTGAGGTGCGACGCCAGTTTCGCGAAATGCCCGGCATTATGAACTATACGCAGACGCCGGATTACGCCCGCTGCGTCGCCATCTCCACCGCCGCCGCCCAGCGTGAGCTGTTAGGGCCGGGCATTCTCGCTATTTGCCTGCCGATTTTAGTCGGTTTCGGCATGGGGGCCTCGGCGCTTGGGGGTTATCTTGCCGGAGCCATTGTGTCCGGTCAACTCATGGCCGTGCTTTTGTCTAATTCCGGCGGCGCGTGGGACAATGCCAAAAAGAAGATTGAAGACGGCCTGTTCGGGGGCAAAGGAACCGATGAGCATAAAGCGGGCGTCATCGGGGATACTGTCGGCGATCCGTTCAAGGACACGGCGGGGCCTGCGCTCAACCCTCTTATCAAAGTCATGAACTTAGTCGGCGTCTTGATTGCGGGAATTATTGTCGTCCCCGACTTGTCTCTTGCCGTGCGCATCGTGATTTGCGCGCTGATGGCGATACTTCTCACCGGCGCGATTTTGTTTTCCAAGCGCGGCGGCATTGGATTAAACACCGATGACACCACCACCGTGCAAAGCGAGACCGAGGTCAGCCTGCATCGGTGAGTTGACGCCGGAAGTTTCTTTGCCCCGGCGCTTTGCCCCAATAACGGGTATCATCCGGGGGATATGGGCCGCAGAAACAGCGTTGTTCCCGCCAAGAATAGTAAGAAACTCGCCAACTTTAGTAAGGTTTTTGTAAAAAACTTTGGCAATGGTCTAATTTAGAATGTTAGATGTTGGTCTAATTTAGAATGTTAGATGTTGTATACTGTCGGCATGGTCACTTATGCTGTCTCTTGCTCCCACTGCGCCAGCCTCAACCTGACCCGCAAT
>JAABUJ010007509.1_pt1 | contig 10162 bp, 10 predicted proteins | sample 5559131 | NCBI WGS metagenome assembly JAABUJ01 (sample SAMN10711875, study PRJNA513366) | rock metagenome | isolation source: Antarctica rocks | place: Antarctica: Victoria Land, Mt New Zealand nord | collected 2016-01-07 | reverse complement strand
TCGGTACCGCGGGCGGGGCAGCAGCACGGTCGATGGCGGTGGGCCAGGACAGCCGGATGGTTGGCCCCTCGCGGGAGGTGAAAAGCGTCAGCGCGGAACGCACCCTGGACTTCGACGTCCCCGCCTCACAACTAGGGCCGGTGTTGGAGGAGGTGCTGGACGCCGCGACAGGGCGGTTGCATCAGGCGGGGTTAGGAGCGCGAACGATCACGGTGCGCCTGCGTGATGGGCAGTTCAGCACGATCGGCAGATCAGTGTCCTTGACGCAGGCCTCCAACGAGCCCGGTGAGCTGCGGGCGGCAGCAGTCATTGCCCTGGCCGCGTCCGTCGAGGCCATGGGGTTGGACGCCGATGAGGAGTCCGGGGTCGGTGCCCGACTGCTGGGGGTGTCCTTCGGTGCGCTCTCACCGGCCACGCAGCTGTCCCTGCTCCCAGCGGGGGACAGCTCCCCACAGTCGGCGGCCACTGGGGACACGCGCTCTGATCTCCGGTCGGTGGAAGCGGCCACTCTCACCGACGTGAGTGGGTGCCCGGGCAAGATGTCATCCACACCGCACTGGGCCGCGGGTGGGTCGTGCGGGTGGTGGACCCCCAGACGTCACCATCCGGGGCGGCGGAGGTCGCGGTGCGTTTCGAAGTCACCGGGTCACGGTCAGCACGGCAACGACGATTCACCGCCGACAATGCCCAGCTGAGCGCTGTCGGTCCCGTCCCCGTACAACCGCTCACGCTCTGAGCCGGTCTGGTGGCCTGCCCGGCACTCCTGTCCAATCAGCCACCACTTCTGTCTATCCGACTATCTGTCCGCCGCGAGGCACGTGCCGCGCGGAATCGGGCCATGCCGGACCGGGTCACTTCCTTGAAACTGGTATGCGCCCAACCGTTGACAGCACCCGCAGAACACGCCAGGTCCCCGCTGTCATTTTCAGAAGTCGACGACACCAGGTTCGTGGGGAGTACCGGTGGGTGCATAGGACTGTTGACCGCTTGCTTGTCAGAAGTCGGGTGCACGGAACTGCATCTTGTTCAAGAGTCGTGTGCACTACCCACCGGAGCCGTGTCACGCAGCCGCACCCAGGACCGTTCACGTAACGTAGGATACGTAACGGGTTAAGTGACATCTTTAGATGTCGGAACGCTCGCGGTGGCGGGTGTCACTTAATCGAACGTGTACGTGATGGAGTGGGACCATGCTGGTCGGCTACACGGGGGTGTCGAAAGCCGTCTGTGAGGTCTGGCGCTGTGGCGCCTGTGGGGTACGCCGAGCTGCTGGAGCAGGTCAAGGTTCGGGTCCGGACGTCGCGGGTGCAGGCGGCGCGGGCGGTGAACACCGAGCTGGTCGGCCTGTACTGGCAGATTGGGCGCTTGATCCTGGATCGGCAGGAGTCGGAAGGATCGGGGAGCAAGGTCATCGGCCGCCTCGCCGCGGATCTGCGGGCAGAGTTTCCTGGGATGCGGGGGGTTGTCGCAGCGGAGCCTGGTCTACATGCGGACCTTCGCCGCTGCGTTCGAGGCGCCAATTGCGCAGCACACTGCCGCGCAATTGGCTTGGGAGACGACACCTTGGTGCGACCGGACCAGAAGGCCGAACCCAAGCCAGCCACCGTCGGCGGTACACCGCGCAGACGTTCGGGCGCGAGGCGGTTGCGGGGGAGTCACACGCCATCGCGATGAGGACAAGTAAAGGCTGACGACGCCGGTCTCCTCGGCGATGTCGTCCGAACTAGCTCCCAGCAGGGCCATCACTTCGGTTGGCTGAAGCCAACTTGGGGATCCGCGCACGAAATTGGCATTCAGCGACCTGACCAAGGTGGGAGTGATGTCCAACCTTCGGAGTCAGGGGGTAGCACCTTCCAACATTTTGGTGTGGGCCGTGTGAGGATCTTGTAGGTTCGTGCGGTGTCGGCTTCAGTGGTGTCGAGAAAATAGCTCAGAGAAGACTCCGCCGCCTGCAGTGTGGGGTAAGAGACGGCGGGTTCGACCGCGCAGCCGCGGTCAACGAAGATGGCGTATTCGTCCTTGTTGTTGAACTCGATGCGGCGTACCGGTTGTCTTTTCATTCGAACCTCCGAGGATTGTAGTGACGAATTCACAGCCGGAAGGGCATTGCAGGCGATTCGCCGCACGCCCGATGTGCGGCAACTCAGTTTGAAGGTGCGCAGCGTGATGGCGAACGTCCGCGGAACTTGGGCTGAGCGATGCACGGTGGAGTTGCCTACCGTCTCGTCGTCACCGCTGGGGCGGATTGCCGGCCGACGGCTGGTATGGGAGGGCCGGTGCGCCAAGGACAAAGTCAGCCGCTCGTGCGCCAATTGACTTGGCGAGGCGGTGACGTTTGGTGGCGAACTGCTCGGCAACGGCGGGGACGTCGATGTTGGTGGGTCGTTCGCAGCGATGGCCATCGGCGGGCGCGCATCGACACAGCAGGCCGCGGCTCCGCTGGTCTGCTTGGGACGGGTACTTCGCTGGGAACGCAGCAGCCCAACGGGTTTCGAGCGCAAATGCTGTGGCTTGGGTGGGAAGAAGACCTCGTCGGTGTCCCAGAGGTCGGTCACGATGGCCAGTTCTTGGGGGGTGGCCACCCGCGCCAACTGGTTGAGATAGTAGGAGCGGCTCGACAATTCGGCGGCGACAGATTGCTTCAACTTGGTTGAGACGCAGCGCTGATTGATCAAATATGTGCCCACCACGGCAAGGCCTACCAACGCTGGGCTGATCGACCACAGTTGAACGAACAGGCCAACGCCGACGAGGGCACCGAGGAGCATCCCGACACCTGCAGCGAGTTCGCCGATGGCTTTGCCAGGGTTCGGCTCCCGCAGGATCAGGGACAGCAGGGCGAACGCTCCGAATGCCTCGACGAGATGCAGGTAGTGGTCGTGCCGCGCACCGTAGGCGGGGATGGTTGCGGGTGTATTGCTGTACATCGCAGACTCCGATCGGTACGGACCCCGATGCTTGCGGCTGGAGATCCATCCTTGGTCGGCACCTTGCGGTGCTGGCCCAGTTCTTCCTGCGGAAGCACCCCGATGGGAAGGGTTGCCGGAGAGCAAGCCGCAGGGCTGAGCGCTGTCACTCTTGAACTAGTGGAAACCCTAGACGGCACCGAGCTGCTCGATAAGGTCACCCGCGGCTGGTACCCGGCTGCCTTAGTCGACCACGCCCGAGCGGGCGGCGTGGGCGCGCCCCAACATCCAGCGGGGCAACCGCTCAACGCATTCATGTCTCTACCTCAGGTGTGCCCGGAGTGTCGTGGCCACGAAGGGAAGAAGTAAGGCCCTTCTTCAACAACGTCGACCTGCCAGCGTCCACCAAGTACCTGGGCCAGTGCCATGTCCAAAGGTAAAATATGTCACTCTCTGTTCTTGAATCGCAGACCGAGTGGTGGGCGGCCCAGAATCTCGAGGGTGATTCGCCTGCCGTTGAGCGCCACCAGCGAGCCGCGCTGGGCGAGCTTAGCCGCCGTTCTCCAGTCGATGCCCTGAACGGTTTCTGAGATCTGCGGACACACATCTTGCAGTGCTGCGAGATCTCGGGGAGATGGTACATCGGCGAACTCGTCGGGAACAGCCGCTGCAGCAGGGTTCGCCGCTAGGACAGGCGCGCCGGGCGGGACGCGCAGTCGGGTGACTCCGTAGCCATGTGCGTGGAGCCACGCCTCGACGTCGTCAAGACTGTCCGCTTCGAACCGCGGATATGGGCCGTTGATCGGCGTCTGGCTCTCCCAATATCCGAGAGCGTCAACCAGGTCAGGCCGGATAAGGCTTAGGCACGATGAACATCCTTCCAGCGGCGCCTCACGGCACCACGTATCAGACATTACCTATCCCTGCAGCACCCCCCAATCAATAACTTGAAGGAACCGTCTCGCGCCCGTCTGCCTCACCCGCACCCCGGTCGATTGGCCGGCTCTAGGCCCAACAACTCCATCGCAGACGGCGTTTCACACGGTATCAGTAATCGAGCCCGAAGGGGAGAGCCAGACACTCGTTCGGCTGAAAATCGAAATCTCTCGCCGACCTCTACCGTCCGGAAGCCATCAAGGGCAATGTCAGTGTAGTCAAAGACGAATGACTCGCCGTCGTCACTATCAATGAAATACCTACTGCTCGCACCGGTCGGACCGCCGCCGAAGGCCTCCTTTCGATCAATTGTTCCTAAAATCCTTAGCGCTGATTCAACCCCCACTTGAGCTCATTCCGTCGAACGCCACCCGAAATCCAACAGCATTGCTCCGACCTCCTAGCGAGTAATACCCGCGGGTGCTGGCCCGTAAAGCACGCAAAGGGTTGTCGTACGAGCCTCCCGCAATTACTGCTCGCCCCGACGGCAGAGTCGTTGAAGTCCACTCCCAATGGTTGCCGCCCATGTCGACTGCCCCGCACGCGGAGGTCGAATGCGGGAACATGCCGGCCTGAGACACTCCGCCGGTAGGGATGGACCCCTGGTCCATTCTGGCTTTCCAGGCCTCGTAGCCGATCAGATCGTCGTCTGCCCAATGATCCGCGCAATTGGCTGTATCTCGAGTCGCGTGATCCCCCCATGGGAACATCCGACCGTCGGCACCACGAGCCGCCAGCTCCCATTCCAGACTCGTAGGCAGCCGGCCGCCTACCCAAGCAGAATAGGCCGTCGCGCCCCACCAACTAACAGTCGTCATCGGAAGGGCACCTTGCGCTGGGTCTGACACGCGCCCGTTGGGCATACGCTCGACCAAAGGCTGTAGTACGCCGACATGCGGGGCGCCGCTGGGCAGCCACTGCCCAGGGTCTGTACCGATCGCTCGAAGGAAGTCCAGGTACTCAACGACCGTTGCTGACTTTGCCGCCAGCTGAACCGGCGATCCGAGAGATCTCACCGTTGCCTCATGGGCTGGGCCGACAATGCCTGGGCCCGTCCAGATATCCACTCGGGCTTGATCGGAAATCGAAGCCGGGGTCACGGGACTCTGCACAAACGCCAGTCGCCGTACCAGGTCGCTCGGAACATCCAGGCCCACGATCGACATGTCTCGCTGATACGCGCGGTCGACATACCACGCCGCGGCGCACGCTTCGCCCAGACTCCTGTGACGAAGCCTAACGAATCCATCCTCGATCCACACAACCGAGCTCGGCTCCCGAGACTCCGATTTCAGTACCCCGGTAACACGAGCTGCGGACGGAAGGGTGCGCTCTCGAAAGAGGCTCTCACCGATAATGAAAGCCAGCCGCCGAGGGTCGGCGCCCGAGACCGACTGATCCGCTAGAAGCCGGTGCATCTCCGTCGCAGCACTTCGGACGATGACGTCATCGTCGGAGGCCAACGAAGAGATCAGCCCCTCGATTGATTCGGCCGCGTCCGACTGCTCATTGCGATCCAACTTCAGGATTGTGAACGCCGGAAGGGTTGCCGGATCGACGCCCCCCGTCCTCAGCTCGCGCGCCAGTTTTTCGCTGGTCCGCGAATTTGCGTCGATGAGCTGACGGAGGACAGGATCGTCTAGAAGCAGAGGCATGCGCGTCGACATGATTGTCCGAGACTGATTTGAGAAGAACTCACAGAGCTCAAGAAACAGATCGAGTAAGGTATCGTTACTTCGAGCCAGATTCTCGTCGAGAGCATCTAGGACGCACAGTCCGCGTCCTGAACGAACAATTTAAAGAAAAACTTCAAATACGCGTGATGTGTCCACGGAGAAGAAAGGCGCAAGCTGACGCACGACAAGCGCCTCTAAGGACTCCTTGGGTCGCCGGTCACCGAGATCGATGAAAAACCGGAAGGCCGGACCACTAGTCCATTCAGGGTCCAAAAGGCCCGCAAGCAGGGTAGTTTTTCCGACTGCAGCACCACCGCAGACCAGTACATTCGTACTGGAAGTGCGCAGTTCATTCTTCAGCCAATCTAATGCGTCCGAGGCCGCTTGCAGCTCAGTCTGGTTCGAGCCGACGCCTAATTGCATGTGCGTTCCACGGACAGGTCGCGCAGTCCGGCCCGCGCGGCCGGCGTGGCTTGCGGCCAAAGTAACAACGTCAACGATCTCGTTTAGAAACCCTTCGTATGTGATGACCCTGTAGGTAACCTCCGGGGTGTTCGAAGCGGAGAAGTTGACTACGAGGTAGCGCGAGCAGGTCGGCAGCTCTGTCTGAACTAGTTGCTCACCGGCCTTTTCGACCACGATCAGGAGCTCGTCGACGCTGTTTCCGATTATGAGCTCGACGTAGTCGACGCGTAACCCGCGCGAGCGCTGAAGGAGCAGATAACACGTACTCGAGGTTAAGTCGAACCTCTTCGCCAATCTGTAGTTCATCGTTTGATACAGGCCGGATAGGAATTCGACGCGGGCCTCGACGTCAGGGTCCAACCGAGTTGCGATGTCGCCGTCTCGGGCCGGAAGCGTCCGGTACCAGTCCAGCACCACGACGAGTTTCCTGAGGCTCAGGACGGCATCGTCGTAGCCGACCTCGTGCCCGTCATGACTGCCGCGATTACGCAGGCGCTGGATGTCTGTGAGAGCTTCTAAAACTGCGGGAGCGCTGATGAAATGACGCACACCCTTGATCAACTCGTTAATCGAGCGGTCATCCGGTGAGCCCTGAACCTCGTAATCACGCCACAGCTTCTTCAGAACGCGTTCAGTCGCTCGACCTACCAAGGTCACCGCGCCCTCGGGAAGGTCCGCTTCCAGTGCTTTTATCGGCCGTTGTAGATCTATGTCGAGTCGCGCGCTGATAGGGGAGAAGTCCTCCAGCTCATTTTTTAGCGCTGCTAGTCGATCGACGATCTGCATCATCGTTTCTGCCCTGTGATGAACGCGAAGTTATCGCGAAAGGCAAGGGTGCGTTCCGGGTACGACACGCGCATCTCGATTATTCCTGCTTCTATCTCCGAATCGGTGAACGCACTTAAAAGCGACATGTACCTGCTGTTGACCATTGAGAAGTAGCGTTCGCGTTCGAAGGCCAGGTCAAAACCTTCGATTTCAATCGACGTTTCGAAGCCCGCATCGTTGAGTTCCACGGCGATGTCGTGGGGCACCGGCTGCAGAGTTTCGAAACGCTCCAGGGCCGACGTGAAGAGCGGATAGGCAATTTGCTTGGGCAACATCACAATCAAGACGTGTCCTCCGTCGGAGATCAATCTGTGTATTGCTTCGAACTCGTGAGTTCTGTCCACGAAGTGATGCACTGCCTCTTTGATCAGGACAGCATCGAACTGGTTTTCGCCTTGATCAGGTCTGGCGAGATACGACGACGCGCTGCCGACAGCGACGTCAATCCGTGGAGTACGCCGGACTTCATTCAGCATCTGTTCTGATGGGTCGAGGACGAGGGCAGAGACGGATCCGTCGAGCTCACCAAGCAGCCGCTCCGCGAAGATCCCTATCCCGCCTCCGAGATCGAGGACACGGCCGGACGGTGCGATTGGCAGGCGACGGCGGATCTGCTGCGTCATCCAATTCAGGAATTGCTCGCTATGGGACCAGTTCTGGTCGTACCTACTAGCAAGCGCGGCGTAGTGGTCCGACGCCTGCTGATCCGCTGCCTCATCTGAACCCGGCAATTGGCGCTCCCGCTCGGCCTGATCATCTTCAACCAGATAGTAGGCTCATCGCAGAAGCGGGTGTAGTCGGGGTCGGAAGCCGCCGGTGTCGAGCGGGGCTCGGGTGATGTAGTTGGCCAGGTTGCGGAAGCCGAGGGCGGTGCCGCGGAGGTGTTCGAGGCGGCCGTCGATGGCTTCGGTCGGGCGGTTGCTGGTGCCGGGCCGCTCGAAGTAGGCCAGGACGTCGACGGTGCGGCGGGTGAGTGTTCGGCCGAGGGTGATCAGCTCGGTCGGCGGAGCAGGCACGCTCGTGTTGATCGTGTCGATGATCGCGGCGAGCGCGGCTTTCGCGGCGGCGCGGTCGGCATCGCGGTACGCGGCCACGATGCGCTGGTAGATCCCCCAGGTGGCCTCGACCTCGACGTGCTGCTCACTGGCGAACACGGCGGTGAGGCGGTGGCACTGCCGGTCGGTGAGCATCTCGGCCCGGTGCGCAGCACTCGACGGATGCCGTAGAGCGGGTCCCCGGAACGGCCTCGGTGTCGTAGAGGCATCATTCCTCGGCGCCGAACCACCCACCCAGGAGCTCCCTCAACGGCGTGAGAGTGGCGAGCACAAGAGAAAGCACTGCTGCGACAGCCGTAGCAATTAGCAGTGTTATCCAGCCGTGCCAGGGCAGGAGGGCGGCGCCCGCATATGCCACAGTGAGCGGCACGCCTGCCAGACTGATGACAGCGAGCGCCGAACCCGCGCGCGCAGCGCCGATCGACTGCGCGAGACGCGCGGCGTCCCCGACGTCAGCGATGAGGCCGTCGACCCTCTGGGGGAGCAGATGGGTCCCCTGCCATGCCTTTAGTAAAGCGTTCGCGATGGCGTGCTCGCCAGCGGTCGTCCACCAGGCGCGACGTCTGAAGTCGAACAGGTCGCGCTCTAGGTTGATCAAGTCACGGACCGTGCCTCTTGTCAGTCCATGACTTGAGAGGACGATAGATATGTGCGAGACGAGGAGTAGCTGAACCCGGACCAGGAGCATCACGTCTAGGTACACCGTATGCGTCAAGATCCGCGCCATCGACGCGAATCTGTCGGCTTGGTCATGCATCACGAAGCCGACACCGTCACGCAACACAAAGCACGACCAGCTTGCCGATAGATCAAGAAGCCGGCCTTCGTCGAAGTTCTGCTGACTCGGTACGAACGACTCGAGCGTGGTCGCGCTAGCGAGCGTCCACAGGAGTACGTTGCGATCGGTCAGCGGGTGTGTCGGTGATCCTCTGCCAGCTTCGGCCTCCTCGATGTCAGGATTTGGGCCGGCCCCCTCGGCTGCGAACGACACGGACGTGGCTCTTCGGTGCTCAGGCGCCAGCGTCCAGCCGTCGGGCAGTAGCTCCTTGAGCTCCTCAGCTGTTGTCCCTTGCGAATCGTCGCGCAATCGGACCAGGGGCTCCAGCAGCCCGACTCCGCCGGCCGGCAACGTGATGTGGAGGATGAGCAACGCGCGAGTTGGGCCTGGAACCGGGACCATAAGTACTTCGATGCCCCACACGACAGCACCACCAAGCGTCGCGTCTGCGTCGGTCCACCAGCGCACTGGTGCATCCGAAGTGCCGTACAAGACCCCTGAGAGTCCGGCGTCGAAGTAGGCGCTTCGTGCCTCAAACCCGGCGGACTCGGAGGTAGCCCAGCCTGCAGCTCGAGCCGACGACGGTATCGGCAGCGGGAGGGGACCGGCTGCCCAAGGAGGTGCTGCTGATGGGCAAACCAGAAAGACCAAAGCCGAGGACGGCTGATCTGACGATTGGTCCACGTGACCTACCCCCACGCTGACGTTCCCAGCCGAGCGGCCGCAAGCTGTGTATGCATAGTGGCGGAACTGTAGTCGTCGAGCGACCTTGCGCCGGCGGACACGACTGTACCTCGCGCCTTCGGCGGCTCCCTTGGTGACGAACGCCTCAATAGAGCGGCAGCGTCGGAGGCGAGTGACGCGGCGGGTTCGCTGCCGTGTGGATCGGCGATCGGCAGGGCCCTGACGCCGGCGTGGGGCGTCCAAATTCACGGAGTGGGCTATTCATTTCACTGCCAACTCGCGGTAAGATCATGATGTGCCGTCGCGTGGGCTGCACTATCCGGGCTCACATGCCGAGTTGAGGGCGTGGTTCGCGGCCGCCTGGTACCTTGTCGCTTGCCAGCGTGATGCGACCACCGTGTTGTCACGAGCATGGGCCCATCTGGGGTTGTCAGCGAGCATGGTGGGGCTGTCTGTCGCTGTCAACTGAGGTGCGGCGTGTTCTGACGGATGCGTGGGTTCGTCGGTGGTTGGCAGCAGGTCTTTGACCGCGACGGGTTCGTCGCAGTGGGGGCATGCGCCGCCGGGGCCGATTCGGGTGCACGGCCGCGGTAACTATGGGCGGCCTCGGCGTAGCGCTGATGGTCACGCAACTCGTTACCGTAGTAGAACAGGGTGCGGGCGCTGCGGTCACCGGTGTCGATGGCGTGTTGCAGGATGCGCAGGTTGCGGTCGGCGTTGCGCGTTCGGCGGGCGGGGTCGGGGCGGTGCTCCACCCTCAGGTCTTCGGCGATGATTGACCGCCCGGCGGGGATGGCGATGACCTCGTGCACCACCCCGTGCCAGCGCAGACCG